>Ga0247782_1000004_pt1 | contig 342330 bp, 233 predicted proteins | sample UWRJL019104C5_FD_179928 | JGI IMG/M metagenome (GOLD analysis project Ga0247782, IMG submission 179928) | Plant litter microbial communities from Arlington Agricultural Research Station in Wisconsin, United States - UWRJ-L019-104C-5 | ecosystem: Environmental > Terrestrial > Plant litter >...
CGAGAGGAGGGGAAAAAAAAAAAAAAAAAAGCCCGATCTCTTCGGCAGTAGGATCACAGTCCTCACAGTTTTAATCTGGACCAGCTCTGGCTCAAAGCACAGAACTAGGCACAGACTACAGCATCCCTATATAAATAAAAATAAAAAAAACTCAGCTTTACAAAAAAAAATTTTTATGCTACAGCACTAAATTGTTAGCAAACTATTTAATATAATATATAGTTAGTTAGTTATATATTATTTATATTTAAAAGTTATATTTAAAAGTTAAAACTTAAATTTTTTAAGTTTAAATTTATATAGTTATAAAAGCATTACTTAAAAAAGAGATCATCTAGTTAGCTAATTAATTTGCTAAAAATCTATGGATAAGGAGTAGAAAGAAGGAAATTCTATAATACAGGCCAATGTGTAGGAATTTAATTATATAGGAGGGCAGATCAGATGACTCTAGGTCAATGGCGACTGCACTAATGAGGTCTTCAAGTGAGGCGATTTACATGTGGTGTGATAGCCTGACTAGCCATTCGGCCTAGCCTTGCCTGTCAATTACCTACCCTCGTGTCAATGGCATACCTCATGACAATGGAGGCACTCGCACTACAATAGGATTAATACACAATGGCAGCCGTAGCCATCACTCCAAGGATTAGCCATGACTCTGCCGCCAGAATGTGGGGGTAATATGTCCATATAGTTTGGCTGCAAAGCCCTTTTGTATATTCCTGTTCTTCAGCTTCAGATCTTCCTCCAAATATACGGTATAGTTGGTCTCTGCACCCACTGCCTTTCTTTGCATCCGTAACATGTGGCAGACATAGGCCCTGATTGGCTGCGGCCCTCTCGCGATTGAGGGCTGAGCCATTGACCTGATTTCGGTCTGCACCTATTGTGACTTATACTACTGTTATTTTATTATTTTAATATAGATTTTAGACTGGTTATGGACACAATATCACCTGTAGTGTCCATCATCAACTAAAAAGCTAGAAATCTAAGAGCCTTACCGGTGAGTTGTTAGCATGTAATAAAAGCTGTAGCGGTGGGGTTTAAAGTCAGGCATCAAATATCTATACTGGTCAAAGCGTATTTGCTAATAGCAGCATTAACCATGTCGTAAGTACGGGATATAAGAGGGGATTCCCTTCACACTGGCAAAGTTGTTGTCAACTTGTTGTGCTTCGTTGATGCCTGACGCCTGAGGTACCTCCACGTGATTTGGAGCTCTACAAAATGGATCTCCTGAGAGTGATTGGCTTATCAAGATTGGGGGTGGGCTTAATGTGGGTCTTAAGAGCCAGGGTTTGTACAGATGTACGTAACCTATGAGGAGATCTCCTTCCATTCAAATTGCAATCCCGAACCTAAGTTCAGCCCAGTCGCGTCTTGTCTGTATCTCCATGACCACCGAAAAACGCCATTCGTGATTGTCTCGCTATAGATAGCGCGAAGCTTTAACGACCCCCGCCTCACAGTCCCAACCTTGATGCGATAACCTGCACAGCTCCAGGCTGAAGCTAGCTAGTTATTGTCTGGTTTTTCTTGTTCGTGCCTACCGCACACACGCTTTGGAGTCGTACCCTGTGGTCGCTTTTGCGCAACTGAATAAGCCGTTGCCCCATCATTCAAATATCAACCAACACTTAACGGGGGCTACGCCGTTCGACATCCATCAACATGCCTCGCCGGCCTGGCCGCGCCGCCGCAAGGCGAGCGGCTGCTAAAATGGGTAAGGCATTAGTATTCTGCGCTATCATGCCTAGCACATTCCTGTCTTGCGCATTGCTATTAATCGCACTATCAAAAAGTAGAGAGCACCCCAAAGACGTTCGACGAGATAGAAGATCAACCGATGCCCGATGCGGAAGCGTCCGACAACGAACGGCCGCCTGAATCATCTCCTGCGCAGGGGGCCGAAGAAAAAGAGAACGGCGAATCTGGCGCAGAGCAAGAGGAAAACCAGGAATCCGAAGCTGCTTCTGTCAAATCCCCATCCCCTCAACCACAAATTATCAGGCGACGTCGGTTAGGCCGTCCACCTAAAAACCGGCCACCTGACTGGGACACGCTCCCAATCGAACCACCCCACCGCGACCCCAACGATCCTCCGAAACGACGTGGCCGTGGCGGCTGGAGAGGCCGCGGCGGCCGGAAAGGCGCTTCCTACCAACCTACCCGGCAGGCGATCGACAAGGAAGGCAATGTTATCGATATTGTCGACGACGAGCTCGCCTTGCCAGAGGATCCGGAGGGTGAGACCAAAGTTGACAAGATGGGGCGTCTACAAGGTGGGCGTGAGTATCGTTGCCGGACATTCACCATTGCCGGTCGTGGAGAGAGGCTCTACATGTTGTCCACGGAACCAGCTCGCTGTGTCGGCTTCAGAGATTCTTACCTCTTCTTTACAAAGCATAAAAGACTATACAAGATTATCGTGGACGATGAGGAGAAACGCGACATGATCGAGCGTGAAATCATCCCCCACTCGTACAAGGGCCGTGCTATAGGTGTAGTGACGGCCCGTTCGGTGTTTAGGGAGTTCGGTGCTCTGATCGTCGTGGGCGGAAAGAGGGTTCTCGATGATTATGAAGTCATCAAGGCAAGAGCCGAAGGGGTTGTGGAAGGTGAAGTTGCCGACCCGAACGACAAATATATCGAGGGCGAGGAGTACAACAAGAACCAATATGTCGCATGGCATGGCGCCAGTGCTGTTTACCATTCCAACGCACCCACTCTCCCAGCTCAGAGTGGCAAGGTCGACATCAAGAAGAGACGCGTTAATGTGACAGATGTGAATTGGCAGCTTGAGCACGCTCGCGAAGCGAGGTTTGTCTAATACGACTCTCTTTCTCCTAAGTAACATGAAGCTAACTCGGTCCAGTCGATTTAACTCGGGAATTTCTGCTGTACGCCGACAGAACATAGCGGGTGTCTATGACGTTCATACCAACACGATACAATACCCCTCCATTATGCAACCTACCCATGTCCGAATCGAACAAGTCCGTTCGTCTACCGAATCCAGTGATGGCACTCGCTTCCCTCCTCTTGATCCGAGAATCCCCCGGAATTTTACCGTCATTGACACGTATATGGAGACACCGCCTGCAGGCGTACCCGCTGCCGCCTACGAGCGACGGGATTCTCCAGCCTTTCTCAGTGAGTTCCAAGGCTTTGGGGCTGTGTCGGATGATATTCTGGAGGACTTACCCCCGGAGTGTCGGAAGGCGTTCGACCTGGCTTTGGAGAAGGAAAAGGCCTGGAAGGCAGCTTGGGGCCCGGAACGGACTATGACTCATCGGCGAGCCCCTATTATCGATGCTGCTATAGTTCCTTATAGCAAGGTGTCTGTGTAGGAAACAGACCTCCAAAACAGTTCCCAAAGACCATCATCATCCACTAGCCGTCTATCTGGACTTGGGCGAATTCTTTGACGGTGTCACAGTGGTGTGGCAATAGGCCTATCTATACCCCGCGTTCCCCGCAGATACGGGGGGAAAGTAATAGAAAATAAAGGATGACATTCTAGTTGTGAAAGATCCTCGAGGGTCATGGCAACAAATCATCATAACATCAAGAGCATCTTTTCATCTTTTTGTTTGAGCTAGTTACTTACTTGTTCACCTGTTACTGTCTCTCATCCCTTTTACTTGCATATGTTCGCAAAAGGAAATGAGAATAAGGCAAGGTTGAGCAGAAGCAGAAGAAAAGAGAGAAAGAGAGACAGACAGAGAGAGAGGGGGCAAGCTTCTGTTTTCCAGTAATGGTTGGCGTTTCATGGAGGAAAAAAGGGTCGAGTTCTGTTCTTTTTTCTTCCCCCCCTGTATGTATGAGTAATGAGAAGGGGCGGGCAGCTTTCCCGCACCGCGACTGTTTGTCTGGTTCTGGTCCTGGTTCGGTTGAGGAGAGCTAGGGGTAGGGGTTAGAGGCTAGAGAAGAAGGGAAAACAGCTACAGCCTGTAATAGGTACAGTTGTTCAGCCTACCTACTTAGACAGCAGAAGATAAGAAGAAAAGCTGTTACTTGTTTTCGTTACCTATTAGTATACTCCAGCTAACCTAGGCTTCTCTGCCATAAAAGGGGGCTGTCTTGACCGGAGGACCAAACATTTGATGCGTCTTTTTTTAATAAAAAATAATAACCATAATGACGATGACATACCCAGGCAGCGTATCGTAGCGTAGCAACGGAGCGGGCGTTGCCACTGCCCTTTTTTTGTTTGTGTCACGCGGCGAACCGAGGGGAGTCAAGTCACTCGAAGGAGTGGATGGGCGAACACCCAAGCTCATGTAGGTCTGTCTGTCTGCCTGTCTGTACAAAACGAAAGAGCAAATAGGAGAAATGGGAGATAGGGAATATCTATACCGCCTCCGGCCCGATTTCCCTTCACCTTATTGTCAACTCTCGGTCGTTGGTAATGGATTTGTATTTTTCGTTTTGTGTTTCGTATATTTTTATATTCGATTATCCTTGGTCGCTTCGTCAATTCAATTAGCCAAGCAGCCCGGTAGTTCTACTGCTGAAATCAAAACCTTCCTCACACACACACAACGTCCTTCATGCCTATACTCAGCGATTCTAACGATCTTATTCTTACCACGTGCAAGCGCGATCTATATCATCCGTAAAGAAAACAAAGAGGTCCTTACCCCTTCTCAACTTGAATATAATAGTGAGCTTAGAACTCTGCAAGTAGTAAGATGTCGCTTCGACACTAAGTCAGCTAGAGAGATAAGAGGATAAATCATAAAAGTTTAGATAGAGGTAGGTAGGAAAGTAATAATCAAACTTACATAGTCATCCTAGTCCTAACCCAAGTCCAGCCCAACAGCCCACGCCTACTAAGTAACAATGCTCCTCTCATAGCGACATAGACAACGTCAATACGTACAGTCCAATCCCCGTATAAAGATCCAATCCAGTTATATATTATATGCCCATGAAACGATAAAACAAACAAACAAACAAAACGAAGCAAAACAAATGAAATGAAACTCAGTTTCCGGGTGTGAATGCCGTATAGGCGTCTCGTCTTGGTCTCGGTATAAGAAACACCCAGCCTAGGCCCAAAGTCCGTCTGCCTGCCTTTTGGTAGTTTGTTAGACAAGCTACCTATCTCTGTTTCTATAAGCCATGGGCCATTAGCTCCTTCACGGTGATAAGGGTCCGTGTCTCAATGTCCCTCGTACCATGGCTAGTGCTCATGGAGGTCTACGAGACATTGAAAGTGACACACGGTGGCTGCAACTCAGGAAGAGTAGAAGCCATATCGGTGTAGGAAGCGTGAGGAAGTGGTACATGATTTGCTTTCATCCCTGGCCATGATGAATGGGTTCCTCAACGTGTGAAACACATGATCAAGTAGTCCGTCAGTCCTCGAGGTTAGTCGAATGTTGGGATATCGGGAAGCTCTCCTGGAAGCGGCTCAACTTTAACGGTAAGCTCCGGGACCGTTAATTCAAGGAATGTTCGTTTTCCCATCATTACGGTAATTTTTCGATATTTGGAACTGAAAGGGCTGGGCACTATGATAGAATGTGATGACTGACTCCGCCCTACAAACAATCGACCAACGTTTATTATCGCATTTGCCTCTTCTTGCGCCTTCAAGGAACTGCCATGATAGATAGATAAATGTACTTTGTACTCGTTAGCTGGAATTTCCTCTACCCTATCTCGATACCAGAGTACACGGAGTCTGGGATATCCAGGTTTGCACAGAAACACGATCCCGTAGTCGCGTAGATGACAAGTTTGAACGGTCCCCGGTGCGGGATAAATATGCTCTACCCTGCATTTCTCGTGATCTCCGTCGACAATACGGCCAATCCTGGGCAAGCTAGTGCAAGATATGATGTCACCATCGTCCAAGGTCGTGTCCAGAAGACGAATCTTCTGCCTCCGAACAGGTCCAAGCTGAACCTTTCTGGGATCACCGAGATCTAGCGTTCGTAGATAGGCTGAATTTTGTGGTATAGATCCTGGTGCAGCTACATACCCCTTTTTCCGTGTCCGTACAAAATAACCCGAGTTTCCAGAATTCCGAAGGAGTATAGCTACTCGCGATATCGGATCATGCACGGTTCCACAGTGTAGGAAAGCAAGGCAGAGGTTTTGGATATCTAGAACGGGGGCTATGAGTACGTCGACTTCTAGCACCCGCTCCGACACTGCCATTGTAGGAGGAAGTGGAAGCCAAGTGGTTGCGATACCCCAGTCCGGAAGGGGGCGGATCGAATAGCCGCTCGAAAAATATTCTAGGCTAGGCGCAAAAATAGGAGACGTCTCATGCATATAGCCCCATGGTACTTTGTCGAGGTTGTCGCCCCATGCCAGGATTGATTGATCGTTCGACGCCTGTGCGATAGACCGCTACAGACGAAGAAAGGCCTTGTGCTAGCCCTCCCCATATAGCAATGGCATATTGATATCGAACAGGCCCAGCAGACAATACGCCATGTCTTCGGGACGGCTAGTCTGTCGCCGGCTAGCCCAGGACATTATATTAGCAACTGGTATAGAGTTTAGTACGGGTCTTATCCAGGACCGCCCTCGGGACCTTTCAGACGCCGTGTGCCGGAGAACAAGAATATCTATTTTGGTAATGTCCGCCAGTTTCTTCGAGAGCGAGGCCTTTGTATCGATGTAAACCCAATCACTATCCCAGAATTCAACCGTTGGTGGCGCGATCAGTTCCTGGAGCGTCCAGCCGCGGTAGAACCATCGGCTTATTTTGTCGTCCCCCAAGAAGCTTCTTTTGGATACGTCGACCAGATATGCTATGCATATGCCCGATTTCTCGTACCATCTGAACATGGAATTGATGGATTCAGATAACTCGGCGCTGCTGCTCTTGTCAATACAACATGTATCGATCCATATCCAGTCATATCCCTTCGACAACGCGACCTCACAGCTCTTCAAGACCTTAACGGCCCCTTCTAACTGATACCAGTCCTTAGTGCCGCTCGTTATATGCTGGTAGAGGACCTCTCCACTACCCCAGGTGTGAGAGAGAATAGCATAAGCGAGATTCACATCCCCAATGAATTCACTAAGCTCGTAAGTTGTCGTATTGAGTAGCCTCATCGCGGTTGAACCGTGAGTCTGTTGGGCACTTGTCTTCTATTTCTGTCGTTGTTTATCATTTGCATCAATTCTGGAGGGTTAAGGGCTGCTGGCGTCTTGTCCGCCGTGCTCAAGGCGCATGCCGCATGCCCCGACCTCCGCACTCATCCATAAGGCGCACAGAAGGCGCACAGAAGGCGAAGTAACCAACCCACCAATTACCTTCCACACCCACATTTGGGCGAAATAGTCTGTATGTAGTAGACACAGCCCCCATAGAGGAAAACCGTTTTTGTGTTTTCACAGGCCGAAGCTTCCTCAACATCTGAATAATGATATGCGCTCGTATCTGCCCGTTCGAAATCTTGTATTTCATATTGTACAGCTTCTCTGATTCCAAGTATGGAGGTAAGCGATTGTAATCTGCCAATGCACCAAACTTGCAACAATGGTCCTGTATAAGCAGGAGCTACCTGTTTCCCGTCAAGGGCTGGCTCCTGATTAATTACGCCTGCACCTACTCAACCGTGAGCAGTACTTGCCTGAAACGAGTAGGTAAAGTAGGTAGGGCAACACCCACTGGGGAAGATGAAACATAGGACTACCGCACCTGAGTGTTTAAATACCGTGGCGTACATACACGACTTGCACTGCTGAGGCAGATGAGTGCTGTGGTAATAGGGGGTAGCTAAGCATATCAAAGTTAAGAGACCTATCTTTTTCTATCTCTTTCTAAAATTTTTAGATTTTTCCCCACTCTTTGTATTATTCAAATTAGTACATATACTTCCTCAAAATCTACTCCTATGCCGATCTAACTTACAACTTGTACCTAGAGTTACGGAGTCTAGTCTGCTATTAATATGCCCGTACTTTCGAGATCTTCCCTACGCCAGTCGCTTACCTCGGTTCGCCCGCGAATATGGATTCAACAAATGTTAAAAAATAGATAAGTTTTCATTAGAGGGTCCTTACGTTACATGTAACCTGTGGCAGCTAAGAATTCCGTAGAGCACATGATGACTGTATGGATAGCAGGTAGTAACGTAAGTATCCATAGCGCGAATAGAAATCGCCGAGTTTGATCATTACTCTACATATTATTAAAGGGAGGCTGCTTGCTAGTCCTTAGGTACTAATGTACTGTCACTGTCATATCTGTCACCTTCATCACCCATGCTGCCTACCTCTGTACTGGGAGGGGTTCGTCATCCAAGGCGGTAGGTGGATAAGGTAAGGTTAGGTACTGTCAGTAGGGCGTTTCCATTACACGCCAAGCGCCGTGAAAAACCGAAGGCAAGGGTGCGGAGAGTGTGGGTAATTTTGAAAGAAGGAAAGAGAGGAATAAGGAAAGAAGGATAAGTAAACTAAAAACATGCGAACGGCTTTGCGGCCCAGCCCCAGGGATTTGGGTATCATTGCATCATTTAAATTCTTGTCTGTCGCGGGGCAACTACCTAGGGTAGATGGGGAGATGGAACACTGTTGCTGGAAAAGAGTATAGAAATCAACCCACCCCGGAAGTTTAACGATGTAAGTAGAAGAAGATGGGGTATCTGTAAACATATAGTATCGTACGCATGTATGTATGGATGGATGGACGTATGTGCATACTCATGTACCTGTTCCCAAGACCCTTTTATTTTCGGAAACAAAACCACATGACCGTAGAATTTGCCAGATGCCTACCTCCGTACGTCGGTTCAATCGTCTACTACTGGATTGAGACACCTACCAAGGGCTCGCGTTAGCCATGCGCTTAATCGATTTGCCTCCATTATGTCACTGTCTGCTTGGCGTATTGGGTTTTCCAGGCTGAGTCTTGAAAGGGAATGCGAATCGAAAGCCTACCTACATCATCATCCGCCACTCCATCAATCCACCGATTCGTTCGACGTACCCAAAGCCCTACTAAGGCATACTTGCCCTTACTACCATTGCTTCCATATGAAAAGGATGGGATGAGCGATTGGATGAGCGATGATATAATAATCTTACATAGTAGACTTGGCTGAGGTTTGAGTTAACCCATAGATCATCAGACATCAGACGAAAGAAAAGTGGGATAACTAGATTACATATGTATCTAGGCACTACGATAGGGCGAGAGGATTTGGGAAGGAAGGAATGCGAGAACGGCGTCAGTGGCTTATCCGCCGACCTGAACGTGAAAAGATGACCACCATTAATGAATCTAGTGCCACTTTTATTACTCCGTATATAGGTATGTATGTAGGCAGGCAGAAACAAAGCCAAAAGGTCCATTGACTTTGTAAAGGTTTCCACCTAGTCTAGATAGGCACCTCCCAGAATCCGGATATAGATGGCTGTCATACAATGCAGCAGTATGTGCATATGTAGGCCCCTCCTGCCCTCGCCGCCGCCACCACCACCATCACCACTATGGCTCGGATTGCAAATCACCGGGGTTGCAGTGCCGAATTGCCCGTCCGCCCCTACATCGTCCGCGTGCGCATATTGTGTACCTGACCCTGATTACCTACTTACCTACCTTACCTGTCCACAGTGGACCTTGCAGGCTTTCGCCCGGGTTCTAACTCCCGCGGGCATGTATCATCATATCCTATCGTTGAGTCACCACCCATACTAACGCGTGTAAGCGAAAAAGGCCATGGATGACCAAGATTGGAAATGGATGCCTTTGGGGAGGGGGAAAAGGTGGGAAGGGAAGAAAGAGGGGTTCGTGACAAGTCTACATGTACTTACGCCGCTGATTCCGGGAGCCTTTGTCGCTCGGAGAATAAAGTACGAAGGTACTTGTAGAAGAGCCACGAAAGGAAAAGAGGAAACAAAAGGAAAATAACGTTGATGTTACCAATGTTATAGAAAAATCAATCAGTGGGCAACTACATAGTATGTTAGACTTCTGCAGGCCCTAGGTCTGGAACTGTTGAACAGTCCTATACTTGTACTAAATAGGTAGTGATCGTTGCCACACCAACACCCAACGCCTGTCCTGGACTCCTTGGTTGGTAGGGCTTCCCGCAACACAATTATTACATACATAAAACAACCGCCCTTCGTTACCCGATCAGAAGCCGACGATGGATTTTCATTGGACCAATGTTTTGTGATTGACGTTTCTTGGCCTGTATAGTTCATAACCTAGGTGGATAGCTTGGGAGCTTGAGGCAAAACTTTGGTACAATGGTATAACCGCCGATCCTCTTAGTACTTACTTTGCCTACCTGTTCGCTTCGAATTCTATGTAAGTAGGCACGTAGTTTGTAATTTGTGCGCTTGACTACTGTAGAAACTCACATACGGACGGGCAACATCCATTATCTACTCCGAAAAGAGAGGGAGAAAGTAGGATAAGTGTTACTTTATGCTACTCTATCAAGCTCCGGAAGTCATTATCCATATGCTGCTTATACTACCTAGGTTAGGTAGTTAACCTACCCAAATATATTTTGCCTCATCCGCTTTGCATTTGGCACTATAAAGCAAAATAAAGATAGATAGTCCTGTTAAAGACAAGCAAGTCCAAAGAAAAATTTGGGGGTCACCCGCGCGGGATGAACCTACCTAACCTAGCTATCTACATGCCTACCTTTACCAGGCAGAAAAGCCAAAAAGAAAGAAGGTTGTAGCCGGGCCGTATGTGCATATACATGCGTGTATACCTTGGTAAGTAAAGTATGGCAACTGATATGATACATCCATACATCCATCCATACATAAAAAGCCCCGCGAGAGCAGTGTAGCAAGTGGCAATTGAAGGATGTATGTAAGTAAGCATTCGTTCATACCAGCAATGCCAGCCATGCGAGCAGGCGGGTGACAAGAAAAAGACACTAGTGAGTGGCACGCTCGCAACGTCGTAGTTGGGCCGCTTGCTTGCTGCTGCAAGACACACATGGGGATGGAATGGATGATGAACCGAACCGAACCGAACCGATTTGATGGTCGATTACAAGATACCTATACCTGTAGCCTCTTACATGCAGCACCTACTTGAGAAGTGAAAAGAAGAAAGCCACGCGGGGCAAAGAGGAAAGAAAAGGCTTGAAGGAGGAATATAGAACCGTACCAGTATGTATGGTTTGTAACGTAAGAGAGCCCCAAAAAAACCCCTGTCTTTGGTGTGGGTCCTGGTTTTGGTTTTGGTCCGGGCATGGGCATGGTCGCATGGGTAGAGATGGCGGATCGTGATGCAGGTTGGCGCTTAGGAAACGGAACGAAAGATACTACTGTACCTATACTATATACTATACCTACTATATACAGGTACGTAGTTAACATACAGACTACGAGGAGACGTCTGCTCGCACACGAGACCGATAGATAGCCTGTAAGCTTTTTTGAGATCCCGCTTAGTCCGGACGGACGAGCGAGGAGGACCAGTGGATTGATCGACTGACTGACTGCCTACAGCATATCATATGCACCACTACCTACCTATTATTTCTTTCTCTGCAAACACCTACCTGGTACTGTACTGTATGTGAGTGTTTAAATAGGTAATGAGGAGCAGAGCTTATGTAAGGCGAGAGTGAGCGAGTGAGTGACTGATGCGGAGACGGCCAAAGTCCATGAGGGGTAGGTAGTAGGAAGACCTAACCAGGAGGATAGAAGGAGACCCAGTCAGTCAACCCAATCCTTCGTATCATATCCATCCGGCTGCGTTTCCCCAATCTGCATTTTGCATAGGTAGGCTGGTAGGTACTGCGTGCGCGCTTTTCTCACCGCTAGATGGGGATGGGAGGGGAGCGAAGGGCAAAACAGATAGGCACATGTATTCGCGCGGCAAGGTAGGCAGGTAGGCAGGCTTATACCCGGCCAAATTATTAATCCTGGGCTGTTCTCTCTCTCTCTCTCTCTCTCTCTCTCTCAAGTATTCTGAAAGAAGATTGCTAACAAGTGCGGCATACTGGGTTGAATATGGTGGGTTTGGTTTGGTTCTAGATCCAGATCAGCAGGTAGATAGGGGGACCGCAGCCTTTGTGGTAGCTGAATGATACATAATAAATTTTTTGTCCTTTCCTCGGTAGAAGAGAAGTCCCTGATTCAGCGACCCAAGCACTTGGTTGAGGTTGAGGAAGGGAGAAGAAAAAGTTCTCGACCAATAGCTATCGCTGGAATAAACATCAAAATTTTTGCCGCCGCTATAATGGTTTGTCGGGAACGTGATCCAAGAAAAAAGAAGTGAAAAAAGTGTAGGTCGAACAAAAAAGAGCCACTGAGGGATCAAAGATACAAAGAGCCTAACATCAGAGGCGACGGGAGGAGGCTAAGAAAGTAACAAGGCTAAGATCTCATAATCGTATGACGCGAGTAGCGTCTCATGTTTTAGTGGCATAAAAAGACGTTGGGGATCTCCACTTTGGAAGACTGAGGGAAGCTACTACTGCAAGTAGTTGAGTCAAGGATCGATTGCTAGAAAGTTACTCTCGGAGGCTATAATTATATGCAAGCGCATGTATATGCTGGGTTAATGGAGCATTTGTTTATTCTATGTAGATACAGTACGGGGCTTAACGAAGCTACAACGTGAAAACTGACGTACAAGCCTGTTATTGAAGTAACAATCTATCTAGCGTAAGGACGGCATACCTAGAAAGTGGTGATGCAGCATACAGGTAGCCTCGATATAGCAGCATTACGAGACTTGGCCGCTCAAATCCTAAAGCATACCTACCTACCTACCTACCTAGACGTATGTACAAGTAGAACATTGGTGGAGTCGACGGCGGAATGAAACTGTGCACAACCAGCCCTTGCATGCGCTTAAGAAATCTTTGATGTTCACGGGAGCCAGAAGTGGTGAGGAAGTTGCTCCGACGCTGCATATACTAGAGCCGGGCCTAGAGAGTGTAGAGCAGGTGGGTAGTAGGCGAGGCGGCAAAAAGAGGTGCACGAAAGTGAGCGAGTGGAGGAGTGGGTGGCTTTTGACGACATGTGCAGATCAACGGCTACGCTACCTTGACCTACCTACTGTATGTACGAAATATTCATCTCGTCCTTTGGAGGGTTGGAAGTTTAGGTCAGGTAGCTTGTCCGTGATGAAACTGATCCAAGATGATGGTTCAGCAGGTTTATTGATACATACCTACCTGCCTACTTACTCTTCGGGCGTGGGATGGGTTAAATGAGCTATGTACGGAAATGTTACAAAGAAACGGAGGAACTATGCCGAGTGAAACCCCTGAAAATGACCACTGTACCCTAGAATAGGTGCTGCGCTGGCGCGTTTATTATGTACTCTGTTTCGCACATCCGTCCCAAAGTCTTGTGGCCTGCCTCTGTCTGGCTTTTCTGGCTAGCAAGGATTCCACAAATGTTCTAGTGCAAGGGTCCAGCTTGGGAGCGGATACGGGCAATCCCTGAACGTGCTCAACTTGGATGTTACGTGCAACTGTCTCTGTAGATAGGTTCTAGGTTAGGAAGCTTTTTATTTTTATTTTTGGGAATTCCTCTTTGGAGGAGAGCAATATCGGCATGACCACTGATGACGACCAAGACGAGGCAAAAGGGGAATTGCCATTGCAGCCTTAAACACTTAGTAACGCCTATACCGAGTAGGCAGTTTGGAATTTACAGATGTCTGTATGCACAATGCGCAGGTATCATCTGCGTGACTTGTTTGGCTAGCAATTAAACACCAGAATGCAACCTAGCTAAGTACCTATCATACCGACAAGGCAAAGGGAGGGTGGGAAGCTCTGTTAAGTAATGAATCGCTCTCACAGAACCTCATTATCATTCTACTAAATGTTTAAAGAGGAAACAGATAATCCTTGATATACATAGCTTACGTATGTAGGCACGTACATACATGCGTACACATCCCCAGGGGTATCAATATTAGTACTTTGTGACATATTTTAACTGTCCTTTTCTTCCCTGCGTTTCATGGCGGTCAAAGACGATCAGTTGATAATGCTGTACATGTGTCAAGATGCTCATTGGTAGATTTCCATGACTGGTTCGATAAAAGTTTGATTCAAGCATTGCTGATACCGGGAGATCGAAACACAGCTGTGACTGTACGCTCATACATGCTATTTGTAGTACAGCAGACCTAGATAGGTTGCGGGAGTACATAGTACGATCCCGGCATTCCGGACCTATCCCATTCTGGCGGGTTTGTAGAATTTCCTCTATAAAGTATTATGTATCTGCTCGGCATAGAAACATACTAGTGCGGCTGTTAGTTGATACCTACCTCTTGCAAAATACCGCAATCAGAGTAGAAGATTCATAGTAATTATACATGCTGGTGCAGGCATTTTCATGCAAGCAAAGGTGGTTCGTGATGTGGCCGATTGGTAGGTATATCGTTGACCGACCTAGGGGCGAACTGATGACCACCAGACTCGACTGTCAGCAGCAATGCCATGCCGTCCTCTACGAGGCTGCTGACAAGACGCGGACCGATAAACGCCTCTAACGCAAGAAAAAGACCCACGGCATCGACGGCACATTTATCTTTATCCTGGTGCCTGTGTCATTTGTTGTTCTACCTTGCGATGATTCATATGGTTTCCTTGTGCTTGACGCGTAATAAGTATCAGGCAGGCAAGATGATCTCTTTTGGTATATGTAAGGCGGATGTGTTTCTCGGTATGAATTTATTACTCTCTTATTATTACCTACTTATTACTAGATCAACGATTGATGTAAGATTGCTGTCGCGCACAAGAGGACGTGACAGTTGTATTTGTGACTAATTGACTTGGTAACCACACTTTGCTAGCTGGCAAGCTTGTCTGTCGTCACAAACACACACATATTGAACCTGGGAGCACCTCTGTCTGGGTAGGGAGAGGTCTGCCCTCTGTACTTGGTTGGACACGCACCCCAGACGTAAATATGAGCAAGTAAGATGGATCCTGGCTTTGACCAATTTTCCCCTGTTTTAATTGAAGACACGCTGGAGCTAGAGTGTTTGCGGCGATGTGTCGGGATTCACGACACAACGAGTACCTCCTACCTTGTACATACAGTCCCCCCTACTATTTTCTCCATGCGTCTAGTACTGTATTTACAGATGTAGCACCCCTATGGAAAATCGTATGGTGTCTGTTCAAGCGAACAACTTGGATCTGACGACCGCACCTATAAAATTAAAATTTGGACTAGCTGCGGATCAAGACTTGGTAAATATTCCCACTTGCGACGCCTCAAAATCCGAGGAAGTGCGGCAAAGCCGCAGATAGCGCACTGCTCACTGCTGTATAAGCAAGCTTAGTTGCCGACTCACGTTTGATGATGATCCCCGAGTTGGTAATATAAGTAGCTGTACTTTGCATAGGTAGTAGCTAATAAGATGGTCGCATCAGCCAAAAAGGGAGCCAGTCTTTCATCCCACACTACAGCAGTACTGCTGTACGCGTTTTATCACCACTTTATCCATATGATCTTTTGCAGATGCATGCTCCTTGTCCACTCTGGGATACTCAATTCCGAAATGAGCATTCCAGCACGGTGCTGTAAATGTGTTGTATGCTGTAGGTATTCTCATCAAAGCAGTAATGTGATGCATTCCCATCGTGGTTGAGCTGGAAATGGCATCACCCACTTTTGGTGCTTTGTTTACAGCAATAGATTTCGAAATTATGAACAATACAGATCCGTTTCTAGGCACCAGTGACATTAGCTAGCATCTTTGTTCTGTTGCACTAAAACTGGAAAATTGCAACAGGCGGATAGAGGCACACCAGCGGTATCTACTACCAATTGCTTTGGAAGAACCATGCCGACCGTGGTACTGCTGTAAGTAGTACGCAATCTTTAGTACTGAGATCTTATTTGCCTTGCTTCAGTGTTTCTGTTAGACAACAATTGACTGACTTCGTACAGTAAAGAAAAAAGATTATTATTGGTGTTTTTCCTACATGGGCCAAATCTTTGGGGCCTCTCCGTTCCAACTAGTGCTTCATGTAGTTTAAGAACAGCTTGTTAAATAGTATTTGCTAAGCTGCTTTGAGCTATTGAGATACTTGCAGGAAAGCTAAATTACTTTGCTAGCTTATACCTGTTCTCACAAGGAAAAAGTATACCACATACACTGTTGGATCGCTACCTAAACACTTATCTTCCAGCCAACCAAGCTAAATTGGGATAGGCTCTGAGAAAACTTTCTTACAGTACATTTAACAGTATAGAACAAGGAAGCATCAGTATGCTGCAGTCTTCTGCCAGGCCTCATGGAGCAGGGCAAGACTAAGGATAACTTAAGAAATACCGGCACTGTTAAAAATGGATGATTAGTTTATCAAGTGGCCAACTGGTCGTTACAATGGGCAAGTAGGTATTAAGATCCATTTTATAGGCGCTCTTAGTATATTTTGCGACTGTGTGGTAGGCTTAACCGGCACATAAACCACCTACATACTCATAAGTACTTAGGTAGGAACTCAGGTAGGTAGTATGTTTTGTTTGTCGACCAAGGAAGGCATAATGGTAAACAGAGGTTTGTCAGGGCCGCACGCGTTGTCGACCCATGAGGCATTTCCCATTTGCCTACCGTAGGTACCTTATACCTAAGAGCCAACTGGGGTGACAGGCTTCTGTGTGAATAATGAATATCTGCATTGGGTAGCTCCGGTTGGTTTTTTCACAAATTTGTTTCTTGGCTTGGCTCTGTTAAGCCACTTCAGAAAAGTTGCCTTGTACTTAGATACTTACTGTCTACGTAATGGAGGGTCTTGACTTGCGCTTATGAGGTGGGTATGCTGTAGGTACCCCTACTCAAAACCTGTCCTTATACTTGAGTGCCTAGGTACGTAGGCACGGATCCTTACTCGGTTTCTGCTCGGCTGGCCTGGGAGCAGAACTGGGAGCTTGGATTGAATTGGGTTGCGGGTGGATACTTTGTCCGTGCTTTGTGGAGTACAGACTAGGCTATAGGTACTTCCGAAAGCGTGTGGATTCACAGTTTTTAAGCCCCAGAAACACATCTCTTTGAGTGTTCATTGGTTAAGGTGGCCTATGCACTCCAGTCCCGACGTACCCTAAGATCAAGTAGGTACCTGCCTACGCAAGTACCCTACACCTACCTATCCTCCTTCACAGTTGCCCATCAACCAAAAGCTGCATGCTAAAATCCACTTGAACGCACTCAAAACTTTCCAGCCAATTGGGACCCGCAGATTCAGGGCCTGGTCCAGCATCCCATCAAATCACTATCCACCCTCTCGACTTTCAAGAGTCAAGCCTCTTTCTCTTATCCACACCAAATCCACCCATCCCCAATCCATCCATCCGTCTTCCTTTCAACCCTTTACTCTCCGTTATCCTCCCTCACTACCCTCCTTCTCTTGCTTCTTTCTTTCCTGAAAAGTCAACCACTGTTCTTTTCTTTCTACCCTGTTTGCCTGCCTGGTCTGTTCGACAACGCCTCTTTCGACTTTCGACTCTGTCATTGTCGAAACGTTCCGGATTTACCAGGTTTCTTCGCCTTCGTCGAGACGAGAGAGGAGAGAACAAGAAGATTCAAGAGTCGAGCATCGAGCATCGAGAGATACTGCACAACCTGGAAACCCTGCGCCTGCAATTTCTTTTCCTTTCCTTTTCGCAGCCTCTACGACAAAACGTGAGAAGTGAAGCTTCTTTGTGCAGACATTCGAGATAATCGCATCTCTTAATACGACGCATTCGTGGTCAACCAAAATTCAAACTCCAACCCCGGATCCTCTTCACTGAGCGAGTCGTCGCCTGCACACACATATCTCGTCACTTCATTTCGGATAATACTATTCATTCAACTTCCCTACCAGACTACCAGGACCTCACAAGTCTGCTGAATCCTAGTGCTCTTGCTGCCCTCAACTGCTGAGCACTCCACCGAAGCCTTTTCTATCAAGGCAAGTACTCGAATTCTTTTCACCCTTTACTGTTGCTTTGAACGTGGTGCCCCGTATTCGGCTTTGGAACATTACAGAACGCCTGTGGTCGAAAGTCAAATGTGAGGAATTAGGGCTACACCCAACCCGAATCTGCAAGAACTGCGCGGGCTGGTATATCGAGGCATAACGAGACATCGCCGAATATTGCCTGGTTTCTGGTCACTGGCGGACGAGCTGTTCTCACGTTACCTCGGGTTCTCAATGTACTACAAGATTCTCGGCTCGGAGGTTCATTGTATTGTTCTGTCTCAACATTCGGTCGCTGTGGCAATTACTGTACTTCATGATTTCTGCAGGTGGTCTGGCAGAAGTCTGTATCGCTCTGAGAGCAATCCAGAATCTACGACCCTGGCACTTTGTCCTTTGTTCTTTGGAAACAATTTAATAGAAGGCCATGCTAACCTTTCACAGTAGTAGACAAGAGGAGTATTGTTTTGTCGGACTCTGTTCATACTTGTCTTACCCTTTAATATATCGGGTATATAACAACTCTTTCGTCAACTCGTTTAAACGTTGACTACACACGATTTAAACCAACGAAGATCTGGTTACGAGCCCCCGATACAACAAACTTTAGTTGCTGCGTGGCGAACTTCGACCCATACCCGGTTTCCAATTGTGACAATTGTTGATGGCTCAAGCATCACAATAGGATCCGATAAACCTCCCTCCCCCCTCGGCACTCTCGCCTCTCTTCAGCCTGGAACTTGCTGCTGCCAGTTGTACTCTATCAACGTTCACAACTGAGCCGTTACTTCCACGTGCTAGAAGCAGATTCCTCCGGCAAAGGTCCATTCTGGTCTTTGGCGGAGTTACTCAACACACGCTGTCATCATGCCGGGCGGTGTATGCGCTGTGCTCGATTACGAGCCTGATATGATGGCCGATTATGTCGCCGACATGGCAACTCGAGTTGTCTTGCCCCGTTCTACTGTCACACCCGCCTTCCGCAAATTTGTCAACCAGATCCTCACATCAACTCGTCTACCCAGTACTACGATTCTACTAGGTATGAATTATCTTGCTAAGCATATAAATATGCACAAGCATGCCGGGATCTATAATACTGTTAGTGAGGGCGAGCTTTGGAAGATGCTCACTGTTGGATTGCTTCTGGGCAGCAAGTTCCTTGACGACAACACCTTCCAGAACCGGTCATGGTCGGACGTGAGTGGCATTGCCGTAGCCGAGCTCAACACCATGGAGAGTAAATGGTTGTCGGATATGGAGTGGAATTTGTATGTCAATCTTGACCGCAGTCATGATTACGAGGCTTGGCTGAAGAGCTGGGAGCAATATCGTGATAGCAAGCGGCCCGTCGTACAGCAACGCCAGTCTCAAGCCGCTCGAGAGAGACTTGCGCCGATCATTACTGCTCTTTCCAATGATGCCTCATGGCGGTCTCACCATCCTCTCTTGTACGAAGGCTGGACCCATGAAGAGATTGCGGAGCACGAATGGCTCGGTATGAACGTAAGGCTAGGTCAAGCTGGAAAGATGGCCTACCGACCACGAGAGGGATCGTGGCCCAATCACTACCAAAACCCATGGGTACAGGCTCCGTTAACGCCACCCGACTCGGGATATGGCACGCCGGAGTACTTGAACTCGGCTGCGTCGGTCAATTCCCGGTACATGGAGTGGTTCAACCAAGGCATTGCAAATCAGAACTTCAGTCGGTCTTGTCATGGCCCTCTTCCCAATTATGCTTTGCCTAGGAACGCGTCTCATTTCCAAAACCAACCTTACTTCACCCACTCCGGACACAAAGCGTGGGATACGTGCGTGGCTGACTGCAATTGCTCTCACTGCGTTCCGTCCATCCACACTAAGGCTCCGTACTTCCATTCACACGCCCACACCCATGCACACGCTCAGCCGGTTATGGGATAATGAGATGTTCTAGACTGGGGCTTTACGAGCATACTACGTTTTTTTTTCTTCATTTTCGACTTGATACCCCTTTCGACCAACCGGTTTGGATTTGACAGATACGCAGTCATTTGTACATTGATGACGACCTCGATTTATATACGTTTACTGCGTAATCCGACCGCGCAAGACGCCTGACGGCCGTTCTCGCTGTCTGTGGCTGTTCCATCGTCCGCGGCGACGCCTCAATTCATATGTCTTGCGGCACGAAGTCTCATACCCACCGGAAGGCTTTTCTTTTTCTCTTATGACTTTGCATTCATACATTTCAAATTGGCGTTTAATGGTATTCCCCGACGGCCCGGCGTTTGTCTCGTACGATAGATTTGATTGTACCACATCTGGTTCGCATTTTATAGCGACGGCGGCTAAAATATTTGCGACTTCGCACGGCGTTCAAAAAAAGAAAAAGAATCGCTGCACTGATTCCCCGATCAAATCACTCCTTTTCATTTTCCATTGTATTGACCGCATGAAAACGACATTTTGGCGTCGAACAACATACTCGTTACCTGGTCATTCCTGGCGCTACCAGAACGGATGATGAACTCGACAGTTCATTCTTTTTACATTCGACACACCTGCACCGAGGCGGTGTCATGGGCATCCTGACGGCTGGCTCTGCCCTGGAACTCGCAGTGTTGGCTCGGAATAAGGAGTAGAATCCAAATTTTGACTCACCCCAACTGGGTGAAGGCAATTGCCCTGAACATTCCCAACTGTTGAGGATGGATCCGCATTTTTGCGCTTTTCTGTTCCTGCATTTCCCCCCCTCTTTTCAGGGAAGATGACGGTTAAAATTGAGAGATGGAGTGTTAATACTTTCTTTTGTGGTTGTCGAGCCTGGCAGAGCGAAGCGGCTCTTGGTTTTGGCGGCGGCAACCCATGTCGAAAAGATGTTGAAACGTGGGTTTGCCACATGAATTTGTCTCTGTTAGACTAAAAGGCAGGGTTGGGCATCTGGTACAGGGGATTAATTTGACGGCAAAGGTATCTCCTTGGAGACGGGTTTTTCCAGGGCATTTGCAGGCTTTTGCTTCCTTCACGACTAGCATGATGTTCTTGCTTTGTCATTTGCATAGTGGTTGCGCGGACGGCGATTAACAGGAAAGAGTCTTTGGGACAAACCTGCCGGTACCTTCGACGTCAGCTCGTAAGTTCGGCTTGTCGGCATTCTGGTCACACCATCTGCAATCTATAAGCTGACCGTTATTGAGATGCCGGCGATGCATCCTACTCTCCTGCCCACAACCTTGCCGGGTATCACAAAATTGGTGAAGCGCACCATTTCCCGATGCCGGGTTGTTTATATATACATATATACAAGATATCAACATGATATCAGATTAGACAGAATACACTGTTTGTCTATGCATTTGCTGTCTTTTTAATGTAACCTTGAACTTGAATTTCCGTGCTGTTATCTGTTGTATAATCCGAGGCTAGATAGGCCAAGCATTGCACAGCATAGTCAGTGATGATCCATGCGGGATTATTCCTCACCGCTAACGTGTAGCGATACTATCATTGCCCGCAAATCTCTCGGTAGGTCTAAACCAGATGTGAATAGCTTATAAGCATGGGAGAGCAGGATTATTATGGCTGAACATGTCTGGTTGAGGGAATGACCTCGGAAATATTCCAAGTGCGGACCTCAATTGCCTGGATTGAAGTGAAATGCCGCCAGGCAGCTGGATGACAGCTGTCAAATCTGCTTCTTTCCTTTAGCGCGCTGGATTGATATTGAACTAATTGATGCTACAGCTTTGCTACTACTTGATATTATGAGCTCGACTAAGACTACGATTTTCAAGGATACATTGCTCTGAAAATAACACCTACGGACTGGGAACTACTAGACTGCTATATATATAATATTATTACTCGTGCGCCGTTTAATGCGCCTGCTTCTTTCTACTTCCTCATCCTCATCCTCATCCTTTTCCGTACTTACGGCTCGGATCTCTCTTGTCGGTCAGATCAATCACCTTGATCACGTGCTTTAAGCATCTGCAGACTTGATCTACGCATTCTTTTGGGAAATTTTACCAAAATAAGAGATCAAAGGGAAAAAGGCTTCTGTCGATTTCTGGTCTGTCTAGAAGACCTAGTACTTCCTAAGGTAGAGCCGACGGAAGGAAGGAAGAAAGGAAGGAAGGATGACGTCCCGGTTCGTATCCGGCGGAACCATCATCGGCCCCGGGGATGGTGAGAGCCATTCCGGTACAGAGAAGACTGTGAGGGACAGCACGAGCGCGGGCATAAGTACAAGTGCAAGTGGAAGCGGAGGAGGAGTATCGAGTTCGAAGCCAGTCGAATGGGAAGCCGTGCAGAAGGATCTCGAAGAACAGCGCAGGAAGCGCGACGAGGCGCGCAGAGCGGCTGTCGAAGGCTCCGGTGGGGAGAAGAGTCTTTATGAGATTTTGCAGGCTAATAAAGGTAGACTTTTGCCTCGCCATTCCAGCCCCTCACTTTCTATCTTTTTATTGGCTTCTTTTCTTTTTCTTTAGCTTTTTCATTTTATTTTATTTTTCTTCGTTGCCCTTCTCTCGTTTACTGTCCTTGCAATAGTTCTTTATGACTTGTTTAAGAAAGAAGGAAAGAAAGAAGAGTGAAAATAATCCAAACTAAAAGTAGGGCTTGCTGACTTTTGATCTTGAATCCGTTGTTTCCGCCATAAACAGCCGCCAAGCAAGCAGCGTTTGAAGAACAGAACAGTATACGCAACCAGTTCCGCGCGCTAGACGACAATGAAATTGACTTCTTGCGCGGTATCAGCGACGAGAAGCGCGCTGAAGAGGAGCGCCTGAGGCGCGAAACGGAGGAACGCCTGGCAAATTTTCGGAAAGCGCAGAAATTAACCGGCTCTGGTGGTGGTGGTGCCGCCGCCGATAATGGTGGGGATCCTGCTGAGATCGGCGGTGGTGGTGTTGGTGGTAGGAGTGAGGATGTGGTGGCTGAGGGCTGGGCTATCGCTGGTGCGAGGAAGAGGAAGAGGGAAAAGGAAAGAGAGAAGGCGGTGCTGAAAGGTGTGAAGCGGAAGACGAGCGTCCCTGAAGCTGATGAGACATCATCGTCTGGGTCTAGGTCTGGGTCGGGTGAGAAGGCAAAGACTGGTACTGGCGAAGTTGAAGAGAAACTTTCACCCGGAGCTACTAAAGCGTCGGTATCGAACACGACGACGACACCTCCTGCAGAGGCAGCAAAGCCGAAGCCGGCCTTGGGACTTGTAGATTATGGCTCGGATGAGGACGATGATTGATGAGTCGAGAGACGCAAGGCGAAGGGGTTTTAAGTTGACCCCTTATTCAATGAGAGGAAGAGACAGAAATCATTATTCTTCAGCTATTTGCTCCTCGGATACTTCACATGGTACTAGGTATCACGAAAGCCCCCTTTTTAGAACCACGACTATGTATCCCTATTGTTACTTTTATACTCTCCTTAAAGTCTCATAGGATAATTAAATATCCCAGATATATAGAGGCTTCTAAGGTTCCTGCATTTTGCAGTTCAAAGACCTATTGCCCGCCATATTACCGGACGGTTAACAAAGATCTCAGAGTAGCCACATATTATATCTGAAATAGGCGTCAGAATACTAGAATGATCACTCACACCAAATAAATATAAAGCGGGCAGGGGTGTGGGTGAACTTGTTTCTAATATATATAAAAAGCTGCTCCCTCCGCTCAAGCAAAGGTAGCTGGTGGTGATATCGTCTGCCAATCATGTTGAGCGAGTGGGTGTTTCTTCTCGAGTTGTTTTGTACTGTACATAACATAACATATAGGGGAGACTTGTTAACCTCGAAATAAAATGGGGTATATCGAGATGCGTTGATTGCTGTGAGCCGTTTTTCGCCTCCCCGCCTTCTTTCTATAGATCCTCATACATACAATACATACGTGCGTACTATACAAACACAGAGAATCTTACCCGCCACCTGCGACCACCTTCTATATGAATTAGGTATTTGTTATAAGATTGGATATTGTACAGAACGTCTACTATCGTCGGGCCGCGGGAAAGAAAAAGAGGGAGAGATTCGCATTCTCTCCATTTTACTCATCGACGTCACCGACGAAGGGGGCCTCAAATTTCGGTTTGGGGGTGACAGCCCAGCGCCATAGACTGCGTAGGTGGCCCTTGATCCAGCCCTCGACCTCTTCTTCCGGGACGACGGTGGCGCGAGCACGTGCCTCGTCATCGGGTTGGAGCTCGAAGCGACGCATGCGCATAGCTATCCGGGGATCTAGGACAACGGGCTTTGTCCAGATTTGCTCGTGTTTCGGGGCGGAATCCTTCTTCTCTTCCCCCGCTGTTGTTGTTGTTGTTGTCGTTGTCACCTCCTCTGCTTCTTTCTTGGCTTCCTTCCACACGGATTTTGGCCAGTCTTTCTCTTCCCGTGACAAGGCATTTAACTGTTCGGGCTGAGGGGGGTCGTCGTCATTGCTGGGCTCCTCGCGGTATTCTCGAGCGGTTGCGAAACATACAGCGGCTACTTCGCGGCCGATGTCGTCGGCTAGATGGCGGCGGTTAAGGAATCGCCCTAGACGGATAAAGGTGTTCATGAAACCGAGAATATGCGGGAACTGAATAGGGACCGAAGGTGAGAATTCGGCCGGGATAAGCATGGGGATGGACGAGGTGGGATAATCTGATGTGCTGTTGTATGGCGGAGGTTGAGGCGGTCGTTCGGACTTCTTCTCTTCTGGCTTCTTCTCTTCAGGCTTCTTGTCCTCTTCGGCTCCTTCTTTTGGTACTTCTTTCTCTCCCGCCGGCGTCGTCGGCTCAGAAACGACGGGCTCTAGGACTAGAGGAAGGGTCAAAGGTCCCAGCCAGCCCTCATGGAGACCGCGCACATACTCTTTCCAAGTATGTCGACCAATGACGATGTCGCCTCCAATGCCCGTGTACTCGGGGGTCCGGTTCCGTTTCCTCACCTCATTGACCACCTCGTCCTGTGTCTGCGCCTCAGCTGCGGCCTCCGGATTCCGCGTCCGACGTATGCGCTCTGCGACGGCGGCGCGCACGTCACCCTCCTTTCGCCCCTGGACGAACTCCCAGTCCAGGCCCGATGCTGCTAATATGGGCTTGATGTACTCGGTGTAGTGGTCCTGAGCCACTCGCAGCCCGTCGGTGGGCGGGCTCTCGAGGTAGATCGTTAGCTTGCGCGGCATCTCGTTCGGCCGGGAGAGGGGCTCCTTGGCTAGGTGAGACACGGCGCGCGCCCATCGTGCGGTCGCTCGCTTCTTTTCCCGCTTATCGTAGATTATGGTGGCTGAGAGCGAACCAGCAAGTGTCCAGAATATCATCCAGTTTCGAGAGGGCAGCCTTTTTGGTAGGTTGGGTATTCCCATCATGCGCAGGGCCGGGTTTGACTTCGCGGCTTTGTAGCCGGCGTTTGTAGATGCCGGCGCATTGGCTGCTGCTTTTGTCTGGAGAGGTTATCTATTAGTTGAGTGTATATAGTACGGTCGACTTGAGATGCATTGTTTATGATGAAGAAAATCGATAAAATGGGGGACTCACAGCTTCGCCCGCAGGCGTCGGGTCTGCCATGCTGAAGTTGGGCTACCTTTTCCCAAGGCCACTGAACGGCGGTGGCTTTGGGTAAAGAAAGAGTCTCACAGTCACAGCAGATATTAAGAAACTAATAGAAGCATAGGCTGTAAACGGAGGTTTCTTTACTTGTTTGCCAATGACACGCTATAAACCCTCTGGAGCTCCTTCGGCCTCTTGATTACGAGAAATTTCTTGGATTGAACTGAGGTTGCCTTATCTTCTGGTTATCGATTTCTCAAGGCAATAAGGTTAACTTTGATAAGTATAGTACATGGGTACTTCCACATAAATCACTTGACCCACCTGCCATCTTCGTCTTATGACTATAGCCATTATAGGCGTCTATAGAGAACTATTTTGTTTAAGCGCTTTGGTTTGCCAAGACATGTTTAGGAAGACTTCAAGTTGTTAAGACACAATTCAACATACATCTGTACCGCATGAGCGGTTTTCTGTTCTCCTCGATTTGGATCACATGATGGCTGTGGAGAAAGAACTTAAAAGTCGAGGCTGAACGCGCCCTGAGGATAATTGTATTATAGAAGGGGATAGAGGACTTAGAACGTGTAATAGGTATGTCTATACCCCCGACCAAATATACATCTACCCTATGAATCGAAAGTGACTATCCGACCAAGCCATGTATAAGGAAGCTATACTATACAAGTAAGTTGTTTGGAAGTTTGCTTGGACTTCCAATACTGCGCCAGGGCGTAGAACAAACTTGAAGACAAAACTTTGCATTGGAAGAAAGACAAAGACGAGGGGACTAGGAAAAGAACGAAGCGCCTAAGGGAGCGGGGGCAAGACTCCCGACAGAGCGCTGACCCAAATATGACGACCATGTGCGCCGATACAACTGGAGATTCACCCTCATTTTATCCGACCTGCGGCCTCCAGGACACTTTAGAATACCTAACCAGGCATATCTACCTGCCCACGTAAATCGCACCTGAATAGACGTGAACTTGGTCTGAAATTGCGCTGTATCTTGCAGATGTGTACCTAGGTAAGGCTAGAAACGTATATACCTACCTAGTTGACTTCCCTCACGTTGTAGGCAGTGAGGTACATACCTATCTGGTCGTGTGGGGTCTATGTATGTAGGTTCTCAGGGGTGGCTGGTGCCGAAACGGAGTGCCACATGAAGCATGAAGCGAAGCATGCACGTGCTTAGGTAAACGGTAACTGGCATCCCTGTCGCTCAAAAGTCAAAACAACTTCGTGGAACCCACCCGTCCCCAGTACAACCGTTGCCAGCCCGAAATCCAATCCAATGAAACCCCCGTCCATGTCCCAGTTCAGCCCGGGAATCCAATCCAATCCCAATACAAGCCGACTTCTAAGCCCAATCCAACTTGGTCCCTCGACCCATACCTTTCCATTTTGATCAGTTACGCAACAGCCTCTGGGATTTCCCACAACACAGCGAACCACAACAAACCACACCATAAGCATAAGTCAGTCATAGTATGCACACTTTCAGCACACGCTCAGCCAACCATCACACCCAAGTGAGCCGCACACGGCTAATTTGCGACTCTCCCTTTATTGTTCCTTTTCATTGTCCCGCCTGTTCCAAAGCAACAACCATTACTGGCGGCCATTGTTGAACCTATTGTCGAACCCATTGTTTATTCGTCTATGGTGTACACGTTCCTGATGATACCTCGCTAGCACAATTTCTACCTGCTATTTAAGGCCGTCGGAGTGCGACTTCAAGGTCGGATCAAGACCAGGTTCACAAGGGCACATCTTTACTTTCTCATCGGGGACCTTTGTTTTCTGCCCGCTTGACTTTGAGGGCCTTTCAAGAGCGCTCGTGCTGGCGCTCGCACATTCGTTGCATAGTGTCTGAAATAAAAGCAAATACTCCGACAGCAAAGCGCAATGGACAACTCACCGTCTGCATCGGCATCTGATCTCTCAGAACCACCTTCCTCCGACCCCCCTTCCTCTCCATTATCCGTCCTTACGAGATCGCCGAGCATATCTCCTCGCGCCGCCATAGCCTACCGCTCTAGTCGGCTTCCCTCCCCACCACCCTCTACGATAGAGTCTGGCAACGCATCACCCATGAAGCCCTCCGATCAACCTGAACTGGAAATTCACGTCAATCCCGATGGTGCGCCACCGCGCAAGCGGCGTCGAGTCGAGCGCAAGCCGAGGACCACCCAATACCTTGACCTTAGTGCTGCTTCTGAACAGAGCGAGAAAGACGGCGAACTATTAGAACAGCTCACGCACGCTCTGCGCAAAAAGAAGAAGGTTGTCGTCATTGCGGGTGCTGGCATTTCAGTATCTGCAGGAAGTATGTATCCCCTCTTTTCTTCTTATTTTACCTGTCCATTGCCCTACGGCAAGCTACATACTTATGGTAGAAAACAATACTGACAATTTTTAGTCCCCGACTTCCGATCCTCCTCTGGCTTGTTTGCCACTCTCCCCAAGGAACATGGGCTGAAAGGTTCTGGGAAGCACCTTTTCGATGCTTCCGTCTACAAGCATGACTCCACCACCTCATATTTCCATACCATGGTTCGTGATTTGTCTCAATTAGTCAAAGATGCGAAACCTACACCCTTCCATCATTTACTTGCCTCGCTTTCAAAGGAAGGCCGCCTACTACGACTTTACACCCAGAATGTCGACGGGCTGGATACCTCGATGGAGCCGCTCAGCACCGTTGTTCCTCTCCAACCCAAAGCCCCCTGGCCCAAAACCATACAACTTCATGGTGGGCTGGAGAAGATGGTGTGCTCCAAGTGCAGTGAGATCAGCCAGTTTGACGCCTCGCTTTTCGATGGGCCACAAGCACCTTTATGTAAGGGGTGTGAGGAGACAGATAATGTGCGGACCTCCCATGCAGGGAAGCGAAGCCACGGAATTGGAAGACTTAGGCCGAGGATGGTTCTGTACAATGAATATAACCCGGACGAGGAGGCTATTGCCAATGTTTTCCGCGCTGATTTACGAGCTCGGCCTGATGCTGTCATCGTTGTCGGCACTAGCATGAAGATCCCAGGCGTTCGGAATATGGTGAAAGATATGTGCAAGGTGACGAGAGAACGCCGCGACGGTATCACAGCATGGATTAATCTTGACCCGGAACCCAGCGGGACGGATCTCAAGAACTGTTGGGACTTGGTTGTTCGCGGAAGGTGTGACGATGTTGCCTCGCTTGTTCATTTGCCTCGTTACGACGAGAGCATCGAGCAAGGTGTAGAGACGTTGGTCGACGACGCCAAATATGAGAATCACGTTCGTCGTGTTAAAGTCGAAGTGGAGATTCGTACCGGGCTTTCCCGAGAATCCTCTTCTGTCAAGGAGGAGAGTGCTGATGCATCGCCGGTTGAGGCTAAACCACAGTCTCTTGAACGAGTCCAGGGCATCCGAACTCCTTCCGCTAGTCCCAAACCTCGAACCGCCCTGCCAGTTAAGCCGATACCGAAATCCAACCAGACTAAGCTCAATTTCTCTTCGCAAACCAAAACCAGCAAGGTCAGTGCCAGTAAGCCGGCAGCAGAAGCCTCAAAGAAGGCGCCTCGACGGAAACCGAAACAGGCTAAGAAACCCGAGCCGAAGCCCAAAGCAACCATCAACACGACATTCAAAGCTACCAAATCAAGTGTGGCAGCTGTTTCAAAATTGCCTGCCAAACGTGCCCTCGAAGATGATCTCAACCCGCTTGAGACAGTCAGAAATGTCCTTATGAGCGATTTTTCTCTCCGACCCAGACAACCTAAGCCTGCCCAGGAGTCACCTTTGTCCCTGAATGACGCGAAGCTGCAAAAACCGCTGAGCATCAGCAATACACGTCCCAGTACGCCTGAACAGGGCCAACATCCTTCGTGGCAAGGAACTGTGTCCCCCACTTCCAAACCTCGAGGAATGGGCACTCTAATAGATTGAGATGCTCCGATGAGTTCTATAGAGCTCGCAATGCGTTTTGATTCAACGCCTTCCAATGCTTTTCGTGCGCTAGACTTCAGGCTAAGTTTTGCGCCCAATCAAAAAGCGTTACATTTTCAATATTCCACCCTACGGACACCTTTCTTTGTAAATAATTTTGATGTCTTGCAAGAAATAAGACAGTTCATGAGCGGACCAAGTCAGCTGTTTCTAGCCGATAATGAAGCGAATTCCCCTGCGAGGATGTAGTCGGAAATGTGCTCACAAAGGAGGGCACGGCGGGGTAGCCAGCAACAAATTTACCACATCTTCGTCTTCACGATATACCAACGAGCCTTAGCAAGATGAGGAGCGGGAAAGGGAGCGGAAGCGTCGTCAGGGAACGGGAGGGGTATCTTACCATTCCACGCTAAACAAGAGAGAAATACACTCTCTTTTTCTCACTTACTCTTGTTGAGCGGATGAGTGCATGGGCTTCCGGTCCGGCTTCAAATAGGCGGAAAATCGAACGATACCATTATAGCATACAACTAACACGAATTACAGAAAACGGGATACGAAAGAGAAAGACAAAGTATTGTGGGCGGAGAGACAGCTGGAGCGAGATAGCTGATTCCTGCGATCCTGTTTAATAAGCATTAGCTATCTCCATAGGGTATCTGATAGAAAATAGACATGATAGCTATGCATTCACTCATTCGTGCATCCATTCGTAGTGACTGTGTACATTGTCAATACGTGGATATGTACAGCCAACTTGGATATATACAGACGGATAGACAGGCGGGCATCTTGAGATGCCTTATTGATTAGTAGTAACAAGCCGTAATTAGCAGGTAATAATAGACAAAGCACTATGCAGATAGATGTGAGCATGAGCTCCATGCTGGAGTTAGTAGGCTGTAGGTAAGGCAGGTATTCAATACTATTATATAGGTAGTATTTGGTATGTATGACATGACAACACAAGATATGAGATAGAGAAATACGGTAGGTAACCAATAAATCAAGTCCTTGTTCCGTTTTATACCATCCCGTTTCCCACGTGACCTCTCCAACAGCCAGTAAGATAGATGCCTAAGGCTAGTAGGTATCATAGCCAAGATCACGTCTTTCACGTGAGTGCCTAGGCTAACCTAGGTAATTTCAATAGCACGTGCTTTCTGCTTCTGCTTCTCTTCACAGGGTAGCAGGCAGAGCGGCTTAAGTAGGTAAGTTAATGAAGTCAATGGGGCTACAGCTTGGGTTAAGTTAGGTAAGTAGTAAGTAGGGATGGAGAGAGGGAGGCTGGCTACCTACCTACCTACCTACCTACATACTTACATACCTAATGCACTGGACAATCAACCTCTCTCCCTAGGTATGAAGTTAAACCATTATCGAGCAAGGTAAGTAGTATGTAGGTACATAGGTACTTACTTATATGTAGGTAAGGCCTCCAATTGACGACGAAACGCAAATATCACGCAAGACACAAGATATAGACACATGGTTGGCTATCTAGACAGAGTATATTTGAACACAGACATAGATAAACACAAATAGTTTAAAGCAGATTTTTGTTTCACAACTTTGATCAATTGATCGATGCATCGCTATGCTATATATCAACAACTTTGGCGAACGACAAATAGATAAAAACAAAGGGTATATATGGTACGTGCTGGCATACATCAATGTGAAATCAAAGTCAGGGGAGGCGGGAAGGCAGGTGGCATATTTAAAACCCTCTTTCTGTCAAATCATTTCACCATAAGGCAGAGAGGGACGGATAGGTGTAGTAACGTTTCAAAAAACCATTAAATAACCCTCATTCTTTCGCAATGCTGGCTAAAGCTAGGCTAGTAGTCGTGCGTCTCCACCATACTGTATCTGGCTTATGTATTCCCCAGCCGTCTTTTGAAACAATGATATCGGATTTCTCGTTTTTGCGCGACTGGTCCCAACGCAGATTACACTCTGTCCTCCCACGCAACCACCAGTATAACATCCCGCCCCAAATCGGAGGTATGTCCATGCGTGTAACGTCAAATCGCTGCTGTAGTTGCGTTTCGCTTCGCACGGGGCTCTCTGGCCCCTCGCATTGCTCGATGCCTGAGCTGCAGAGCTTGCTATAAACAAGGCCGAAATATCTGGCCCTCTGACCATATTAACTCCAGTGAGCCTATAACGCAGAATGCTTTTGCTGGGTATGTTATCCGAGACCCCTCGCGACATATCTCGCAGTCTATGATGCCACAACCTAACGCCGTTCCATGCAGTATAAAAGAGAAGTCGGTATGGGAAGCAAAAAAAGAAATCGATAGGCCCTTTTCGAATAGACTGTGTACAGAAGGGATCAAGAGAGAGCCTATTTCGATGTTTTCCCATGCGAGGAACCACCGTTGGTAACAGCAGGGGTCGAACCCTTGGCTTTCGAGGATTCCCCATTCTTTCCTCCCTCGGCTTGTTTGAGTTGTTGATACAGTGCGGCTAACCGCGGACCGGTCATGCCACCGGATGATGCCGGTTTGTCTGAAGACGACTTGTGAGAGGGTGATTTTTCCCTCTCTTTCTCCTTCTTTTCAGAGGGTGGGATCCGCTTAGAAATAAATTTCCTAGTGGGAAACGTTAGCATAGAGGTTAGGAAAAAGACTCCTTAGGTAGGCCGACTTACCATAACTTCGGCTTCAGTTCTTCCCACTGCTTTTCAGGTAGGCCCGACGTTCTTTTGAGGCCCTCAATGAAGTCTCCGATAGCCGTCACTTCTCCCTTGAGAACCTTGGCTCTCGTTTTGGCGACGGGAATATTGGCTTTTGTGCAAGCTTCAACTTTTTCGACGTGGTTCCAAACTGGCTGCATCAGCGTCTGGATCACGGGGGCATCCCTCTTCTCCTCATCATCTTCATCGTCGTCTCGACTAGCATCGCTTCGTCGGTGTTCGTTACTATCGGAACGCCGGTGTTCCTCAACGCGGCGATGCTTGAAGTGACGGCGCTCATCGACTTCTCCACTATGCTTTCTCTTAGTATCGGGCCGCAAGGTGCTGTCGCCCAAGCTACTGCGTGAGCGGTGATGATCACGAACGTAAGAGAGATCGTAGTCCCTATCTCTCTCTCGCTCCCGATGTGACGCTTTCTTAGAACCTGACGGGGCTGGTGAAGCCGACACGGAGCTTCCCTTTTCGGCGCGGCGATGGCCGTTCACGCCATGTGCCGATTTCTTGTTGTTGCGATGATGATTTTCAACGATCTTCTGGGCGTGGACATCATCCGAATGAATGGACATGAGGACAGAGAGCAGGTACTCAGCGCGGCGGACTAGATGGACTGCGCCAGGCGCTTTGGCGCCTTTAGCGTCTGCCTGCTCTCGCTCCTGCTTCTTCTCGATTCGATGCTCCTCCAGAAAGAACTTGTCTTGCATGCCTAGTTCACGATCGTCGCGGATCTGGGTCCAGGCGCCAAATCCATACCGATTAATTCCAACAAGAAGCATTCCATCCTCCCGAGCACCCCATTCACAGCTATAGTGTGCTGTCTTGGTAGCTTCCGGCAGTTGGAAAGACCGAATGTCTGAGTGCTCGGTGATGACTTTTCGGAGGAGTCGTAGTTGTGGGGGGCGCTCAAGAATGGTTTCAGCGTTGATCTTTTTGACTTCATCATAGTCGAACATGACAGCCTTGATATCCTTCTTGGTCATCTTTTTGTTGGCCTGCCGTTCGTGTGCCCGAATCTCGTCTTGGTTTCTTTCCATAGCTTCACGAGCTGCTGCGGCGATATCGGAAATGACCGCGCTAACAAAGTCTCTGTCGCGGTCGCTGAGGCGTGCGTCACGTAACAGCTCATCGGGACGGTCCTCAATGAAGCCATAGCGCATAAACGCCCTGATAAGGTTGCGTTTCTCCTTCTCGTTGAGAGGTCGTCGGGGATCGGAGAGTAACGCCCTTTGCTCCTCAAGACGTTCCTGCTTCAATTGCTCACGCTCTCTCTTCTTCGCGATCCGCTCTGCCCGCTCGGTATCACCGTTAGTCTTCGAGTTCTTGAGAGCAGCGCGACGCGGCGCACTAGCTTCCAGCTCCTGTGCGAGGTAATCGTCAGCCTTCTTCTTCTCTTCCTCTTTCTTTATTGCCGCAATTTGCTCTTGCGGTATGATTTGATCCCAGTCCAAGGCCAGATCATCAACTTTAACATCAGTATACTGCATGAAGTTGTCCCAATCGATACCACCTGTGCTCAGGTTCATCTTATCGTCGACTTTGGTCTTGGTGACCTCGGCATTTTCAAGGATAGAGTCGATATCGAGTTGCTCCAACTTCTCCTGGTTGCCAGATTGCTCAAACATCTTCTGAGAGCGCATCTTCAGGACCCACTGGATGTCGTCGGCCGACTTGGCTTCGTCGATTCGGAGACCTCTCTGCCTGAATTCTTCCTTGAACGCCTTACCATCGTCTGTCACACCAGCTTGAATTGCCAGGTATTCGAGCAGAAGCTTATTTCGGGCACGCTCAAGAACTTCCTCCTCGATGGTTTCTTTTGAAACAAGGCGGTAGACGGTAACAGGCTTCTTCTGTCCAATGCGGTGAGCTCGTGCCATTGCTTGAAGGTCTGCCTGGGGATTCCAGTCCGAGTCGAATATAATGACAGTGTCGGCGGTCATCAAGTTGATACCCAAGCCTCCAGCGCGGGTGGAGAGAAGGAAGCAGAAATCTTGGCTGTCTTCAGCATTAAAATGATTGATCGCAAGACGTCTGGGGCCCGCGGCGATGGTGCCGTCAAGTCGCTGAAATTGATACCCACGTAGACGCAGATAATCGCCCAATATGTCTAGGACCTTGACCATCTGACTGAAAATCAAGACACGATGGTTATCGCGCTTCAGTTTGGCCAGCAGTGGGTCCAGCAACATCATCTTGCCACTACTGGCAATAAGACCCTTGATTTGGTCTTCGCGGCGTGTGCTACCGGCTAAGACCTTCTCCTCAGCGCCGGGGAACATGTACGGGTGATTGCTCACTTTCTTGAGCTCCATGACGATGTTCAGAAGCGATGACTTCTGGCCTGTGTTGTGAGCATTCAGAGCAGCATAGTTTCTTGTGAGAATATTCTTGTAGTACTCGAGTTGAACATCGGAAAGTTCAATTCGGATGATTTTCTCCGTCTTGGGGGGCAGGTCGGACTCGACGGTCTCTTTTGTGCGTCGTAGAATGAAAGGGGAAATAGCAGCGTGGAGCTCCTGAAGTTTTGACTGAGCATCTGCACCGGCCAAGGTCTCTAAGTCCTCGTCGATGCGAACTTTCCCGGGGTTTAGGAAATCAAGTAGTGACGAGAGCTCGGCAAGGTTATTTTGTATTGGAGTGCCGGTAATTAAGACCTTGGCCGGCGCGCCAAAGCTCATCAACTCTGCGTATAGTTTTGCCTCCTTGTTCTTAAGCCGGTGAGCTTCATCAACGGCAAGCGCTTGCCATTTGATACTTCTTAAGAACTCTGCGTCCATCAAGATGTACTCGTACGATGTGACCAGCACGTTGAACTTGTGCTTTTTGGGGTTCCCATTGAGCAGAAGTTCGTGCTCTCTTATCGTATTGCGCGCCTCAGCATTGCCCAGGTACACAATATAATTTAGGTCCGGAGACCATAAGTTGAATGTATCGCACCAGGCTGGTATAACACTTAGTGGCGCTACAACCAGAAATGGCCCTTCCTGCTTACGCTCATTCCGCAACCAGCTGAGGAAGGAGACAGTTTGGACTGTCTTACCCAAACCCATTTCGTCGGCCAAGATGACGTTGTTTCCTCTACACCAATTCAAAGCCAAGAAGTTTAATCCGGTCAGCTGGAAGTTCCGAAGCTCACCTCCTTTGACGTAGCGAGGCTGTTTATCAAGCTTGAGGAACTTAGTACGGGTAGCGAGATTGGACTCAGTTTTGTCCGAGGTCCAGGAACGGGATTGTCTGTCGAGAAACTGATCAATCTTATCTTCAGCAAGTGAGCTTATGGTTGTTGCCAGTTCCCACGTGGAGTGCTCGTAAGTCAGCCCTTTCCACTTGATGAAATACTCCCGGCCGTCTTCACCACTACGTTGCGCAACAACCCGTTCGACCTTTGTGTAGTCCTCCAGGGCATCTTGGTCTCGCTCTTTGTCAAGCATGTATTGCTCGCGGGTTTCTGGCGGTATCTCATCCCCGGCAAACTTGAGGTCAATCTCATATTCAACCGTCCTCTTATAGTAATTTTCCAGCTTACGGATGCCTCGATAACCACGTAGCGTTTCTAGGATGTCCCAAGTATTATGGAGATAGGACTTCCCTTGCCACTTGATGTTGTATTCGAAGTCATCCCTTGTAGCATCTGGGGTCAGTTCGCGACCCTCTTGGAGCCGATGACCTACAACCTTCTCGATATAGTCCTGGTCGTCCGCATAATCCCCACCTGCCCAGTAGTTGGGTGTGAGTTCGGACTCATCTTCTTCATCAATGTCGCTTTCCTCGTATGTTCGTACTGCTTGGGCGGCGCGTCTATTAGACCATCGCTTTTCTGCATATAGTTGGGCGGATTGCGGTTGAGTTTGTTGACGACGAGCTTTCTTAATGAGGGAACGAGCTCTGGCGCCTCCGTAGGTGTCTACGTCTGAGTCTTCTGCTGCTGATTGGCGTGCTGGTGTACCTCGTTTAGAAGCTGAACACAGGTCAATTGATAGGTTCTCCAGAGCAGAAGGTTTGGCTTCATACATTGCCGTGAAACTTGTTCGGTTCTCAGTTTCTTTGTCCGTCTATTCGTTGGGATAGCGTCTGAATATGAGTCTTCGTCGTCATCCGATTCAACCTTTTGAAGTGTCAGGATACCACGGAGATGACTGGGAAGACATGATGTGACAATGACTTACAATTCTCGGTTGTTTTGTTGGACGGGACTAAGAAGTACAGTTAGAAAAGACACTTTACAAAAGGGCAATATGGCATACACTTCTTCTTAGCCCATATAGTTCTGGGTTCTCCCGGATGTAATCATCCTCTTCGGCACCAGCTTTTCGCTTCGGTGCGCGACGAGACTCGTTGGACGTTGAGCGCTCGTCACGGTTGTCATCACTTTGCGAGGCAGCTGGTGTCTCCTCCATATCATAGTCAGCATCATCGGACGCTTGAAGTTCGTCCTCACTGGACTCGACGGTATCATTTAGGTCAAGCTCGGCTTCTGCATCGTTGGAAGATTCGTGACTGGTCGGTGACGGGGATGAAGAGTCACGGGTAGGTCTGGCGTTGGTTTCATTTGTATCGGAGAGATCGCTTTCGCTGGCTCGGTCATGGAGTGCAATATCACCATTGGTGGAAGCCGCTGGCGAGGCACCCGGATCGCCAGAAGCTGACTCGGGGGAGCTCGACATATTGACACTTGATACAACGAACTCCTATGGTCGGTTAGTAGAGAACCACGCATGAACAAGCTACACAGAGCATATGGACGTGTAGTGCAAGAATCAGCGACGCGTATGGGAACATGAATTAACAAAAAGAAGCAAGATCAAGACCAGGGAGATACCCGGCGCATGTTGGATGATGCTTGGATGGACGCAAGGCTGATGAGTGATGAAGAGGCATTGGCACCGGAGACTGGAAGATAGGACAGGTAGCGTAGCTTTGACACGTTGGTGCTATCAAAACAGAGCAGTTCCATCTACCAGTCGACATCCGAAGGAACTAGATAGAATAAACAACATGATAACAGGGTCACATGAGACCGTTCAGTAGATGGATTTTACGTCCAACACGCGGCGGTAACAGGCGGCCCAGTGCTGTGTAGAGCACCACAACAAACAGGATGAGGAGCCAGAGGGCAGTGAGAAGCACTTACAAGTCATCAAGTATGTCGAGCGAGAAAAACCACTTAGGATATACTAACTAGAAGTCTTGTCTGGGCTGATGATATCACGGAGTGATGGGCCCGGGTGGTGCGTGGATGGGGTGTAGTAGTGGTGGTGGTTTGAGAATGCTGTGTGGAATAATTGAGGGAAAGTGGAAGAGCGGAAGGGGACACCTGCTTGGCCCAGAAAGTGGTCCTGGTAAGAAAACCTTTCCGATTAGGCTTAGCGTACGCACGACCTCCTGCTGTATCCACCTGAGCAATCATTGATCACCTCACTTGCTGAAGCCCACATTGACTTCAATGTCTATTCAGTACCCGCCTACACATTATTTGTTGGTATCAACCTCACGTTAGGTACCTTGCTGTGATTCGGAAAGTCTGAACTCTTGCCCGCCAACATTGATCACCTCTCAGCCAGCTGCCCATACTATTCTAACCTGATCATCAACCCCCTCTACTCACTATATGCACTTGCTTAACTATAGGTACTACATTACGAGTGCCCTGCAGGGCTTCATAATTTCAATGGTAGACACCACGTGTAAGACGCCTATGCATACGTTAACGTCACTATTTCCTTCATACATTATTTTATCATTGAGTCATTTTGGAAGAAATTAGCACATAGTACGTGTAAACAAAATGCGCCACTTTGCTGTTCACAATATCAACCTGAACCGACACGGACGTATTCAATATATGTTCGGCCATACAAACGTATTGCCCAAACTGCTCATTGTCATACCTTCATAGTTTGCGTGTGCCCTAATTTCAATGTGACCACCTGCTCAAGTGGTAAATACTGGTCTGGCTACATCACGTTACATCTAGTGTTGGATGCTCGGGGTACCTATAACAATAACCGTGAATATACGTGCATAGACATTGTGGATTTGTTGGGTTAGCTCTTTCACCTCTGGAAGTTGCCCTATGACTATACAGAGGTTTGGCTATGGCAGACAAGTACAAGGTTGGGTTCGTAAAGTAGGTATACACAAAAACCAAAGGTAGTAGAGTAGGCCTGCCATCTCGCATTGCTTATTTACTTCCAACTGTACCAGCCTTCTTCTCTAGACTGCTATTTGCAAGGAATGTCCCCCCTTGCTAACCGGGCATCTTTCAGACCGATTCAGACCGACAGACTTGGCAAATAGTGTGTAATCGAGATTTCCTTGCGTATTAGGTTTCCGGGGGTTGTATGCTGTTAGCTACCGTTATTAGGTTACCAAAATTTACCTCCCTAGCTTTGGCTGTATTGTAGTATGTACCTACCGTGGGCTGACAAGGGAATCCCAAATCTCAAACTCTCTTATTGTGTATGTTTCGAAGGTGTAAATTGGCTAGATAGAAGTCCCACTTTGCATGGCTGAAGTGGCCAGCCAAAAGACTTTGCAGAGTTTAATCAGCCTGATGGGTGTCTGATTAGTAACGCTCATGGGAAATTTTACCAATACTCCCGATAGGAAATCTTTGTTAATAAGCAGTGTAGTTGCTAGGCAGTTTATAACAGGCTTCTTGCTCTAGCTAGGTAGCCTAGCGTAACTTAAACTCTGAAATTTCCGTATGCAACTCTACAGGTACTAGATAAGGACTTCAGCGTCCAGCAATATAAAGTCAAACTCAATATTTGAGAAAGGGCCTGAACATCTACATTCTAGCTCGAAAGTAAGTGAAGTGAGGATTATCTTACAACAGACCATGTACAATTGCTGTAGTGGGTTTATGATATATACACGCCCTTTGCCCTCTCACCCCTCAGTCAAGCTTTTCCTAGCCAGTACTAGCTTGATAGCAAATGAGCCAATCAGGGAGCTGATGATTCTTTAGGCCACGATCATTCCTTTTTGTTTTGGCGCACAATTGTTATTAGGTGGTTATACCATCCTTTCGGTAGTACAGTATACTACTGCTGTGCTAGCCCCGCCATGCGACTGCCCTGTTCTTGCCTCTACCCCTCCATGTGAAATTCCACAAATCTATCTTTAAACACGACTATTACCACGACCAGAGGCGCTTTTTCTTCTTTTAGCTTCATTCATTGGTCCTCCTTCTTGAGTGTTCTATTTCCACTTACGATTATACTCGTGAGCATTCCTTTCTCGGGTTATATTTTGTCTCTCAGCTTGGTTTGGCTTCGCCGCGTTGCCCTGCAGCCATGGCTTCTAAACTTACCCGGTATGCGGTTTACATGCCCTTCTGCTCATGACGGACAGTCGCTAATCTTTCTGTTTAGTGTCGCCATCATTAGCGAAGACAAGGTGCGAGTCTGGTACATCGGTTTTCGAATGATCGTCTGTCTAACATTATTGGACCCCCGTTACAGTGCAAGCCTAAAAGTATTCTCAACAGCCCTTCTTGCCATCCCTCACGGCTACCGCAACTAACACACTGTTCAAGAATGTCGCCAGGAATGCAAGAAATCATGCCCTGTAAGGCGTCCTTACCAGTTCTCTTTGCGATGTAAACCTGCGGCTAACTAGGGGCGAAACAGGTGGTCCGCACCGGAAAGCTCTGTATCGAAGTGACCCCTGAATCTCGACTCGCCTTCATCTCCGAAACTCTCTGCATTGGTTGTGGTATCTGTCCTAAGAAATGCCCCTTTGGCGCCATTACCATCATCAACCTTCCGACGAATCTCGAAAGCCAAGTCACCCACCGATACTCTGCCAACAGCTTCAAGCTTCATCGTCTGCCGACTCCCCGTCCCGGCCAAGTACTTGGTCTCGTTGGAACAAACGGTATTGGAAAGAGCACAGCTTTGAAGATCCTCAGTGGCAAGCTCAAACCCAATCTGGGCAGATTCGACAATCCTCCTGACTGGGAAGATGTCATCAAATACTTCCGCGGCTCGGAGTTGCAGAGTAAAATACCCGACGATATGCGCCTCATTCTCTTTTCTAATGTCTTATGCTTGTAGATTACTTTACCCGACTCCTCGAAGATGATCTTAAGGCAGTGGTTAAACCCCAGTTAGTTCACCTTCCTTGCTCCAAGAAGCTCTGGATGCTGACCCACCAGATATGTGGATCAACTACCACGCGCAGTGAAGACAGGGGATAAGAGCGTTCGCTTCCTCCTGGAGCGAGGATCTGCAATGGATAACAGTGGGTGATTTGGCATTGACGTCTAGAGGAGCTATTATTAATTGGTCGACAGTGGATGAGGTCCTGGATACTTTGGAACTTCGTCATCTCCTAGACCGTAAGTCTTTCTGTCTAGCATAGACGCTCTTAGGTGGTCACTAATAGCTATTTCAGGAGATGTGAATCAGCTATCGGGTGGTGAGCTTCAGGTCAGTAATTACCCAACGACGAGGCGTAAACGAGCTGATGACCTTACCCTCTCGTCGTTTAAACTTTTCACTAACTCGAGACGTACGTGTAGCGCTTCGCAATTGGTACTGTCTGTGTGCAAAAAGCAGATGTGTAAGTAGTAGCTACTACCGTGTATTTCCATCGATGGTACGCCCAAGAAATTTGTATCTAACCCTGACATAGGTACATGTTCGACGAGCCCAGTTCCTATCTCGATGTAAGCACATGATGACTTTTTTCGACTTTCGAGGCTAGTGCAGCTAGCTGCAGATATTCTGCTATTGCTAGTTCTGTCTTCTGAAGAGTGCCGAGCAGAGTACTAACACTACATACAACCTTGAAGGTCAAGCAACGTCTGTCGGCAGGTCGTATGATCCGATCCCTCCTTGGTATCAAAACCTACGTCATTGTAGTAGAGCATGACTTGTCTGTCCTCGACTACCTATCCGACTACATATGCGTCCTTTATGGGCAGCCTGCTGTATACGGTGTCGTCACGCTCCCATACTCCGTTCGCGAAGGCATCAACATCTTCCTGGATGGCCATATCCCGACAGAAAATCTACGGTTCCGAGACGAATCACTAACTTTCCGCATCGCTGAGGGTACGGACGATTTCCAGGCGGACAAGGCCCGTGCTTTCAGCTACCCTAAGGTATGCTAAGTCCGTTTTGTCATTCCTTTATTCATCCATTTGCCGAAGAATCACTCTCAATTCAAGTGACTTATAACTATCTTCTTGCCCATACCTGGACACCTTTTCTCCACCTGTCAAACTCCTACAATGGCTGGAGAAGTCAACTGACTGTCTTTCTAGATGGAGAAGACACTAGGGAACTTCAAGCTTCGCATCGACCCTGGAGAATTTACGGATTCTGAGATTCTGGTCATGATGGGAGAAAGTAAGTGATTTCCTAGACGTTTCGTAGTCGTCCCAGGATACTTTAAGGGACGTATTTGCCTGATCAAAGGCATATACTACAGACTGCTCCTGATGGTTACTGATTCCTGTTGTCTTAAGATGGAACCGGCAAAACAAGTTTCTGCCGACTGCTCGCCGGTGCTCTGAAACCCGATAGTGCGAAGAAGGTGCCCGACATGAGAGTCAGTTTGAAACCGCAAACTATCACACCAAAATTCGAAGGTTAGTTACGTTTATTTTAAGCATTACCATATCTCGTTTATTCTTAGGATATTATTTCCACGAATACTTGATCTATGCTACTCCTTCTTCAATCCCGGCCGATAAACCTATTACTAACGCGGAGTACATAGGAACGGTTCGTCAGTTGTTCTTCAAGCGAATCAAGCAGTCATTTTTGTCACCTCAATTCCAGACCGACGTGGTTAAGCCCTTGAAACTTGATGATTTCATAGACCAGGTAATTATTCATTTATTCGTCTCCTCTCTTTTGTTTCTCTCGCTAACTGGTTTCCAGGAAGTCAAGAACCTATCTGGGTACGGTGTCTCGACCTATTGGTGACGCCCAACATGCTAATATCGAGACTAGTGGTGAATTGCAACGTGTCGCTATTGTTCTAGCTCTCGGAATTCCTGCAGATATCTACTTGATTGATGAACCCAGCGCTTATCTCGACTCGGAACGTATGTCATCCCCCACCCCCAACAGTTCGCTACCGGCTCTATACTGACTGTAGACTGCAGAACGTATCATCGCCGCCCGCGTTATTAAGCGCTATATTGTAGGGAACCTCGATGTCTACACATTCACCTTGTAAACACCCCTGCTGACACGCTTGACAGATGTCGGTTAAGAAGACAGCATTTGTTGTAGAACACGATTTTCTCATGGCCAGTAAGATATTCCCACCATACGCGCTACAAAATCCCTTGCGATAAAGCCTTCGCCTACTGACCGCACTTGCCACGGCTAGCTTACTTGGCGGATCGTGTCATCGTTTTCGATGGTCAACCTGGTGTTGATGCTCATGCCAACAAGCCCGAGTCATTGCTCACTGGGTGCAACAGGTTCCTGAAGAACTTGGACGTTACGTTCCGACGTGACCCCACTAACTTCAGACCTCGCATCAACAAACTCAACAGCCAGCTTGATCAGGAGCAAAAGTTGGGCGGAAACTATGTGAGTTGTGGCCCGTGTGCAAGCAAAAGGTCAGACTCTGACATTTACCATAGTTCTTCCTCGAGGAAGATAGCTCGTGAAAAGGGCATTTACAAGCGTCGGGGCCGTAAGAACGGTCGTAAAAATAGGCACCGCCGTGTGCCTCGTTGGTCATCTCGTGGCGTTTTAGGTGTCCAAAAGCGAAATGGGAAACGCCAAAATGGTGGTGGCCCTCATGAGTTGTCGGGTGCCGAAGAAGAGGGCGGCGAAGACAGCGAAGACCCAGAGGACGTCGCGCGGAGACGGCAGTCTATCCCCTGTTATACCTGGTCCTGTAGAAGCTTAAAACTTATCCTGGGGGGTTACTTTCCGCTGAGGTGAACGGAAGGGCTGCCAGTGGCACAGCCTTCTTTCATGAACAGGCCGACTCTACAGATTGAGGGGTAAATGGGTCAAGTGGATGACAGTCGTCAAACATGTATAAGGTAGTTAGAATGCTACCGGCCATTGAGTACAAACGGTGTGGCTTAGCCCTTGAAATTACCGTATATAAACGTGGATAGTATACGCTAGACTACTATGGTGGCTGGAATCTGAGGCCGTGATAACAGTCCTATGCCGACTTTTCTAAGTAGCGGGGTGGTGCAGTGTCGCACAGCAGCACGTGACAAGCAAGTGGCGTCTATCGAAGAGTGCCAATCAAAATACATATATCCTTTCGGTCGTTGGCGTTTCCCAAGGCTGATTATAAACATGCACCTAGTTGCGCCTACTTGTTTTCTTGGCTGCTAGAGAGGAGAGACCTTAAGGCTTTTTGTATGTAGTGGTTCAACATACGGACTATGGAGTAGTAAAGGAAACATTACGATAGACCAATGGACGTGTGTGCTGTAGATCTGTCTGTATACTTTGAGCAGACTCACACATTGCGAGTTAGGGCAATTACTGATATCTGCGATTTTGCGGACGAGGAAGGCTGTGAGTATAGATACGTGTTTCTGACTTCTACCTCCTAAATTTGGTGCCGCATCCGGCAGCGTCTGCAGAGTTAGTCTTCGTCGGGGATGTGTGCGTCTGTGATCATCACTTCGAGAGCAATAATGTGTGAAGGGGAGGCGAGGACAGGCCCTCCGAGGTCTGCAGAATATCGTTTCTCATAGACACGGATCATCACTTTAGCTCCGACGTAGTAATTACTTGAAGAAGTCGCGATCTGTGTTAAGTAAACTCCACCGTGAAGACACGGCAATGAAGGAGTCTAGTACAGTGAACTCTCTTGTGTGAAGTATCAGAGTCTTAGCTCCCTACTGTAATTAGGAGGATTAATCCTACTGGGAAAAAGCTTTAATAAGGCCAGTACTGAATTGCCGCCTGTACATCATCATCACCCCCGCCAGAGAACCTCCACGATAGCTAATGCTGAGTCTCTGGGCTGGATGACCTGCTTCAACTAAAAGCATGTGTCCGCCTCAGTGATCAAGGCCTTCCATTAGCTCACGGTGCGCTCTCGCACATCCAAGATGGCGTCCATGTTTAGATCCGCAGTCCTAGATCACATCAGTAAAAATGCGCCGAGAAGAGTTGCAAGTAAGGGATATTTCATTCGTACCGTAGGTTTCTTTCGTGCCAGAGAGGGATCGTTCCAGGCTCCGGCATACATATCTCGTTGATCACGATACGAAACCCCTTCTTCAGAACGGGCACAAGAGCCCGAAGAGCTGCAGAATCGACTGGGTCAGCCTCTCTCAAACACCTCGACAATGAAGCGCGGATCGTAGGCCGGGCTCTTAGCAAACGTCTTCAGCGTGCTCGAGAAGCGCATCGCACGGGCGGCATCGCTGGCAGTGATGTCGTCGAATCCGCCGCGCTCGTGGTTGGTCAGGGCGAGGGCCCTGCGCGAGACGTAGTCATGTTGGAGTAGGATGGAGGAGACACCGAAAGCATCGAACACATACTGTTTCTTTTGGGTTTTATGAATCGGGCCCCTTTGTGACTGCGTCAGCCATCTTTTTTGGAACAATTGTTACTGCGTTAAGATTGACAAATAATTGCATGTCCTTGAATCACGGACTCACCCTGAGAGCGGCAGGCCACATCTCCTCACACCTGCCCTTGAGCTAGTTGCTGGTGTCAATAACTTGCAAAGCCCTGCAGGCTTTGGTATGTACCACAATACCATGCTCGGGCTCGCGAAACAGGCGCATCGTCATGGCATGTCGTAGCATCCGACGCGGTATGGTCAGGCCAAGCCCTGTTTTGCTTCCCTATCTCGTCGAAAGAGATCTGGCCTCCCACAGGAACTAGATTGGCAATATTTCAGCGACTGATAGCCTGAAGGTTAATATTGTTGTGCTACAAGCCAGCATGCCAGTCAATCTCAGATATGGGTCGACGAGAAGATACCTACACCGCCATGCTTATGGATCAGGCTGATAGGCTGTAGTAAGAGATCGTGAAGCTCGGCTGAAGCGTCGAGGATCCTGTCCTGCACATCCGCAAGATCGAGTGGCGGTGAGGTCGCAGCATCTTCGTCAAAAGATGGCGAAGGAGGATTCTTCGCATCAAGTGCGCTTTGCACCACACCAATAGAGTCCCCAATGATCTTAGCGAGCCCAATAATACGCGGGTTGCTAGTCGCTAAGATTGTCTGATTTGTGTGCTATCTCAAGCTCAACTAACACCCGGCGGAGGATTCAACAAGACCTTTCTAGAATTAGTAGGTTTGGAGATGCCAATTTCTAGGTAAACGGCCGCCCGTACAATGCAGGGAGACCCAAACTGTTGTAACTGATGTTACCTATATATAACAGAGTGAGAGGAATGGCGGAACGGGTGACTTATTGCTTATTCTCGGTAGCCTTGCGATATGAGGCAGGACTGGCGTGAAAAGTCGCACTCGTAACATGGCGGGCACCAACATGCTACCCCTGAGTCATTGACTTTGCCGTTTGAAAGCTACATCAGGACGGATGATATATAGTAGGATGAGCGTCCTCGTAAGTGCGCTGCACAACGCAATGCTGTGTTTATCCTTCGGCCATTTCTATTGCGTTCATACATGTAAACTCCTGGAGCCCTGCAACAAACCGTTGTAATGGGGAACCACCATGAAATCGCCTGGTATACCTGCAAGATATCCTAAAGGATAGAGCTGCTACTTCCTCAGCTAGGCGCCTGCTCCTTTATGCTCGAGGTAGTAGCAATAGCTATACTGAGGTTACCTACGCCGACTCGTTCTCTTCCACTTGCCATGTTATCTGGATGCTATCATATGGTTCAGGATTTTCCGCTGGAGGGGCCAGTTTGCATCATCTCCGCCGAGCTTCTGCCATTGTTCGAGGGCGTGAGCTATGACCTGAAGTTGCACACCGTCGATGAGTTGAAGGCTAAGAAACCACCAGTGCCGCCATTGTCGCTTCCCTTTTACACAGTTCTAACAACACATCAAGTGCGGCTCTGGTGCTCACATCAGGAAGTCGACCTAGCCTAGCATCCGAACGATGACGACCGGGTCGTATATGCTCTACGCGCTCCGGGCTTTGACCTGTCCCCGACACGGTTCCGCTCTATCGCTGAGACCGTAACATGTTACGGGGCAAGCATACGGCGGCGGCAGCCCCAAGGGTGCTTGAGGCCAAAGGTCATAAAGTGTGCCTCATCGCTGTTCTTTATCTATCATCCCACATTCGCGGCCGTGTTCATCATGTGAGCTGGGGACTATGCCTACTGCATGTATCTCATTTCCTAGGCCTCTGCTCCGAGGAGCAGGTCAATCGCTCAAATGCCGTCACGGCGCTAAGCAAACACCTACGGTCCATGCCACGCGCCGACGCTATGTGTTTACACCGTGCTCAGCGGCTGTGCCGACAAGATAAACCGACTACAGAGCGCGTATGGCAGAGCTAGCGCACGACGCAGGCAGTCTGGCTACTAAGCCAGTCCGATATATCCTACCCTGTACCAAAGGGTCTGACAGATGGCCTGCGTCGGACCACCTCATCGCTCTAATCTAAACTAACATACAGGGTAAGTCCTGCCAATACCGCCTATGGTTTACTCAGACAGGGGCTGGTTGACGACTTTCCCTACGAAACCCATGACGGCTTTACACCTAATGACTTCTACCGCACTACTGAGTTCCGTATCTGGATCTGTTTCATCTGCAGCGTTAGGGAATCCTGCGACGATATCAGATATCAACCATTCCAACACACTGCAGTGCCCAAGTCCTAGGGTGAGAACTTGTACGGAAATAAAAAGATGGTGAACGAGATGAAGAAGCCGGCCGTGCGCAAGGGATTTACCTTGCCTTAGATCGCACTGGCGTGGGCCGCGCCCCAGAACATAATCCTGATTCTCTCAGTACCACAAGACTGGCAATGCTACCTAGACCAGAGAAAACTAGGCACCACGAGATGCTGATTTGACAGAGAAGGGTGGTGGGGGGGGATAGAGTATAGGTGGCGTCAAGATGGAAGGGAACAGATAATTAGAACGAACGGTTGCAGGCGTTGATCTGGCATTCATAGATTGGGTGAGTGCAACTTTATTCATTGGTCGGGGGTGTCAGCAGATCTGAAATAAGCCCTCCAGAACTGCCGATTTTTGCCTTCCCTAGAGATGAACTAGGCAGACAACAAAGAAAAGGTAAGGCAATCAGATTCTCTATGAATCATGATGTCCTTTCCGTTCAGTCATTCAGTCCCGCCTGTTCCGGAGTTGTGTCACTAGGTGCCAACCACTACGGCACAACGGGAGATCCATCATACCTAGTCAGGTTTATTACGTCTTCACACGTATGTAGACCTTATGCAGGCTGAGGCAAACGCGAAGCCCGATATGCGAGACCGGAAGGCTGCAGCCTGCAGGCGACTTGCATCGTGTCCGCCACTACAGCGTGCGGGGCCGTTGCCGTTTGAGCTCGGTTCTCTCCGTGGGTTGGTTGAATAGCCTTGATTTTGGTGAGAGACTTGGCGTCTGCAGGTGTATTGCCTTGCCGTGTTGATAGGATGATAATGAATTATCGGATGCTTACGTTTTGATGTCTCATTTGTGCACACTGGGCGCTGTATAGGTGCTGAGCATTATCTCCAGATACTCAATGCGCCGTTGCGAGAAATCGGAAGGGTGGTGTGGCGCCTCCGCTAAAGCTGTTTGATGTGATGTGTCAATTGTCACTGCTACGGTATCAGGATCGCAATGTCTCTAGTAACTATGTAGTTGTATTATAAAAGATAGAATAAGTGAGATAAGATGTACTCCTATTCTAATTCAAGGACCTTCCTGATTATAGATAGTTATACTACAACCGTGGCAGCAACATGATTCGTGGGGATTTATCGGGCATGTGGCGAGGTGGTACTAGGCCAAAGTCCAGTCGCGGAGATTCATCAGGCACGGGGCGAGGCAGTAATAATAGGGCAACGTCCACCCGCGGGGCCTCATCTCGTGGCCCATGGCGCGGTAACAGGGGAAACTGGCGTGGCGGCAAGAACTCGTTCCCTAGGAAGGAGGACGCTAAGCTGCTGCCACCACTCGGAAGGCTTGTCACGGAATTCAAGTTGGAGGATATCTCTCGCTCTGTCCAGTCTACAGAAGAGATTCGAATTGCGAACTGTGGATATGCCGCTTCGTATTCCCTCACTGACGAGAAGCCCTCCAAGATCATCGTACCAGGTATGAAATGGAATTCCATGATGGAGACGCGAGACTGATTGGAAAATGCTAACATGTAGGTATCATTGTTTAGGCAAACCCGCGGTTTGGACACCACATCCACTCCCTCACGGAGTACCTCCAGATACCGGTACTTACGTGCGCGACCAGAATGGCGCTCGTTTCCCAGATCACCCTATTCAGTTAGCTGTGCAGGCGCTGTTTGCTCTTGACGAGCGATTCGACCCCTCCAGCGTCGACATTACGGGCTGCGCAAGCTCTGTTGGCGATGTCTTGCGCTTTGTTCGATCTGTCGACTCGACGTTCCGTTTCGACGTCGAGCTAGTGGGCAACACCCTGTTCCTGGTCCGCAACTGTAAAAACGACGTTATACCAGATGTTCAAGGCTATGGGCATTCGTTTTTGGACACGTTCACATCGTTTGGCCAGGATGATGGGAAGGTCAAATCTCATCAGCGGATTATCTCGTATGATTTGGCCCACTTGAAGTGTGTTATCCGCTTCGAGTGTGATGGCTACATGGCCGAATGGGATAATCAGAGCACTGTTCTTAGGAAGCCAGTAATTAACTTACCTAAACTGAAAGAACCTGACTCTATAAATATGGAAGAAAAGGGTATGGTGGTCCCGCAAGACTCGGTCCTGGAAATCAAGACGCGCGCTGCAACAAGGGGAGATGTTGAAAAGGCCGAGCATCTTCCCCGACTGTGGCTTCGACAGATCCCGTTTTTCATCAACGGCTATCATTCTCAGGGCAAGTTTGTAGATGTCCGCGTTCAAAACGTCCGCGAAGATATAACTAAATGGGAAACTGAACACCAAGACGAGATCAAGAGGCTTGCCTCCGTTCTACGTCAGCTAATCACCGAGGTCAAGAAAGCAAATCATCTCAAGTTGGAGCTCTGTAGAGAAGGGTCAGGGCCACTACAGCTGAGAGAACGTGAGGGGACTACAAATAAAGCCCTCACAGATTCTTGGGAGAGACGTTGGATCGCGAAGCCTGGTAGCGAAGACGGCAGTGATGGAGACGAAGGCGACAAGGCTTACCCGTCAGCGAGAACATCGTCTGACCTATCTGACGACTCGCGGGCTAGCTTCTCGTTCGACTATACAGAATGTAGTGTAGAGTGCGGATACTGCGGTAATTGTGGATAAAGTGCGAGTATCCGTGGCGTATTGGAGCGGAATGATTAGACCTGATTACTATTTGCTAGTCTAAGTAGCACTGTGACGACTTTTATGCATATGCACCTCGATGTGTTGTTTCCCCTGAACGCCAATAGACTGGATGTGCATCGAAACTAATAGATTCGATGGTGGCTTGTGCAGGCGACCGGGTGTCTCGTTGCTGCGGCTCCGAGAGCAAACAAAACTCGGGTGGCGTCCGAGAGGCATGCTTTCTTATGTTTTCCCTCTTCGATTCGTACTGCAATAAAGTAAGCCTCCGCAATTTCACGCAGAGGCTAGGTTACAATCTGTGTCCAACTCTGGTGTGTGTCGCAGGCAGCACATTTGCAGTCCCATGGCGTCCAAGAATGCTATGGGAGTGTCAGGCTCCTCTCAGAACTCTACAGGGGCAGCTGACCCCTCAGGAAAGAGATCAAAGTATCTAGATAGGGTCTTTCGCAACGTTTCTGTGGGGACCTTGAAGATTACGCGGTACCAAATCGCCCGAGACTTTATCGAGAGTATTTTGGCACAACAAGACAAGACAGCTTGTCTGGAAAGACTCGCCTCGTCGAAGGAGGCGCTAGAGGGACTGCACAAAGCTCTCACCTTTACTGACGCAGCACAGTTTATGAACACGGCGGTATCGGACTTACTTAATTTCTTTGCCGACCCAGAACTCAAAAGGCTGTGCGATGGGGAGCTGCTGAACCATGTTCTCTGGGCCATTGCCGACCCGCCGTTGTTTTGGAGTAACCTACTCAAGAGTGCTAGAAACGGGGTATTGGACTCGAAGGCAATAGAAGGCTTCACATGGCTTTTGCTCCATCTCGTAATGCTGCCATCGGCTCAGTCGAAGGACTTCAGGGAAACGGCCATTTCATTGTTCACGCAGGAAGACACGCCTCTTGTGTCTACTTCACCCAAAGCCGAGCAACTGATACAGCAAATCAGAGTCTTAGTATCTCCCCCTTCTGTTTCTGGGCCGGGATTAGTGCCTCCCAATGTCGCCGGACCAGGGGGTCGTCACGACAACGACTTCGTCAACTATCGAGACGTCGTCATCCTCCCAACCAGGGCGGAATTGTTGTCAACGGAGCGATCTTACTACTTATCCGCCGCATCTGTCGCCGGGGCAGATGCGACGAGTCGGGCTTCGACGCACCTCGACAATCAGTTTCGCCTTCTCAGGGAAGACATGGTTGGCGCCATGCAGGAAGAATTCCAGAACGTGGCAAGGTTGAGGCCGAGACGGCGACGCAACATCTTTATACAGCAGCTCAGGTTCGTACAGTTCGACGACTCTGGAACCTCTGCAACGCCAAGAGACAGGCCATGTACTTTTGTGTTCCAGTGTTCGTATGACTTCTTGAGCCAACATCTGAGCATCCAAGGTACCAACAACCTTGAGAATAGGAAAAAGGCTCTCAAGAAGACACAGGCTTCTTTTTTTCTACGGCACCAGAGCTTCGGGTGCCTGCTTCAAAACAACAATGTTCTCGGTTTTGCATCTGTAGACCGGAACGAAGATAAGCTGGCCCTCGACCCACCGCAATTATGCCTTCGCATCACGAGCCCGGACTCGGTAGAGCAAGTTTTCAATGCCCTTCAGACACAACCTATTGATTACCTCGAGCTTTCCGTTCCCTTATTCGCATACGAGCCGATCTTAGAGAGGTTAAAGAGCAAAGTGGAAGTGGAGCTTAGCAGCGATATCCTTGGTTTATGTGACCCATCTTTGTCGCCTCTATGTCCTCAGGATATTGTACGCTTGCTCCAACAAGTGCAGCCGACTACATCGGATCTACGACCAATACTTGGTTTATCCAAATCAGTACATTTAGATCCATCCCAGATTCAAGCATTGATACACGGCCTCACGTATCAAGTCAGTTTAATCCAGGGACCGCCAGGTATGTTGTGCACCAACTCTCGAGCTGTATCAATACCTACTTGACACTTATTAATGAGGCGATGTTATAGGTACTGGAAAATCTCTTGTCGGTGCTATCTTGGGCAAAATTTTGCTCGAGAAAACGGACGAGACTCTGCTAGTTTTATCGTATACCAATCACGCCCTAGATCAGTTCATAGAAGATCTGATGGACATTGGTATCGACAACAATCTAATCGTTCGACTTGGTTCCAAGTCTACCCCTCGAACGGCACCACTATTATTGAGTAACCAGCATGAAAGCGGTCCGCAGCGTAGATGGACCCGTAGGGAGCTGATTAGCTCTCAAAGGGACAGTATGAATCGTCTCCTCGAGATGCTGAAGGAGGCGTGTGCTGATTTTCAAAAAAACGTCTCTACTCAACAACTCCTTGAGAATTTATTATTCTCGCCGACAGACGCGCACTTTCACGACGCGTTGTCTCTGCCTGAGACGCCAGAAGGCGAAACCGTAGTGGGGGCAGGGGGCCGGAAAGCGAAGCCAGACTACCTGTTTCGTCGATGGCAGGATGGAAAAAATGCGGGGATATTCACGGCGAAGATCAGAAACCAGGAGTCCAAAAGTGTGTGGAACCTGTCAAAGGAAGATCGCTTGGCAAAGATTCAGGGGTGGAAAGATGAGCTACGACGGGAGAAGTTGCAGGAGGTGATAACGCACATCAAAGAGTTCAACAAATGCTATAAAACTCTTCAAGGATTGAAGAAGGAGAAGACGGAGAATATACTCCGCAGTAAGAGAATAATAGCATGCACGACAACGGCTGCCTCAATGTGCGCTTCCGAGATTCAGGCCGCCAGGCCCGGTATTGTTCTCGTGGAGGAGGCCGGCGAGATCCTGGAAAGCCACATCCTCGCAGCGATGGGCCCAACGACAAAACAGCTTATACAGATCGGTGACCACAAGCAGCTTCGTCCGAAGGTGGCTAACTATAGACTCAGTGTCGAGTGCGCGAATGGGTATGACCTCAATCGGTCGCTCTTCGAGAGACTTGTCCTCCTGGATCGGCCAAGCTGCACTTTATTGAACCAGCATCGAATGCGGCCTGAGATATCCGAGTTGATCAGACACAACTATCCGGACTTACGCGACGCCAAGGGGACGGAGAACCGCCCTCACTTACTTGGTTTCCAACACGACGTCATCTTTGTCAATCACAAGAACCCAGAGGCCAAACACGATTCGCTCTTTGATAAGACTGATCCGACGATGAAGTCGAGCAAGCAAAATGAATACGAGGCAAATATGGTGATAAAATGTGTGCGGTATCTCGGACAGCAGAACTATAAGACTGATAACATTGTCATATTGACTCCTTATTTGGTAAGCACCCCCTACAGCATTGTGACAGCGAAGTACTTACTGACGACCAATCACAGGGTCAACTGAAATTGCTAAAAGACAAGTTAAGCGACGATCATGATCCCGTGCTCAGCGATTTCGACAGTCACGAGCTCGTCCAGGCTGGCATCTTACCAGCCGCAAGCGCGGCTATCAACAAGAAACCAATCCGACTCTCCACAATCGACAACTACCAAGGAGAGGAGAGCGATATTGTTATCGTGTCTCTCACCAGAAGCAACGAAGATGGCGAGATCGGATTCATGGCCGCTCCTGAGAGATTAAACGTTCTTGTCTCTCGGGCGCGGGACGCTTTGCTGATGATCGGTAATGCGGAGACCTTTATGCGCGCTCGCAAGGGAGGTGACGAGTGGCATCGCCTCCTTGATCGGCTCAAATTGAAGGGGCAAGTCCATGATGGCTTTCCTGTTAGGTGCGAGAAGCATCCTGACCATGTCAGGACTCTTCGCTCTCCGGATGAGTACGTGCCCACTTCAGAATGTTATATCTATTACCACAGTCTGTGTAAAAAGGTCCTGACTTGATGAATCCGAACAGATTCGACTTGCACTGCCCGGACGGAGGATGTGCAGAACCATGTAAGCAGTGATATCCATAAGGGAGTTGAGATGTATTATTAGCAACTGATGATGATCCCCAACAGGCACGGAGCTCGTCTCGTGCGGACAACACACCTGTCCAAAGAGATGCCACATCCGAGTTGACCACTCTCAAATCCCATGTAGCCAGGTTATGGAGGGCCACTGCAGCAATGGCCATAAACTGTCGTGGCAGTGCGCCACTAAACGAGCCCCTCCATGCCAGACTTGTCGGCAGGAGAAAGAGGAGAAAGCACGGAAAGCACGGCGCGACCAAGAACTAGAGCTTGAGCGGCAGGCCAGGCAGCATGCTTACGCGAAACAGCTTGCTGCAGTGCGGGAGCAAATTGAACGGCGAAGGCAGGAGCAGAAGGATCGTCGGGAAGAGAAGGAGCGAGAGCAGACTCTTCGACAATACCGAGAGGAGTTAGCACGCATCGCCAAGGAAGATACAATGCCTCTGTCTGGGAGTGGTATTAACAGTTCACCCTCAACTAATACCGCTGCCACTAGCAGCAAGCCACTGGCCACGACCGCAAAACCCAACAAGAGCGGAGCAGCTAATGACCAGAATAATGATCAGCAACCTAATACTACGCCAGCGCCGACATTGAATCGAACTGCAGATGACTCAAATGGCAACGCCGACGACGCAGATAGCGACGATTGCCAGGATACTGCTATCAATTCCGAACCAGCAAATGACACAGTGGTACAAGAACCATCACCCGCTGAAAGTGACTGGCAACGCCAGAAGAAGCTCGAACTCGCCTCGAACGAGGCGCTTGACTCTCTTATGGAAATGATCGGGCTCGAGACTGTCAAGGCCGAGTTCCTGAATATCAAAGCTAGAGTGGACACGGCCATTCGTCAAGATGTAGACCTGAAAGGAGACAGGTTCGGGGCAGCTCTGCTTGGAAACCCGGGCACTGGTGAGACTTTCTCCAACTCTGTTTTCTGCTCGATGAAAACGACCATTTGAATTAGTGGCTGACACGTGCCAGGTAAAACCACGGTTGCGAGGCTGTATGGCAAGTTCTTGTCTTCCGTGGGGGTTATCCCCGGAAGTCATTTCGAGGAGACGACCGGTTCGCGGCTAGCGCACGACGGCATTCAAGGCGCACAGACCTTACTAGACAACCTGCTCAAGAGCGGCGGCGGGGTGTTTTTCCTAGATGAAGCATATCAGATCGTCTCCGGTTCCTCCCTAGGCGGATCCCAAGTCCTTGATTTCCTACTTGCCGAGATCGAAAACCTCACTGGCAAGGTCGTGTTCGTCTTCGCTGGATACCGCAAGCAGATGGAAGCATTCTTCGCCCACAATCCTGGAATACCGAGCCGCATTCCTATTCGTTTAGACTTTGAAGACTACAAGGACCATGAGCTGCTTCAGATCATGCGGCATGCGATAAGCAAGAAATATTCTGGCCGCATGGCAATCGAGGGCGGTCCTGGCGGTCTTTACATGAGAATCGCCGCACGGCGCATCGCTCGTGGCCGTGGCCGCGAAGGATTCGGCAATGCTCGCGAAGTGCACAATGTCCTGGATACTCTGCTGAGAAGACAAGCCGACAGGCTCCACAAGAGCAGACGGAAGGGCGAGACCCCTGATGATTTGCTGCTAACAAAGATCGATATTATAGGCCCCGAACCCAGCCGAGCAATTGCTGCCAACGAGGACTGGCAACGGCTTCAAAAGATGATCGGCCTCAAGTCCGTCAAGCAGTCAATCCAAGTGTTAATTGACCGTCTTCAGACGAACTACGAGCGAGAATTGAACGAACAACCACTTGTAGAGTGCTCGCTCAACAAGGTCTTCGTGGGCAACCCCGGGACAGGCAAGACGACCGTGGCGAAGCATTACGGCAAGATCCTGGCGGCCTTAGGCCTCCTCAGCAATGGCGAAGTCATCATCAAGAATCCGGCAGACTTTGTAGGCAGTGCCCTCGGACAATCGGAGAAGAATACCAAGGCGATCCTAGAGGCAACGAAAGGCAAGGTTCTCATAATCGACGAAGCATACATGCTCGGTAGCGGGCTCTCCGGCACTGGCGGTGTGAGCGACCCTTACAAAACCGCCGTCATCGACACCATCGTCGCCGAGGTACAAAGCACTTCTCTAGAAGACAGATGCGTGCTTCTTCTCGGGTACCAGTCTCTGATGGAAGACATGTTCCAAAAAGTCAATCCGGGCCTAGCGCGACGCTTTCCCATGTCTTCGGCGTTCGTCTTTGAAGACTACGACGACTTGGAGCTCCGGAGCATTCTTGACCTCAAGCTCAAGCAACAGGGCTTCCGAGCTGGAGAGGCGACTAAGAAAGCTGTGATTTCTGTTCTAGCACGCGCGCGCAACAGACCTAATTTTGGAAATGCTGGGGAAGTCGATATTGTGCTGGATCAGGCCAAGGAGCGGCAACAGAAGCGCCTGGCAGAGGTGACTGGGCCGAAGAAAACGGATTGGCTTGCCCCTGAGGATGTTGATCCGGATTTCAACAGATTGGAGCGGGCTGAGACGAACATCAAGATGCTCTTTAAGGACGTGGTTGGATGTGAGGAAGTCATACAGAAATTAGAAGAATACCAACAGCTGGTACAGAATATGAAAGGAGAGGGATTTTCCGACGCAGATGTTCGTGCACAAGTCCCCTTCGGACTCCTATTCCGTGGACCCCCAGGTATGTTGTACTTGCTATCTAGTGCCTACCTAAGTGTGTGCTGCAAACTGATGCGCTTCTAGGTACCGGAAAGACTAGCACAGCGAGAAAGATGGGGAAGATCTACTATGACCTCGGTCTTCTTACCGAAGCCAAAGTGATCGATTGCTCGGCGACCGATCTCATCGGGCAGTATGTTGGCCAGACCGGTCCAAAGGTCCAGAAGAAGTTTGACGAGGCGCTCGGACGGGTCCTGTTCGTCGACGAAGCATACAGGCTCGCCGAAGGCCATTTCGCAAAGGAGGCCATGGACGAGATTGTCGACTGTCTAACAAAAGAGCGTTACCACAACAAGATCCTGGTTATCTTGGCCGGCTACGACGACGACATCAACCGTCTCATGAACCAGAATCCCGGTCTTACTAGTCGGTTCCCGGAAACTATCGCATTCCATCATATGCCGCCGAGGCACTGTCGCAAGCTTCTCCTTCAGTGCTTGTCTATGAAGAAGCTCGATACGACACAGCTGGAATCATCGCTTACGTTGGACATCACACTTCTTGATCTCTTTGGCAGGTTAGCTCAAACTTCATCTTGGGGGAATGCACGGGACGTGCAGACGCTAGCCAAGACCATTTTCTCCAGGGTGATGAGAACCAAGACCAAAACTTCTTCAAGACCCGCGCGAGTTGTCACCGAGGATGTTGTTCTTGAGGTTCTCAACTCAATGATAGCGGAACGGAGTAATAGGGGAAACATCTCAGCATCGATGCCCCCGGAGATTTCTAATATCCAAGCACCAATTCCCCAGCCGGAGGTCGCATTTCAAAACCCGCCGCCCCAACACAAGATGGACACCGGTACAGCAATAAGTACTACACAAAGCACCGAGGAAGTGACCGCAGGGGACCCAAAGGAACAAGATGACGACGCATCTGGACCCAAGAGCAAGCGCGCACCACGGCGAGACGCCGGGGTCTCAGACGAAGTATGGGAGCAGCTGCAGCGTGACAAAGAAGCCGCCGAAAGACGGCAACAAGAGCTAGCTGCTTCTCGACGGAAAGCAGCACAGTTAGAAAGAGAAATGCGCGAAAAAGAGGAAGCACTTCAACGCGAACGTGACGATGCCGCCCGTCGCGAGGTCCTCCGCAAGTTAGAGGCCGCCCGTGCGCAATGGGAGCAGGCGGAGCGCGAACGGAAGGAGAAGGAGGAGCGTATGAGGAAGGAGGCCGAGATGAAGGCGAAGCTGATGAAGATGGGCAGATGTCCTATGGGTTATGAATGGATTCCTCAGGCGAATGGCTATAGATGCGCTGGTGGCTCGCATTTCATGTCGAATGTAAATTTGGGGGTGTGACGTTATTAGGTGTTAGTTAGGGAGTGAGGGATCTTGGGTAGGTGCTGTATTTTTGCTGTTGAATCGCTTTCATGTCAGTTAGAAGTCAGTTGAAATCGTCATTGCTAGCCCAGCCCCCATGGTATTTAATTATCAGGTACTCTCATATAACTTGGGCAAGTCACTAGGAGTTGGCGACAGGCGAGAGTATGGGACGAGATGAAGATATTCATATACCGAGATGTGGGATAGGAAGCCCAAGCTTCTGGGCCGGCTGTGGGTTGCATAGGAGTATGCTGTCCCCTGAACTGGACCCTTAGATACCACCCCACCGGTTTCACTCGCTACGGTAACATAAGTAAATGGCATCGGACTGGACGGCTCTGGATTTGGTACGTTCTGATGACTCGGAGAGCTTTTCGGGTCGGCAGATCGCCGGAGGCCTAGGGTTCTGCCAGGTGTAATTCATCGCGTCGCCAGCTGTTTTCAGCTGACCATAACTGTCCAGTTTACCCTCCCTCCATCACTCCGTTGGCCACGCAACAAGCATGGTGGTCTTCAGGTTGTCCTATATGTACTCCTATCTGTAAATGAGTCCTGTCATTTAATATGGGTCACTTCCCTGATGTCAATGACTACGTTGGTACAGCAGCACAACGTACCAACTCGTCCCTTCAAACCACTGCTCAAGTTCTACTCACTCTACGGCGTGAGAACGGACTACATCGGTAACTATAGAGGATACTACTTTCTCGACACCGCTAGAGGCTTACATACAAGAAGTCCCTTATCTCAACATTATATCAGAGACCACATTGGAGCAAGTCCCTAACGCGGATACGGGCTCTAATACGATGCAGAGAGATGTGCAGGACAACCAGAGTATATTGTACCGAAGATCGCTCGGCCTCACTAGTTCTATGGCACTTTATGGAGGCTCACTTCTAACACTGCTTGCCGTTGGGTTTCTGATATTCCTCTGGACTGGCAAGAGGCGTGTCCACGGTGGTGCGAACGCGGAATATAACACATGGAGAACCATTATGCGTGATTGGGCAACCCAGCTTGTGGCCTTGACCTTGCTTCTTCGCGGTATCTCAACTGACTAAGCAGGCCTTTGTACATCGTTTGTGGCAGCGTTTTTGTTAGAAAGACGCGGCGTCCCAGTTTCGGCCGTAGCGCAGCTCTCCGTCGCCAGGAGCGTCCAAAGCGGCCTCTTGGGATTCATTTCCAAGATTTTATCACAGAGGATGGGGTCAGTAGTCTTGAAACTTGAAGTGATGCCGTCCTTCATCCTCACCTTGACCGATTTGGGGATTCAGCTCTCTTAGATGCTGGCGCTGTCTACGAGTCACCTCTTCAAAGGGGGTTTGTTCACGATCCCCGGGGACAATAATAATAATATCCAAGACCCCGCTTCGCCGTCCGCATTCTATGTTAGTGATAACTCCAGCACCTCCGCAACAGACGCTGTGAAAGCGAGCGCGTAGACATTCAGTCACGGCGTATAAGCGAGCGTCTCGGGTAGTTCCGGGGACGGCAGCAGCGTCGTGATGCGCGACCACTGCAAGCTGCACTGGCTCGTCGCGTCCCGCTGACATGGCAGTGCTTTTCCCGTGCATCGTTAACAGCAGACGTCACGCCGCCGTCGCCGTAGACGTGTACCTGATGAGGGCATCGCGGTCGTGGTACTACTACCTGCTCCCTAAGTTCGACATGCCCGGTTACGTGAACACAACGTTTACGACCGAGGTTGTGGACCCGATACGCTGGGACGGTGTCACGACCGTCATAACGCTGGTCGGCACGCACTTGGTCCTGGTCTGGTGTGTCGCGGCCTTGTACGTCAGGCGCAGGTGGTATACACTTATGAAAAATTACTGGGATGTTATCGCACAGGTCGTCTCTGATGACACGCTCTCGTTCATCGAAAAATAGTGGCGAGAAGAGGGACGGAGATTTGGCGAAACTGCTTGATCTTACTAGCAAAGACTTTCTACTTAGGATCAAGCGCTCTCCCGAGGATGGCCGCATCGCTGTGGTCAAGGTGTAAGAGGCGAGAAGGCAGTACTTACTTAATTCTAACTTTGCTATTGTGGACGGCAGGGCGGCAAGGAAGAGAAACGGGTCAAGCCGAGGTGATAGACGGCGCGGCGCTTTGTGTTCTGGGCGTCACGGTATTTGTAATGGCGGTTCTGAGATATGCGGCTTGCTGATGGGCCGATGCATATCGTATCCGGGATGGCTGATGTGTTTGTTCACAATACCGGGAACGAAAAGGTGTTGGTCATGACTCTGTACTCTATCTTTTCTGTCCATCTACAACGCCAAAAGGCTAGATTAATAAATGTCGTGCGTTGAAATAAGGTAAATGCTAAGATGCAGTCTTATGCAGCATGTCGTCGTCTTGCTTTGTTTGATGTATTACAGCGCGTCGTATTCGGTCAGCATTCGGGGTTTCTATTTGCTCTGCATTAAATGGCTGATGCGATACCGGTATTCTATGGCGAGACCCCTACAGCTGCAAACAGAGCACGGGATGGGTATTGGTTTACCATCCACTGCAAATTCTCCCCAACCCGGGGCGACGGACCTCGTTACGATGGGTCTACATACGATCCAAAGCTCCGTTTCTTCTCTAGATCTTTATTTTCAACGTCACCGTCGCATCTCGTTCAGCCCAATATATCTTGGCTGCAGTCAGGACAAGCTTTCATAGTTGCAATGCCAATTCGTTGGTGTGCTTGAAGCCGTTTCTCATCTTGCAGTTTGGAGGGAAACCCCACAAACATTCTGAGCCTCGGCCTGATTACCTTGAGCTTGCTATGGCGCACTAGGCCAGAGCTGGGAGGTGCAGGGTAGCTGCAGACCAAGTCTGCAGGACAACCATGGGTGCGATAATCGGGAAGCCCAATGGCACCCTAGTGCCCCCGGCTTCTACCCCATAAACAGAAGGTGTGAGGGGATGGATGCATGGTTGAGAATGCTCCTGTCCAAATATATGCCATGGTTTGAGATAGCTGGGCTAGCTCTAGCTATCCGGAATCGCAGGAATACATCGTGATAGACAGCAACAAGAAGATGTGCTTGAGATTGCTACGCGACGTGCATGGTTCTGCAGGCTGACAACATGATGCTGGGTTGAGCCATGTCGTGGGCCTCGTAGTTGAGGCACATATGGCCATATAAAGATGCCTTCCTCGGCCGGATGAATGGATGGATTATCTTGTCCTTATCCCTCCAGCTGAAGTCTCTATCTACCAGTCACAGTAGTAGAGATGATCGTCAATTCGCTTCTGGCAGTTTTCACTGCTGGCCTCGCCCTTGAGGTCGCAGCTAGCCCACTCTCTCACGAAAGCGCCGTCACCAGACGTGAGATCCCAGAAACTCATGTGCTTCACGAGCGTCATGCTCCTCGTCTTGCTAACAAGTGGGCAAAGAGGGCCAAGGTACCAGCCGGTGCCGTCCTTCCTGTTCGTATCGGCTTGAAGCAATCTAACCTAGACGCTGGCCATGACAAACTGATGGACATGTATGAGAACATAGCCCCGTAAGCAGTATACAACAAGTATAATTGGAACCTAACTTGCCACGATAGTTCGAATCCTGAGTCTCTAAACTATGGCAAGCACATGACCGCCGAAGAAGTGATCGATTTCTTCGCTCCCCATGAATCCAGTGTCGACACGGTTCGCAACTGGCTGCACAGCGAGGGCATCTCTAAAGACCGGGTTTCTCTATCAGCCAATAAGCAAGTAAGTAACGTGCTACAATCGCACTCGGATTACTGGCGACAATTCAATCTATGAGCTAACAATAAACGCTTTACTCAGTGGATTCAATTCGACGCGACAACTGGCGAAGTTGAGAACCTGCTGTTCGCCGACTTCTACATCTGGGAGCACTCCGATGGGAGCAGCGATATGTCTACCGAATCCTATCATATCCCCAAGGAGATACGAGACCACGTTGACTACGTGACGCCGGGCACAAGGCTACGTTCGAGGCAGCAGGCAGCTCAGAATAAGAAGATGAGGAAGCGTAGTGCCTTCAAGAACGACGTGAAGCCTTTCATCACCAAGCTCCCCTCGTTCCCCCATCCCAACTCAACCACTTGCTCTACCTATGTCACTGCTGATTGCACAAGAGGTAAGCCGATAGCGCTGCCCCAGCGCAGTATCTGATGCTTACTTAGTTGTGCAGCCATGTATAATATTCCAAAGGGTTCTAGCAAGGTCCCTGGAAACGAGCTGGGCATCTTTGAAAGCTTAGACGACCACTACAGCAAGCAAGACTTGGACGTATACTTCAATACACTCTACCCGTAAGCCCGGATCAAGCTCTTCCGCACAACACTACGCTAACACGTACCAGCGATTTGAAAATCCCTACCGGGACATACCCAGAGGAGCGGCTAATCGATGGTGCCATCGGAGCCATTGAGACGCCATCGCCCGTCTATCCCCTCGAAGTTGGTCTTGAGTCGTCACTGGACTTTGATGCAGCATGGCCTCTCATCTGGCCTCAGGGCACGGTATTGTACCAAACCGATGATGAGTACTACGAGTACACAGGTAACTTCAGCGGCTTCTGGAATACGTTCCTAGATGCTGTCGATGGATCTTATTGCAACTATGCTGCCTATGGCGAGAAGGGCAATTGCAACAAGCCTGAGTGCCTGGACCCCTCATATCCTGATAACAACCCCGGCGGCTACACGGGCAAGCTCCAGTGCGGCGTCTACAAGCCAACCAACGTTGTTTCGATCTCGTACGGAGGTGGTGAGGCTGACTGGCCGGACTTCTACATAAAGCGTCAATGTTCCGAGTGGATGAAGTGAGTGATAGCCTGAGACAATGTGTGCGCTTTAGCCCTTGCGGTTACTAAATTCGTTCATATAGGCTTGCGCTCCAAGGAACGACAACCGTGATCTCCTCCGGTGATTCCGGCGTGGGTGAAACGCTCTTCTGCCCCACGAAAGCAGACGGGACCCTAGTCTTCTACCCCGACTTCGTCAGTACTTGCCCCTACGTCCTCTCGGTCGGCAGCACCGAGTGGAACCGCTTCTCGAACAGCACGCCGGCGCGGCCGTACGAGCGGCTGAACGAGGTGGCGACTGCGCGGTTCCCCAGCGGTGGCGGATTCAGCAACGTGTTCCCGATGCCGGCGTACCAGGCGAGCCACGTGAACAAGTACGTCGACACGGTGGGCAAGACGCTGTCGTTCACTCCCTACAGCCAGTTCGCGCCCAACGGCGACTTCTCAAACATCACCTCGGGTGCGTACAACCGCCTCGGGCGCGCCTACCCGGACGTCGGCGCAGTGGGCGACCGCCAGGTCATCCTCGGCGGTGGCGACTGGTACCTCATCGGCGGCACCTCGCTGTCGGCGCCCGTCTGGGGCGCCGTCCTCACCCTAGTCAACGAGGAGCGCCTCAAAGCCCACAAGCCCACCCTCGGCTTCGTGAACCCCGTCTTGTATGCCTTCCCCGAGGTCTTCAACGACGTTACCGAGGGCAGCAACCCTGGGTGTGGCAGCTTTGGCTTCAAGGCTTCTAAGGGGTGGGACCCCGTTACGGGCCTGGGCTCGCCAAACTTCGAGAAGCTGTCGAAGCTCCTGACTCATTTATAAGTTAAAAGGCGTACAGTTGGATACAATAACAAGGGGTTTGGGGGGTGGGTTATGATATGAATGCCTGATGCCATCACTTCAGTTTGTCAGCCTTAGTAGCAAGACATATCGCATAATTGAAAGACCACACCCCACAGATGAAATGCCATATAGACCCCTGGGTATTAGGGAATGAAATTCTTTTCCTGGGCAAACGCCAATTTGTGATGTAGCTGTTGCCACTTCTAAGCCGATAGGATGGCCTCGCTTGTATCTTAATACCACGTCATTTACGTCTTTGTAGACCAGATATCATACTCCTCGGAAACAGACACCGCTCAAAGAGTGACCGTTAGTCATGCTAGGTAGAACGATTTTGTTGCTTTGTCTCAATGATCGAGGAAGCTATCAGATATATCCCTAGCTAGGTAGCATTTCCAATTGCTTTTCTCCATTCTACTACTATGTATGTATCATAGGGGTACCCACCTATTTAATGAAGGCAGCAAAAAATGCGTCTCATTTTGGAAATGAAATGACTTGTACATCAGGATCTGCCGTTAATCTACCAAGCATTTTTGTCATTTGTTTTGAAAGTTTGTTTCGCACTCCGCTACCATACAGTTGTACCATTCAGGCACTTTCCAGTTTTATTACCTAAAACTGTACTGAGCAGTTACTGGTGTTATTACATAAGCGGACATGGGTCTCTCCAAAACTGAAGCTAGCTTTGACGGAAGGGGCACCCCAGTCCGGTCCCCTCTTCACCGCTTCCGTTTTAATCAACGCGACTCCAGCAGAACAAATATTATAGAGGGATACACGTGTCGAATCGCCGCCGACATAAATAAGCCGTACCTTACCGACTCACCCGCCCCTGGAGTGTTTACCACCTTTTTTATGTGACTTTAACGCTACCCGCAAGCTTCTACATCAGCTGCTTTTTCATTTGCTCACACACCTGCAGCCGCCTATGTCATAAACAGGCACGAATACTACGGCTGTAAAAGAACATAGGCATTAAACGGCCAGAAACTTTTATCTCTGGTCTAATAAAACCACGGACCAACGTAAGACGGTGATTGGCGAACCATCGAGTTAACGCGCAGAAGTCCCCAGAAGGTCACAGGATGGACTTTGACGATACATGGGTCATCAGCGCCTTATCAGGTATGCTATCATTCCTTTAACGCAACATAACCCTACTAGCAGACTACCTACTTGGAGGACCACCCACTATGTAATTTTGTTCAACCTATCTCCGTCTATTTGACAAACACCTACCAGCCCAGGCTCAGGCTGACATTTCTGAACCAAATCCACAGGCATCCTCCCCGAACAGACGCTCCAGATCCTCCACAACCACGTCCTGCACCCCTCGAGCACGGTGCGCGCAGTCTCATCCCAGGCTCTCCTGGGACTACAGAAGACAGTTACAGTGCTACAACCCATGATAGCGCCCGTCATGGACCGCGGCCTGCGCGCGCTGCAGGACTCGTCCGATTTCGTCTTCTTCGGCTTCCTGCTCGCCATGCTCTTCATGGCCGTGCAGGTTCTGATCTGGGTGCAGCGCACCATATCCTTCTTCACGCGGCTCGCCTTCCGCGCCGTCCTGTGGACCTTTATCGGCCTCGCGCTCATGGCCGTTTGGCAGCGCGGCCCCGAGGCCGTCGCTGGCGACGTCTTCGTCATCGTCAGCAAGCTCGTCGGCTATGCTGCTCTCGTCAAGGATATCTGGCTCAAGGAATACCAGAAGTACGATGCGCAGACGCGGACTGGGTCATTTAGCGGTGGTAGTAGAAGTTCGGGGTATAGTAGTGGTAGGAGAAGTGGCTGGGCATGATATCAAGTTGAGGGAAGTAGCGCAAGCAGTTTGCTATGAAAAAAGAAAAGAATGAACAATGACAGATGATATTTTATGTATTTTATGACCAATAAGTATGACAATCACGACAGCGTCTCTTGGATATGCAAATTATTGTTTTTTACTAGGAAATGGAAGGAGTTTGGGTATTGGCTGCAACCTGCCGAGCCTGATTTTTGGACTTTGGTATCAATAATAAAAATGTTCCTGTGCCTTTCCCGAACGCCTGCGCTATGCAACGAAGCAACTATAGCCCTCCGATACAACACCCAACTGGGTGGCGTCCCACCCAGATTACCAGTTACGAGTCCCTCATCATAGTAGATGGTAACTATATACGGCTACTCCATGTCATCAATCTCCTCGTCTTTAAGCTCTCTAGGCTCCTGTGCCTCGTGGAACTGTATACAGTCGTCGATATAGCTCAGTATGGCACCCACGCTTTCCTCGTCCGAGGCGTCGAGCTTGAGATAGCTGACCATGCTGAAACTCTCGATCAGATCAGCAACAGCCTTGTTAAGCCTCCTGAAGCTGGCCCCGCGCATCAAAGCATCCTTGTCCTGCAAATCGGCAGCTTCGTCTTCCTCTTGCTCCTGCAATGCATTCTTGCCTTCAGCGGCCCTTCTCGCCACCTCAGTCGGATCGTCCTCTAATAAGCCGCTGTCTGGGTTGATGAACCTCTTCATATCCTTCTTCTTAACCTGATCTTTTACTAGATCCATCTTAGACAGGATGTTGATGTGAGGAACTTCCAGCATGATCATAGCCGACATGGCGCTCAGGGTGCCGGAAAAGAACTTAGCTCGATCCACCACAAAGGTCGCTTCAAGAAGATAAGCCGCACACATGCGGATATCGAGAGACCCGGAGCGTGTGAGGAAGCGCACGAGCGCGGGGAGGATCGGGACGTGCGTATATAGCTCGATTTGGCCCGGCATATCAATTATGATGAGGTACTCTTCGGTAAGCGAGTCGAGGGCATCGGTCAGGAAGTCAAGGTTCTCCATCAGGAACTCGAAGCAGTATATCAGACCGCCATTAGGCCCAAGGCCCATCTCTTCCATCACATCTTCCAGCGAGATCAAATCCTTGATATCGAGGTCGGGGGTGTGTTCGAATGTCTCGGCTGCTGGATCAAGGTTCACATAGAAAGATGACCGCCGGTTTAGGTTGAGATGTGTAATCAAAGAAGCACAAAAGGTTGACTATACAATAATAATGGAAAGTTAGTAGTGAAAACAGAAATCAGTCACAGATCAAGCAGGATGACCACGACTTCGCCAGCTTTTTCGGGAGAGTGTGGTACGAACCTTGCCTGCCCCTGCTGGGCCCATGACCATAACCCCAAATTTACTCATGGTTTAAATCTTTTTATCTTAGGACGTTTAAAGAGAATGCCAGTCTTTATCCTCGAGATTATTGAACTAGACCTTGGCGGCCAAGGAGGGCAAAGCGACAATCGAGGATCAAGGTCTGCCCTTCAAACGGGCGCTTGAAGCGAAAAAGCAACCCTTCACAGCTTTTAACGGATGTAAAACTTGTACGCTTCAGTACGACCAAATATCGTTTGGGAGCAGCCGCGTATAACGAGCCCAAAGTTTTATGCTGTTGTAGCCCGGATGCTTTTTGAGCCTTGTAATACCTACATCAGTCTGATTTGAAACTTTTTGGAGGGGCAGATTCATCATGCGTATGAATGCATTCTTGGAGCTAGGATTCTGCAGTAGGTGGGGTATCCATCGTTTAGATGCATGGCCATGTATAGTGTGGATATTATCGAGTTAGAAAGGTAGCTGGGAATGCCACACATTTGCCATCTCAATTGAGGAACCTAGATTTACTGTGTAGGAAGTCCATTTTGATATTAGGCTCCCAATAAACTGGCTTGGATGTTTTATGGCTGACGGCCATATATGATTTAATTGTTGGTAGATGAGAACTGAGTGCCCTTACCTCAGTGGACCTTGGCTGGCAGGTATATTAGTTGCCACTCATCACCCCAATTGTATAGACTAATGGTCCTACTTGCGTAATAGTAAGCATCCTGGGCCAAGTACCAACACATCACCTTACACAGCACCTACAATACAGTCAGAAAGTAAAGGCACAATTTGAGCCTTTTATGTCCTTGAATAAGTGTCCGAAAGAATAAGTTTCCGAACTGTTACGAAAGTGGAACAGGGATTTCCAGGAGAGCTGATAGGGAGTACACCAGGATCCTACAGAGTAGACCGCCGAATCGTGCCTATCCAGTTAGCAACAGCTGCGCATATGCTGCCGACCAATTCTTAACTCTGGTTGTTCCCTTTTGCGCTAGGCAGTAATACCCATATACACGCGTATTAACGAACAGATGTCAGAAGACTACATATAGTGTAAGCAAATCGAACACTTCTAACTGGGACCTATGAACGTCCAAAGTCACGGCTTGTCAGACACGACAGCTTGAGAGCCCCGCATCCGGTGTGCCCTCATAAGCATCTACAGCCGATGAAGGAGGGGGCTGGTCGGCTTGCATTGCTTACAAGCCGCTTGGTAGTAATGATAGTCCCCGTAACCCACTCTCCTATTACAGTTGGTAAGTGTTAGAAGTGTAGAGAAGGCAATCTGACGGACGGGGTGGTAATTCCCCGAATCCTTCACTGCAGGCTGACGGGACAGATACGTCTCTTGGTAGGCCGGCCGGCAATTAATATCAGTAGATACTGGGTGTACGGAGTTGATACACGGTAACTTTGCGTGCCCAGAGGATTTCCTGCACACCTTCACCGTATCAATGTACTTCTGTATGTAGATAGTAAATCGGTGCTGTATCCACACGCCCTGTATAATTGCCGACCCATTCTATACATGGTGAAGATCACGCAATTTCCTCGGATCCGTTGATGAGAACTGTACTTGGCTCATCTTAGATTATGAGGGTCACCGTTGTCCGAAAATCAATTATATACCAATGGCAATCACCTCAGTACTTAATACCACAAAATAGTCTTGGTAATAGATCGATTGATTCATACGGTTAAGTTCTTTTGTTGTTATTGTACATAGGGCAGGTAGTAATTAAGGTATTGATAATACCACTGGTAGTAGGGGTCTCCCCGCATCTCGGAGGTTTCCTCACGTGGACAATTGCACAAAACGAGGAGTCTTAAAAGTGTTTATGTATCTAAAGGGTATATAGTAAAATTTTAATCCATATAATTGCTTATCTCACGGGGGAAAAGACGGCTAGCCTTCAGGAACCGAAAGCCTTTTTGCCCTATCGAGTTTAGCCTTACCCTTAACTTTAAACAGGACTTCTCACCGCGGAGCCTAAGCGCTGTTAGCGGTGTTGCGCCATTCGGATAGAGGGGCACATAATGGATCCGTGAGCAAGAACGAACAAGAGAACGAGGACCTGGGTCCTGGGTCCTATCATTTGCTGACTGGTGCCCCTCAGTACCTCAACCCCCGATCTCGTTTCCTTAAAAAGTTCGTCCCGCAACGCAACTTTTCCTTCCACATTTCCCTTGACTTTTCCCTCTCTATACCCCTCCAACACTCTCTCCGCCTCTCAATTGTTTCATTTTCGTTTTATTCTTTTGCTTATTTCTTCACATTTCATAGACGATATCGTGTGACAAATTTTACAAAATGCCTGCCACAAACGGAACCAGCCATTTCAGCCAGCCGAAAAACGCCGGCACCTATCTATTCACCGTAAGTTCCCCTCTCAGAAATCCCTCTCTGTACACTGGTGCTATCCTTTTGGTGTACGGCGTCGTGAAACCATTGTTCCTAACTTGCCCTCCAGTCCGAATCTGTTGGTGAGGGTCACCCCGACAAGATTTGCGACCAAGTCTCAGATGCTATTCTCGATGCCTGCTTAAGGGAAGACCCCCTCTCTAAGGTCGCTTGCGAGACGGCGACCAAAACTGGTATGATCATGGTTTTCGGTGAAATTACCACCAAGGCCAATGTCGACTACCAGAAGGTCATCCGTGACGCCATTAAAGAGATCGGCTACGACTCATCCGACAAGGGCTTCGACTACAAGACATGCAGTGTCCTCGTCGGTATTGAGCAGCAGTCGCCCGATATCGCTCAGGGTCTCCACTACGAAAAGGCTCTTGAAGAGCTCGGTGCCGGTGACCAAGGTATCATGTTCGGATATGCCACTGATGAGACACCCGAGCTACACCCTCTATCGCACCTCCTCGCCCACAAGCTGAACAAGGCCATGTCTGATGCTCGCCGAAATGGAACCTGCCCCTGGCTGCGACCTGATACCAAGACTCAGGTCACCATGGAGTACAAGAACGACGGCGGTGCCGTTATTCCCCTACGTGTTCACACTATTGTCATTTCTGCTCAGCATGGTCCCGAGATCTCCACTGAGCAGCTCCGAAAAGAGCTCAAGACCAAGATCATCGACCCCGTCATTCCCAGCCAGTACATTGACAACGAGGTTGTTCTTCACGTAAGTAATATACTATCCAAGCTACTATCATGTTGGGTTAGCTGACATATCATAGCTTCAACCTTCTGGTCAATTTATTATCGGTGGTCCTCAGGGTGATGCCGGCGTCACTGGCCGAAAGATCATTGTCGATACCTACGGTGGCTGGGGTGCCCACGGTGGTGGTGCCTTCTCCGGAAAGGATTTCAGCAAGGTCGATCGATCGGCGGCCTACCTGGCCCGATGGATCGCCAAGTCCCTCGTTAACGCCAAACTCGCTCGCCGAGTCCTGGTTCAGCTCAGTTACGCTATTGGTGTAGCCGAGCCCTGCTCCATCTTTATCGAGTCTTACGGCACCTCCAGCAAGACTCCCGAGGAGCTGGTGGAGATCGTCAAGGCCAACTTCGACATGCGGCCCGGTCCCATCGCCAAGCAGCTTGACCTGGTCAAGCCCCTGTACAACCAGACGGCCAAGTTCGGCCACTTTGGTACTAACCAGAGCTTTACTTGGGAACAGCCCAAGGAGCTCAAGTTCTAGATTTCTGTTATATAATGTCTTTCCGTGAGAGTTCACTCTCAATCATCGCGGAAGAATCAACTTCTTTCTGCATTGCGAACGGCGTTGTTGGGTTTAGAGACATATGATTCCCTCATCGGACAGTGTCATGAAAATTGGGCACGGCAGCATTGGCGTACGGTTTCAACATACCCCGGTGGTTTCTGTTTGGTCAACGGATCTAGATATGTAGCATTGCATAGATCTTTTCAACACGGGGAACTTGGCGGGAAATGCCTAAAAGTAAAATAGGAACCACAAATGAAGATACCATTTAAGACAAACCCGGCTCGTACCGTCGGGTTGTCTAATCACACATGATCTGCCTTTTACCGACGTGACAACTCATTGGTGTGATATCCTGCAATTCGAGGTTAAGAACACCGCCATTATGTTTGTGGAGAGGTGGTTCGCTCCGTTATCTATAATTTATGGTACACATAACTTTCGCATTTTGTGGGTCTGTTCTTCAGGGGGCGTCTGCTGTCAACTCTTCTTTGCACATGTATACCGACCTTCACGGACTTAGATACTCGTTCGTCAGTCTCATCAAAGCCGTGATGATGTCGGGCGTGCTGTAGACGGGGTGCGGGGATGTGGTCGGTGAAGAGTGGGCTTTTCCGATTCGGCTTCGGCTTCGGCGCAAGCAATATGCTATTGAATGTACCTCTAACCGTAATACGTCCTTCAGCACTAGGCGAACTAATAGGTAATAAATACAAGTACTACCTCTACTAACGCAGTTTAATCTTAGGCTTGTTGCTCAAATTTTCACTTTGCCATCCACCACCTAGGCTTAGCTTTAACTCTCGGCGTCACTAGACTACTCCAACTCAACGAGGGATCATAGGAAGCGATGATTGTGTGTTCTCACATGATTCAAAGCTACGGCATCAGTGGTTTAGTGGTAAAATCCATCGTTGCCATCGATGGGCCCCGTGTTCGATTCACGGCTGATGCATCAAGACTTTACTTTTGCTTCTTTTTGTATTTCTTTTTCTCGGCCTTGCGAGTTGAACCTCGCCAGTTAAGTATTAAGCAAGCTGCCTCTCTTCTTTTTGAAGGTATTAGATAGTTAAAGGTACAGTTTAAATCATCGGATTTTTGTTAAACTCGACAGCAGGGTGTATTGAAGCGCAACAAGACCTATACCCGGAAGAGTCTTTAGGCATGGGCTCTAAACAATAACGAGGTTTGTTGCAACGACCCGCCGACATTCTTTTTTCTTAGGACCTGGTAGTCTTCTAATCATGTTTAAAAAATTTTTAAAAAAAAAATTAAAACATTACGATATATACCTTCAGCTTTAATTCCCACTAACTCTAAGTAAGGTTCTTATGCAGAGTGATAAAGTGGAGGGGCATGTCCGAGGTTCCTTTGAGATGCACGTCTGTTTAAATATGTTTCGTAAATCAAATGCGCTTCGGGGGTCAGGGTTTAGCGGCGTACGTACGTACGTACGCATGCAGAGTGAAAATAGCTTCGCAACGTGGACATATCGGCACTAACGCATATGTAGACCGAAAGGGTAGCAGGATATGTAACCCACTTGTGGCTCTTGCGTAAGTTAAAAGACGCTATAGTAGCAATTCTCAATCTGAAAAAGAATGAGAGAAAATGTGTTGATATTCTGTGTATGTAGTTGAGTAGGTGCTCCCATATCGAGCCCCGTGGTTTCATCCATCTTTCCCAGCTTCCTCCCGCTTTAGCCGTTCCTCAATATCTATGATCCGGCTAGTGTTCGTATCGATTGTGTCTTGTGCTTTTTCTACGTCAGCCGTCAGTTTCGTAATTCTCGTCCCATGCCTGTCCATTCGTCGTGTCAGGTTATCAATCTGATGTGTCCAGTTCTTGGCTTTGGTATCATTCTCTAGGTAGTTTTTGATGATTTGTTTCACTCGTTCGTCCGCCAGATAGTGAGCGATGATGTTGTATTTGTACCCTCCATCGTCAGGTCGACTGTCGGTTTTGTCATTATGGGCATTACTTTGGCGTATTTAAAATTTGCTGCGTCCGCCCAACTGCGCCAGACCATTGGGATCGTTCCGTTTGTCGGATTCTAGGTATACCAGAATAGACCTGCATCTTGGATCTTATGCAGAATCCGGGTGGGCATGCTGCCCAGCCCGCCTAACGTATCCCCCGCAATTCGCAAAGCTTCAAGATTCTCGGGCGGAATAGGGTCGAGTAAGATATGGGCATTGTCTGCCCAACCGGCACGGATGCCAGCTTCAATGGCTTTCTCTAACCAAGCTAAAGTACTTTTCCAGAGGTCATTGTTAGAAGGTTTTCCGTTGGGGCGGCATTTTGATAATGCGCGCATAACCTCTTGCTAGCGAAACCATGGTGCTGGCGAGACGGTTTGCGCGATTCTGGTCCAGTATTGTCTGCCATATGTTTGTTTATATTAGGCACACTCAACTTGCTCTTTCATATTCTTCTAACCAGGAAGTATTATTTGTACGACAAAAGTGACGTATTCAACGTTTCGGGCTGTCTCGAGATCTTTGAAGGCAATGAGTAGGTCGGTCTAAGTGGTCTCGTGCCCTCATCGAACAAACTGGTCATGGCTGCTAGCCCGTGACATATCCCAAGTATTACCGCTAACATAATGCTACTCAATGCAAGAAGAAGCCACAGATTTTTTATCGGTTTAATCCTAGCCGCGCTCATGTTCTATAATACGTAGGTCATTTAAAAGTTTGGTCCCCTGCGACCCCAACATTAGTCTTCCGACGAACAGCGCAGTCTTCAAGATGCTGATTACTTCTGGGGTGCACTGCACAGCAATCACCCCTCTAGTTCCATTCGGCCGCTTCTTAACGGCTCAGTCGTGGCGTAGCCCAGAGTACAGCACTTCTTCGCCTCGGGAGTCTGCAGTTGAACGCCAGGTCCGCGAGACATGCTAACTTGAGGTGAGGCAGGCGTTTAAGGAGCGGTAGGAACGACTCAACTGAGAGGATGCCGCTTGGGAGCGAGTGGTAAAAGTAAGAGCCCTAGATTATGATGAAGACTCATCAGCGGTAGGATATTATTGCCTTTGAGCGACTACCTCCAGGCCTTATTGCGATCTCTGACAGACGGTATAATTATCTTACAGCTTGAAGCGATCGAAACCATATTTGTGTTGTACCGAACCACTGGTCGGCAGTATCTCGTCGAGTCCTCATGGAACATGTTTAGGTCATTCAATAAAAAGTACCCGAGAGCACTTTGCGAAATCGGCCATCTGGGATGTTGCGCTTCCGTCGCACAAACAGCCCGAGCCCTCGGACTCTATAGAGTCGTTTTCTATGGGCAAGACAACTGAATTATTTCTACCTTGTCCTTAGTAAGCCCGAGTTGATCAGTCTTGACGGGTTTGTTTTCAGCACGGAGGCGCACCCATTTCGAAGGCCTGTATATTAGTATTTATCAAGGTGGGTTGCGAAGATGACTTGTTTAATTTTGTCATAGGTATCATAGAATGTAGACTATTTTACAAGATATATTTGATTAGGAATACCAAGGTATAGGCTAGGTATCGCAAGTGGTGTCATGGCAAGGCGTCTGGAGTGATGTAAGGTAGATCGATATAACCTGTCGTCGCCTTAAGGATATTAATACGGACCAAAAAGAAAGGACAAAAAAATTTGACCGCCTCAGAAAGAATCCTTTTTGTGATATGTAGGTGTGTAGTGATAGGGGAGGGAGTTGGAGTTCTAGTACTGTAACTGCCATGGCCATGGTCTTTAATTATTTTTTTTTTAATCTTTTCTTTTTGTTTTCCTTTTTTCATTTTGTCCCTGGCGCAGGTTCGAACCGGTAGGGTTGTCTTCCATGCGTCTTTTGGACTTTTGATAGGATTTGCTACCCAGGGTCAACTAACCGCTGGGTCATTCATCATGGGTGGTCATTGTTGGAAGTATCACATGCGTGCGAACAATTATGTATCTGGTTCACTGTTTGGGATGGTATGGCAGGGCAGGTACGTAAGTAAAGGTACCTACTACTTGCGGTAGGCATTGTTAGGCATAGGGGGTTCGTTGCTATGGGCTACCTACTATGTAGGTACTGAGCACCTACCGAACCTCTTTGTACATGCCTACCTGCCTCTAAAGTGGTATGTGCCTGAGTTATCTACAATAGGCGTGTATATGTAGGTTGGGTGCCCATTGACTAGAGAGGTTGGTAGGATAGGTGATGCAGAGGAGATAAAAGAGGCACTTAGGAATATGCCTTCTGGTCATCAGTACTTTGGGATCAAAATATGGATATGGCAGCACCTGCATCCATCTCTACACAAGACTGGTAGAGGTCTACCTACAGATCTACCTACCTAGGTACCTAGTGAGGCACGCACACGGGGGATATATATCTACTAGGAAGAGTGATATGTAGACGTCCAGGTATGCGGGCTAGTGCCCGCCTATGTAGACAATGAGCAACATATCCAAGTAGGTAAAGCGACTAAAGAACGCCTTATTATTGCTGTTGTTGATGCTGCATGCTAACTGCATACCCGGGTAGATATCTACTTGCCTACATATATATATATATATATATATATACACATCTAGGCAGGTAAGAAGATAAGAGAAATCTACACCTGGTCATGTAGTATCGCGGTAGCAGGTGAACTAGAGACGTTTCCCATGATGTTTTTATCCAGTGTTATACCAAGATAGATGGATTTGATGTATCTTAAGCAGGTAAAGAACTTGAAATCTAGGAACCCATAGCATATTTCCATGTTTCAATCCCATCAACTACTATTACAGGATGAATATCTACTTGTTAGAGACTTCAATCTTGAGAAAGAACTAGGAGATATACTAGTCGATTGGAACGGTTATCGATGCCTCTTTAAGCTAGAGGGCGTAAGGGGATAGAGAGATATCTGATACTTGTTAGTTTGGCGAGTAAGGAGAAAATTGAAGAGCAACGAGGTAACCTGAAGTAATCTTACTTGTATAGGAATATATGTGAAGCTTGCTCCATGGAGCGGCGCATGAGTCTTCTCTTCTTGTTGAGCTCGTGCTGATGGACGTGTATCATTCGTGTCGTAGGGTTGGCTCTGACCATATGAAATGTGAGTAGGGCATTACTTCTAGTTGAACTGCTGGCATCCAAGTATGCCTCACCGTATATATGTCAATTTAGAATATTATTACTTACTGATCAGCCTTATTAAAACTTCAAGTCTACCTAATAAGGTGTGGTAGTTCTTAAATATGTTGTCGTCCTCGTGAGGCAGGATAAAGTAACTACGGCTAAGCATCGCATATCAGACGCATATATGGCATTGGATCAAACTTCAATATACCGGGCTAACCTAGTTGAGTGCGGTTCTAAAGACTCCATAGGCACGGGTGTGTTTTTATTTTACTCTATCATCCTGTTTAGCCTAACGCTAGCAAAATGACAATCTTTCGAAAGATCGCTGAGCAGACGCAACGGTGGTGAAGAGACTGCGCCCATAACGTTGGACATATTCTTCATATGAATCATTAACCCTTCGTAACTTCGTACATGGTTGGAATGATCTCGCTATGACTCCGACATCTCCTTTTATATATTTACCCGATCTTGATAGCAACGGACGCCAAGTCTTTCTTGACAGTCGCATCACTAGGGAGATAAACTTGGGCAACTCGGAGGAGTCTACGCGCCTGGTCGCGATCCCCGAGCTCCTTGTACGCCACGGCCGTGCGATAATAAATCTTACCGACCTGCACGGCGCTTGGGAAGGTGAGGAGGGCCTCCTCCTCGGGCGTGAGATGGTTGTCGTTGGCGCCCGTGGCCTGGCGCATGAGGCAGATGGTGCGCATGCCCCAGAACTTGAGCTCCTCCCAGTCGCGCAGCTTTAGGTACGCTAGACACGTGTTGGCGACGAGCTGGATGCGGAGGTTCATGCGTTCGAGCTTGCCGTTCTTCCCCGCGAACGGCTCCTCCACCAGCTCCTTCCCGAAGAAGTCCTCGGCGTGCACGTGCCGCTGGCGCCCCTTAATCACGATGTGGATGGCCAGCCACGCGCGCCTGTATATCTCGAGCGCGGCGTGGATCTCGCCCTTCTGCAGCAGTTCGTTGCCCTCGCTCTTCAGTCGCATGCACTCGGCGAGACATTTTTCAGGCGACGGGGGCCGCTGCGCCTGCAGCTCGCGCAGCTCTGCGGCAATCTTGGGCTGCGGCTTCGGATCGCCGGCCACGTTGCATCGGCGCAGGCTCTTGACGTCGCCGAAGGGGAGCAGGAGCCTGCGCTGGACCTCGCGACGCACGTGCCTCTCGTCCCAGGAGGGGGTGTACGGGTCGCGCAGGGAGAGCGTCATCGAGAGCCACTGGTTCATGCCCGGGTAGGAGAGGTCCCAGTAGAACCAGGACTTGGTGAAGAGCGGTAGGTCGTCGGCGAGCATGACGAAGCTGTGCATGTTGCCCTGTCCCGGCGCGGCGACTTCCTGCGCCTCGATGAGCACATGTAGGCTGTGGTCGGTGAAGCGGTCCGCGCGCGCTCCGCGGACGAGGATCGGCACGTGGCCGGCGATGTTGACGTGATGCACGGCCTCTGACCATGGCGTTTCCACGCGCACAAAAACGTTCAGCTTGCGGAAGACGTCGCGGGCTTCGTGGTAAATCTGTCGGTTCAACCGGAACAGCACAAAGGCAGCGCGGTAATCATAATCGGAGTATTCACTGGAAAGGGTTATACGGTTATTGTTCGGATGGAGGATGATGCTATATATCTGATCACGTATCTCGGGTGGTAGGCTCAAAAGGCCACTCGTTTCGTTATTATGGGGGCCCATTGCGCTAGGTAGGTGGCCCGTGGATGGGTCAGATCTTGTGATGTTTCTCTAGATCAGAGCGATGGAGCGGCAACCTCGGGTCTGGAGATGGCCGCGCATTGTATGAGCTGATTACGCTTTCGATTTAGTTCCATCGGGATCGTCATTGAACATCCTTGGAATCTCAGTGGGTTGTACACGTATGATGCATATTAGCATGTTATGCAATCATTGAAGTCTCGTTTCAATTGAGTTCTGGTTCGGCCTTTTTGTTGTCAGACGACGTAGACGATGATCCAACATACAGCAGAAGATTTGCGTATGTATAATTAATACTGAGATGGTGTCTTCTCTCTACGGTAGGGCTTTTTAGTTCTCCTTTAGAAGTTAAGAAAGGATGCCACTAGTAGACACTGATCTCAGTAGGGCAATTAGCTAAGAATTGTCGCCCGGTATTTACCTTTCCTAGAGGGCCCATCAGTCCCAAAGTTACTCGGGATGACACAACAGCCAAAGTACATACCCAGGTACACATGCGTACGTCGTCAATGTTCGAGTCGTCAATATTCTATAACTATGACTCAAATTGTATTTCTATGTCGTGTATCTCTATGTCGTGTATCTCTAGTTGGTGTTTTGTGTGTCGGTACCCGACTCCGTCACAGCAGCTTTTTCAAGTATATCTGCAGCCCAGAGCTGCTTTTCTTTATGAACTGATCTCCGTACCCAGAACACGGTGATGAACGTCCAGACGACGAAAAAGACGAAAGGCTCTCCCCACCCTGAATTCTTGTTAGCAAAAAATGACAGAACTAGTAGCCGTCTAATTCACGGACGGGAATACTCACCAACACCATAAGCAACCTCTTGTTGAGGAATTACCCAAATGGCAACCAGGCTGCCAACCCCGTTAACCACTCCCCCGATCCCCCAAAACCAATTCAATCCCGCAATAAGATGCCTGAAGCGCTTGCTGGCATTGTACCTCTCCAACAGCTTGCGTCGGTAAGGACGGGCGCCGCCGCCATCCACCCCGACGACATCCTCAACAGCTGTTAAGACGTACGGCGGCTGCGGCGCGCCTTTCGGTACGGAACTAACTTTGCAAGCGGTGGGCATGCCAAGGGCGGACATGGCCCCCGTTACTATACACAAGGTCCCAGCCCCGATGAAGAAGATGGGGACGGGGATGGCCAGTACGCGTACGAGCGGCTCGTGTGGGATGGAGCCCCCTATCAAAATGCCTGTCATAATTGTGTAGCATATGGAGAGTGTCCAGTGTGTGAAGTCGAAACGCCAGCGTTTCCCGTCAAGGGGTCGGTATTTGTCGTTCTTGTGTATCAGTCTCCATGATCGATGGGCGAATTCAAGACCTGATATGAGGCCGAAGAATGATGTGATGATTGCGAAAACTGTCGAACCACAATCAGTAAGCAAGTCCCGAGCTTTTCTTCGGATATCGCGATCGCATCCGACTTGTTACAGGGGTGTTGACGGTATACTACTCACTAATACCATGCCTCAGTGGTGTCGCATACCAGAGAGGGTAGAACAGGAGTATCGGCAGCAAACTGCCCTCGAATATCAGAAGTCCCGACACGATGAAAAGCTTCCTCTTGTGGTGTAACAAGTTGTACTCTAATCGAGGGAACCCGTGCAAGTCGCCGTACGGTTCCTTCGTTGTCGATCTCCGTATTGCGGAGGAGACGGCGTTGCCATATTCTGTGCCTGCCGAATATTCCTCCTCCGTGCGCTCTGAGCCATGGGTTGATTCGGCCACATCGGCCATTGTCCGTCCGCGTAATCAGTAACACACGAACTACGAGAACAAATATTTCTGGAAAATGGAGATGGAGGATTAATCAAAACCATATAACACCAACGAGACGATGGGTATAATAAAGTTGTTGACGTCGGACGGCTGTTATTTAGAATGACAGATGTGGTTCGATGCGGTAAGTTGGCTGTTTTCGAGTTAGGCCACCATGTAGTAGAGGTGATGGGTGGGCAGTCAGAAGATATTAATGATTACGGGCGTTTTTAGCCGAGTATTTTAAGGCTCTAGCTTGTATGTGCTCTAGTTCCTTCAGATAGAGAATACAAATTTATCTGACGAAGGCCGAGCCTTTACAATACGAGGGACAGCCAAGGATCAGACATGACATTGTTGGCATTAGAAATACCTTAACCCTGAATGTCGGGTTGGGTTGTGGTGGTACTCAAAGACAAGCTGGGTACCGGCAATGACGTTGCCAAGAGCAGGGGGGTTTCAGAGCTCTTATCCCCACCACGGTATTGACTCGTTTTGTTAATGTTCTTTTTCTATATATAAGTAATACCATTATGCTGTAACTCCCCAAGCTTTAACTCAGCATAGAAGCTATGAGAGCACATCATAATGTTGCACGCGTGCTTGATAGTAATGGTAATAATCCTGTTTCACAAAAAGGTACACTCTACATATCTGCCTTGCAAGTACTAATCTGTACTAGGACTGCTAAAAGTTGGATGCGACATCTCCAGCGATTATGGCTTTTGCCCCACCAACAGGCCAGTGCTACAACGGGATGACGTAGGTGCCAAGCCTAGACTGGACCCACTGTATGCTGCATCACTAATTCTACTAGAGCCGACATAGATGCGATCGGTGCATGCACATCTACTGTATTCATTTCTTAAAGTGCATCTACGATCTCAAGTGTACGTACATATAGGTACTTACATGATCCAGTTAAGTATTGTTAATATATAATCTGAGTGTCTAATAGCACAGCCTTCTACCGTGGTAACACGAACCCTTTTAAACGAGCTCTCGCCGTTTCGGCTCTTTGACATGAGCACGACAAGGCACAAAGTTGCCTACCCCCTTGGAGGAAGAGGCGGCGGCGGCACGCGGTGAGGTCTTCCTAAAGCAGAGCGTGGGCTATTGCCGGCGAAAACCTTCCTGAGCCGTGTTGAGCAGTCTCGGTAGATTCTCTCCGATTTGGGTGGGGCTTTCATCGGGTTCGGGGACTTGTCCCAGCCGTGGGTGACCCGGGGTATCATAGTATAGAACACGTGCTTCGAAACTGGCGGCTGTTCTAATCGCCGCGCAAGATACTCGCCTTCGCGTAGGAGCATGTCCCATTCGCAAGTATAGAAAAATATGTTGTTGGGTAAGCCGTTGATGAGGAGCTCGTTGGAAGCTTTGTTGGGAGAGAGACATGGGTCTCCCAGGTCCAGCCCGGGCGGGAAGAGATATGATGCGTCGAAGAGATTAGTTAGCGATGCCGGGAGCGTTGCTTCTGGCCGCACAGAGTCTGCTCGTCTTTCTTCCCTGCTAATTGTATAGTCTGTTATGGGGTAAAATGTAGCAGTCGCAACAATTGTATACTTGGGCACCGGCCGCGTCTTTCCCAGGAGGTGCAGACGTATGGGCGCCGTTATAGCAATGTTTCCGCCTGCGGAGAATCCTGATGTGGCCAGGCGGTTGGGATCGATCTGTAAGTCTTTGGCGTTTTGAATAATGTACAATAAGGCATCGGTGCCGTCCTCCACGGCGACGGGGAAGGGATACTCAGGGGCGAGGCGGTAATCCACCGAGATGAAGACTGCTCTGGTTCGTTCAACTATGAAACGTGCAAAGCGAGCGTCGTCGGTTGCGGAACCTAGTGTAAACCCTCCCCCGTGAAAGTTCACCACAGCAGGCCAACACCCGCCGTACTCTCCGTTCTCCCCGTTCTTGTAGTCCGCGGGTACGTAAAAGTGCAGCGTGAACTCCCCGGGCCGATCAGAGATTGAGGAGGCCACGGTCCTGGTGAAGTCGGGGCTTGGCGGCCTTGGAGATGCCATAAAATGCAGACCCATACCCATGCATTGTAAATTCCTCCACCAGGTTGCCGATAAACGTAAAGATAGTCGTGAGGGAGGTTCGCCGGGTTTATCTTCGGCTACTCGTGGCTTTGCGCTGGGAGATAAGTTGTCTTCTGATGTTTTGGTCGTCGGGACACCAAGTGTAACTTTTGAAACACCGGCTGCATTAGGAAGCACCATCGTCCTTCTATCTAGGAAACGCCACAATAGTCTAGAACCCTAAGTATGGCCTGTATATGCTGTTTTTGATAATCTCTAGCGGCGCAAGGTGTTATAGTTTGCATGCGACGGTGTGTAGTATTTATTTCCTCAAGGAATAATAGTGAGCAAGGGCGGTAAGCGGTACCATTGGCCCCCTTCGTTGTCGACCTAAGATTGCACTGACAATGGAAGTAGCGCGCTAACGTAACATGACATGAAAGCCTCATCAAAAACAATAGTATACTAGGAACAATCATCTACATACTTGTATGTACAACTATGTATGTCAGTTGTTATAAGTCTAGGCGGCTTTAAGCAAGGCTCGTGACTTAGAATCAAGTCTATGAGTTTTTCAAACTGACTAGTTACGTGCCTCCCCATGCGCATTGGCCCTTGAGGACCACAGGGCTGAATTTGTGGCTGAACATGACGTCGGTCAAATGCGGTTGTTTGCCCAATACTTGTCAGGATACTACTTAGCAGTATGTACTATGTAGGTATTGTGGCTGATGCGGTACCGGTTTCTATCTTGTCCTCAATATTGCCTCTTCGTACGTCTGTAATCAAGTACTGAGTTAGGGCAGAAGGTCCATACTTTGCGTACTGCTTTTCCGGAAATAAATATTGACAAGCGTGCATACTATGTATAAGAGTCAACCTAGCGTATGCTGTAGGAAATATCATGCATACACGTGGTACTACTTAGTTCTTACTAGTCGGGTTCCAGTCGGAATGCTGACTGTAGCGATAGGCCGTAGAAGTCTGGCTAGTGACGTCATTTATCTCATGCTCTAAATCTTGTCTCACCAGACCATGTAGCCAGCCGCCTCAACTAAACCTTAAGAAATAGAAAACTCGTGCCTCGAAGCGCGTTTTTGCATTCGGCCGATGCATATATGTATTTGTTCGGAAATCGGCATGTACACATGTACAGTACTCGGTATCCCTTCCAACCAGATTTTGCCAGTATGTTCCGAGTCGTGGCGTCATCTTTTTGTCTTGTCAAGCTTTCTTGTTGCCCAAACGGGACATAGCAGACGGAATATAGCAATTTCATTGGCTCACCACATCTTAGATCGTAGGGCCGGCGCAAAAGCTCCGCCAAGGGTCACTGTTCTGTACTGCTTAAGACGCTAAATGATGTCGTCACAGCTTGCCCGATTGAAGCTAAACTTGAATGGGAATCTGTGTTATGCGCTGACTATCGAACGTTCTAGTGTGACTTATTAATGGAAAGTACTACACGCATTGAACACGACAAAGTTCAGTTGTGATGAGTCAGTCTACCCAAATACCTACATGTAGGTACCGTCGGGAAGCCCCTTGCCAGAAAACTTCAGTGCTCCTATCGTATTCTAAAAGGTACATACAACCTTGGCCCGAGGCCGAAGTGCCAGGTGGGATGCAACATTGCCCTGTTCCTTTAACCCCCGGTAGGCCCGGTACCTGAGTGGCACCGCACCAGCAATATCTTGCGCTACGAAGACCGGGGTGCTGCCAAGTAAGTTTCTTTATAAACTCTATCGGATGTCCGTCTGGTCTTTCTACGCTGCTACACTTATTTCCTTACTCATCTATATTGGTTTTACAACGCGGCAGGTATCTGCGCATAATAAGTGCTTCTTTCCTTCTACATCGTTATACCCACATTGATTTCGGACCGTATCAGCACGGGTACAGCGGGATTGCTATTTCCACCCTTGATCACAGGACGTCTCGTCTCTCAATAGCGTCCTCACTGGTGTGCTTGTATCTTCCCCCAAGGTGACGGAATCCGTGCTCAGGTGCGGCTACATCATCAGGCATCATGCCGGGCACTTTGAAGCAACCGCTCCTCTATCTCAATCGCATGATTGGCCATACATCTGCGAAGAACCATATCACCAAGTTGCGCATGGGTAATACGGAGGCCCTTGAAAATGAATCGGACTCGGACAACAAGCATCTAAAATCGATTTACGAGAAGCGAGCGAAGCGCCAATCTGCCCAGGAGGAGAGGAGATCGCTCCAAGCCAAACGTCGGCAAGATGAACAACTCGCGCGTGCTGCTGATGCCCCTCAGATCAGCTCAAGCTATGGCACCGTCGATGAAACAACCGTCCCACGCACCGAGGATATAACCGACCTATCCGCTGCACGCGCCGGTACCACTATAAGCTTCACCGCCCGGGTCCACCATACACGTAACGTGAGCTCAAAGCTGGCCTTTATCATCCTGCGCCAATCCAGAACAACAATACAGGCTGTCCTCGAGGTTCGCGAGGGTGTTGTATCCGAGCAATTCGTTCGATGGGCCGAGCATTTATACGCGGAATCTATCGTCCATGTTTATGGCGAACTGCGTGCGCCGCCGGAGACGATTAAGGCCTGCTCTATTCACGACCTCGAACTACGTATCGACAAGATGCACGTCCTAGTCCCCGTCGAAAACCCGCTACACGTCGATGTATTCGGAATGGATCAGGTCGAAGAGAATCCAGAGACGCACGAGAAACAGCTGGCGGTGTCGGGCCGGGTCCGGACCGCTAATCGCGTTCTCTTCCTACGGACGCCTGTCATGCAGAGTATATTCCGCATCCGCTCTGGTATCTGTAACATATTTCGTTCTACCCTCGATGAGCAAGGGTTCATCGAGATTCAGACACCAAAACTCCAGCCAGCCGCAACTGAATCGGGAGCATCCGTTTTCCCAGTCCAGTACTTCGGAAGAACTGCCTACTTGGCCCAGAGCCCCCAGTTGGCCAAGCAAATGGCTATCTCGGCTGATTTTGGTCGTGTATACGAAGTTGGTCCTGTTTTCAGAGCAGAAGACAGCAATACTCATCGCCATCTCACCGAGTATACTGGATTAGATCTTGAAATGGCGATTCTCAACGATTACCACGAAGCTATGGATGTGATTGATACAATGCTGAAAGCTATTTTCAAGGGAGTTTATACCCGGTACCGCAAAGAAATCGACACTGTCAAAGAGCGCTTTCCCCATGAGGATCTGGTTTGGCTAGAAGAAACGCCCCGCCTGACGTTCAAAGAGGGTATTAGGCTCTTGAACGACTCTGGATGGGTGGACGAAGACGGCAAGCCGGCTTCTGAAAATGAGGACCTCGCGACTCGAGCTGAGATCCGCCTAGGACAACTGGTGAAAGAGAAGTATGGGACGGACTACTTCATTCTCGACAAGTTCCCTGCTTCTGCTCGGCCATTCTATACCCGTCTTGACAAAGATGACGACAAGGTTACCAACTCATTTGACATCTTCCTCCGAGGCCAGGAGATCACGACCGGTGGCCAAAGAATTCATAGCCCTCAACTCCTCGCCGAGAGAATGGCCAAGGCTGGCGTGGACCCGGAAACCATGGAGGAGTACATGCACGCCTTCGAATGGGGAGCTCCTCCCCATGCCGGGTGCGGAATTGGCCTGGAAAGAGTGGTGTTTCTCCTACTGAACTTGGGCGATGTCCGCAATGCTTCGATGTTTCCTCGCGACCCCAAGTCTCTACCTGAGAGAAAGGTGGTAGATGATAAGCTACCGTTCCCCGATGCCGACACAATCAAATATGCATTTGAAGGAGAGCATACACATGTCCACCTACCGGACATAGAGGAACTCATAGTCAATTATGGCGATGCAACGAATACCTCGTGGCTCGATGATCGCTATAAGATCTGGCGGGACACACAAACAGGTGCCGCCGTTGGGTATGCTGAGGAGAACGGCTACGCTCTGATCATGGGCAACCCACTTTGCGACACACGACAGTATAGCAGTGTTATCAGCTCTTTCCTTCGATACTTGAAGAAGAGTGAAGACCTACGGCCCATCTGGTTGCTCGTGTCCGCTGAAGTGGAAGAGATACTGGGTTCCAAGCTCGGTTGGCGAACGCTGACGCCGGTGGCGGAGGAACGAGTTGACACTCACAACGCCGCGCAGGTGACCAAAAAGGAACGCCAAGCCAAGAATGCTGATATCAAGATCCACTCTACGGGACTTGGGGAGCCTGTTCCTGAGGATGTCCGGGCCAAATGCGACAAGCGAATTGAAGACTGGAAGGAGAGCCGAAAGGGCAAGAGGCAAGTGCACATCACAGATGTGCGACCTTGGATCTCGATGAAACACCGTCGCTACCTCTGGGCTGAGGACAAGCAAGGAGAAATCGTGGGCCTGGTTATTCTACACCGTCTGTCACCTAAGAACGGCTACCAGATCAAATTTGCTCTCGATTTCCCCGGCTCGCCGTCGGGCAGTATTGAGGCACTCATTGCAAATGCACTCCGCCTGCTCCAGTCGGCAGGTATTCGGAACGTCACGTTCGGCGCGGGTGCTACCGAAGAGCTAGAAGTCGGTCACAACTTGAACGGGTTGAAAGCCAAGATCTTAAGTCACACGTATAAGACCATCGCGCAGCAGCTCAAGCTCGTAGCCAAGAGCGAGTTTCGCGAAAAGTTCGGTACCAAGAACGACCCGGTGTACATCTGTTACCCATTCATGGGTCTTGGTGTCTCGGGCGCGAGAACACTTGTGAAGTTCTTCGAAGATGAGATGTAGGGAGTCCATTACCGACACGAAAGACACAGACACAGATATAGAGAGAAAGATAGGAACCTAGAGCTACAGAAGAATAGTGCGGGCTTGATAGCGAAGTTGTCTGGCGTTATCATTCTTCAAGTGCTTACTTGCCGCACAGGCGGCTCGTGTGTTTAATATGCTGGGCAAGCGCTTTGGAAATAATGACGAACTTTTGTTTATTGTTTTGATATACCCTTTTAGAGGTACTGATACATTTTGTATCTCTTTTGTTGTTAGAACTTAGGAATGATATGAATGATACAGGCAATGGAACGCCACTCTCGGACCTGATATGATGTCTGTTCCTTTCACCTCTCTCTCTCTCTCTCTCCACAGCCATGCCTATGTATGTGACGACACATGACGCTCTCCCTTGTGAGTTATTGCAATAAACCAGCTTGATAATGAGCACCTATCACCTCGTAGTACGCCATCTAGAGTCATGAGCTGGGCTCATGGATCTACAACAAACGAGGGTACTTAAAGTAGAGTGATTCCGTATTACATACTTAGTCGATGTGCATATACCCCTAGACTAGATAGTGCTTGCCGAAACACCCAGCCATGTTGGTTACTGCCAATATGGAAACCGGGTAATCGAGGTTTTGAGTATTATCCTACCGGGGGTGTAGGTTCCCGGACATGAACCTTTGGTTTGCGGTGTAGTGTGTATTACTGCCTCCTCCAGTCACTCTGATCCGATTCCTGTTCCCGAACGGAGGAGCCCGACCTTTCGGTTAAATAGGATATAAGTGAGCACCACTCCCTGAAAAAAACATAAGGGGAACCATTTGCGTTCTCGTCAACTCGTTTTCTACCTCCAGGACAAGCTTCAAAAGTGAGAAGAAGCAATCAATTATTCACCAGGTATATCATAATTGCAGTCTAATATCAGTAGCCCTTTTACTCCTTAGCTTTAACGCACAAGCCACAGGCTCGACTTATATCTTCACAGTTACAAAACCCAAACCTCCAACTTCTCACCACAATGCGCACGCCCCGCCAAGCAACCCTCATTTCCCCGCTCACCCTCACCCTCGTCCTGCTATTACTCGCAGCCAAGACTACAGCGCAGACGTATCCGCCGCCCAGGAAAGAGTGCAGGGCAGGGTGCACCAGCTGCGTGTACGCGTGCTACAACATCGTGCTCTGGAACCCCGTAGGAATTTATTGTACGATGTGTCAGGATTGCGTGTTGACGCCGATTACTAGTACACGTACAAGTACAAGCACGGGGACGGGGAAGGAGATAGAGGTGCCGGGATGCGTGGTGCAAGACAAGGATCCCGCCGAAGTGGGAGATGAGCCGCTTTGTACAATGGTATGCGGCCACGGCATAAATGCCAACTGCATGGGTGTTGCCATTTGTCTCGACGACGAGTATGTTCCCCCGGCGACTCCTACTATTCCTTGGCCGCATATTGAGACTACGACGACGACATTGACATCTACTACGACGACGAGTCCTACGACGACGAGTGACAGTGCAATTCCCATGCCGACTTGACTGGGTTGAGTTAGACGAGATGAGTGGGATGTGCTGAATAGGTGTGGATATAGCAGCCGGTCTCTTTGGATTGGGTTTTGAGATAGGTATTTCTCTTTCGATGCAAATGGTTATTACTCTCCCTCTAGTATTATCGTGAGATATCCGCCTTTTCTTGGAATCAACACCGCTATCAACAAGCAGGTAGCCCACAAATAAAACACGAGTAGTGAAATACACAGAACCGCTGAACTCCGTGCGTGCGCCACCTATTATGCAAGCCCGTCCACAATGCCCACCTAACCTATTCTATTATATCCAAAAAGGCCAAAAAGGTCTTAACTTCCAACCGCCTTTTTATTTTTTACTCCTTCTTCCCAAAGCGCTTGAACGGTCGCTTCAATAACGTCACCAACCTGCCCAGTCCGCCAAAGAGACGGCCGAATCCGAAGCTCCAGCCGCGGATGCGGACGGTGTAGATGAAGAAGTACACCAATGCCCAGTTGGAGATGCAGAAGGCGAGGAAGATGCCGAAATCTAGAGAGGATAAAGTTAGCCTAAATGATTCTAAAAAAAGAAAAAAAATTAGGTAGTTAATATAAAAGCCCTGAACTTACTCCGCCATTTCTCGCTGGCATCGATATTTAGTGTAGAAAGATACTGGTTCCCGCTACTGTAAGGACAGTACTGACAATCCGCCGTGGCGTTCGGGTTGAGCAAGTACCCTCCAGCGGAAGAGGCGAAAGCGCCCGCGTATTCGCTACATGTCTGTCCTGGTGGAGCATCGAAGCGTGCCGTCTCTGAAACATCGCAACGCACGGGCGAGCCGTCGAGGGTCGCCGCCAGTACACCGCCGATCCAGTACGTGCTGGGATTTACGTAGTACGTCCAGTACTTCCAGAAGACAGGGAGCGTGCGGTACGGCTGTACGACGCCGTTGAAGAGGCCGAACATTACGAAGAAGAAGGGGAGGACCTGAGTACAGAGTAGCGCCCATGTTAGTAACGATAGTCTTTTGATTTCGAGTGGTGACGCTAGGGTGTGCATGTGATCTAGCCTGGTCAAAACTTACATTCGAGATAACGGTAAAGCTGGGCGCAAACGCGCAGATCCACTGGCCCCAGCTGCTCATAAAGAGGTACATGAGGACAGTCATCAAGTACGTGTACCCGGAAACGGAGCTCTCCGTCGGCAGGCCGGTGGGCCAGTACCAGAGGACCCAGTAAAGCGTCGCGGAGACGATGGCGGCGGGGATCTCGGCGAGGATATTGGCCGTGCAGAAGGCGACCCATCCGTAGATGCGGGAGGGGTACTCGCGGGCCTGCCAAAGGGCCATGTTGGTGAAGAATTTGGGGAGAACGCCGTTGACGATTGTCGGCGGGATCGTGACGATCAGGAAACAGGTGAACATGCGGTTCTGCATGTCCTGGATCGTGTACCCGAGCTGCCAGAAGGTGAAACCGTTGAAGATGCCCATGATGACGACGATGAAGAACTTTCCGTACACGTACGACGGGTCCCGCCAGTACTGCCGGAACATCCGCTTGGTCAGCTCCACCGTCTGCGTCCACGTCGACGCCGCGTATTCTTTATGAGCGTTATGGCTGTTGGCGACCGCGCCAGTGGTGGCCGCGCTTCGCACTTTCTTGAGCCCGTCAATCACCTCGATCACCTGTTGCGCCTGTTCGCTGTCCCGCCACTCCTCGTTCCAGTCGACCTTTGTGCCATCCTCGCGCTTATGCGGACGTGCAGCCGTCTCGAGTATGAACTCGGCGACGTTCTTGCCCGGGGGACAATGAGCGCCCCTTTGTGCGAAGTACTCGGTCACGTCCTTGCCGTTCTCGCCAATCGGACCAAAGTAGAAGGTATTCCCGCCCGGATTGAGAGCAAGGACCATGTCGAATTGCTGGATCAGAACTGAGCTCGGCTGGTGGATCGTGCAGACGATGGCTTGCCCGGCGCGCGCGAGTTTCTTCAAGAAAGTGACGATGGAGAAAGCAGACTGGGAATCCAGCCCCGAAGTCGGCTCGTCGAGGAACAACAACAGCGACGGCTTAGCCGCCAGCTCGACGCCGATGGTCAATCTCTTGCGCAGTTCGACACCCAGGGAGGAGATGATGGCGTCCTGGAGATCGTTCAACTCTAGGAGATCGATGATCTTGTCGACGTACGCCAGCTTCTCAGAGCGCGGGATGCTGGAGTCCTGACGCAGCAGCGCGCTGAACTCAATCGCCTCCCGTATAGTCTGTGTGCCGTCGTGCAGATCACCTTGGAGACAGAAGCCGGTGTTGCGCTGGAAGTCCGCGCCGAGCGGACGGCCGTCGACGAACATCTCACCGCTTATCACGCCGGTTCGTTGACGCTGCGCTAATGTGTTAAGGAGGGTTGTCTTTCCAGCGCCAGATGCACCAACCAAGGCGACGAGGAGACCGGGTTTGGCATAGCCATTCACCTTGTTCAATAGCTTACGCTCGCCACCGAGATAGGGGACAGTGTATTCGACATCGCGCCAGGTGAAAATGGAGTCACTACTGGTGAGTTGCTCTAGAGCCTCTTCTTCATTCGCAGTTGAGCTCCCAGAACTGGGGGTAGATGTATCGGATGTAGAGGAATCAACGTTCTTCTCTTCGTCATTAGGTGCAGCTGCTTTTTGGGCTTGCTTCTTTGCATTGCCGCTCTTCTTGAAGATGAGCGCGCCGCCGTCAGCCGATGCGAAGCTGAACAACTCAGTGGCCACTACCGTAACAAGGATGTACAGCACCCCGAAGGCTATGACGACACCGAAGTTTCGCCACAAGTTTGAGCGGCTGTAGTTGAACTGCGTCTGCAAGTAATCGCTCCCGGTCACTTGAAGAGAATTGACTGCCGCACCAGGGAGAGCGCATCCCTGAAATCCTGGTTGTACGTTAGGCCCCTGTGGAACGAGTTGCTCTGGGGCACACTCCATGACACGCCCGGCGAACTCGTTCGTGATGACGGCCTCGAAGCTGTAAGCGATGGGATTGATCCAGTACAACCAGCCAAACCAGATATACTTGCTCAGCAGTTGGGTCTTCGGGATAACATAACCAGTGAAGATGATGAGGATGTTCAAAGCGATGCCGGAGAAACGCACGGCGGTATCGATCTCAGGCGAGATACTAGCAAACATTCTGTAAAGCGCCGTTATCATCATCGTCGTAGTGTAGACGAACAAGAGGTAGATCCAGAACTTGCTCACGTCGCGCTCGAGGTTGGTCATGAAGTACATGATGATGCCGAATATGATCACCTGCACCAACAACACGGGGAAATCCACGATGACGCGAGCGAGCGTGACCGCGGACGGGCGGTAGAAGGCGTAGTCCTTCTGACGCGCCGTCACAGACCGTCCCGATACTGCCTTCATGAGCTCGCTGAGCTGCAGCCAGCCCAAGAAGACGATGGAGAAGAATATCGCGCCACCGCGCGTAAAGGCACCTGACGTGGAGAAGGACTCACCGTAGTAGATGGACCCGACGATGAGACCGTTAGAGATGATGATGAACAGCTTAGTCCACAGCGTCGTCGTGTCGCCGAGAAGCAGCCAGAACTCGCGCTTGGTGCAATTCAACACCTGGCGGGGAAACGATACGGTGTAAGGGGACTTCTTGCTGACGCTGCCAGACTTGCTTTCTTGTACTGCTCCTTCGAATCTCTTAGTGTCCTCAAAGTCGGTGTCACGCAGATGGTTCTCGTAGTCCTGAACGTCGGCCAGAAGTCTCTGATAGTGATGAGAGTTTCTGAACGCCTTCTCCAATTCCTCGGGCGTCTTGGGTGCCTTGTGCTCGAAGCCCGGCCTAAACCGCCTCTCCACGGGGTCGGTCACGGCGGTCAAGAAGTCGGCTGTCGTCTGCCTGTCGGGACACTCGTAGCCGAGATCGATGAAATACTGTTTGGCTTCCTTGGCAGGGCCGGAGTAGATCTCGCGTCCTTCGTCGATGACTAATACCTTGTCCATGAGCTCGTATATGCCTTCTCCTGCTTGATATAGGGTGACGAGTGTCGTCCGGTTCGTGATATCGGTCATGATCCTGAGGGATTTGGCATAATCCAAGGCAGTTGAAGCATCAAGACCCCTCGTTGAGTTGTCCCACGCCATAACCGTCGACTTCGATGCCAAGGTCTCTGCAATTGACACACGCTTGCGCTCACCACCGGAAACGCCACGGATGTACTCATCGCCAACCAAGGTGTATTTGGTGTGATTGATGCCGAACATCTTCATAAGCGCTTCGGCGATTACGGGGATATCTTCAGTGGCAGCCTTTTTGGTCTTGTTGAGTAAGGCGAAGGTAAGCGTCTGCCACACGTTTAGCGTAGCGTGGTGAATGTCGTCTTCTGGATTGTAGTTGACTTCGCCACGGTACTGCTTCTTCTGTCTCTCAGCTGCGATACCACCGTACGAGACTTCGCCTTCGATTGCGGCGAAAGCATCCCGGTTGTTGGTGATGGCCTTGAGGAAGGTTGAGCATCCGGCTCCCGGACGGCCCAAGACGAGCATCATCTCGCCGTCGCGAACACATCCCGTAAAGTCGTGAATCAAGGTGCGTGTTGGCGGTTTCCTGAACTGTAGAGAAGGAAATAACTTGGTGAGATTGTTGTAAAGATCCGGCCCGAATGTGCCGAGTATAGCATCTGGGACGGTGCGGACAAGGGAGGCGGTGCTCCCTACGCCCTTGACGGTGAGGTTCCGATAGACAACGCCGACCCTCTTCTCCGATCCTGCTTCTGTCCGCTTCTCAAAACGGCCCTCGCGCATGAACTTCCCGAGCTCGAAGTCGTCATCCTCATCTTCCCGATCGCTAGAAAAACCGGCCTCGAGATCGCCTTCGGGCTGTTCGGAAATATCCTTGTCTGCTCTTGATTTAGTCGATCGTAGACGACGGCTCGCCTGCGTGTCTTGTGTTCTTGTGTGGTGTAATTGGATAAGGTTGTGTCTCAACTCCTCCAGGTGTTCTCTCGCAGCTTGTTCGTCGACACCTCCAACGTCCCGCTCACCCCACGTGCCATCCAGGGCCTCATCCAAGGCCCTCACAATTGTTGTATCGTCAGTTGGGGAATCTGGGTGTGTATCTGCCCTATGCCACTGATTGATAAGCGCGCCGGATTCGGTTCGACGGAGACCGGCCTCATCAATCGTTGATGACCACATGATGACAGTTGCCTCGCACTGGCCCAAAGGTTTACCTAGAATTTGTGAATGTTCACAAAGACAAACGGCTTTCCTTCGACGGGCTCAGTTCTGGAAGGGCACAACGACGCACCACGCAGTCTAGGTAGCAAGAGGACAAATCTACAAGTTCAGGTAAACATGCTCATGGCTGGATATTTGTATCACTCTTGTGGGTGGTATTATTAATATACTATTATTAACAGAACGGCAGACGGCCTAACGTCTAGGCTCGTAGGCCGACCAGTCTATAAAAGAAATGCAATACAGAAGTACCTACAGAGCAACTGAGAGCGAGCGCCCGGAGTTACGGGTATAAGATACTCTTTTCTCCATTCCGAATTACACGTGTTGACCCAACATTCAGCTGGAAAGTCAACTTGTCACTACCAGTGGGTTATGAATCATGCAGTCTCACCGTCTTAGAGCCGCCCACCGAGGGGTACGGGGTTCCACGGGTATGGCATGACCGATCTACCGGTGACGCCTTCCGTCAGGGTCGTCCTAACCGCTAGCGTGAGATTGCAAGAGGGGACCGTCCTTCTGGCGGCTTGGCGCAGCCAGATCCAGTGCCAGAACGAGATAAAGGTCGGGTCGACCCATGTTGCTAGTTTGTTCTTTGGGATCGAATTCCCTGAATAAGCATAATTATAAGTGCATATCTGGAAACCCGACGAAACTTTTGATAGATAAGACGCAAGAATGGTGTCAGACAAATCTACATAGTACACCAACGCCTAAAGTAACAATGGATCGTATTATAAATCAACAAACTCAAGAAACGCAAAATTTTCCAATCCAGTAGTTGGGTCCTTGCTATTTAGATTTGTATTAGCCTCCTCATCTAGCCTTTCCTTTCCACACTTTGCTCCATATCTACCCCTAATTTTGAGGTAAATACGTAGTATGCATTATTAATCCACGAGACCAGTTATTTTGCACCACCCGCTCTACCGTATTTATGTTCTCTTGGCTTCGGCATGAATTGCCATACGGTGATTCAACTTACTTTGCAGAAGATAAAGCGGCCCGTTTCGGTTCTCAGCTGACAATTGGCCGTAAGATTGTCTCGTAAATGCTAGGTGCCCAAGGTATGTCGGTGGAATCTATCTCGTTCCTACAGTAGATTGCAATGCGCAGATAGGCCGCCTTATCCACATGGCGATAAGCCTTTTGTTGTTTAGTTTTCGGCATTAGGAATGCTCTATCGGGGTTAAGACATGTGTTAAGGTATTCCATCCTATACTGTGCTGTGTAGTATGGCCCTAAGCCTTAAGGAGAGCCAACAAAAAACAAAAAAAGGGTTCTGAAACGACATGGTACGGAACAACAGGCAGAGAGTTCCATGCGGCATATGTAACAAATATTCGTATGTCTGACTGTATCCGATTTCACACCGTACTATACCGCCGTGGCACCCATTTCTACTCAGTACTGGCTTTGATACACTACTACGGTGAAGATGTACATCTGTAGTTTCCATGTGCAAAATGGAGTGGGAGAAGGATCTTCAGACCCGGTCGTTCTGTAGGCACTCTTCTCGAAGATACCCAGTGGACGTTCTCCATAAACCAAAGATAAGAGCAAACTTGACCTTTTCTATTCTTGGTTCTTCTGTCTCTTCTCTATATCCGATACACCCATGCATCTACAACGGAGATCCACGGAAGTTAACCGATTTGTCAAATGCCGCGCACGGAGCATAGAAACATAAGATATCGCTGCATCGGAGACCAAACGTACTTTCCAGCTTAAGTAGATACTGTAGGTACCACAAGGCTAGTTAGGTTGGCCCGGGGCTTCTTAACACCGATGGCCTTAAGATAATTCGCCATTTCTTCCCTGCACTTCGTACATACTTGCAATTAAACTGTCAAGTCATACCGAAGGACGGAAACATGAAAAACCCCAGGCATCAAACTGCCTCTCCAACGTTCATAGCAAACAGAAATACATATGGCTGAGTGCCCCCTGTCGGCGACGGAAGCTTTTCCTTTCTAAGTTTCATTGCACTCGGTTTCTCGGTACCAGGTTATCACCTTGCGACCATGCAAGCCACAACAGCCCCTACCCTACCACCCTAACAGTTGGACGGCGTATAAATACCTGGTGTCCTCAGCTGTAGTAAACGCAACTCGCCAGCGTCCCTTTCGAAGAATCTTGCCTGAGACCGGAACTTGCCAAATGATATCGAGGTGCAGCCACGCTATCCTCTCTCTAGCATCGACTATAATAACGAGGATGCGGTGAAGTAAGTCTCATGCACAACGAGGACGAAAATCGGCATGTTGCAGCAATTTGTTCGAGCCGTTACACCGTAACCACTGCGTCTGTGAACGGCTGCCGACTCGTCTTCGTCTCAATAATATTCATGGATAATAACAACAGTGAGCATGTCGACTGCACCGGGTGTCCTCGGCGAATTCCTTCTTTGTAATAACGGCATGCATCGTATCGGCGACGAGGCAACCTTCATGACCCATATTGCAGCCATTGCTGACCGGTTTACGCACGTCGATGTAGACAACTCGCCTAATTATAATATACCATCTCATTTCGATACACGTCGTTCTTGCGTGAGCAATCTCGCCCAGTATTTCAATGTTGTGTTCGCGGAACATCTAGAACCAAATATCAGAGAATTTGGTCAATCATAAATGACGTATAAATACCCTTATCTCCATATTGCGGGGGTCGCATAGGTAGGTGGCGGGCAAACATATGATTTGAAGCAATACATAGTACAACGAGTAATACAACCGAAACAAACAGAATGTGTTACGAGTCCCAATAATGGTATGCGTGTCGGCATCGGTGAGGATGGCCGGGCCCGGCTACACTGGACTAACCTAAGTGGGTAACGTAGCCACCTGGTGTTAGGTAACAAGACAAAAACAAAAGCCCGCAAAGTCAACAATAAACATGAACTCCATGCCCAAGGAGGACATATACCAATCTTTCTGGTGGCCTTAGTAAGGAAGCTTATCACCTGTACTATGAGGAACATACTAACCTAGCGATCAGGACCTTTGTCGTCGCCCTTTAGTTGACAAGTCGACATGTCCACGAGCTGCAACCTGCATATTATACACCGATTCCCGGGCGGTTACCAAGAAGTGTGTCCCGCTTATTTTGACACTTTTGTATAGTGGCGGGGTTGCAGCGCCGGGGTCACCTTCTATCAAGCGATGCCGGTGCGGATGCTTCTAGACGCAGGTTATGTACTATTATAGTTTTTTCCCCCTTCTTTTATTTTTTATTTTTTAATCCTATACATATCTTCAAATTTCTTAAGCCTACTCTTTTTTTATCAATCGACTTAATCAATCAACTTGCACGGCTGCCTATCTATCTTAAATGCTAGTATACTACAGTATATTATACTCGCACTAATAAGGACCCTGTATGTAAGTTTGCATACAGAGCTACATCGCGACGTTGCTTAAAAGTTAATACTTCATAGCCAATCAAAGGGCGGCCAAGGAGTTTTAGACTCTTTCGTAATGGACGAGTCGCAGCCGCTGCTCGCTGACGTTCACCTTGTGGATACTGAAAGCTGCGATAGAGTCTCCCACAAGGACATTGTCGACTTCAACGTCGATGGCGATCCCGAGGATCCTCTGGAGTGGCCGGCCCTGTATAAATGGGGTATCGTGACTCTTCTGGCCTTTATGGGGTTTACAGTGTACGTAGTGACATGACGTGACCCGACTTGACATGACGTGACTCGATCTAACATAACGGCCCATCCCTGGCTACACACATACAAACCCAAAGCGAAAGCCAAAACGCTTAACTAACGCATGATGCAGGACTTTCACTTGCATCTCCGTCGTGCCGATAGCAAACCGCATTGTCTATGACCTAGACGATGGGCGTGTTAGCAAATCATCCAGCGTTCTCCTAGTGACGATCTGGGAGTTGGGCGAGGCCGCTGGCCCCTTATTTATCGCTCCCATGTCCGAGGTGTTTGGGCGGTATCCCGTGGTGAACTGGGCGACAGTTCTATTCATCTTGGCGACAGTTCTAGCGGCCATGTCAGAGAGCACGCCCGTCTTTATCGCAGCGCGCGCCTTGACGGGTCTATCCGTGACGTCCAACGTGCTGAGCCCCGCCATCGTCGGCGACATGTTTCCCACTGACCAACGGGGTAAACCCATCTCCCTCATCGCTTTAGCGCCGCTGCTAGGCGGATCCATCGGCCCGGCGCTCGCGGGCGCCATAGCGGAGACCATGGGCTGGCGGAAGGTCCTCTGGCTCGCTGCTTTCTTGGCCCTCGCGTGCGAGCTCGTGTTCCTCACTTGCTCCCGCGAGACGTACAAGGTGACCATCCTGCGGCGGCGCGCCACGAGGTTGAGAAAGGAGACGGGGAATCCGAGGTTGAGGACCCTGTTCGATATGGACGACCGAAAGTCGCCCCTGCGCAAGGTCGCCGAGTGCGCTTTTCGCCCAGCTGCTGTTTTCTCTGGGTCTTCCGTCTTGCAGGGCATGTCCCTCTATGGCGCCATCATGTTCAGCTACTATTACGTCTATTCCACCACCCTGCCCGATATTCTACAGCAGTTATATGGACTGTCGCCCGCTCAGACGGGGCTGACGTTCATCTCATTCAGTAAGTGACCCCCTACCTGCTTCATTCACCTCTTCGTGAGCCGTCTTTTTCTAACCCCATACCACACAGGTGTTGGTTCGGTCATCGGTGTGTTATGTATGAATTTCCTGCTAGACAGGATCTACATCAAGCTTCGCGATCGACACAACGGTGTCGGAGCCGCCGAGTTCCGCTTACCAATCTCCATCGTCGGCGCATTTAGTCTCCCCTTGGTAATCGCACTCTACGGCTGGAGCGCGCAGGTCGTCCTCCCTCTACCGCTATTCTTACTAGTGATCGGTATCACAGGCTTTGCGATGATGCTAGCGTATCTGCCCCTAAACGCGTACATCGTCGACGCCTTTGGAATATACGCCGCGTCGGGGATGACGGCCATCATAGTCGCCCGATGTCTCATGAGCACGATCTTGCCGCTGGCTACCGATCCTTTGGTCAGGAAGTTCGACTGGGGGCCAGGCGTCTCTGTCCTAGCGGCTATAGGTCTTGCGCTGGCTCCTATCCCGGTACTCGTGTTCAGATACGGATCTCGGTGGAGGCAGTTTTCAAGCTATACGAAGGATGAGTAAAATTTATTTTTGAGCAGTACTGCGCGGCGTTTATCCGTAGACAAAAATAATATATTAATAGCAGACATGTTTATATCGACAATCTAATGACCATTTCAAAGCGCTTTTTGCTCCTTTATGTGATCTCTGTGCGTTTGGGTCATCGAAGCAATAAGCATGGTCGCCATCAGCAAGCTAGTTACTAGATCCAGAGGGTAAATCGTAAGCATCAACGATATCATCTCTGATGACGATACCGCGCTGTGCATCAGCCCATTACAACGGCGACTGCCACCTAGTCGTCCAGCTTAAGCGCCGCTGCCGGTCTGATGTCTCAGGTTTGATGAGGGCGGCTAGAATGAGTGCCATATGTTCGACACACCTCGTCATAATCTGGTTGTATATATGCCATGCAAGAATCGTATGTGTATGATCCTGGTACGAGTCGTAGATCTAGGCGCAGGCAGACCCAAACAATTTCTTGTCCAAAGGATCTTCCAAGCATTAATCACACATACAGCAGTGTTTCTAAATCTGACGTCACTCAAATGACTCACCAACATACTTTAACTGACCAAACAGCGGCTCGTATTTGGATTGTTTCTCAGCAATCACACGACCCCAAACGTGGAGGCGGTTGTACCACAAAACAGGCTTTACGACACAGCAAACGCGATCCAATATGGTTTTCGTTAAGCGAAGAGTCGACCCCTCAGAAATCAAGGCCAGGATCAACTACAGCGTATCCGCATCGCCAACCATATCACTGAGCGACCCGGACGCTAAGTTGCGAGTCAACCTCACCTTGTCCGTCGTCCAAGCAGAGCCAGGCCGTGGAACCTCGTCTCTGACCTTTTGCACTGAGGGTTCCATCTTTGAAATAGCACCACCGGACGGGGGCGGGGTAGACGTTGCCGGGCGCGGAGGCTTCGCGCTTGGGAATAGCGACAACCCCGACAGGTGGATTTCGCTTGGACTGCTCCGCGTGCACCTGGCCCATCGCGATTACCCATCGCCTGACCTCCGGGAGCGGGGCTTCCGTTTTGCGAGCGTACCGAGCGCCGTCGGGGATGCGGGGTCTACAGCGGCAGCGACGACAACAACGCTCACTCACGAGCTCAGCTGGGAGCGTATATTTCGATATGAAGACAAGCTGACCAAAGATAACCTTGTTCCCGGTGAGAAATTCAAGGTCTGGGTAAATAGTGGCCTGGCAGGCTGTACGTGGTGGTGCTGGGGTGATCTTCAGACCAACCTCAGGGATAAGCGACTGCACGAGTATCATGAGACCTGGCACAAGTACGGCCCGCCGCGGCCAAGTGATGATCTACCCAAAGAGGGACACTGGGTCTTGGGCGAGGATCCGGACCTCCTTGAATGGGAGAATATTACTCCTGGCCGAGGCGCAGTCTTTGAGATTGTCGAATAGCAGCGAATAGCATTGTGCGGCGACAAGGCTTGACTTCTAGAACAATCACTAATGCCCGTTTTTTTGCAATGGCCGGTAGTGTCTCTTGAGAGCATGGCAGAGTCAGATACAGCCCTCCCTTAGGCCTCCAGCAAACTTAATTTGAAGATTTATCCTGCCGTTGACTGGCAAGCAGCTACTTAGACAGGAGCGTCACAGGGGGCGGGTTCTCCATCTTCTCACTTGTAAGGTCACCAACGACCATTCCAAGCATTGTTCTGAGAGGGCAACTCTGAAGTGAACAATACCAAGTAGCTTTCTGTAGAACAGTAGAGGTAATACAATGCAGGCCAATCAAGTGATGTAAGGGTAGGGAAATACCTTTAAAATTGATTTCAAGTTTGTGTTTGTGTGTGACTGTATGCTCAATGGCGCTTGAAAAAAATTGTACATTGCAGACATGTCTAAATCTAAATCACTAGCTTGTAAAAACTCAGCTGCAAGCGGAGTGTGTACTCTGTTGCGTGCATCTTAGGCACGACCGTGTCGCCAGTTATCACAACCACCTTCACGGCCACTAGGCCACTACTCAACACAAACATATAGGCGTTATAGTGGTTGCCATTATTACTTATCTAGTAGGTACTTAGGTAGATAGTAGCTGCATATAAGTAAGAAATGACCAGTATGACTACCTGGTAGCAACATGTTTCCATGGCAGTATTTTCAATCGGGGTACCTACCTAACATGTAGCTATGATCGCATTCTGCTCCTTGCAACTACCGTCAATACCTTGCGCATTTCAGTGCACGGACCACCAACAGCAAAATAACAGAGATATGTACCTACATTCAAGTCAAAAGCGAACAGCTTTGTTAAGCGACCTTTGCACCAACTTTATATTTTCCTATTTTCCTGAAAATTTACTCACTGAAATATATTGGTATGTTCAGTTTCTTGCCGCCGTAATATTTGGAGCGCAAACATCACATCGCATCCTTCCCCATCAAGATCAATCATCATAGTTTCACCACTTACAAGTAACCCCAGTCTCGTTCAAAATGGGTGGTCAAGTATTTGCAACAGGACCCGATCCGCTGTCTACACCACGAATGAGTCCTGAAATGTACCGCGCTGTGCGCGACCAATGTCAAGAGAAGCTGCGCCAGCATTTCGTCGTCGTTGCAGTGCCCATAGAAGGGCCCGCAAAACAGAGCTTCGGCGATATCGACATCTTTGTTGCCTGGGATCGGCGAGAGGTCTTCCCCTCTTCTGCCCCAAAGACAGCTATTGATGAGTCACAACAAAGTAGTATACAGTCTATCTACCAAGCTCTCGGCTCCGTCAGACACAAACAGCCCAATGAAGACTCAGCAAGCATGGCAATCCCTTGGCCAGAGAGCTTCCCTCCCCCAGAGGAGGCAAACGAAGGCAGCAATGCCTCAAAAAAATATTATATACAAGTAGATGTCCACATCTACCGTTCTCTCGAAGAACTCCAATGGATGCTCTTCAAGCATGCCCACGGTGACTTCTGGAACCTCCTCGGCAGCATAGTCCGTCCCTATGGCTTGACAGCCGACGATACCGGTTTCCACATCCGGATTCCAGAAATCGAAGAGCTGAACAAGAAGGAGGCGAGAGTCCTGCTGTCCAAAGACCCAGCCGATGTTTTAAAATTCCTTGGTTTGAGATTTGACAGTCAGCAGTGGGAGGAGCCCTTCGCGTGCGAAGAAGACGTCTTCGAGTATGTCGCCACTTGCCCGTTGTTCTACGTCAAGGATAAGACCAAAGACGAAGACACTGTCGGCGGCGACGAGAACGAAATCGAAGACAACAAAAAAAAGCTCAAAGCCAATGACAGGCGGCGCATGGCATCCCGCCCGATATTTAGGAAGTGGGTTGAGGAGTTTCTTCCCGCATGCCGTGCGTCGGGGCGTTTCATGGCGTCTACGACCACACTGCCGACCCGCAGTAACGTCCACCAGCAGGTATTCGAGTACTTTCCAGGCGCGCAGTCGATATACGAATCCCGCCTTCTGAAGTGGCGGGTCAAGCGACAACACGAGACACTCTGGAAAGCTGTCATCAAACCTGCCATCCCGACCGACATCGACATGCACCAGCGCAGCTGCTGTGCCACGGCTCTGAAAAAAATCATTCTGCAAGGCGACACGAGTTTCGACGGAATCGAAGCCCCGCCTAGCCTGAAAGATGATAGTGGCATCTTTGACGAGGAAGCCGTCCGCACCTGGGTCGTGGATAACTGGGACACAGTCTCCGCGGTCGCATGGCGTATCAACAACGAGCGCTGTGCGGCCAAGAAAGCAAACACAGGGACAAAGCGTACACTCTCTGGTATAGAGAAGACCCCCCCTGGCGAGGACGCGGCATGATGGAGAGACTTCTAATACCTAGAATATCTCTCCCCATTACGCGCGGCTGATTCAAAAATTGAACAGCAACGTTCCAATGCGACGCAGAAGTCGAGAACATCGCTAGAGTTAGCTTTAGGCATTGGACTGGAAGGGCGAGCACCTTACGGGATGGCGTACAACGGGATCATCATTAATGGCGTTTACAAGGGCGATACCCCTGTTTTTTGCTTCTTTAAGAAAGTTATACACACTGGCCTCAGATTTTCGGATAGGAATAGACCCTCTTCGGGTCTCGGAATGGGAAAACACATCACAATAGACCTATTTACGTGTGTGTGTGATAGATTGTCCCAATCCTTCACTTTACAACGAGGAACGCATAAACTTTCATTCCTCGCATGACTAACCAGTGACGTATGTCTTCATACCCATGCATGCCGTGAAAAACAATAGAACAACCTCATTCCCTCTAGTTGATGTAGATTACAGTTTGAAGTCTGCGTTCGTTTTCTCCCAGCCACCTATTCTAGCTGCTGGGTCCATATCTGCCACGCGCTCCGCCAGCTGCATCTTGAGGCTCTTTGATCTATCAGTGCATAGCTCGTACATCGTCGTAAGGTTAAACAAAAGTGTATGTGAAGCCTGACCCGCGTTTACGAGCCCCTCCAGGATATCTCGGGCCTAATCGTGATATGTCAGTATAAGATAGTACTCCCAGGCTGGCGCCTCTAGGCAGTCTAGTCTGTATCTGTAGGAGGGTCGGGGGGTCGAGGTAGTAAGAACGAGCTAGGAGACGTACCTCAGACATCCGACCAGTATACAGTAAGCACACAGCGAGGTTAACGCCGACCATTTCGTCGTTGATTTCATTCTCTCTCATCTCATCCCACAAGGTCTTCCACTTTTGTAGCGCGGTATCGTAGTCCCCATCCGCCATGTCCGCCAGAGCGTCGATGACGCGACCGACTGTTTCCTCGCGAATGTCTTGTTGTTGGCTGCTGATACATCTCCGCGCTGCGTCGACATCGCCGAGATGCAACCACAAGAGTGCCCGACACATTGCCGCGCGTCCGCCATCCCTGCTGTTTCTGCTACTACTACTACTGCTGCTGCTGCTGCTGCTCACATCTTCTTCGTTGTCGTGTGCTAGTGCCTGCGCCTGCGCCTCCGGCAGCGAAGCCAGATGTGCCGCCGCGCCGGCCAGATCCTCCATCTCGATGAGGGCTCCCGCGACCTTTATGCCCAGGTCCGCGAGCCTGCGCTTCCACATCTCGGCAGCCGAGTGGTCGTGGCTCTTAGCGGCGCGGGCGACCTCGACGCGCGCCTCGCGGGCCAGCTCGTAGTAGCTCATGACGGCGCGTCGGGAGTCGCCGAAGCCGATGGTCTGCAGCCGAACGGCGATCGTGCGCAGGGGCCAGGGCGCGAGGTGAGCGCCCGTCTCCTCGTCCGTGTAAAAGGCAGAGTTGAGGTCTTCGAGCGCTTTAGCCTCCTGCGCAGCCAAGGGCACGGCGTCGATCAGGCAGAGACATGACAAGCGGATGTACAGGAGGTCGAAGATCCGCCTGTGGTCCGTCGGGTTGACGGGGGTAGATCCCGGTGTGAGAGACGAGCCGGTAAGTTCCTGGGCCGCAGCGATGGCCGCGGCTCGGAAGTGGCCGTCTTCTAGCAGCTTCGGGATAGGAGTATCGGCACTGGGTAGCTTGGCTGGATTGCGGAATGGAGGCGGGATGGTAAGTGGTGAGATCTGATGGTAGATCTCTGGCCTCAACAAGAATGAGAAATCCCGAGTTGTCACTGGAGTTTCGAGTGGAGGTGCTGATTGTGCGGTAGGCGACCGTCCTTGGGTCATACTTGTTCGCGGGCTAGTATTTTGGCTCGCTCTACCGCTGAGACGTTGTGCCTGTGAAAGCACAGGGGAGGCCAAGGGCTTTCTAGAGGGCTATTTAGTCTCGCTAATTCGGCATGTTGACTTCGTCTCATACTCATCTGGTGCATCTAGCGGTCCTTTTGTCGATGATCTAGGGCGAGAAGCTATGAAGCGGGAAAGGTTAGCAAATACCATCGCGTCCAGCGGGCCGCAACGCATGAGCCGATTCTCATAACCCACCATGCACGAGCGAGTCAGAGATCATCAACATGGTGTTTCATGTTCCTCCTCTTTTGTCTTGTCTCATTCCGCGCAGCTCATCACCTCACGCAGCAACAGCAGGGCCCCGGTGCAGTCGCTACTTCCGGACAGCAGATACTCACCTATCGCTCCTGACTTATTTCTCGAATGGCCTCTAGACGGGACACCCCCTTTTGAGTTATCCATCTAATCATTCACTGAAAAATGACGGATAAACTGATTCGAGGGTTGAATGAAACGAAGAGCAACCTTTAAAGGAATATGGATGAGTAAGAGGGTACAAATGAGATGACGTTATTTGATTGGCACAAGTTACCCTAGCAAGTCACAAGTCGGTAAAATTTCGGCAAAATCTCCGGCGACGACTTCATGCCAACTTGTCTACCAAGATTCCTTCAATCCACTGTGCCTTCAAACTTCGACTGGAGAAAACATACAAAATGCGTGTTCTTTAAGAATTTGCTGAATATATACCAAATACGGCAATAATCAAAGGTTCTGCTCCCAAGATCATCTGCAAGTGCTCCTGCTAAGTCCTATATACCCCTTTTTATCGTAATTACGGTCACACCTAGCATTAAATTTAGCACCTTGACAAAAGTGTAATGTATGTCCTTCTATTCCCTTCCCTTTCTGTTTTCCAACCTTACCATTCTTTTCTAGTTACCCAGTATCTCTTGGTTGATGTTAATATAGTCGAATGAGCGTGAGGGTGGTAGGTCGAGACTTGCGAGTTCGGTAGCACTGAGGAGAAAAAGTGCCCAAAGTATCAAAGATATTAATATTTACATCTCTCAAGATGGAATAAAAGAATTAAATTGCCTTTGCAGCATAATACTAGCATTATAGCTTTATATTTGTATAAATAATAGCACATTACTTGATTTGTAGCTTCTTCATTAGATCTCCTACAAATCTACTACGTACGTGACGTAAGGAAGACGTACCGGGCCATATAAGTTGAAGGTGTGTTTTCAAGGTGATTGATACAGTACTAAGTAGCCACCGCTCAGATATGGAAACAAGTCATCTCCTAGCAATGTTTTATTACTTTCTTGTTCGGGACTCTGGGAGTCGCAAATGGTCACAGCGTGCATCCGGGTAGATTGGTACGAGCAGATCACAGTATTATTTTCTGACTAGATTACCTCGCACTTCCAGGATCCTATAACCTAGTTATGTAGTCTATGCAGTTCTATGTGGTCCACTGTCGCTTCACGACCGAAACCTTGCCCTCGAGCGTATACTGTAGCTTACTATTGACCACGCTGAAACTGAGACATCCACTATTATCCACCTTCCACGTGTTAGGCCACGCTCCAATCCCCGTTCTGGTTCCCGCTTTGCGAATCCATTCAGTGTTAGGTAGGTTAAAGGGCCCTCTAACGACGTGCGCGAGACCGCCGTACTTCTCATACACCTCTTTGATAGCTAGCTCGTTCGCCTCGCGCAGGTTCTCGGTCGACGCGATGACATTCAACTCCGTTCGCTCGTCGCCCGGCACCGGCGACCATGGATAGTACTTGATGGTGTGTAGTATATCGAATTGGGGCTTCGGCGGCGGCACCTCTGCCGCCGCATTGGTCTCCGCGTTGGTTTCTGGGCCTGGGCCTGGGTCAGGGTTGGAGTTGGGGTTCGACTCGCTGTTTGCTGGGCCGGCTCCCCCTGCCGCTGATCCTTGGGCTTCACTTCCCGGTTGAGTTTGATCTCGCTCTTGGGTAGATTCAGTATTACCATTCGCCTCTGAGCCTGTATCACTGTTGTTCCCCTCTTGACTTTGGCCTAGTTCCTGAATTGATGTGCTTCCGCCTGCGTCGGATGCAGCAGCCGAATTCGCCCCACGGCTTTCGCCGTCTCCCCCGCTCGTTGTACTGTCCTCTACTCCCAATATAGAAACGGCAGTCTCTTCCTGGTTTTGACCTTGCTCTTGGGCCGTATCTTCGCCTTCATTCGGACTCTTTACCTTGCTTGTGTTTGGATCGGTACTTTCTTCGCTGGCTGGTTTGTCTGGTGGCCCACTCGGTGCAGAGTCAGGCGCTGGCTGCATCGGCGCCGGAGCTGTGGTATTTACGGGAGCCGTACTAGTCGCAGCATCTGGAGTTGCATCAGGGGCTGGGCTAGGTGCAGAATTCGCGGCCGGGGCCGGTCCCGGAGCATTGTCGTTGTTGGAGCGCCACAGCTCATAAAACAACTCCTGTGGGAAGTAGGATTGGATAGTATACTCTGCAAATTGGTTCCGGAAGCCACCAATCATGGGATGTGGGCTGAAAGATGCGAAAGCAGTTTGGCCAGGCTGCATTTGAGGTGGTGTCAAGTAGACTGGATAGGCCATGGTAAGTGCTATTAGTAGATAGATGAGCTATCCGTATTCTCGTGTGTTATCTCGGCGGGAATCGTAAATACTTGGTGATAGGTCAATTGATTAGAAGATGCGTAGCACCATATTTTCGTTTAGGATGCACCTTGTTAGATCATTGTCGCTTACGTGGTAACATTAAGACAATGGTATGCTAGTTCAGCGGCCCATACAGATCTCCTCTGCTAGGAATTTTATAGGTGCAGCCTTGGGCTACAGCAAGATGATCAAACACTCCAGTTTTTGTACTTCTCTCTTGCCAAAAGGCCATTCACCAGCCGTTTATTCACTATAGAAATACTTCCCGCAGAGACTGCGTGATTCAGTGGCCCTCTCCGCAAAACTGACAGTGGATTTGCCCACCCGACAAGTGATTCTGTGCTTAGCAGTCATCAACTGAAGTACCTGAGGTTATAAAATACACCCGTAGTGGCTTTCGACGCGTTGAAATAATCAATGCCGTCCAATGTAGGACACTTTTCATTTGGTCTGTGCTACCGGGATAATTACAGACTAATAGAGTATGTTAGATCAACTCCCAGCTTATTTTGTATCCCTGACTGATCAGTAAGCTAATTGAATCCCTCTCGTGAATCCCTTAGATTCCCTAGTCTCCAGATTTTGGCCTGGAATAATTTGTTCCTTATCAATTGTTTGCCTCCAAACCCGAGCTGATATGGTGCTGTTCTTCTCTTGAATCTCGTCAAATATTCTTAAGCATCCTTCCTGGATATACCAACCTGTGGTATCCGGGGCTTTACTCCCTTTTGCACAGCGCATAAATGCTGACATTGCCCATTCGTTGGCCGTGTGGAGGTTGCTAAAAGTCCGAGGAACTGCTTTTGAACTTCGAGTTGGCTGTCCATCGTGGAAGTCTTTTCCATCATTTGAGTGAATATTCGTTATAACAACGAAGACTGTTTCCGCCGTTTCGGGGGGTTGATCTTTGGTTGATCTCCAAAGCTCTAACATCAACTTTCCAGAGAAATACTCCGATATACAAACTTCCTTCGCAGTAAACATTATTGATTCTCCACACGCCATGCTAACGGATCCGCCAGTCTGGCTGAGTGGGGATTTCTCCTCTATGTCACTGCTGCTGAGTTTTGATTTCTTCTTCGGACTACCAGTTATGGATTCGCTTGCGTCCCGCTTTATGTCGTGAGTTGGAGAGTCCATGGTCAAATATACTGTTTCCGCATGGTGACTGTAATCACGCCAACATCAACACCAGAGAACAGCCAACCCAAGTCTATAGCTTGTCGAGCATACATACCTCAATCACTCCGTATTAGACCTTTGGGACAAGCGATGTTGGAAACTGAGGAAGCTCAAGGTTTGCATCCACATAACACCAGGTAATGGCGGGTGGGCAGTAGGCAGCAGTAGTCGTAAAGTTAACTTGATAGTTGAAAGAGGTACAAATAGTAGCTGTATCTCACACAACGTTGAAAGCAATCGATCTTCACGATGACGTGTAGTTCGAAGGTAGTAATAAGTAGGTAGGTAGGTACTGTAGGTAGGAGCCTCATATTATATGCTGCATGCTACTAATGCTTACTTTAAGTACCGGCTTATATTAGGTAAGTACATATATATCTCTGGCAGGCACAAGCCTTAGGATTTACTTTGGTAGATGCCTAATAGGTGATTACTTACCTGGTAACCTCCTACAGGGACAGATAGCACCTGCCTCACACTCCTACTCATGTACGTATCCTCCTACATCTGGGCACCTAACTACATATTACGGAAGGTCGAGGATAGGTACATATGTACCTAGGACAGTAACCGCCCAAGTAAGGCAAAAGCTTGGTTTAACCTTGAATGCTAACTGAATTGATCTGTCAACGGTTACCAATACTGCCACTTTGCTCCTCTTAAAGTATGTTTATTAGCAGACGACGTGATGATTCTGTACATACCTTTCTAGTAGTAAACAAGCACTTATTCACAAGAAAGTTTCTATTAGGGTATTCTCAACTACTAATACATTCACCAACATCCTTCCGAGTCTACATATCAGTCCTCTTATGTATATAGTGTCTTTGGTCTCTTGCCTTGGGTTAAAGGGGCTCAGAAATCAACCAGCCTCCTATTCAGTCCGCGACTTGCCCAATTACCCACACTTGCTCACTGTGACAACGTTACTACTTGTTATATACATAATATCTTTCGTACTTTTAGTCTTAGGGGTTAATAGAGTAATTACTGTTATCTCGGCCTCTCTATCTTCGTTCAACCGATCACTGGATATCCTTTCATGTTTGGGGTAATAAAACGATAGGGAGAAGGGCGATAGCGAGAGAGAGGCAGGCCTCCTCCAGCTGTCTTATTCTGGATGCGAGTCATCGAATTATTGTAGAGTAAGTAGTTTCTGTCCTAGAAGAGTGTTTACATGCTGGGAGAAGCTAGACGTCTGGCTCCCCGAACATCTACAGGGAAGTGATCAAACCCGGTAACGAGAAACAGTAGAAGCAAGCCGCAGACTTGTTAAGCAGTAAATAATTAGTTACCAAATCTTCTTTTAACTTAAAATTTTCTCGCGGGCTCTCTCCTGTCTCGTTGAATGCCACATTATTGGAGATGCGTTTTGTTTCTTCGCTGTAAGTGAGATCAAACTTTCTGGGTCGAATGCATCTAATCTCCATGAGTACATCAAATATACCACAGTCATTGCCCAGTCTATCATAACTTGTTGAATGGCTCTGGACAGTAGGTGGTGAAGTGCCGAGATGCCAAATTTTGATCAGGATAAGTTAGAGCTTCCCTTAGATCAAAACTTTATCACAGTATCGAATAGAAGACTTGTCGAAATGGTGACCGTGTAGCGCATCCTATATAGCTAAGATACTTGAAATTATCTCCTACTTTAAAGCACCCTAGGTACATGTAGGCCTTCACTCTACGGTTCAATTCTAACATCTTTTCCTGTGGTATTGAGCATCGATATTTGCCAACCCTGATAAGCATGTATCTGCCGGTATAGTGAGAACCTTGTGATGAAGTTGTAGCCCATCGGTTTTGTTTAAGCTCTCTGACGTACATTTAAGCTTACAGCGAATTGCTTGACCAGTTAGGTATCGCGAGACTTTGCATCCGCCATTCCCTGTCAACAAACTACAACCAGCCCCCTCGACACACTCTGTCATGACCTAGTTGCAAACTACCATTGTACTTCTTGTTCATCACCATTGAGTAGGTACATTGTTTCTGCACCTCGAGTACATGTATTGACAATAGGGTACTTATTGTGCATCTGCGATTGTATACTCACCCTAACCCTGCGGAATCATTCTGAACACTTTATATAAGGTGCCTTTACATTTGCCCTCTCCCCCATCCATCCACTAGGCCCTTCGACTACACATCTTGTTCACTACATGCTATATGTATGCCGTAAGTTGGTTTACGGCAAACGTACCCGTCTTCTATTCTTCTTGACCCTTTTGAGAAACTTCATCAGGCGATAACTACATCGTTTCGCAGTCTATTGTATTTTCCCCAAGACTCCTACTGTCAAACTCTTTAGGATCCCCGTCTCTCGACAATTTGTCATTCAAAGTATTCCCAAATCTACCATCCCAAACCAGTAACGGCACATAAAAAACCACAACCTTAACACTACTCGGCATGGCGGATATTATCGCCAAACTCCGCCGTCAAAACGACCCGGGACGCAAGGTTACCAGACAGCCTCCGCTGTGTACCCTGCGGCAGATCCATCTTCCCGCGGGGGCGTGGGCAGAGCAGCCCAACACGCATTCTATAAGCATTCGCTGGCAGATCTACTTGGGTTTGAATAACTACGCGTACCACTTCGAACCTTTGAAAGGTACCGAACGCAACCGTTATATGCCCATCATCGAAGAAGTACGAGCTCGGGAAACCGAGCGAAATGCATCCGTCCTTACCACCTTCAGAGCGCTCCGGGCACTCAAACCCAAAATGGACGATATCTATGAGACCCATGACTGGACGAAGAAAAAAGGGCGCGGGCGCCCTAGGAGAGGCCAGATACCATCACTTCAGGTGTTCCAGAAAGACAAAATGACGCTGTCAAGGGGTTTGGAACAGCTTGACACATACTTTTCACATCTTCGGCGAAAGTCCAGGCATGGGAAAACGCAACAAACACAACACCACGAAGGTTACTTCAAGACTCGCTTTGGCATCATCAAAGCCTGCACCGCCCTACCCCTAGACCCCTGGTACATGGCACATCGACCAGGTGACCCTATCGTTCATATTAAGCGAGCGGCTAGTCCTACTCTCTTCCACGTCCCTGCGCTAGCAGGCAAAGAGGATGACGAGGAAGAAATGCACCAAGTCGGCTTCGAAGGTGTCGTCCCGTTCGACTATAACGAACTTTACCAGCGGTTTACCAAGCATGCATACAGCGCATTCATGCAGATGGTAATTGTTGCCCTAAGCTTTGACCCTCGCGATCCACGCTATAGGCCACTGGCCACAATGAAGTATTTTCAACCTGCTTATGCTTCCGAGTTTGACGAGGTCACGGAGAAGGAGAAGGCCTGTCAGCTCGCGTATCTGCGATCGATCTGGAGGATCAAATACGGCAAGCACTCAAGCAAGTATCCTCGATTTCTACAAGATCAAATTGCAACCTCTATCTCTCGTTTTAGAGAAATAGGCTGGCTCATGAGCAAGTTGGAGCAGATTCAACCCCAGCTTACGCTCAAGCTATATTGGCGTTATTGTAAGGACCTTCTCAAGGACATCACAGGTCGCGACGCAGTCTGGTTGGCTCAGGACTATTTCGACATCACCCTCGCCGCTGAGGCAGAAGAGATGCTAGAAGACGGAGATACCGAAGATATATTTTTCTACCACCAGACCAAAGCAGCACGGGCAAGAACTAGGGTACGTGCATATTAACTCGATTGCATTTCGTTGTCTCTATCTTGCATTCGCAGATCACTATAACATGGCCACTCCCACGTAGCTTATCTTCGGTACCTAGGTACCTAGACTTTATCTCAGCACGTGGGCCCCAGCCCAAAAACCCCTGCCGCTAACGTCCATTGGAACCTTTCTTAGCCTCCATCGTCTTGGCACTGTCAAACCCCAGCTAATATTTTCGCAGCTACAGGACTTCTATGTTGAAGACTTTGAGCCACTTTTCGGCATTAGTGACGAACAACTCCAAGAGCTCGACGCTTTGGTCACCAAGTACGAGGCAATTCAATTGCCAACGCAGGAGACCAGGCCACCTTTCAACCCAAGCTCCACCGTTTTCGTCCCAGTCCCTACATCTTCTATCGTCGCCGTCTCGGAGCCTAACGATCGATCGACGAACGCGTATACAGACGAGCCTCTTGAAGGAAATGAGCAATTGAGAACAGCGAGTGAGCCACCCAAGAGCAATATCTCGAAGAAGCGCGCACGTCCGTGGGACGTAGAAGAAGAATATCAACCATACGAGCCGTCGTCAAAAAAACAACGACTCTCGATCCAGGCCTATTGAGCCCTGCGCACCACCCAGTCTCGCTTTTCACGGAAATAAACTCCGAGAGACGATAATCAACAATTGTACTCATACGCCATGCCTGCATCCACGCTCCGTAGCGTCTTCGCGAGGCTCTCATTGGGGCCTTCTGTTTCTTCTCCGATGACCCAAATATCGTCGGGTCGTTCCATCATCATCCCAGCGATTTCCTTTACCCCAGCGTTTTCGTCGTCCCTGTCTATACCATCATGTGTTCAGTCTCAGTCTCAGTCTCAGTCTCAGTTCCGGTCCTTCCACGCGTCGGCCGCCGGCCAGGCTAAGAAGGTCGCCGCCTCTGCAAAGGGCGGCAAGGGACAGAAGAATTCAAAGAAGCGGAAGCAGGGCGCCAATGGTCCCGACCCCCGTATCCGGAACCTCAAGATGTCCATGTCTCGTGCCGTGCCCGCTCCTCTCCGTTTTGCCCGTAACCGTGCGCTTCGTCACTGGACTATCCATCGTGCTTGGATGTTGTATCAGCGCAAGGAGCGTGAGAGACAGACGCATGAGCTCGAACGGTGAGTTTATTTTGATTCAATCTCTAACAGACTATACGCGAACTATCATCTGACAATTTTTCCTGTTTAATAGAATGTACCAATCGATGAATAGCGCCTGTGAAGAGCTACGCAACACCAGCGGCCCCGGCACCCGCCCAGAGGGGTACCTGTACCGCGTAGCGATGGAGAAGCACGGCCTGTACGGCCACAACGGCATACCGATCGAATACGCTCGGATGCAAAGCGAGACTCCAGCCCGTCAGGCCTGGAACCACGAATGGACACGATAAAAACAACTAGAAGAGAAGCTGCCTTTCTCGTCTGCAGAGCTAGAGAAAGGACCTCGGAGGAGAAACAGATAAGCACAATGGAGGAGCGATTACATATCACCCCCCATTCGTGGGCTTTGTATATTTAGCTTTGCTATTCAGTGTACAATAACTATAACTACCTACAACACAACCTCCAGACGGGCCTCGGACCTCGGACCGCGGAACCTCACCGCAACGCAATGTACAGCACAAAGGATGATAGCATATTCAGAGAAAAGGCGGCCCATTTGGCAGGCTTAGGATAGCAGTGCATGCACACACAATGGTTAGGGCGTCTGAGATAATTTTGCGTTGTAACTGGCCTAGGCCAGGTTGGTACCGGCCAGTTCAAGTATATACTGCCAATGCAAATTTGGTCCCCTTTTGCCGTTTGATGTGTTTTTCTTGTCGATTCTTCATCCAGACCGTATATGTTAGCTCCTCTCGCCATTTACTCTTATAAGTCGAAGGCAACAACTTGAAGCACGTGCACGCTTATACATGACCAAAGCAGAATCAATATACCTCCTTCGACATTCCCTAGGAGGTTAGGCATCATATCTGGCTTGAGTGTTGCCACAGTGTTCGAGTTATGAAGTTACCAAGCCCCTCCTACGTATGCGATAATAGATCCAAGGGGTAACATCACTCTTAACGGATACAATCGGTTCGACACGGTTCACCCATCCACTCCCCGTAGCAGTAGTAAGTAGATTATCATTAGCAATTGGTATTGGTATTTGTATTGGCATTGGCGTGTACCTATAGTGGATAGGTTTCCTCATGAACAGTAGGTACGTAGTGAAGGGGTGTTAGAAAAACAGGAGACCGGGGCATTTCCCCTTCTTCCCTCGCTATCATAGAAAACCCCGTAACTTTTTTAATACGCTTCGCCCCTCTCCTTAGTGTAGGTAGGCACTAAGTCGTACCCAGCGAAAAAACTGCATTTAGCTGGTAATTAATTCTCCGTTGTCTATGTTTGGCTGAGTGAGTAACACCATCAATATTAACAAAACAGGGAATACAAGAAATAGCAACACAGCCGAATTTTTCGTAAATAAATGCAGATCGTTTACCCATCCTACAGAGAAATCGCTAGATATGTAGTAAGTCCATGCTGGCTCGAGGAAATCGCTTGCTAAAAATGGCATCGAAAATCATCCCGCCATCAATGAGCGAGTCTTAGTCCATGTGAGATACTTCAACGCCTCTTAGTTTTTGTGTGGCTGTACCGTGTTGAACATGATGTATGTGACGGGGGCCTTGCGGATTCATCGCGACAATGCCCGTCGCAAACCGCGGTCCCATTCGCCGTGGTGATCTCATAAGATTACACAGCAGCCACCGCTTTCCCGTTTCTCAAAATTGAGCAATGCGGCTCTTGTTGCCGCTTCGAACACGTCATCAACGCCTTCGCCGCTCAAGCTGGAGCATTCGAGATATTTGCGTGCCCCTATTTCTTGTGCTGTCGACTCGCCTTGTCGTTCCGTCACAAACTTTAGACTTTTCTTCCTCATCTCTTCGATGGCTACGGGATCGTCGCGAAGATCTTTCTTGAGACCTACGAGGATAATCGGTACGCCTGGACAGCGCTCTGTTGCCTCTTCTATCCACTATTGCAATTGTTAGTGTCCACCAAGACCCAACGAACACAGTTTCTTGTGGGGAGATTTAATCGTGACCTTGTTCTTAACATTGTCCAAGGAATCCGGTGAATCGACCGAGAAACCAATAAGGAGAACATGTGCTTTCGCATACGCAAGGGGTCGAAGTCGTTCATAATCCTCTTGTCCTGCGGTATCCCATAGTGCCAGTTGTACTGATTTGCCATCTACTCTGCAGTCTGTAACATAGTTCTCGAAAACAGTGGGAATCTAAAATTCTCGATTGTCAGCGAAGGTCGATGCGCCGAGAGGAAACGGAGGGGCGATAGCATGGTGACTCGAGATTGCTTACGTAGTGCTAGTAAAGGTCAGCATATAGAAAACTCCAGTTCCGGCAGCGTAGGGATTGGCGAAGACTCACAGCTGGAAAGTATCCTAGCGTGAAAACGCTCAACAAAGACGTTTTACCGCAAGCTCCATCGCCAATAATCACCAGTTTTCTGTCTCTCTGTTATTAATAGTGCCCTGATACACAAAATCCAACAACCTGCGTGATATGTAAACATAGGGATAAATTCCGGCCAAGGAATTGCAGATATAAGGTTACAAGGTACAGTACCGACCCCAGTAGTCCCAACAGTCCCGATACGAAGAGCAGCGAAGAGGATAGTTGGCAAAGGGAAAGTATCTACTTTCCGACGCACATACCTGCGGATGACGTTCTGGCTTGCTGAAGCCGCCATTGCTAGTTTCAGGCAACAAGGAATAGTTCGGGGGAGATGTCACAAGACAGCTCGGAACGCCGTAAGTATTGTCGCAACTTGCAAAGGGTTGAAAAAGAGGCGATGATCAATTCGGTTCGTAGGAAAGTTCGATGTCTAGTTTCGGGTGTTGAAATTCAAGGAAGGAAAAAAAAAATTAAAATAAAATAATAAGAATTTAGGATTGAAATGTCCAGAAATGCCCACAGGCGCAGCACACAGTCAGAGATGGAGATAAAGGGAATCGCGTTACTAACAACAGCTGCTGTTTCGGAGTGGAGAAGGAGAACAGATGTCGGGTAGGTTGGCGCAGTACAGTGGCTGACAGGTATTATGTTGTACGTGACGTTGGTAGGTAAAAAATAAGTAAATGTACACCGAGAAAAAAATGAGATAAGAAAATACTAGACAGATCTCGAGGCCTCCGAAATGATTATAAAGGACCAGCCGGGCTAGCTAGTTACCTACCTACCTCGTAGTAGCGGTAGCAGCGACGAGATGCATGTGCGTTGGTAGGTGAAGTTAATAATATATCAATCCGCTGAGTACCTACTCACTTGGAGAGTGAAAGGTCGACTCCTGCATACCCGGTAAGTAAAGCATCCAGAATAAAAATAGATACCTGCGCTGTGGTATTTTGGGTCGGTAATGCTTGTTTGATCCCACCCGTATGCCCCTAGTCTATAGCCCTGAGATTGGTCGGCTTGTACAGTTCTAGGTAGGTAATGTTATATTACGATACGAAGTTGTGCCTAGGAGGAACGTCGTCGTAGTAGACATATCTCCAGCATCTGTTTATTGTGTAAGAACTTGAATAAATACGAAATGATATTGAACGTCACGATATTGATGATGAAACATGCTCCGTTTTGTTTAACAAAGATAAGCAGATAGGTATTTCTTTAGAGCGCAACCGCCCGCAGTAGTCCTGGTATCAAAGGGAGGTACATGCAGTGTCCTAGATGCCCTATGAGGTAGGTACCTACATATACTTACCCACCTAGGTAGCGACCAGCATACACAGTCTTGGCAACCAGGTATATGTACCTAGGGACAGCCAACCATGTATCTCCATCTAGGCCGAGACGGATAGAGGTGGAAATCGGCCAAGTACTGCACTTTACACCCTTCAACTGCTGTACTGTGACTAAGATCGCTATAGAGTAGGAAGATGTACCATCAGTCTCTAATTCAAGATTGTATCTTGAGTTGCATCCTCTATTCTATGTTTGCTTTGTCTCTGTAGCATACAGACAGTATTATCAGCAGTTGAAACCTCATCTTTGCAATAGCTGTAAGATAAGGTGGTGAAGTCACGTTACAGGTGGCGCTGCTTGCACTCCCAAAACCTTTCTTTTACAGGCCTGAGCTAGTATTCAAAGGAGAATTACTAGCAGGGCACCCATCAAATTACTAGCAGGGCATCCTCTAACCGTAATAGGTTAATGCCCAGCTGCTCACAGCTGGCTTTAATTTCCCCGGCTGCGAACGGCCGCTGCCAGTCCCGCAAAGTGTGAGTTCAATTGGCTCCACCACCTCACTACTAGATCTCTACTTCTGACTTTGCACCTAAAACTTGCCTGATGCGGCTGCTATTGGCGAAGCTGTAGTCTTGTTGGGCCTATAGGTACGGATCAGAGGGCCTGATTAGGCAGGTAGGCGGCCCTTGTTGGCTTGCAAAAGGGCGCAAATAACTGTATATTAACTGCTTAACAACTCTACTTAAGTGAAGCGATTAAAAACACCAAAAAACAGCGTTTGTTGCAATGTATGTGTATATGTATGACTTTTAGTAGGTTATAGCAGTTAAGAGAGCACTTTGGTATACCGTGCATAAAAATTTGGTGTACGGACCATCAGGCCCACCTCTTTTTTGCCAGGCCCTGCTAAACCTATTATAGTTAGAGGATGCCCTACTAGTAATTTGATGGGTGCCCTGCTAGTAATTCTCATTCAAAGTCTTATACGGTGAACCACATCGACACATAGAAATGCAACAACACTATTATAACACCCAAGTACTAGGCATATTATTGCAACGTCATTGGTAAATGAAGGCATGCTAGATGGCTACTAAGGTTAATTAATTAGGTATGCAAGTCTGCTGCAAAATCCTAAGTAAGTTGCCAGCTCTTTGCGTATGTTTGTTTGTAAGCTTATGCTTAGTTTGACTTACCGGCCACCTACCCAGGTAGCTAAAGAGCATGCTGCGCTTCTATCTTTGAATGTTTATTTGGCCAGGGGGATATATTCTGGCATCCCGGAACGGAGATAAAAGTCGAAATAATCTAACTTACCCAATACCCAGTAGAAGCAATGCGAGGCTTTATATACCTTATGAAACTTTTCTAAGTTAGACACAACATACTTATGTACATAGCTGGTACGCTGGGGGTAATATGCTACTTCCCGACACTTAAGTAGGCGGGCATATGTTGTTAGAGTGTCTACTTACTTAAACCATTTTGATATCACGTGAGAAGGTATGATCTTGCTTCGTTTCAGCCACAACAAAGAGCCTAGAGAGAGCTGTAGATATGCTTAAGTACTTAGATGCACCTAGTGGACCATATCATAAGATCTCTATTATAATAAATCTATCTGTACAGTCTATACTGTTACCTATCGAGCAGGTAGGTATATTAGGGGACAGGTAGGTACTTAGATATTTATCTGATAATTCCTACTGCTGGCGCTTGAAAACAAAATTGGGATTGACCTCAAGCTGAGACTTGATCTTAACTCTTAAAAAACGCGTACCTAGATCTTTACATGGACATTTTAGACAAGACTTTTAATACTGGTCCTCAGACAGGCATGTGGAGGCCTAAGTGGTGTTTTTACGTTAGATACTTTAGCCTAGCTACCAAGGTACCTCCAGTGGGCTCAATATAGCCTCTTACAGGTAGTACCTAAGGTAGGTAGTAGGTGTCAGTTGCCAGGCAGGTAACAGTGCACACTGGGGTATTACAATACCCATAGACAGGTGGGCAGCTACTTTAAAAGAAGTACCTACCAAATAGCGTTCGAACTCGGTTCCAGGGTATCGCTACAAACCTACCAAATTCAAAGATGCAAGTGACGAGACCGCCCGACACACAGATACTATTCTCCCAATAACATCACTCCCACCAGCACCACATGTTTCTTCTGTGGTTTAGCAGTATTACCAACAAACAAATCACGATAAGTAACCAGCAGAAGCTCAATAATATTGAGTCCTGTTACTGTCCATTTGTCGGACCCCCGTGAAGTATCTCCCTCCGTTGGTCCCTCCGAGTGACCCGCCCCCAAGCAACAAACCTCGAAACCAGCCCGTTGAAACTTGCTGTGACAACAACCAACGAAACGGAACGACCACTTTTCCGCTCATCTGATTGCGAGGTAGCGCCGACAACCACCATCGCATCACGGCTCCCATCTACGCCAATCAACGAATCCGTGCCTACTATTCCCCAAACGTGCCTGCCATCGAGCTTTTCTCAACTCCTGCAGTGGCGGTTCTTGTACCTTGATTCCCCCGCCAATGCCAGTTGCGCTCCTGGTCCGACAATAGGTCGCATTCTTTTTAAACATTCTCCCACTCCCGGCTTTCGCGTCCCTCTCTTCTACAACACTTAGGCCTGCCCATGTCATAGTCGCAGTTTTCTCGAGATGCCTGCCAATAATAACCGCCAGGCTGCTGCCCCGGCAGCTGCGTCGCCGACCCCCAAAGCCACAGCCAAGTATACCAACAAGGACGGGACCAAGTATATTTCCGTACCCAAGTCATCAGCGTCCACTCCGCCTGCCCAGCCCTCGCCGACAACGACTTCGTCCTCAAGAGGCGGTGCGCCGACCAATGGTCCAATTCCACCCAGCACTCAGCCGCCTGCAACAGTAAATAAGAAGAAACAGAAACGACGTGCAAAGGCCGCTGCCAAAGCTGCCGCTGAGAAGGAGCAAGCTGCTACTAATGGGCTTCCAAGCCCAGCATCAACAGCGAGCGCACCACTACCCACTTCGTCGACCACAAATAAGAGGCATCCAGTTGCCCCACAAAGTATGCCGCCTGTCGAGTCGATTCCTTCCAGAGGTAATCAATATAATGAAGACGATTGGGGTGAAGAAACAGAGAGCGATGACGGTCCTCACGACGTTTTAGCTAGGGATCCCCAACAGCTAACAACTAACGGTTCGACCCAAAAGCCCAAGAAATCCAAGAAGAAGAAGAAAACAAGGAAGGAACCTGCTTCGGATCCAGAACCTGCCCGTCCGTCTGGTATTTCTAGAGAGAAAATATGGAATACCTCGGGTCCAGAGGAGCGCGAACGGATCAAGCAATTCTGGCTGGGATTGGGTGAGGATGAGCGAAAATCCCTGGTCAAGGTGGAGAAGGATGCCGTACTTCGTAAGATGAAGGAACAACAGAAGCATACCTGCAGCTGTTCTGTCTGTGGCCGCAAACGCACTGCCATTGAGGAGGAACTGGAAGGACTCTACGACGCGTATTACCAGGAACTTGAATCGTTTGCGAACCAGCCTCACAGCCATCCCCATGACCCTCCCATGTTCGCACCTAAGAGATTTGGCCCCATGAGCGGGCTACATCCACCAGGTGTGATGCCGTCTAGGTATACGAATCACCATCCTTCGCGCGGGCGCATCGTGGAACATGTGGATAATGACGAGGAAGACATCGAGGGCGGTGAGGAAGAATATAGTGACGAGGAGGATTTAGAAGACGAAGAAGATGAGGATGAGCCCGAAGAAATCCCTCGAGACCCTTACCCAAACGATTTCTTCAATTTTGGCCAGAGCTTAACGGTGAAGGGTAAGCCACCGGCACTCTCAGTCGCTTGTGGCCATAGCGGGCTTACGTTAACATATTTAGGTGGCATTCTCACGGTAGCGGACGATCTTCTGAAGAATGACGGCAAAAAGTTCATCGAGATGATGGAACAACTGGCCGAGCGCAGGATGGCCCGCGAAGAGGACGCCACTCACTATCCCAGTGGGTACGGCCACAACGCGAATGGCGGTTTGTCAAATACACATAACCACGTTCCCCCTGAAGAAGAAGAGTATGATGAAGAGGAGGAGGAAGATGAGGAGTATGAAAGTCAGGAGGAAGATTATGAAGAAGAAGAGGTAAACGAACGAAGATTTCGGCCTCGAAATATGCGCTGATGATTAAATAGGAACAGATGACTGAAGCGCAGCGAATGGAGGAGGGTCGCCGAATGTTCCAAATATTTGCCGCACGGATGTTTGAACAGAGAGTCCTGACAGCTTATCGAGAAAAAGTGGCTAAGGAGCGTCAAGAAAAGCTATTAGAAGAGCTTGCGCAAGAGGAAGACCAGGAATCTCAGCGCAAGGCCAAGAAAGCAAAGGATGCACAGAAGCGGAAGGAAAAGGCTCTCCAGAAAAAGCAAGCCGTCCTCGAAGAAAAGGCGAGGCGTGATGCTGAAAAGGCTGCCGAAGAAACAGCTCGGCTAGCAGAGGAAGCCAGACGAATAGAGGAAACTCGGGCAAAAGCTGAAGAGAAGCGCAAGAAGAAGGAAGCGCAGAGGAAGGCCGAGGAAGATGAGCGCTTACGAAAAGAAGCAGAGAAACAACGACGCGCACATGAGCAGAAGGAAAAGCAGGCTGAACATGAACGAAAAGTCCGTGAGGCAAAAGAACGTGAGAAGAAGCTAAAGGAAGAACAGCGACGGAAAGAGCAAGAAGCACGTGAGATTAAGGAACGCGAGACCCGCGAGAGGCGAGAAAAGCACGAGAAGGATAAGCGAGAGAAGGAGTTGAGGGCCGCTCAAGCCAAAGCCGAACGGGAGGCTAAGGAGAAAACGAAACAAGAGGAAAAGACAACTGTCAAGCCTCCTTCAGTTGCTGCCCCTATTCCAACTCAGCCCGCAAAAAAACACCCAGTCTCGGTACCTGCTCTTCCACACCAACCTATTGCGAATCACGCTTCACCGCAAATCCCAGTCGCGACGCCAGCCTTGCCAATAGCACACACCCCGATGAAGCCACGGTCCGTCTCTCAGGAGGTGACCCGGTCGTTTTCACAAGCGTCACACTCGGCATCTGGCCCAAGTCAGACTACATCGCCACATGCTCAGAGCCCATTGCACGTCAGTCCAGGCCCGATGGGACCATCAGGCAAGACGGCTCCATCTATGCCTCCCATGCAGCCAATGTCACCGCCCCATCATGGTGCTGCCAAGGGTCCTCCAGGTATTCAACATGGCTCTTTCGATATGGGCATGCCACCAATGGGAATGCAAGTGCCCCTGGGGATTCCGCCTATGAGCCACAGCTATCCTCGAATGCATGAGCCCATGTTTCCGCCGATGGCCGGACAGTTCCGCCCACCCAACGTGCCACAACCGCCTCCAGGCTTAGGTGCTCCCATGGCCGGACGGCCATACCACATGCCACCCCCCGGTTTTTCTCAGCCAGGGACAGATCCACATCTGCCGGGGTTGCATCAGGCCTTCTCCCCGCCAGATACCGTACCCGGTCAGCCCGCATCGCACTCACGTCAAGGGTCGGCGTCTTTGCCCTTCGATGCAACTTTCCCGACTAGTCAGCCCATTGGGAAGCCAGCGCCGATTGCGCGGCCAGATAGTGTCACCCATGACCAACGAAGCCAGGACATGTCTGCTGGCGTCGAGGATCTTAGTAATCAACTCGGCAGCAGCGCACTGCTAGATGATACGGATGAACCTATACTGGAGCAGATCAATACGCCTCGTCGAAGTATTAGCACTGCTGCGCCAGGTATCCGGCCTCCGTTTTCCGGTCCCTCCTTCATGAATCCGACGTTTGGATCGCCTGTAACCCCTTGGGGCGCTCCCGCTATGTTCCTCCCACCCCCAGGTTTTGGGCATGCTCCCACCAATGCCGGTTGGCCGCCTAATCCAGCATTTGGCAGTCCACATCCCTTGCCAACGAGACCAGCCCAACCTCGATCGCTCTTCATCCGGCAACTGCTTGTACGCGCCTGCAAAGAACTGGATGCTCGTGCGGCGGATGCTTCAGGATACATCGACCTGTCGCTTATCAAAGGTCACGTGGATTCAATCAATCCCTCCGCGACTGAGCCAATAGACGAGACCGAACTCCTGGATATCTGTGAGACGGAGGGCAATGCGCAAAACGGCGGTGGTAGCTTTGATGTGCGGCGTGATAGCAGGGATAAAGTCGCCATTCGGTTCGAGGCGGGTGGCGGCCTGGGACATGGTCCATTCCCGCGGAATGTCGGTGCTCCTGGGGAGATTGGAAGCCCCATAGTGGGATTCTCTCGACCGGTTGGCGACGGCAAAGGGCGCATAGATACGCCACCTCGCTGAGTTGGAACCCCCGTCCGAGAAGTGTCGGCAAATGTCAACTAGCATATTTATGAAGTAGCGCCCATTGTCGCAACTTGAGCTGTTATGGCGGGACGCTGCTCGACATGAGAGGCATACAAATACAGCAAACGAAAGACACCCATCTTTGTTGAGGGACTTCCAAGCCGCGTGCTGGGTGAGCATAACGCGGTTCCGTTGTACTATACCTAGGTAACGTGTCTTTTCGGCGTTTGTACTGCCTACGTGGCCTCTTATGGAGTGGCTCGAAGACATCCCCGTTCAGACATGTTCGAAATGTTCCATTCTGGTTCCCTTCGGCGGTTGCTTCAGCGGTTGCTTCCTGCGCCCCTACTGTTACCCAAAGTCGGTAGAGACTTCATTATGTTGCTGAAGAAATAGGCTGTTAAAGTTTCTGGCCTGTAGTGGCATATCTACGAGTCCCATTGTCCCAACTGTAATTTGTTGTAGACCCAAAAGCGTCGCTCGAATTGTGGATTGTTTCTGCCCTTATGCATGGCGTGCAGTGCCCGCTCAGTAGTCTTACATCTAGCTGTAACAAATGCTTGTGGTTTAACTGTTATGATCACAGGTTTGCGAGCAGAGAGATGCTTGGCCTCATAACGTGGTTGTCAAGAAAGTCTATCAGTATGGCCAAATGGATGAACGACGGCACATAACACACAATATCATGATGTCAGCAGCGCCTCTGCGTGGGTTACGGTAAGTGCTATGTACTTGTCTTCCTTACCTCTTAATAGGCAATATTGTGGGATTGAGATTACTACAGCTAGTTTCAAGCTTCTCTTCAAAATAACTTAGGAATTTTGACAGAAACTTTGACGGCTTTCGGTCTGATGTGACATGAGACATCTCTTGAGCTCACCAGTTAATTTACTGATGAGGTGAAGGTGCTTAAGTATAGCGAGCATTTAAGAGTTATGAACTGACAATCTCAAGCAACTTTCTTGTTTTCCCCTGCCACTATGTGCCACCAACAAGCAATATGAGATTTACTGTGCAACTATTATTTGAGTTTGCTTAAGACCCAGGCACACCGATGAAGCGCAAGATATCTCATCGTTGTGACTGGCCACTGGGCATTGAATTGAGTCTGAGGTTGATCAAGCATAAATGTTCACGCACTAAAGCACAGCGATCCCCATCTCCTTCAATGCTTGAAGAGAACTTCACATGGTTACCTATGGACTTCACATGATTACCTATGGCAGTCAACAGACAAGGAACAAGAATATGCATGTCTTTGTTCGTCAGGTAAGATACAAATTCTTACAACGAAAGAGGACTAAAAACCTCTGCCGCTACCAGTGGTATCTAGGTATTAATAGACTCCGCCTCTGTGCTCGCTTGAAGTCTTGGTAGATCTTATTAGAACGGTTGCCGAGTTCAGTGTTTGGCCCACATGTAACCCTTACCTTACCCACCTTCTTATTTTCACCACATTATTCTTATTATGAGAAAGGCACACCCATAACTCGCTTGTAATTGGCTACTATTCCTATAATCACTCACACACACAGTGTTTCCTTTCTGCCCGTTGGTTTTCGTCTTAAGCAGATTTGACGGGCAGTTTTTCCATCACAAAACAAGCCCGCTTGGCTCACCGGTAGAGCGCCTCACTAGTAAACGGACCAAACATTTGGGATCCGGGGCAATGAGGAGGCAACTGGTTCGACTCCAGTAGTGGGCATATACGTTCCTTGTCTTTTTATCCCACACCCGTGGTGCTAGATCAATTCTATTTCTTTTGTTCCTCTCATTTTTGCTTGTTGTCATAGCGCCAAGCTCCAACCCAGGGAGTTGGAGTATCGGGTACATCCAGGAACAAGAGTGGGAGACCGGTAGTCATCACATTTTCAAGACGCCGATAGCCGCCTATGGGTATGATAAGGCACCTATTATGTACGACCTTAGCCTGTAAGGGGAACGATCCAAAACAGGCGCCTTGTGAGCAGATGGTTGTTTGCTGCCGTTAGTTATATATATATATTTATATATAATATATGACGTGCAGTTAAGGCACGGTAATACGAACGCTCTTTCTAATAAACATGAAAACATGATAAGTCAATCAGCCAATGTTATACTAGCACACAGATAAGGAATTTGCTCGAGGTATAACTATTCCTGCCTACCTGTCTGGCATACGTCGAATGCTATTTGAATGTTTACAGATAACACATAATGCCAATACGGTACGTCGGCGGCGCGGTGGTTACTATTTCATCATATAACCTTTGGCAAGCCCCTCCCACTTACCAATGACCATTCATGATTGATTCTTCACTACCGGACGTTTCCAACGGTGCCGGCAATCAAGTCCCGGAAGACTGATATACCGGCAGCGGGCCAATCTGGCCTACGGATGTATGTAGGTATAGGATGGATGGATGCAGTACGCAGTCAGGAGTGGTGTAACCCGTTTTCCGCACTTGCATGACACAAGGGTAAATAGGTAGTATATACTGCCTGCTATACTGTAGTTACCCGGGCAATCATTAGATCTTTAGTATACAATATACAGCAGTACCTTTTATGTCAGTCTACTCATAGTATATTCGTATCGATTATTACTCGTTGCGGGAGCGGCCAAGGCTAACACGAACTTTCAGTATGCGCCCCAGAATAACTATACCTACTATAAACTTATAGGTTTTATTCACTGACCAAAGAGGGTCAAAGCTTCTAAAATATTGTACAGCAGTACTCTTGTTAGATTTCGGTTTGATGGAAGACATGCAAGCCGACGCGTCATGAATCGCAAAACACGATAAGCAAGACTCAGAAAGTTGTAAGCAAATTAGACGTGGCCCTTTTCCTTGGTTTTCCCCCACTACAGGTGTACTAGGTATACTATGTAGAGGCACTTTCCAACACCGCCTCCCCTGTGGCTAGGTCAGCATTTCTGGTACATACGTATTCCGCCCCCTGGATCCCAGGTCCCGTTGCCCCTGGCCTCTGCCCCTAGCCTAGTAGCATAACCCCTTTCCTGATGAGAATGAAACAGTGAGGCTTTTCGACACCAAGCCGGGTCGCCTAGCCCGAAACAGGCAACGCTAACAACACGTGGGGAGGAAGGGGCTTATCGGTTGGCCTTGATTTGGCCTTGGTTTGGCCTATTACCTGACGTCGAGGCAATGTCGATCAATGAGATGCAGAGTGGGCACATCCAATTTCCCATTCATTAAACTCTTGGCGGGCTCGTGCATTAGGTTATTAACTTCTGCTGAGTGGCTGCGGGCGGGAGACGTGGGTGGGATTCGTCCCCTAACCTCCTGGCCCTCCTGGCCTATCGTAGCGACAATCCCACGTCCAGCATACCTGTTACAGTTGGTTATACTGCTGTACCGTTGTACAGTTGGTACGTAGTACATACGTTATCGTTGCCACACTACCTTATCCACACTCTGCTGAACTTTGGTAGCAAAGATTACCTATTCGGCTTGGATCGACTTCTTGGGACCAGAAAAAAAAGGAAGATAGTCTAAACGACGGGTACGTACTTTACCCATTATTGACAAGTACCGATCTGCGTCTTGTCGAGGCCGTAGTTCATGAATCAAAATCCTGTGTCCTGTCCCTGCTTTCCTCGAGAATATTTTCCACTCCTGTGCAACTTCATACCCTACACCACAATCGCTCCTTGAATCACCACCGTCTGCCAGTCGACGCAGCGCTCTAAACGTTCGGCTCCTGTTCCCGCACCCGCGACTCTTTTACTAGAAGTCTTCCTTCCACCCTCCTCGACGACGCCATGGGTAATCCGAATAACGACGAGCGCAAGCTCGAGAGCGGCGGGGTGGCTCCGGCACCGACCCGAAGCATCCACCCGGCATTTTATATCGCGTACGAGAACAACCTGTCCGAGATGGTGGCTCCGGACACAAGTTGCTAATGCGCGCGTTAGACTGTGGATTGGCCTGAGCTCCAGCGTCATCCTCTTCAACAAATGGGTGCTCTTCAGCGCCAAGTTCGGTATGTCTCAGAGCTTCCTGGCGCAACTCCTAGAGAGAACCTTGACGTGAGACAAACACAAGCAGCTGCTAACAAGATGTTCAGACTACCGTGAGTGACGCGCATGGCCTCCCTGCCCGTCGAGGTTGGGTTCACTTGCTCGGGTTACTGACATTGCCTCTCAGCGTTGTTCTTGACAACCTGGCATATGGCCTTTGCTACTTTGATGACGCAGCTTATGGCTAAGTTCACGACGACGCTTGATTCGCGCCACAAGGTGCCCATGAATACCAACACATACATGTAAGTCGATCCGGACCCAGTCCAGATACAATAAAGTCTTGCAGATGATTAACCGTGCAACAGTAAGGCAATTGTTCCTATCGGTATCATGTTCAGTTTGAGCTTGATCTTCGGTAACTTCGCTTATCTTTATCTGAGCGTTTCCTTCATTCAGATGCTCAAGGTTCGTTACCGATATTGAACTCTACACAACTCTTGACAAATCTAACCACATGATAGGCTACTAACGCCGTTGCTACGCTACTCGCTACTTGGGCTTTTGGCATGGCTGCCCCGAGCTTGAACAAGCTGCTCAATGTGTCTGCCATTGTCATTGGTGTCGCTATCGCCTCTTTCGGCGAGCTGAAGTTCGATGGACTAGGATTTATCAGTATGAAATCGAGCCATTTGTTCGTTTGTTCTGACGGAGGTAACTAACGCGCAAATTAGTCCAAGTCACTGGTATCGTCTGCGAGGCGCTACGACTTGTCATGGTTCAGCGTCTGCTTAGCTCTGATGAGTTCAAGATGGACCCCTTGGTTTCTGTCTACTGTAAGTACCACCCCACGACTGGCTGTGCTCATTCTCGCCTCGCCCACTGGCACGAATTCAGACGTCGTGCCACGGACTTAGCGTACCGTATCAAAACTTCATCTTCGAAGGAAGCAACTAATCCGATTTTTACAGACTATGCTCCTGCTTGTGCTATCATCAATGGTTTTTTCACCATATTCATTGAACTACCTCGCATGACCACGGGCGATATTATCCAAGTCGGTCTCATGACGCTTGTTGCTAATGCATTTGTGGCCTTCCTCCTGAATGTTTCAGTCGTTTTGCTGGTATGTGTTGAATGTTTTTATGATTCGTTAAAGTGTTATGGTGGTCTAACTCGCTTGAACAGATTGGCAAGACCAATGCTGTCGTCTTGACCATGTCTGGTGTCCTGAAGGATATTCTGCTGGTCGTCGCTTCGATGGCTATTTTCGGCGACCCGGTTACCCTGCAGCAGTATTTCGGCTATTCGATCGCGCTTGCTGGCCTCGTCTACTACAAGCTCGGACCCGAGAAGCTCCAGCAAATGAGCACCGATGCTAAGCTCACGATCAACGAGGTACGCCGCAGCAACCCTGCTGGCTTCAAGCTCGGCGTTATCTGCGCCGGTCTTTTCTTCCTCGCTTTCCTATTCATGAGCTACTCTCGTGGATTGCCAGGATCGTCTATCCCCACACCAGGTGCATAAGCTCTGGCTTGACACCTTTGGTGGCACCACTGCCCTCCTTTCCCATTTGGGATTTCCAGATAAATCACCCTGTTCTTTAAAGGGGCTTCGCACGTTGTTCTTTTTATGATGTTTTCGGATGTGGAAGATATAGAATGAATGGATGGGTTAGACGGATCAGAAAAGCGGTGGGGTAGATAGCTGGGCTGTCTGTTGCCCCCTTTTTTCCACCTCCCATCTGTGTAACTTTACAATGCCCCCCATACCAGAGGCATCTTTGTATCTGCCTCACGGCCATTTTTTCCTTTTCCCCTTTCGTTGTTTCCTTCGCGTACATACTTAACGCATCTGTTTGGCCAAGGATCAGGTCAGGCTATTTTTTGTTTCTACCATTAGGGATTTTTTGTCGTTAGAAATCTAAAAGTTAATGATTATGACGGGAACAGCCATTTTGTCCCTGTCGTGTGCATGGACTCCCTCCCCACACGTCCGGGCTTATTTCTACTGAAGGTTCAGAGAATCATGCATGCAAAAATTGGTTCGAGATACGGAACTAATTAAGGAGTTTCTGGATTCGGTCGAATGCAATAAAGACGATCCCGTTTCAAACTGGGTAGGAGGAGGGGAGAAAAGAGTTGATCAGTCGATCAACCACCAGAGCCAAAGAAAAAAGATCGGCAGGGATTTTCATCATGACCGGGAGAAGCGACTCCGGCCCTTCGTTATAGGTTTTTTAGCATGACGATCCTTTCGAACCTCGGACCACAAACCACGGACCAGATAGGGAGGGGTGTGTATCAGTCTAGCGACAGAGAATAGAAATCGGGGATAAGCAAAGAATGCGACAAAAATGCAAAAGCAATCAACTCTATATTTGAAAACCATGGTATAAAATGTGGATATGGACATAAATGACAAAGACAACCCGCTTGCCCGCGCATACCGAACTCCTATGGAGACTGAGTCTCATTCAACTCAATTCAATCCGCCTTCGCGCCTTAGCTTACCTTTAGCTCAAACGATCAAGCACACACGCCACTCATTACAAATCAAAAGCACGCGCCCCTCCCCTCTTAAAAAAAAAAAAGGGGGAGATGGAGTTTAGTTAACTACCTAGGTTAGGTAGTGAGGCAAAGCAAAATCCCCCCCCCCCCCCCTCTCTCTCTCTGCTCAATCAATCAATGACCCCCAGCAAACGGATTTGCCGAGTCGTACTCGTCCCGGTTCTCGGCATCCCGCTTGCGGGCCAGGAGGCGGGACTCGGCCTCGATCTTGGCCCTCTCGGCCTCTAGCCTCTTCTTGCGGATGTCCCTCTTGTCGCGGACGTAGAGGACGAGGATAGTCCCCACAGCGAAGGCCAGGGCGGCCGCTAGCGCGATGGTGGCCACGAGACCGCTGGCGGTCAGGTGGTCGTCGCGGAAGACGCATGATCCGTCCTCCAGGCAAACGTTGGTCGCCGCGCACACCAGGTCTGTGACCGTCGTGGATGTGCAGGGCAGCTTTGTGAAATTGTCCGGCCCTAACGAACTCACGGGACAGACTGTGGTGGGGTGTAGCTTCTCCGTGCTACATTCCGTAGGCGTTGAGAACGCCGGCTGCGTTGTTGCCGGGCTTGTGGATTTGGCGTCTTGTGGCGCGGGTGTTGGATCTAATCCTTCATGTCAGTGACCCGCACAACTCCTCAGGTGGGAGGGATAGCAAATAGAGTGTCAATTAAAAGTAATTTACCTGGCATTGCGTTTGGGCCGCGGCGCCGAAGCTCCGGTGAGGGGCCACTCGCGTCACAATTTCTAGCGACAGTCATGGCTTCCATGGCGGCCTCCGCTATCGTGCAGTCTGCATCGACGAAACAACGCTCCAGGTCTTTCAGGGTGACGAAGTGTGGCGCATTGAGAAAGCAGTCTCGTAGCATGTTTCGGTTCCCGCAGGCGGCTGCCTCGGCGAGCAGGAGAGCATTCTCACGCACGCATATTGATCGCTCCGATGACAATGCGCCAACGACCATGAACGATGGGCTAGGGAGGAGAAGGGTGAGTAAGGTGGCTGGTAGCACCGAAATTCGATGTAAATGCATGGCGAGAATAGGACCTTCTCTGCCTTTCCCGGGCTCTGCTCTCGGTGAATGTGTATTCTTTCAACTACACGGACACAGGTTCCAGTATATAAAACCGATTAGACAGGAAAGCAATATGATGCCAATGTCCTATTGGCCTCCTTCTCTTATCCTCAAGAACAGCAATTTGTTTCTCTCGTTTCAAATGTTCGGATTATCGGTGGCGGAGCGTGTTGTTTGCGTTCCACCTCGCTATTCTACCCGCTCCAGCCGCAGCACACGAATGCTACTTGAAATGTCTCTATCCAAAGTGAGTTATCACGAGAGAGAAGGAAAATTTGTGTGAGAGGAGTCATGCAGGTCAAGATCGGTCAAGGTCGGTCAAGGAAGAAGTGGAAGCACCATGATTCATATGTACTCAGGAAAAGGCTCCGTCTCTGTCCCTTGCCATCCTCCGCGTGCTGCTATTCGACCCCTAGTCCCCCATTTTCATCTCGTCTCGTCCTAATCTCCACGATAAATGGCGTTGAGCAGTCAGCCCTGGACCCTTTTTGGCTAGGTAGACTGAGATTTGGCGCATGCGATACGGCGAGGATCCGGCAGGAATACATCGTCTCCCCAGCAGATACCTAGGTAGGTGTCAGGCATGGGGCGTGGACCAATGAGAAGGCTCCTTTCACCATCCCTGGGGTAGGCAAAACTAGTCTGGGGAGCTGAGCCCGCTTAGGCCTATGTTTTACCAGATCAGTCTAGACTGAGGCTGATTATATTGCAAGGCACAGCAAAAGATACCAGGTAGTTGCTTTTTATAGACCCTAGGACCAATCATATCAATCTTGTGCAGCGTGGTGGCCTGTCGATGCAGCCGCTAGATAAATATGTTCAGTTGTCATAATAGCGTGGCTCAATGTCGTGTACAAAGAAAGGAGAAAACGAACCATCGTGGAAGATGCTGTCGCATGGCATAGCATACATAGTAGTGCAAGAGTAGTCAATTGGCGAAGGAAATGTTAAGTGGTCTCTCCCCAGCCACAAATTGATCAGGCGTGTCGCATGTGGCATACATAATTCATATGCGATGCCGAGTTTAAGGCGTCTCGTCTCTGCTACCTTCTACAAAGCAGTATCGACCAAAGGTAGATCCTGTACGCGTTCTGTTCCAGCGAAACCAGTCTACCGACAATGGTCACTCTTGTGTACTCCCTTCCCACTAGGGAAAGCCGGCCGTCTAAAGAGATTACATTGTATCGGCGGCAGTAAAATGAGATGTTCCTGCTAGGAGCCGTAAACCGTTGTGCAGCTATCTACCACTAGTAGCAGCATGGATATGTAGGTTACAGAACATACTATAGTATATACCTCCATCGTATGGTGTAAGTATCTCATTATTAAAGCGGGCTTTGAGCAGGCTATGCTGACATGTCAGCTTATAGCAAGCCAGAAGCCATGCAACCTACAAGGATGTCACAAATCCTGCAGGCCGAGGAGGTAGAGTTTTGATCCCTGGAGAGACCCTGCCTCGCTCATCTCTCTGGACCCTTCGATTAAAATATGCAATATGTAAATCAAGGGTACGGCACAGTTGAGCGTCAATGCTTCTCATCAACCGTTAATAAGAACTATTTTGAGACAGCATCATTCGTGAGTGGATCACTTCCATGATGACCGGCCGACTAAACGCTCACCTTTCTAACCCTTCTTGCTTTGGGGCAATCAACGAAAGCAGTAATAAGAAGCACATATGCTGCTGTATCGAATCACGAACTGAACAATATAGGTACCTAGGTAAGCTAGTTATCCTGAGCAGAGTAGTAGTGCGAGTGTGTACACTTGTAACCTGATGCATATTCTCCCAATAGAATATATCTATATAGATTCACTGTGAAAAGCATGCATCTAGTTTCGTCATTCGGGAGTCACTGAAAAGCTTCTTTAATAGCAGGGATCGAATTTCCCGGGGGGTTGGTCAGACATCTTGAATTCAGGGTCTGGCGTGGGAGCTAACCTAGGGCGCTTCTGTTGTCGTACCAAGGTATGGTGGGAAGATTAGACGCTCAAACCGTCGCATTTGTATGCCGATTTGTCATCAGGTGAATAAAAGCAGATACTAGTGAATCATTGTTTTGTTTGACGTGATAGAGCAGATGAAAAGGATCCCTTTCCCTTCTTGCCCAGAACGGCACCAAATACTGACTGGGTGCATCACCAACCTACATTGGCCATGATGCAAGCATCTTTTACTAATCGGATTTTACACAACAGGTGCCAGTGTAGATTTTATAGCGACTCGATGTAGTAGGGCTTTTGGTGCCATACTTCGTCGAGAGAGGGATACCAAATACGACGTATGCTCATGAAACAATTGCCTTGTCTGGAGCAGTCCACGTGATATGGTAGGACAACTCGGGTAGGTGTAGGGACCTAGTAAGGCAGGTAGGTAGGTACGATCTAGAGCTGACGTCACCGGGTAAGGTGTTTGCCTAGAACTTGTAAGCCTATGTGTCCTACTACAATTTAAACTCGGAGCGTATAAAGAATCGGATCTCGTTTCCATCTAGTTCAATACAACCTAGACTATATCTAACCTGCAAAGACAGAATCAATCATCAATCGTTAAACTACAACACAACAAACAAGCCTTCCGCGACAGAAAATCATCAACATGCCTCTAGTCATTCCTGGTATCAACAATAACTCCACTGGAGATGATAAGACCCGGGAATGGACAAACAAGCTGGTTGGCAAGACCTTGTCCGACGATACGGGCAATGAGACGGTTAGTATAGACAGCCAGTCTTCTCCGTTATGTATATGCGACTAACGTTGAGCGTCTTCAGTGCTTTTGTAAGAAGGATCTCCCTGAAGAATGCCGCGTGATCACGCCCGGCATGATGGTTACCAAGGATTACAAGCCCGATAGACTCAATGTGCATGTCAAGGAAGATGGCACTGTCTCGCACGTCATACACGGCTAAATATCCTAGAGGCCGTCTGAGCCCATGCGCGCGTTGTGATTCTAGCTCTAGTTTCGCGACACGCTGATGCGACCATGATAATAAGGAAGGGGGGTTCAAACTGTGGGAATATGAGACTACAGACGAGGTTCTTCTGCCTCTTCGAGCTGAAAGGATCCTTCCAGTAACCCTCGGGCTCTACTATTATGAGACGCTTGTATGAATAATGATAGACGACTAATCTGCCAATTCATTATCTTTCCAATGACGTAGGCTACACTTCTATGCATGCTTTTCTACGTGGTTTTAATATGTTCCCAGGTACAATTCAAGTATATAATCTCTCCCCTTGTCGCGTTGATCATACAAGTGCAAAAGCAAGGCCGATTAAGACCTTCGTTCCGTCATCAATAACTACATGTAAGTGCCCGGGTAGCTTACATAGTAGCCCCCGCTTCGAACATTGCCCCTCATCTCGTCCCAGAACCGTAGTGCGGGGCAGTCCTGACGCGTCTATCCAGGGCATCGCTGTGTTGTACCTACAGGCAAATATAGTACTGGGAGGTACCTCGGAGACTGCATGTACGCTACTATCGCTGGATTGCCCCTCCAAACTTCATATTCTTCGTTCATACAACAACAACAACAACAACAACAACAACGACAAACAAATATCTGCATATCTTCTGCATATCTTCCACAGGACGGTGCAGTCAAAATGTTCAAAAAGGAGTAAGTTAACTTCAAAACTATAAACAAGTCCAATCAAGTCATCAGTACAGCCCAATGGCCTCCCAATGGCCTCCCAATGCTTCTGCCAAACGAACCCCTTTACAACCCCGCCTCAAGATAAAGCCATGCCTGGTCAACGACCAGACCATCCAAGAAAAGATGAAGAGCGCTAATAGAAATCCCACAACCTACCTATAGGATACAAACAGCGCCTAAGTCAAAACTAAAGTCGTCGGTACAGCGATCCTTGCGCCAATCGCTTCTAACCACCTACCCGCTTGTGCACCGTTACATCGATGAGATCCTACCGAAGAAGGGCTCGTTAGAAGCCATGAAACTACCCGAACGCTGTACCCTGTACGTGCTAGACGGCGAGCCCCTCTTCTTCCAGCATGACACATCGACACTCCTCCCACACCTCAAGCTCGTCCACCGCTTCCCCGCCGCTTTTCCTAGTATACGCATCGATCGCGGCGCCATCCGCTTCGTGCTGTCCGGCGCCACCCTCATGGCGCCTGGGCTCACCTCCGCCGGCGGTCGGTTGCCTAGCGGCATAGTCACCGTGCGCGCCGAAGACGGTGCCGGCCAGGAGCTCGACGAAGAAGAGAGGTGGACGAGGGAGCTGGAAAAGGGCGAGCCCGTTATTGTCAGGGCGGAAGGCAAGACTGAGGCCTGCGCTGTCGGGTTCTTGGTCATGGGAACGCAGGAGATCAAGGAGAAGGGCAAGGGCCCGGTTATTGAGGACGCTCATTATCTCGGTGATGGCCTTTGGAGACTGACCACGGATTGATTGGCTTCCCGACCGTGATTTATTCTCGATATTTCATATTGTCCCGTTGGACCGTTGTCCTTGCAAACGGTAATGCTGCGCGGGCAAGCTGGATAGTATCCCACCAGTATGTTTGAGCCGGGATTAAGGCATCGTTCGGCATTTGGGCTGGGATATGTTCTTAGGATAGAAGGGTGGGTGGACTAGACTCCCCTAAGACGATTGCATGAGAAGACCTCTCCGGTTCTTGTCATGGTACCGAATGAGATGGCCCACAGCTAGGGACAAGAGGAGATCATAACATATATGCAAAAATTTGTCACGTCGCACGATATAGCACGTGTGTACCTGGTACCCGGGCGATCACAGTACGTGAGCGCTACAATATGAAAAAATAATAAATCCTACCTACCTGTATATCTCCGAATTTCTTCCTTCGGAATAGCTCCAGGGTAGTGTAGGTAAACTGGGAAACGGAGTAGAATAGGTAGATGGTATTGTGGCGCACGAAATCGGCCCAACTGCGTCCCCTTATCTGTGCCCAGTTCCCGGCTCCATGTGAGTTTAATACCTAAGGCACCAAAAAGAGCTCGAACGCATCAACAAATTAGAGTCGTGATGACCTTTTCCTCCATGGCAAGGTTGAAGTAGTAGCCACTACACCGGGTGCTCCGTATTCTCATTCTTGGACAACGAGACCCATCATTTTTCTAGAGGGATGTATGTAGAGCTGTTGATCAATCTTTACCTACCAGCACAGTCTATGGCCAGGGGCTTCAAGCGGAGCAGACTGCAGTATTTAGACCGTAAGTCAGCATGGTGGGCGAAGTTTCTCGAAATCTGCCACTTGGGTTGGTATATTCTAGATGGGTTAGTAGTATCAGCCCATCGTTATGGTAATGACTTATGTACGTGGCTTCACTTCGCTCTCGACTTATACTATGGGTTTAAGTACCAGATACCAGGTAAAAATGGTAGAGCTCTTTCTTCGTTTTCCGTTTCACATACGGCTACAGAAGCAGGTTAAATGGTAAGCCAAGATATGGAAACATAGCTGCCCTGTGGATTTCCATGACCTAGGTTGGGATATATGTTTCTGCCACTTGACTTTTCCTTGATGAGTACATATGGTGGGGAAACGAAACTATGAAGATGAGATGAGGGAAAGATCGCAGTTTGGGTTGAAGCTCATTTTCGGGCAACGATAGTATGTATTCTTCATGAAATCATCTTCTCGCCCTTCGCCCTTAAGCTTAAACACGTCGGATAAGAGGGCGAAGGGTTCGTTAAAGATAGAGTTAGTGTGCCGTTTTAATCCTGATGCAGCCGTAGAAGTTGAGAAGAGGAAGTTGGTATTTTGGCACTCAGCTGGCATAAAAGTAGGATAGGGGAGGGTGTACGTGCTGGGGCCGCCTTGGTGCAGAGCGAGACGGAACTTTATGGTAATACTAACAGCATGAGAAATTACAAGAGCCTAATGGGCCCGAGGCTTTGGTCTTGTAGTCTCGGTATGAATTGCCCATATTCGAAGCCATTTACATAGGATTAAAGTTTGCTAGCTAAAGCACTAGCCAAGAAAAAGGAGGAGGGCGTTTCGCTTCAATTTGCTGCATGGTAAAAGTTAGCTATGCAATGTCACTACTCGACGAGACTACGGCTAGACAATTAAATCAACTTCCAATTTTTTAGAAACACAAAAGCTTAGGTCCAACAGAGCGCAGGAGGTGGCCCGAAGTGATCGTTCATGTCAGAGATGGGGGTCACAGAGTTAGAGAAGCAGTATTGTAACGTTGGACCTATTCTCCTATACAGCAAAAACTTGCCCTTCACTTCCTCTCATAGCGGGCGATACATTTGACCCTATATACAGACTCGTCGTCCCTTCGGCTCCCGCTCGTGCGGGGTACTGGCCTCCTTGGCCTTCCGTCTCCGCGTCCGATTGGGCCCTTCGTCGGCCGCGCCCCGATTGGCCCTCGATTGGCCCTTAAGGGGAGTTGTTTTATATCTCGGTCTCGTTCAAAGTTGACCAACGGTAAATATGTCAAGAACAAGATAGGCGGAGCAGGCCTTGACCGGCAAAAACCCTTACAGAGGATAAATATACGCGAACTTGCATATGTTCTAGTCTCAATACCTGCTCTCAAAAGTGACTCCTAACCTAATTAAAGCTTTACAGCAAGGCAGATGATAGAATAATAAATTAGTGCTTCATAGAGCGCATCCATCACGGGAGGCTGTAACCGGATGGAGGGAGCATCCATACCTACATTAGGTTAATACCATCTCAAGTATTCTACACTGATATGTACATCATGCCCACCATTGTAGCTCTCTGAACTGCCCGTAGCGTATACATCCCGTTACATCCTGTTAATGCCCGCACGGCATTGACGGCCTTATTTTTTCCGTGACAGTAATTACGTAGTTACAGGACGTACCTAGAAGCTGAGACACGAACACACGAGAAGTGAATACAAGAATACTAATTAACGCTAGAACTCGTGATGCCATCCAGCCAAAAATTCGTACAGGTAGTGTGGCCTTGGGTGGGCATCGCTTACGAAGCTGCCATGCCCTCGGTCCGTCTCTAAGTGTGACGGAAACACATCGGGAAACCACAAACAGCATTTGGAACTTCTGGAATCTGCGAACTAAACAGTAGATCGTTCTAGGCGGTAATAAAACTCCAGATGCCACCGGTATAGTGTAGTACGGGCATCGGGGTGTAGCATCGGATGAAGGCCGGCGAAGGTCTCTTGGTACGGCTTGAAGCTGTGTTGGCAAGCATGTACGTTCTTGCATATGGACTTACTTTTACGGGAGACTCCACTCCAGCCAAACCAATCACGCACCCCTGTACTGAGCTGTTCAGGAAAGCCGGTAGACGAGCAGCTAACGAATGGGAGAGGCAATTGTCCGTGTAGGTAAGGTAAGGCAAGGTAAATGCAGGCTTGCCTGCTGGAGAAAGACTGGAATTCCCTCAACGTCTACCCAATAACAGGCCGTTCCTTCCCATCATGATCGAGCACACACACACACATGCATGCAGAGGAAGAAAAACCTTCTAGAAGGCGTCGAATCTTGCAGGTATGCCCACGGCTCCTTGCGTCACGGTCCAGTCACGAGAGCATTTGCTACATCCAGCAGACCGAGCCGAATGTGATTTCCCCCTAACACAAATCGGATGCATCGGGGTGTCATTGCACTAACCTAACCTAGACCTGTGCTGATCCATGGTACTTGCATGTCAGACGTGTGGGCGAAACCAAAAAACCGCTCTGCAGACTTGGATTCGAACTCAAACTCAAACTCGAACTCGAACTCGAACTGAAAGTCAGAGTTCCAATTCGGATCAAGAATGTTGTCGACACACATAGTACAAGAATAATCATTGTACTATGTAAGAACACAAAGGTATAAGTATGACCTCTTGTATCCTAGAGGTAGGTAATAGTCGTGTAATGACTATTAGTAAGTGCTAACCAGTCGCCCCTGAGGGCTAATTTGCCACGCTTCGCGTGTAACAAATTCCCCGAGGGCGAATGGTTGATCCATCTTACTTTGTGTGTGTAGTATTGTATGTACATAGTAATTTGTTAGAATCACGCATACTAGCAAAAAGACGGTGCATTGCACTAACCTAGTCGTCTACCAACCTGTCTAGTATGTAAAGTCTTATACCTGCCTACATAAGGTAAGGTACTCAGCTGGGTACATAATCAGTGATCGCTGGTACGGTAAATGCATTCCGGCCACTGCAGGACAAGCGTACCTACCTTTTTGGCCGTGGTGAGCGCAAGTCGGTCGTGAGCGATTCTCCGTTCCGGGACCGGCGACGAATAGCATCGTGAGTTCATCTTTTAATCAGCACCTGCACAACTAGGCAGGTCCAGGTCCGTCTCAAAGCCAATGCTACCAATGGACGGGCATAGGCGGGCATGGGCGGGCATGGGCGGGAGCGGGTTTGTCTGATTATGAACAAAATCCCTCATTGTATTCATTGTAGCTAATCATAATCCATAGCTTATTTGCATTGTGTGCACACACCTAAGATACCTGGTAGCATGTAGTAGCATTATTGTCTCTACCATACATTACCTTTCTTGGTACAGCAGTAGATAGTTACAGCATACCGACTAGTTTGATAGTGTCAGGGGTCCAACGCTTTTACTTGTATCTGTACTGGTATATCGAAGCTCTTTCTTGTGGTTTCCTCCCGAGCTCAAACGCGCGTGTAGCTCTTAAGACTAGTATAAATCCAGCCTCCGTCTGCCTCCACCCTCCCTCTCTTCCTTTTTTTCAGATTTAGTCTCTCACACTCCAGGTATATATCCTCTTCCCACCTAAATCAACCTCTACTCCGGTGTTCTCAACATCCCTCTTCGAAACTCTCTCACAAACCAGCCTCTACATACTTCCTCACAACAGAATACCACAATGCCTGCTCCTAAGATCGACGAGGTTCTCGCTACCAAGCCAGTCACTTTCAGCCTGAAGACCAGTGGCGGATCATGGAAGTGCCAGATCCATCCCAACAGAGCCGCATAGTAAGTTGGATTCTTAATGCCATCCTCGCTTTCTTGGCGAGCCTTGGCGGTTTATCATCAACACTCTATTTGTCCTACCGTCCTACCTCACCATTATCGTAAAAAAGACTAAGGCCTAATACAATTCCCTATTACAGTGAAAAGAGCAGGGTTGTTACCGCACCAGGAATCACTCGCACCGACTCCGGATTTTCGACAGCCTCCTCGTCGTCTGCTGGATCTACTGCTAGCTCGCACTAAGCACCCCAGGAAAAGGAGAGAGAAAGCTCGCATCACGAATCCCACCCCTTTCGGTTTCTTCTATTTCTTTCTCATCCTCAGCTCGCGCCCGCGAGAAAGAGAGTGAATCTCCGTTCCCGAACCCCCGAACCCCTGCTCGTACTAGTGAATGGGGTGAACCTGCAACTAGTCGGTTTCAACAAAAGCTTGTTGCATGCGCTGTGCAACCCTAAAGCTTTAGCTCCAGAAGTCCTATCCACACAATTTGAACCGCACGCCAATAGCAAAACGGAGGGGATATCTGTGCTAAAACAAAAGTGTTCACTCTACTGTCACCTTACCTAGTAAGTATACCTACACAGGTTGGGACAGACGGAATAGGACAAATTGAGGGGAAAGGAAGATGGATTGGGGTGGGATGCAAAGATGCAGAGCTTTCGCTACTCCCTTTTCGTCGTCATTATTGTTATTATTGCCCACAACCCTTTCCTCTTAATGCATTTACGAGGGCGTTTTTATGTATATGCAGGTCGCATATCATCTTGCTTTTGAATGGACGGGGCTACAAAACGTGCCCCGTGGCTTACGATTGGGCGTCATGTCATCGGGCTAATCATAGATGGGACGACGCCGCAATGAATTATGTATGGTACGGAAAAAGCCTTTCAGGCCGATAGAGAAATAAAACGAAAGAAGCTAGACTTGAAGTAATCTGTCTCGAAAAGTCCGCATGGAAGACGCCTCTGAAAATGTTGTCTCTTTAGAACTTATTACCTAGTAGGCCTGCATATGCATATGCATTTCGATTGCGCAGCTCACTCAGCCGAAATAACCTTAATACAGGTTGGCGGGCAGCATCGGTATCCAGTTAGCACCAAACTCGCCAATCAATGTTGCTAAAGATTCTCGCACGTACGAAATTTGGCAGCAGAAAAATAATTGAATGAAAAGCATCCTTTTCCTTGCCGCCGACAAGCCTTGAATTGTCGGTATTGTGCAGTTCAAGATACACAGTAATATGCTGTTTGTATCTGCTTGGAGCTGAATGGTCCGTCTACGTAAGCTTGCCCAGGCCTTGTCTAGACGAGGTACATATACTCCAGGCACCAACTTTTGAACAGTGAGGCTAGGTAAATGCCAGTAATGGAGGTAGGTACTACTACTACATACAACAACAACACAAACGCTTTGGCATTCGGATGCTGTATGTGTAGTATGATACAGTCTGAATCGGTAAACGTTCGAAGTACAAACTTCTGCAGGCAGGTACACCTGTTGACAAGCGGAGGTCAGATCCCCCCAACAGTGCTCCCCAATCCTCCTCCTCACCTGATCATCAATTATCAGCTCTGACCCCTCCCTCCCATCTTCCCTCCTTTCACATACTTACGCACACACCACTCCTCCTATTTCATATAGAGCAGCTCCTCTAGCTGCCTAGCTAAAGCTGAGATTGGGAATTCGGCGTATCGACTGTACCAATTCGCATCCGAAACTCGAGGATAATGCCCGTTCCAATAGCTGCCAAAGGTGAGTGAATGAGTTGATTCATTGATTGTATTCCAGTCCACCCCATGTCAACTGTTGTCGATCTATTGCGAATCAAAAATGCCTGCCTGGGCGTCTAAAGTGTGGCGAAATGCCAAATAACCCGAGGAACACGCAAGCTATTTGCCATGCCTACTCCTTTTCTCCTTTGCCGCACATGTTGATATTTCTCTTCCGTGACATCTCTTCGTCTCCTGCCATTTGACGGTTATCTGCATTCATCTCTACACTTGCGAGATAAATCCAACTTAGGATTTACTCTTGTTCATTCCCAAGCCATCCCCTTTTGCATTTAGACTATTTATCGGCGGTGCCTCCCCAAGCATTCGTTACCCCGCCATCTACCATTTACAGTAGCTTTGTACTCACCCACAATGCCACCTATTAATGGAGTCGCTACAGCGGGTGTAATCGCCGTGTCCGTCGCTGTCGCCGCCGCGATAGCTATCTACGAGTCGCCCGAGCTGCAGCGAATGGCCAGTGACCTTCGACGCCGCATCGCCATTGCTCTACATAATTTCGGCGACAGCATCAGCCCCGAGGAGCGAGCGAACCTCTTCAACCGACCCGAAGATGCCGAGGTTTTCCTTGCGTCACGGGGCCTGAGCCGGGAGAGCGTACCGGGCGTCGATGCAGATCCCGAGAGCCTCCGGCGCCAACGCGAGGAGTTGATGTACTGGAATGCCTTGCGAGAGGCTAAGAAAGAGAAGGAGCGCGCGGATTCGGAGTTGTCGGAGAAGAAGGGCCACCGAGCCCGGGCCTCGTCGAGCTTTGACGATTTCCTGCAGCAGGACGGCAGTGAGAAGGGCGCCTTTGTGTTCCACCAGAGTGGCCACGAAGCCCATGGCAACGAGGGGCAGCTGACCCGGCGCCGCGGCACCGACGGTCTACGCGGTCTCAACCATTCCGTCTACACCAACCCCTTCGCCGACGAGCACGGCATCGAGGACGACATTGCGTTTGAGAACAGCCTAATGGACCCCGAGAAGGATGAGATGTCTGATATCTACAGTGCTACCGACCTAGGCGCTCAAGAACCGCTACGGACTATTAATGGTGCCTTGCCACAAGAGGATACACCTCGTGATGCGATCCCCGCACTGATCGAGACTGCCGAGCCCCTTCCAAAATATTCCGAGACGGGAGAGAAGACGCCACAAGAATCCCAATCCCAATCCCCATCGACCTCTCAAACATTAGGCCGCGAGCCGTCCGAAAGCGAACTTGGCCCAGATGAATACATGACAGCAGGTCAGGAGTCGCGAGATGAAACGGACGTGTACAGCTCCATCCAGGCCTGGGCGCAGAGCGCGTCGCACAACGCCAGTTTCTACTCACCGTTGCCGGCATCGACGGCGGCTCCGTCGGAGGCCGACATTGATATAGTCAGCGAGGCCGGATTTATGACGCCGACGGACACCGCCTCCGTAGCGGGCTCGGGCGTCGAGGTCGCGGCCGAGGAGGCCGAGTCCAATAAGTCCTTTGACGTCATGAGTGATGACGGGAGCGTCCTAACACCCACGAGCTGGAGCGAGGTCGGGAGCGAGATCAGCGAGAGCGAGGCGGGGCGTCAGGCTTTGCACTCTTAGTTCCCTTGTCGTCTGCATACAGATATCACTCGTAATTGTTCATTTAGATCTTTTTATAAGTTCTCCCCTTTACATCATCATCCATAGGGGAAGAGCAAACTTGGTTTGCTTGCTTGCTTTCATTGGCGGGGCGTTCAACGGCATCAAGGTAAAGTAGGTAGTGGGAAATCGCATTTCCAAAGCATGGTTGGTACGATAAAAAGGGGACCATTACCATCGCATAGTCATCTTGCTTTGTGATTTCTTTCTCTCTGAGGTTACATGGGCTTTCGAAATCTGAGACTGAGGTCGAGGGAGACCTCCCCTTATTATTTGGATGGATGGATGGACGCTCTGGGGATTCATGTCTGTTTATTTACTTGGTAGGTAGTGAATTAAGACTAGATCCAGGAATCTCCAACATACTTGTAATAGGAATTAGGTGTTCTCCTATGTGACATTCGTTCTCGAACTTTACACCACTTGAGACCTATTGTGTGTTATATGTTTTCTATTCCCTAGGCGACTCGTATCGCTAAATCAAGTGGGAAGGGAGCATGCTTGCTACAAGTGATAAGTCGATGATCATGAAAATCCAGTTCACGTTGTCTCGTGGGAGAGATAGGTCCCCATTCCTGCGAATGTGTTTGTCTCTACATATTCAGATGTTTAATAGACAACCCTTAGTACGATAATTCTCTCGAGCGGGTTTCATATACGGAACCACCACCACCGTCTAGGCATTTCGTGAGGCTGATTTGATTGCTCACCTTTCTGCTAGAAGACAACGCATATTATGAACGCGTGTGTAGAGGTAGGTACCCAACCCAGTTTACTGTTTTTAGGTTCTTCCATCTAGAAGCTCTATTAAGGGGCGCCAGAGTCCTTTAGAATCCCGATGTGCACGACGAAGCCCGTATTCTCGCGTAGTTCCTTCGATAACGCCTTTTCCGGCACGCGCCAGGCGCGGAACTGGCTGCTGAACTCCTTGATCCAGCCCTCGAAGACCTCGGGATCTCGTAGCTGCTGTGCGACGATGCAGATAGCTGGCGTCGCAGCACCGCCATCGTTTCTTCCAGTCTCGCGTTGCCGGAGGCGACAAGCATCCGCACATGTCTGGACGAGGGGCTTGATAAGGGCCTCGTTGTAGACGCAGTCGCAAGCGATGACGGCGTCGAAACTGCCCATGTCTGGGGACCCCGTGAGGGACTCCGTGACCTCGTCCAGCTCCCAGTCCAAGGGCGTAAACCGTATGTTTACCGGTTTAGCGGTGGAGGAGGGTGATTTGCCTTTGCGTTTTTGAGTCGATGATTTCTGTTGGGCGGTGGCATTGGCATTCTCTTCGAGGTTTCTCTCGACTAGCCGCGCTACGTAGGCTTGGTCCGTCAGGACGTAGCCTGATACCAGAGGAGACACGGCCAAGCCGACAAGTCCAGATATCCCGCATCCTAGCTCAAGTATGGTACTTGAAGAAGATAGAGCACCCGTTTTCCATAATAAGGTGTCGAGTGAGCTGAGCCATGACGCTATTAAGGGGGTTATCTTCCACTAACAGGCTCGAAAGTCAGCCAGTGTGAATGCAAAAAGAGGTATAGCACATCATAGGAAACGACAGTGAAACAAGCTTTAGATTCTACGATAAGGTAGGAGAGAGCAGGCTTGAGACACTCCAGAGCAAAAGCGTTACGAAGGATTCACAGAAGACTCACAGTGACAGCGCCGGTAGTGCTACCGGGTCGATTAAGAATAGTCGGCGATTGATGAATGATATAGTCTTTGCCGTTGATAGTTAGATCTATGGCTGTAGCTTGAGAGTCTACAAAACCAAGATTTTGGGAGGGGATATCTTGAGAGAAGAGTAGAAAGGTCTCTGGAGAGGAGGCAAACGGGTTAGCAGCGATTTGCTTGGTTGCACTTACGTCTATATTGAAAGTTTAGCTCGACATGCCTTCTTCCAGATCCTCGATCTCGGGTCCGAGTTGATCGAGCAAATGCGTCAGAACCATGTGGGACAATGCAATGCGCATATAAGTGGCGCCGTGTTGCGTTGATCGGGTCGGGTCGTCGGGGTACAGCTATGTATTATTAGGTATGTTGTGCAGACTTATTAACTTTCAAGCTGCTCTACTGCCGGCTTGAATACAAGTGACGTTCAGGCAACACGAGAGTCGATGATGATCTTGATAATGAGGTGTTGATTGTTAAAGTAAGATCTTATCGCTCAATACGTTCTTCACCTGCCTTATCTCGTTCATCGGTCGAGCAAGGAATTTGTCGGGTGTTCCGACCGCTGGTGATTTACCCACGTATTTGCGGACCTAAGAAAGGCATTACCCGGTGCAGTCGTCACTCAACAACACCTCGCCGGCAGTGAAACTGCAGTAAAGTGGGGCGCATACAGATATGCTCCATGCCACATACTAACATATTTAGTCTACTCAACAACAGCGAAAGTAACCCACCTTCACAGTTAAGAAGCTGACAGACACATTGAGCAGAAAAATCTGAAGGACTCTACATATTAACCGGTTGTTTCAAAACTTTCTCTCTCGTGCTAGCGGCAATACGTAATTACCCTTCCGAATGGAAGTGTTAATTCCTCCCGGAACAGAAAAATATTCATTTACTAGATGTAACAGCATTGGGGCAGGGCATCACATAAATCTCGCTACCTTACGTAGTGTCTGTAAGGTAGATAGAGTAGGCAATTAAAACTTATATGAACCCTAACTACCAAGACATTTATTTTGAAACTCATCTCCGGAAAGGACATCTTAGGAAGAACCTCTCCCTCTCTTCTATCGAGGCATGTAACATGAAAGAGAACATATAAATACAGGTGTTTTGGGTAGCAGATCCGACTAGTATATGTAGACTTCCCCAGATCTTGGCTTGCAGGTAAAAAAAGTACTAGCAGGTGAGGAGTTGTTTACATACCACTCTGTGGCCTTGGATTGTATATCTACCAATACCTACCTACTAGTACCTACATATTGTAGTATCATAATGTTACAATTTATACGTCTAATTGGGTCACAGATACATTGTCGTATTTCCTGGCCTTAGCACGTACCCAATAAGGGTTTGACAAGAAGTCTTTGATACTATCTAGATATGCTAGTCAAAGCATATCTCTCTAACTGAAATACGCTAGATGGATCCTTTCAGAGAGGTTATTACGGCTGAGTCAATATATCTCGGCAGGACTAGGTCCAAGCGGTATACCTATTAGATTTAGTGGCAAACAAATGGGACGGTGTGGATGGCTCTTTTAGAGAAACTTGAGGATAGGTACTAGGGAAACACTAGCATCGTTTTGAATACCTAAGGTACTAAGTAGGTAGTTTGGTTTACGTACCAAGAAGTGCAATATTACACTCAGTTCAGTGGTGGCTGTGAAGAAGCCACGAGTCTCAATGGCAATTCTCAAGTCATCCGTACGTTCCAGACTTCTGGTTAGGCAGCCACCGCCAATGAATGCCGAGTTGTTCTATGCTCTTTGGAGTTAATACTTGTCTCAGCAGAGGAAGCTGTGTCCTTTTTCCTCGGTACGATTAAGTCATAGGAAAGCGACAGGGGTCTCTGGCTAACCCCGCAGAGATATGTATGTACAATCTGACGCTTTCCAAGCTGTAGGGTTTCGTCATGGGGCCAGCTAACCAACCAACCTAGCACAGAATTGGGGCAAGCTTGGCCCAACCTATTGTACAGCGGCTATCCCCGAATGGTGACGACAAGCAAGCTAGCACTTGCCTAGGTATCCTATCAATAGTCTTGGACTGCAATAGATATTCCTAGGTCAGGTCTTGTCCTTCCCGTCGTGCGCGTAAAAGCTGCCTCTTCTAAGAGCATCGCCTATTTTTACTTACCATAACCTACCATAACCTACCATAACCTAAGTTTTCTACCCTCTCTAACTCTCTCCAGAGCTCCTCATCGGCTTACGGTCCACGGCATGGGGATTTGATATATCACGCATGCCTACTATCATCGCATAACTTTATCCGTTAAATCTTCCCACGATAGACCGTGAATTGTGTTGCTCTCGTAATTTGCCTCCAGCTAGCTTTTATCCTTTGACGGAACTCCGGAACACTGACAGATTCTTTTTAAGATACCCATATCCATTTTCCTGCTTTTTCTGCCTTTTTACCCACCAGTGATTCGGTATATTCCATAGCCATGGCGCAACACGAATGGCGAGAGTCGAAACGACGAAATGAAGTTCTTCCTCCCAAAATATCGGTACGAGGCCCCTTCTCGATCGAGTCACCAGGTGCACCCGATGTCAAAGGCGAGACGAAGCCACGTCGCCATCCCTTGACCAAAGATGGCCTGATCACGAAACCCGCCGATAATATCAACACTGCCTACGAACTTCTGCGTGTCAGCGTGGCCAAGTACGGCAATGCTAAATGTATGGGCTCACGGCGTCTTGTCCGCACGCACCAGGAGACCAAGAAAGTGAAGAAATTGATCGACGGCAAGGAGCAGGAGGTCGACAAGGCTTGGACCTATTTCGAGCTCAGCCCCTATGAATATCTCACCTTCGATGAGTACGAAACCCTCGCTCTCAACATTGGCTCCGGCCTGAGAAAGCTAGGCATGGCAAAGAACGACCGGGTACACATCTTCGCTGCCACCAGTGCCAACTGGCTCACCATGTTCCACGGAGCTTCTTCTCAGACAATGCCTGTTGTAACGGCCTACGATACTCTCGGAGAGGAGGGCCTGCGGCATTCTATGGTAGCCACGGGTGCCAAGGCCATCTTCCTCGATCCTCATCTCCTTCCGACGCTGGGGAACGTCCTCACCGAGGCGAAGGAAATCCGCTATGTGATTTGGAACAGCCAGAATCAAGTCAAGCAAGAGCACATCAACAACCTCAAGAGTGCTTTTAGCCACATAACCGTCATCAGCTTCAAGGAACTCGAAAAGCTCGGAAGGGATAATCCATCTGAGCCCAACCCTCCTACACCCGAGGATCTTTGCTGTATCATGTACACGTCCGGATCCACGGGCACACCTAAGGGAGTTCCGCTCAAGCACAAGGCTCTCGTAGCCGCAGGTGAGTTTAACCCCCCACAGAGAGCCTGAGGACTACTTGTTAAGTTTGATTCTGTAGTTGCTGGTGTCAGCGTCGTTGTACAGCCGTTCATCGGCCCCGGTGACGGTCTACTGACCTATCTTCCCCTGGCCCATATCTTGGAACTAGTTTTCGAGAATGCCTGCCTGTACTGGGGAACCACGATGGGGTACGGAAATCCCAAAACGCTCTCTGATACTTCGGTTCGCAACTGTGCGGGTGATATTCGCGAGTTCAAGCCCTCCGTTCTTGTTGGTGTGCCAGCCGTCTTCGAATCGGTGAAGAAGGGCATCACTGCGAAGGTCTCTGCCGGTGGTCCTGTCGTCCAGAACATGTTCTGGGGCGCCCTCGCCCTGAAGAGCAGACTGATGTCGATGGGCCTTCCCGGTTCTGGCTTGCTTGACTCGGTCGTTTTCAAGAAGATCAAAGAAGCTACTGGCGGCCGACTTAAGCTTTGCATGAACGGTGGAGGGCCCATCTCCAAGGAGACGCAGCGTTTCATTTCCATGGCTATTAGCCCCATGATTATCGGTTATGGCCTCACCGAAACCACGGCAATGGGAACTCTAATGAGCCCGTCAGAATGGACGTCCGAATCCATTGGTGCCATGCCTTCCTCTATTGAAATCAAGCTCGTCGACTTCCCCGATGCCGGGTACTACGCTACGAACAAACCCAACCCCCAGGGTGAGATCTGGATTCGCGGGCCCAGTGTTCTAGAGGAGTACTACCAGAACGAAAAGGAAACCAAGGAGAATATCTCAGATGGCTGGTTCAAGACGGGTGATATCGGCGAGTGGGATTCCAGCGGTCACTTGAAGATTATTGACCGAAAGAAGAACTTGATCAAGACTTTGAACGGTGAATATATCGCTCTAGAGAAGCTCGAGTCCGTTTACCGATCTGCGATTGTTGTGAGCAACATCTGCGTGTACGCAGACCAGAACAAGGCGAAGCCTATTGCCATCATCGTGCCAGCTGAACCGGCATTGAAGAAGCTCGCGGCGGACAATGGCATCCAAGGAAACGGCCTAGAGGAATTGGTACACAACAAGAAGCTGAAGGGCCTCGTGCTCAAGGAGCTTCAGAACACGGGACGAGCTGGCGGCTTATCTGGGATTGAAATCATCGAGGGCGTCGCCTTGTCCGACGAGGAATGGACACCACAGAACGTAAGTTATTGTCGCCTCCTCCGATGGGAGAGATGAGAAACTAGCTAACGTGCTACATGCAGGGTCTTGTGACGGCAGCCCAAAAGCTTAACCGAAAAGGCATTCTCAACAAGTACAAAGAGCAAGTAGACGAGGCCTATAGCTCTTCTAGCTAGATGCAGAGCTTCCACCAGGACTCAGACTCGGATTCAACTACGGGCCAAGGCTTAGCTCTGGCGGTGTATACGGATTGGGCATATGTAACTGTGGGGCGATTCTTACGCCGATTCTATTGATGTGAGATTTTGATATTCGTAATAACGACGGAATGAGGAGTAGATCGAGATGAAGGCCAAGCTGGAAATTGCGTATTCATAGCGGGCTTTGTTTTGGAGCTTTTCTTTCTGTAACTTTACGACTGTTCAATAATGCTATTCCTGATAATTGTTATGGTTTATTAAATATTTTTTCTTTTCTCAACCCTCGTAGAGTACAGCATATGGGTGCATGGGAATGATAATATTTACATGTAACCTGCTCATGGCTTTCTAAGACAAGATTTTAAGGTTTCTGCCGTCGAGGTGAGCGTGCCAATCAAGTTCTGGGAACTTTATCCACGTCCCTGAACCTCGTGTTAAAATTGAGGCTTATCTAGATAGATATACTGATTGATCGATTATACGGAGCGTTGGTATATAGTATCCCACCTCTTTAAATCTCATCTATAAGTAAGGTTCTTATTAGTGCAGTAGTAGTGGTGTTGTCATGGTGGTGGGTTACCACATAGTAGATACCCAGTATCTATCTTAACCTACGGTACCTCCTAATAGTACCTTAGTGGTACTGATCATGCTTGATTCTTTTCCTATATACTTTCTTTCTACTAAGTTAGTGTATATATTCATTGTTTTCTACCTGTTTACCTTTACCTATACCTAACTTGAGGTTAATTTTTTTATTTTTTATTTTTAGCTTAATATAACTAGGCTACCTCTTGTTATGCCTGTCTCATTTATATAGCTAAGTATAGATCTGTAAGAATGCCCTTGTTTTAGCAACAGTTATCTTCCCCGATATGTAAAATTTCGGGGAAGATGACCCTTGCTAAAAACGAGGGCATTGATCAAACCCTGTCCAAGGAGCGCTGCCTGATTGCTACTGTCAGCCGTAACTGCCAATGCCTTTTCTTTCCTTCCCCCTGTTCGAGAGAGGGGGGAGGGGGGATTGGAAAGCTCCGCCCTTCTCGAACATGACTTGGGCATGCACAAGAGTGTAAAGGAAAGCAAAGGTTTCTAAGTTAATATTAGATGCCCTTGAAACTCTATTTTAAAACCCTGTGATTCTATGGGTCTAGAGAAGTTCGCAAGAAGCTGATTGGCTAAAACTACTCCGTGCGAGATCAGTGCAACACAGCCCTTTTTCTATGTAGACACAGTGTTTTGCGTGGCGTAGTATGGCGTACGCACCTCGTGGGGGCGAAGTAAGGGCTAAAGCAGTAAAACGTTAGGCCTTGGTGACAGGGCGGCGGCGGCAGGCGCGAAGTAGGCCTCAAGACGAACCTTGGAAGTCCAAGGGGTGTAGACACTCACACGTACTACACACACTTAAATCGAAGTGCTAGGGGCACTTTGACTCACAACGTATTAAAATGGGAGCTTTGAAGTCAAAGCTTTCTATTTTAGTGACAGGGTTGCCTGGCGCTACCAGGTCATAATTTTAACCGCAATATATATTCTCTTCTACCATAGATTTAAGAAGATTCATCAACCCCAGGTTGCGTGGATTATGGCGCTTGAAGTTCGATGCGAGAGATGTCAAGACTTCACTTTGCAGGACTTTCAAGGTCATGGTGTTGTCACGCATTGCAGTGCTGCCCGACTTCTGGATGACGGACCTAAGGAACAGCGACGGTGCAAACTGTGCGCGGTAATCCGTGACGCACTCTTGCCTTACCGAGCCGAAATCACTCAATTTTGGCAGAGTTATAAGGTTGACCTAGAGGTCCGATTGGTTCTACAAGCGCCAGACCGCGCAGAGACCGGCACTCAAGCTGATGGTGTTGAGATCACTCGCCATGGCGCCATACTGGTCCTCGCCATCACCCCTAGTTTTCGACAGAATCTAGATCACATTATCCGGTACCCACGGATACTTGATGGGTTATACTACAGAAGCATACCAATATACGGCGAGCCAGGTAAGTGTTGTAACTGAAATCTAAAGGATCCTTCGACTCGTACGGGCCCAAATTCGCTAAAGCCTGGAGAAGGACTCGAGCATGATCAAGCAGTAACAGCTTTCCCACCAAAGAGGATGCCAAAATTTCGATTATTGAGTAAGAATGGCGGTGCGGCGAGTTGTCTGCATCTCGCCGCTGATTACCTTTCGACATGCAGGCTCAACCATGGGGATCTATGCAGACAGCTAGCAAATGTCATGCTTCCAGCCAGGCTCGTCGATGTCGGTCCACAGGACGGCTCGAGGCCTCCTATTCTAGTCGAAACCCGAGGAAAACAGGGGGTGTTTGCCGCTCTCAGCTACTGCTGGGGTAAGGAATCATTTATGGCACTCGAGTTGTCCAACATAAGGAATTTTAAGCGTCAGATTCCGATGGGGCAGTTGCCTGCCACAGTTCGCGATGCCATCATCCTTACTCGCTGGCTCGGAATCCCATATTTGTGGGTCGATTCTTTGTGTATACTTCAGGGCAATCAGCCCGAGGCTTGCAAAGACTGGGAGGAGACAGCTGGTGACATGGTGTCCATCTATGGGAGTGCATTTTTAACTATAGCGGCAACGGGCAGTTCTTCCGCAGATGAAGGCTTATTCAGGGACCGGTTAGGACAAGACGCACCCTGCTGCCGGGTTCCCTTGAGCAGAATACACGGCAACACCATTCATTTCGGCAAGCACCAACGGGTGCTTCACCAGACAACGCCCAGATGCGAAAAACCTTTAGCCCAGCGCGGTTGGGCGTTCCAAGAGAAAGTTTTGTCCCACCGGGTGCTTTCGTACGGTTATCGTGGCTTGGAGTGGTCCTGCCCGTCGGCAACATACGCGGAGTTCCAGTACATGCCCGTGGAAAAAGACAGTGAACCGGTATCTCCAAAAGATCTGCGCTCCCAATGGACTTCTCTTGTGGAAGAATACAGCGCTCGTGACTTGACACGCCTGACCGATAGGCTCCCAGCTATCCAAGGACTTGCCCAGTTTCTTTGCGATGAAACTAAACATTGTTATCTATTAGGATTGTGGCGAGACCAGCTTCAGCAGCAGCTTTTATGGAGACATAAGGGCCAGAACCGAGAGGGGACTTGGTTCCACCGTCGTCAAACTACCTACCGTGCGCCAACTTGGTCGTGGGCGTCCGTAGATGGAGGAGTCGTTTTTCTTCACAAAGATGCCGCGCCAACATCAATCTTTCCCTTTAGCGTCAGGAGAGTAGATACTACACTCCTTGAGGTAATAGCGCGAATTAAGAATGTCACAGCGATCCAATACAAGATAACCGGCAAAAACTACGGAGTCTTCCGGCCGGTGGAGGGCATGCCCCCCACTTTGGAAACTTACCTTGACGATTTAGAGGAAATCCCTGAGGATCATCGAGGGCAAGTAACAGATTCTATGCCAGAAATCAACGATGTTTGGTTTATGTTCGTAACTGCGGATTCAGGAATCATCCTTCTGAAAGAGAACCGCAACGACTCACAGTGGACTAAAAGTAAATGGCTACTTTGGCCCCAGGTCCTCAGAAGTCCCTTCGTCACCAACTTCAGGCGTATCTCGGTACCTTTATAGGATATCCAGCCTCTGACGACTTGAAAAAGAGGTTGATGCGGATTATTTGAGCTTATGAAACATTCTCCTGGGATCTCTTAGCCACATACTAAGTCGGTGAAACAAGTGTTAAAACCGTTATTACTGTTATTGCTGTTATTATTGCTACTAGTGTACAGGGTGGACCCTGCCACTGGAGGGCATATATTTATTTTATAGTTTTCTTTATGTAGATAGCTTTACTTTTGCTTACTGCTATGCTATTGCATGCATTTTACCGGTGGGTTCACACTCAAGGAGATGCGGCTACATTTCCTGCCAAACACTGCCGAGAAATTCTCCCCGAAGAAGAAGAGGTTCACATAGAGATAGAATGAGAATAGATTCGTTTATAAAAGTAGTGTTGTACATGAATGAGAACAAGAATCTGTAGCTTCATAAAACGCTTGAAACCCTTTTTGGCAGACTAAGCACTGTTTTGGCTAATTCCATGTCTAGACGCGGTGTTCGCCAAGGTTAGTTGTCGCGGGCATGGCGTATCAAATATTATCCAGTTCAAGTTGAATAATCGCTCTATTAACAGTAATATGCACAAATTTAAACATTTCCACGATATATACACAAGTCGTCGTTTCCGGGAACTACGACGCTAATTAAACATGCACATAGTTTTCCTTCTAGATGTCACGAAATGCACGGTATACATGCCTTAAGAACTTCTCAAAGTTTGGGTCTTTCGATGACTGGAACTTATTAAGTCCTCGGTGATCACTATCGAGGAGCACGTTTTCGGTGTACCGGAGCGATCCCGAGTTGACATTCACCGTCTGACTTCACCATCAGCGAATTTCGGCGGCGACGATACGTTGGGTCAACTCACCGGTTTCAAGGAGAGCTTCCCGAAGCTCTCCGGCCTCATCTCGAGGAAATTGCATATGTACGGTTCGCTGTACTCGTGGATCCGGCTCGGCCGCCCGTAGGCCTCGTAGAACTCGTCATCCAGTGCTGCGACGGCCGGGTTACTCTCGGATAGATATTCCAGCATGCTTGTTGATGAGCCTCGCCAGTACGCAGTGCAGGCTAGCAGGGACGCGATAAATGCCGCTTTGGTACCGTAGTGAGGAACACCTAGGAATAGGATTCCTTTTGTCATTTGAGGGATGTGTTTCGATCGAGTTGTTGCGAGGACTAGACTCTGAATGAGGTATGAAATATGAGAATCACGGCCAATAGTAGCATCAGGGAATCGGTCCATACCCTTTTTAATAATAAGCCTCCAAAGCTGTGCGCGATGAAGATGATGGGACGGTTTTCCTAGTCATAGTTAGGCCTAGAACGTAACAGTAGTAGAGGGTGGATCACAAACGTGATGAAGATGCTCAATATCATCCAGTATCATCTTGGCAAGGACATCGAAGTCGACCTCGGGAGAGTGCGAGTCCCACCTGGTCTGGTGGTTGAGCATGGTAACTTTTATGTTCTCGAGGCCCTTCTGCTTGGGCAGTAGATCTCGAAGCCAGTAGACCTCTGTGCCATTGGCGGCATATCTCCAGGCACTCAACGGATTTGAGCCAAGCCCGTGTATCGCGAATACACTATAAGCATGAGCGAAGAGGTAATTGATAGGGGGGATACCCGACATACTCAGCAGTAACGAAATCGCCGGGGTCATGCAGAACCTCAAACGATCTGAAGGTTGGGTGGTCCGAGTATCTCGTCCAACCATCCATAATGGTTGGAATAAAGATGTGAATCGGACTCAACATGACACACCAGGAGACTAAGGCCAGCAATCCGAGAGTTTTTGCCAAGTCAAGGGCCAACATGCAGAAGCGTGCCCAGAGGCCAGCGGACCGTCTCGGATCGGACATGTGTCGGGTGCCCCGGAATATGCAAATATTGTAGATCCATACGGCCAGTATGCTTACCGAGACTACTTTGTAGTAGAAGTTGCCGCCGATATAGAGGGATATGAGAAGAAACGGGGCATATCCTGTAGGCTGATGGCCAGAAAAGAAAGTGGATGTTCTTGTCGCGTGTAGACCGTAATCGTCATGTGACAATAACGGTATATAGGCGACACTCCTCATAACATTACGATGGGCTCGTCCACTGTCCGTTGTGTCGGCCGGCTCCTCGAAGTTGTCAGACCGTGTCGACCTTTCTTCAACGTCAGACGTTTCGTCTGAGGAGAGATCGTTGTTGAATTTGATGGGTTTCCGCCGGGTGGCTACAGATCGGCTTCGGCTCGGCGGATTTGCGGAGTGTTTTGGGACTCGACGTCGAGCAGACGAAAGACTTAATGGGCGGCCCGATGAGCCTGCGGAATATCTAGAGCGTTTAGTTTTAGGTGGAAAAGGTAGGTTTTCGTCGTCGCCTGGTGTGTCAGGGGGGTTGAGTTCGTCGACGTCGAGGGGCTTCCACGGGGTGATAAAGCCGGTGTTACGGGAGTCCGGTGCGGCCAACTGTTGAGACGTCCCTCTCGAAGAGGGGAGGGAAAAGGGGTTTGGTGCGAATGCCGGAGTGAATGCTCGTCGTTTTGATGTTGAATCAAGGGCAAAGGGACTTGAGTTTTTATCTTTAAATTGTTGAAGTAAGCGACGATGGGCGAACGGACTGGACGGATCGATTGGGCCTTCGTTAGACCACTCGAACTCCATGGGCTGCTCATAAGCTTTCCTGTCCATGATTTCTAAGAGCCCAAAGCCACGTCAACTGTGTCTAAACGAGGGACTTAGGACACCGACGTTTCTGTACGGGGATGCGCGCGAAAATATTCCTGCCGGAGGCCATTCAGTATCCATATTCGAAGACGCACCGGGCTCAGATTGTCGAGCTCTCCGACGACTCCGCAGATTATCACGCTATTCTGGCCAATGGAAAAATGCATGGAGCGCAGCTCGGCTACGTGAGCATGCAGTCAGTCATCAACCGAGATGCAATTAGACCCGATCAGGATACGGCCAAGATTTGTACAAAAATCTCGAGTTCCCCGCAGTCCCTCGCCCTTTGCTAGTACTTTGAGATACCCAGTGAAGTATTTCAAGTATTCTTTAAGGTTAATACGAGATAGCACTTATAGACGATTAGCATTGCGATGATTGAAAAGACGGCACACCACACCTTGCCAGAGTCATGATCTACCACGCCACGTCCCCATTCTCCAAGGAGGACGAGATATTCGGCAAGCTAACGGACCAGACCATCCCGTCTCCTAATGATCTCTGCCTGGCTGACGAATTTTCCTGCGCTCTCCTGGAGACTTTGTATCCCCATCTCTATCTCATCTCCCGGAAGTCCAGTTCACATATCGATCCACTTCACGTCCACATTCGCAAGCGGCGCACCATCACAATCTCCGAACAGGTCCGCCTCCACCTCGTCTGGGGCTCCGGCGTAGTTTATATCAAGCCCATCCCAAGCTATCTCCTAAGCTCGGTCTTCTGGGAGCGCTACCTTCATCCTGGCAACCCCAGCCGGGCCCATGCCCTGGGCTTCATGAGGACGTATGCCTACCTGATCCGTCATCGATCTGACTTCCACATAGCGCAGAAAGAGGACCTGATCCCGCCGTCTGAGAAGCTCCAGTACGGGGCATTTGAAAAATTTATCCGAAATTTTCGCAGCGTACAGGATGATCAGGTGTCTCCGCGATGGGAGTTTGGCCAGTTCCGCCTGATGTGGCTAGATTGGGCCGTCAGGATTCTCCAGCCAAAGGCGGTGGAGCAACGACAGGACATGTTCCATAGACTGTTCTATGAACAGCAGTACCACGAAGCGGGGCAGTTTGTCCGCGAGTTCGGCGCGGTCCTCCTGTTCCTTTTCGCGGCGCTGTCCCTGATTCTGTCCTCAATGCAGGTTGTCTTGGCAGCACGGGAAGGAGACCCTTGGCCAGTGTTCGCCCAGGTTAGTTCTGGGTTCTCGGTAGCGGTCATCATTGCGCTCGTTGTTGCATTTATTGTCATTTTTGCAGTGGTCGAAGTGGTTTTAACACTACAGCTTGGGTTCGCGTTGAGAGCGCAAAGGAGGCGTAAAAACGAGGCCGGTGGATGAAATAGTCTCCTGGCAGATACGCCCGATGCCGCTCTCAGGTATGTCAGGCAAATATTCGAGTCCTACTCCCGCATCTATATGAAGTCCAGCTCAGTACAAGAATGTACTGATTGCATTTCAGGTAATTAGACTGTAGCAAGCGGTAACTGCGACGCCAAGAACAACCTTTGATCACAAACTGTAAGCCCAAGCAAGCATTCCGTGAGGCTTATTTAGCTTACTACAGTGTGCCAATGTACTGTACGCCACCCTCACTGTCTAGATAACCTTTGTCGAGAAGAAGCTGGGTGAAAGTCCCGCCGTGATCCTGGTACACGATGCCCGCCGTTTCCTGGCCGCTCCAGGGTTCCATGTCGTCACAGTCCCGGTGCGGCTTGACAAATATGCGGGTATTGCTCTGTCAGTTGGCCCGGGTGAATTCGGGAAGGCGAAGGTGGCGGAGTAGCTCGAAAACCTGAACCATACGGTTTGGTTAGTAGTAGTTACTTGCCCATGAGACGGTGGAAGGGAAAAAACGAAAATTTGGTGAAAGGAAACTTACGTAAAGTCCACCGGCGGCTCCTACCTTCAGAAACCTCTCTTAGTTGTCACGCGATTGAAATTGTTGTTTTGGGTGGGCACTGGTACCGTTTACCTGTTCTAACAGAGCATATTCTAGTCTGGCCAAACTAAAGCGGCCCTAACTAGAGAATGCAGCCTTTTGCACAGAGTCTGCTTGGTCCGGCATGGAGCCTCGGGTTGCTATTTCTACGGTTTTCTCTAAACTTGGAGTCTGACATTGGATTAATGCACTTTGTAAAGTAACGTATATTAGTTTGCGACGTGCTAGAGCAAAACCTACGGCATCTTGGGTAAGTAATAATGTTTGCAAAAGCTGTTTTTCCTTCATATTCACCTTCTTTATGGTGTACTTCTTTGCTCTCGGTCTAGACCCTCGGGATTTATACCTGCCTATCTATTACTTATCAATCTACTTATTCCTGCTTGAACTACATACATATGCTAGAAAGTCTTCTGTTTGTTTTTCCGACCAATAGCGGAGGAGAGAGGTTCCCAAGTTGGTAAAGGTAAGTGAGGCTATGCTAACAAGGCGCAGCGCAGCCCCAAAACACATTGACCTCGTGCCCGACTCTTGACTGGGTGAATACTTGCTTTTACTCTGCAAGCACGGGCGCCATATGGCATATATGGTTCATTGTGAGGCAAGACCTCGTATTTACCGCATAGAGGCAGAAAGGCAACAAGGCAAGCAGAAGACGGGCTGTTTTATTGTTCGCTTAGGATTAGGCACGGCAAGGTAACGTATTTCCCCCCCGGACGGCCAATTCAATGTCCCCAAGTTCACTGTACAAGGAGGGAACAGGCACCGTTCAGCAGTGAGAAACGAAAAAGCGCAAATCAAAGGTTTTGTCCTTTCCCTTCGACATACAAGAACGCCCGCCGCAAGAAGGCAAGATATGAAAGAGAAGAATGGGGGGAAATAGACGAAAGGAAGGGAGCCTTGGTCGGACCATCTGCCCACGGGATCTTCCCCAACTAACTGGGTCCCCTGGGGACGGAACGGGCCCCTTTTCATCTACAAATCATCAGTCGTTGCTGCTTATCCTGACCAGCCCGTTTGCCGTTCGGCCATCCAGTACCGGTGTTCATGCTTCGTACGTATTGCCCACCCCCCCAGGAGAGCCTAGTAAACAGTGCTGGCCGAGCACCTACACCAGGCCATCGTACAGCGATAGGGCCGAAACAATCGTCTCGTCCTGTTTGCTTCCTTCTCTAAATTCCTTCATATCCAAGCTTCCATTCTCATCCTTGTCCATCATGCGGAATATCTTCTTGACGCGCTTCTCGGGGGTATCTTCATCTTCGGGTAACTTCACCATGGAACCGACCTACGTAAAGACGTCGTAGACGACAGGTTAGAGAGTGCGTCGACCTTATTATTAGAGTGCTTCATCGCAAGGCAGAGCGATGCCAAGAAGGGCCGCGCCGCGCCGCAATACGGGTGGAGGGCAACAGGAAATATCGTGGGGGAGGGGCGCTGGTTTACCATTTTATATATTGCCTCTACAATCTTGAGCATTTCATCGTAACTGATCTTGCCATCGCCATCGATGTCGTATAACTGGAAGGCCCAGTCGAGCTTATCTTCCATCTGACCGCGGCTGGTAACGCTCAGCGCACAGATGAACTCTTTGAAGTCGATAGAGCCGGACTTGTCGGAATCAAACACGTTGAATACGTATTCGGCGAAGGAGGACGGGTCTCCGAAAGGGAAGAACTGGCGGTAGATCTTTTGGAATTCCGACTTCGTGAGCATGCCCGTCGGGCAGTCCTTTAGGAAACCTATAACAGATTGCGTGCGTGAGCTCGTCATCGTCGCAAGTCAAGCAGCAACACGTATGAGTGGGAATGGCCCGGCGCTTCGAGACATCGCATAGGGATTTGCGCAGAGTTCCACAGAGGGGCGATCGGTTTTACTTGGACATACCCTTATACCATTGTTGCAGTTCCTTCTTGTCAAAGTGAGTGGACTTCTGGAGTTCGGCAAGCTGCTCCTGAGAGAGCTTGGATTGACTGGGAAAGGAGCAGTGTGAGCCTAGAACATTACAAAGGGGCCATGTCTTGACGGGAAGGACGCGGCAATCGGATCAGCCTCGGTGAGCTACAGAGGTGTACTACCAAGGCGATCGAGACAATCGGCGTAGATAAGAATTGGCGCAAAGGTGGGATAGGTAGGTATAGAACGGAATGGATGTTTAGTTGCGGGGAACGGAGCAGCGCGGTGGACTTACGATTTACCCATGTTTCTACGTCAGCGTAGAGGGACGGATGAAAAAATAGAGGGGCGGAGAAGTCTAAGAACGCTCAAAGGACAACGCTTTAGAATAAGAGATAGTCAGGTCCGCGACGGTCAGGTCTATAGCGCACGCGCGAGGTTTATAAAACAATATGGATAGATGGTGTTAGGAAATGCAAGGTCGGTCTTGTATTAATCGTGCCGATATGTGAGTGTAGAGAGGTACGTAGGTAGATAGGTAGGTATGTATGTATGCTTGCAGACGAGGATGTAGGTGCTGAGTTTCAGCAACTTAGGTAGAATGAGGTAAGTAAGTGAGTAAGTGAGTAAGTTGAGCGAATGGATTTGCTTTGTATGGACAAAACAGTCGAATGCCAGTGATATAAAATGCGCGACAATGCAATACGTCGGGTACCGGTACCTACCTTCCTGTTACTCAAGTACGTCGAAGACGTACTTCTTTTCTTGGCACGGCGGGTTTTTTCGTTGGTGGTACCTTTCTGATAGTACCCTTCGATGACCTAAAACTCTTGCGCTAGGTCTGCCCGCTCGTGTACTTATACTTTAAGTGGTGACTGTAAGTGTGGCATGCTACAGCAGGAACTACTTGATAAGGTGGGGTTGTCGCAACAGTCACGGTAACAGAGAAAGTCTGCTGAAAAGAGGGACAGAGCCGCATCCCTTAACGCACTAATACCAGGTACTGTACTATGTCCTTCCCCAAGTTGTAACCGAGCCTGGGACTGTTTACCTTCTATTTTGGGGGGGCTTTGTCTTTGTCGCGCGGGGAAAAACAAGCACTCTGGCGGGAGGGGCACCTCTTCCACTTTGATACTAGGCCATTTCTGCTGCGTAGGTAAAGCTCTTAAGGTAATGTGCCCGCCCTTGATGGCCGTGGCGCATTTGTCATTTATCATCAATCACTTTGTATGTCGTGTATGCCAAGGTCGTCTGAAGAGGGCGGGCTAGCGGGACTTAGTTTCATCATTTTCAGCAGATCCCATCGAGTCCGACGCCGCCGAGGCTTGCTTTGTCATAACCTGGCTGCTCTTGATCGTTGTCTGTTACTAATATAAGTCTTGTTCACATCTCTACGGTTCCCTGGTGACCTTATCTCATCGGGAGTTAGATAACTGGATGAGGCATGAGAGAGTCCCAGGGCCAACCTTTGGGAACTTACTTCCCTTACCGGCCATCATGCCTTGCCGGATGTGGTGGGCCATGGATAACATGCTAAAATGTGCATCTGTAGTACTTAGGCATGTAAGTATGCTGTACATATACTAACAAAATCTTTGTTGTTGACTAACAGCCTATTACCTACCTGGTGCCTACAGCTGTGATATAGGCACCCGTGGTCTTTGTCTCAGGCAGCTAATGGGCATGGCCAGTAGCACCGATCGGACAAGCGCCTCGTGTAACTAACGGCCTTTCACTTGCGCCTCACGAACAGGATTAGCAGGGAAACCCCGTCATGACCCCCTTCTCAAAGAGAAAGATAATAGGCCTGAAAAGACTAAGTAGGACAAGAAAACTAGGAAACTGCAAGCAATAACATGGTCATAGAGATCAAGGATTGCTGGTATATTCTCGAAGATAATTGACACATCATGAGCGTTTTGGCCCCCAACAATACTTCTTCCGCATACAATGGGTTCCAGGTAGCTTTTGCCTTCGCCCCATTTCCGTGCTAGGTGGTCGAATTGTCGTCATCCATTATCATATTCTCCTGTTCAGCTATAGGAATATACATATGCCAGGGTCTTGGGTTGCCTGGTTGCTTTGGAAGAAAGAGAACATGCAGGTTAACTCTATGCGCTTGGTAATGCCAGCAAATGAAATTTCCGCCGCGTACGCCAATGATCGCTCAACACCCCAACAGCAAAGAAATAAATGCCGCCGCAGTCCCCTGAAATGCTTGCCTTACCCTACTACCGCTTTCATGCTGAGGCTTTCCAGAAACCCGCCCAGGTCCTCCTTCTTCACTTCCACCACGCAGTGCTCAAAACTGTCGATCCTCACGCGCGCATTCGTTTCGTTGACTACATCCTGGAATGCGCTGCCGAACTTGTTTAACCCATAGCCGCGGTCTTTACGCTGCGCCGACTCGTCTCCGCCGTCCGAGTCAGAGTCCGAGTCTGACGCCTCGCTGGCCTCCGACTCTGTCTCATCTTCATCCTGGTCATCATCTTCATCCTGGTCATCATCTTCATCATTATTGGCCGCGGCTCGCGCAGCACGTTTCTCCGCTCTGATCTTCTCTTTGTTCTTGCGCCGAAGCTCTCGTTCCTTAGCTTTAGCTGCCTTCGCTATCTTCTTCTCCTTTGCGCTCTCGCGGTCTAGGAAGGCAAGGTCTGGGCCACCACCTCCGCCTGTCCCTACCACCACATAGACGCCGCGCTTCTCGTTCAGACTTGCTACCACGAGGGGTGTTCCTCTTCCGCCATGGGCAAGCTTCCCTGTGGTGTCTTTCTCCTGCTCCGCAAGAGCCTCGCCAATCCATAAAGCTAATTTTGTCAAGGCTGCGGGGTGCGTGAAGAGAGGCACGTCTGGCCCGTCCTTGATCACGCACATGCGGAAAGCATGCAAGTGTTTGATTTGCCGCTTGCCTATGAGCGAAGTGCCCGTTCGGAAAATGGCCCGGTGGAGAATCTGTGCCGTAGGCAGACCTGCTTTAAGGGCGTCGATGCTGCACGCTCGTTAGCTTTCCGAATGAAATAAACTAAAGGTCACATCAAAAAAGTCGAGACTTACTCTTCAAGCGCGTCATAGGCCTCCCAGAATCGGCCGACCCATTCCTGTGCTTCGGCAGCGCCGCCGTCGTCTTCGGCCTCCTGGAGATGGTTCGCACGTATGCGGCCTTCTTCGTCAACCACGGTACTGTGCCGGCCGACCTCGAGCAATGCACCGATTATTACCCCAACATCTTGTGCACTGAGTGTGGCCCGCCAGCCCCAACTCCGGACGAAGCCCCAGCCATCCTTGGCTCCCGCTCTGTCTCTACCATCCGTTTCGGCAGCAGGAACCATGTCGTCGAGGTTATATAGCGAAGCGTATTTTAATAGCTTTGTCCGCAGTTCCTTTTTGACCATCATATCCATATGGGTGTAGCTCTGCTTACACTGAACCAAACTGACACCCATCTTTGCCAGCAGTTTATGGAGGCGCTTCAGTCCATTTTCGCTCCAGATGCGCAATCGCGAGAAGAGGTAGGGAGAGTGAAGCATGCTGTCATAGAGGCTCCAGTGCCTGATGAGAAGGAATTTCGGTTCGGGCGAGAGCCTTATGCTGGTATCCTCTGGGCTTCGGGCCGTTGTCGGAATGATCCCAGCACCTTCCGCAGCCGCGACTCTAGAATCTTTGGATCCAAGTTCGGGTGGGTTCAGACGCCGTACCTCGTCCCTCAGAAGTTGTCGTATTCGTGCCCCTCGCACGCCCATCCACCCATTTGTGGGCCTCGAATCGGAGCTGCGAATTGTGACGGCAAGGCCTGCTGAGGAGCGGCCATAGAGTTCCATAGAAGTTACACCAACGATTGTTAACCATAAAAGGTCATTATCGTCCCTGCCCAGCTCAGACGCTAGAGAATAAACCATGGCGGAGATGGGTTCTGAATACGATGTTCCCATTCTGTAGTACTTGCGAAGCACGCTCTCGTTTTCCTGCCTCATTCGTAAGAGGCGTCTCCGCAGCGTACGGGCAGAGGGTGCTTTTGGGAGCTGGGCAGCAGATGGAGGATCTTCCAGGTCGCTGGAAGATGCTACTGGATTCTGTAGAGACAAGAGTCCTCGTTGTGCCGGCCGGCGAGGGGAATCAGGGATCGGGGTTGACTAAAATAATCGTTAACACTTCCGAAAAAGCTAACCAGACACCAGGGCACTTTACCGAGTTACTCCGCCTCCTTTGCCTTGGCCGGTCATCGTCATCGTCACTGCTCTCATCGTCGCGATCAGACCAAGATTTTCGTTTCTGGCCAGGCTGTGCTTCTTCCTTCTCCTCAGGCTCTTCCTCACTCTCTGAACCACTACCATCATACAGCCCAGCATCGTCTTCAACATCCGGCATGTCAACCAGACTCAGGTAAGCATCGCGTTCCGCTTCGAGCCCTTCTATTACATCACCATCGTCGAATACCACAATGCCGCCCTTTCCAGGTTTGTAGGAACGTTCTATCCGGCCCATGGTGACGCCTGGCGGGGCACGTGATTGATAGCCTGCACCCACTTCTAAGGCAGGCTCGAGAGGAAATCCGCCGAAGACGTTACCCAGGTTCCACGGCCGATGGGAGTCGATTACCCATACCTCAACACCATTGAAGCTTGACTCCTCGCCCTCGACTTCGAGACCTAATATTGTGCCCATATCGACCATGCCACCGACACCAAGGCATATGACGACGCCTCCACTTCCACCGCGGGTCTCCATCATGGGAGACACAAGTTCCTGGCCAGCACGTTCAAGGTCTCCATAGCCGGCCACCGGATGTATTTTATGTGGGATGTAATCATGCTTGAGGAGCCTGGTCAGGATCCGACAGGCGCATAGGGCGTCGGGTTCGAGGGCGACAAGTATTAGAACCGGAGGCGATAGCGGGTGTCGAGTGCTCTGTAGGTGAACGTAAAGTTTAGATATAAGCTCGCGAGGCAGATACATAATTGAGGGAGTATCTGGGCTCGCATTCAATACTTCTATGGCGGATTCATGAGGTAGGGAATTGCACAACTTTGGTTTCTACTCGTCGAGGTTGAAGGTGGAAAGACCAGACAGACTAGTAGACAACAAAGATGTCTAATCAACCAGAATGATACTGTCAAGAGTCCTGTATGTAAAGAAGCAGTGGGCAAATGGTCCAGCTAGTAATGATATCAAGAATACAGTCATTCGGCTTAATCATTGATATATGGTGTGGTCTAGACAGGTTGAAAGGTACTTTGTGGGGTTTCGTGTAATAAGTGTTTATGAAGACGCGCTTGGCAGCTTGACGCGACGTGCTACCAACTAGAAAAAAAGGTGTCTACCAATTAACACTGTGCGGGACAGCCCATTGGATTGGAGTCCCCAGCTCCGCTAGGGTTATTGGTCAGCCATGCCCCACCTGCACTTGTACCAAGGTCCAAAGGGCTTTGTCTGTCGAATATCTTGCATTGACAGATGCGGTACATAAAGTGAATAGCAACCAACCCCCCAGCCGCACATTGAGCCAGGAGCGTTGTAAACAGGTCATGATAACATGCACTCTAAGGGGATACGACCACTTTAAGCTGGTGGTATTTCTAATCTAGGTATTAGTTTTCGCTTTCAACATCATGCATTATGAGTAAAAGTTGAGGCTTATCGCGGCTCAGCCTTTGATAATTACCACCCTCCTATGGAAGCTGTCTTCCAGCAGCAACACCTCTGTTCTCTCTCCGTAGCGTTTCACTGTATCCATCTCATGTATTGTCTCAGCCCACCTTGCAAATGGAAGTTCTATAGGGAATGTTGCGTAGGAGATAAATGCTGGAACATGGATTCAAGAAAAGCCAGACAATTAGGGGAGTCTGACTAACAATATATATGCAAGTACATAAACAGCTCTGGAGCACCCGCTAAGCCGCTATAGTCAACAACGACCAGAACAAACACCACCATCGACCACGCATCTTGAAGCCATACACTTATGGACGGGTAAACCATGCAGATTCATAGCTGCTTCTTCTTCGATGTCAACACCTAGTCTCAGGCAAGATCTCGTCGAACATTGCACAGAAGCTGCATCGGATATCTATGCCGAGTGTACTTCTATGCTCACTGGCGGGGGCCATGATAAAGACGGGGCAGCCTTAACCTCCCTTGAGGGCTGCGGCCCAGCACTTGTAGAATTGCTGTCGCGTCAAGCGAACATAGTGCACCGTCTGTATCAGTTACGGAGTGAGTTTGGGACTTCAGCCGCAGCCAATGCGCAGGAGCATGAGAATGAGAATGAGAATGAGCTGTCATGTTGGGATCAGTCCTGGCCACAGGACATTAAATATGACCTCGCTCTCAAACGACTAGAAGATATCGCATCGATCGCCTATTCGAAATTCTACGCGTTCGTCTTCAAGGACCTTCCGGTATGCTGGCGACAGCTGTACACTGATGCTAGGATCCTGAAGTTCTGTCTTCTATTCATCAACTCGCGATACACTACTTGTGCTGGCCAGCACAGATCAGATATGAGCCCCTCCACAGACCCGACTGTCGTCAATCCCGATATCTTGGATGAACTTATCAAATCGCTGGATCTCACCCTCATCCTAGCTGGTGCAGCGGGACAAAGGAGAGGGAGACGATGGGTTGATAGAGCACTGGAACTGCTCCGTCTCCTCTGGCTAGCCAAGTGCGAATCTGAAGATAAGCGCGACGCTCTGGGAGGTAGGCATTACCGTCCAGCGAAGAGACCAAAGCTGTCATCAGAGAACCCCATCCCACCAGGCACTGATGCAGCATGTCTCGAAAACACCACCTTTTCGACGAGAGAGCCATTTACGCCGCTTGTAGCGCACCCTATAAGAGCTACCAAGGCCCTGTCAATGGAGGAGTTCCAAGCATGCATGGACCGGCCGCGTGACCCCAAGCTCGGCCCCGCGCCCCTCATCATCCGGAATACCCTCGACGAGTGGCCGGCTCTCAGCACACGCCCGTGGAACCGGCCCGCCTACCTGTTATCCCAGACCTTCGACGGCCGACGTCTCGTGCCGGTGGAGATAGGGCGGAGCTACGTCGACGAGGGCTGGGGCCAGAAACTGATCACGTTCGGGGATCTCTTACGAGAGTACATCGACCCGTCGCTTAGGATACCGCAAGAATATGCGAGCGGGACCAGCAAGGGCACGATAACGCAAGACGCAGGCGTTGAAACAACAGTAGGAGGAAACAAAAACGAATCATCAAATGATCAAATTCTGGCCAAAAGCCGAAGCCAAGGCCAAAACCGAGACCAAGAAGAACAAAACCAAAACCAAGACAATCCCAATCCCAATCCAATAGCCTACCTAGCCCAACATCAGCTATTCACACAACTCCCTAACCTCCGCAACGACATCATGGTGCCGGACTACTGCTACACGGCGCCGCCACCACCGGTTCACCACCTTTCTTCCTCCTCCGACCAGCAGCAGCACCCAGAGGAACTCGACGAACCTCTCCTAAACGCATGGTTCGGACCCCCGGGGACCATCTCCCCATTGCACCACGACCCGTACCACAACATCCTAGCACAGGTCGTGGGCCGGAAATACGTGCGTCTGTACTCGCCTCTCGAGACCCCTCGGCTGGCCGCGAGAGGTAAAGAGAACGGTGTCGAGATGGGTAATACGAGCTCGTTCGACGTCGGGGTTCTGGAAGGCTGGGACGTACCTCCACCCTCGTCCGATTCTGCTATGGATGGTAGTGGGGGTGGGGGTGGGGAAGGCGAAGAAGAAGAAGAAGATCCTGTAGGTGCAGATGTAGACATCGCCGCGTTCAAGGATATACCCTTCGTCGACTGCATCCTCGAGCCCGGCGACACGCTCTATATACCCGTCGGATGGTGGCACTACGTCAGGGGTCTGAGCGTGAGCTTTAGTGTGAGTTTCTGGTGGAATTGAAGATTGAAAAATATAAAAATAAAAGGGAAAGGGGGCGAAAAGTGATCGGGACTGCTAGAATACCTTTTTGCCTCGTGAAGTTGAGAGCAGCTTACGTCTTGTCTACTTGGGATTCTCGAGCCGACCTGCCTGGCTACAAAATCTTGCGGCAAAGGGGTATATGTAGTCGCGGAGCTAGCCAGTTAGCCAACAGATGAGGTACTGTTCAATCTATCAAAGCTATGGAGGTTAAGGAACTGTATACAAACATCCAAACTAGCGCGATAGTAATAAGGCACTCGCATTTCACAAAAGGCTAGTCAAAACGGGTAAAAGTAGCTCGTTGTGCTCTTCGAACTAAATAAAACAGGTCATCTTACAAACGAGGCCTATAAAATGTTGGATATCATAATATGATAACTATAACCTGACGACGTGTAAGTTACAACGCCACAAATAGCATTACTTGTATGCATATATGTATGTATGGTAATGCCTGCGCTCCCCGACTAGGTACACAGCTCGACGGCCACTGATATCCATTACATTGTTAACCCCATGTACCTCCACCGCCACCTCCCCTGCCGCCTCTCCGCTGGGCGCTAAGTCTCCAGTCGTCTTCGGAGGCGTATTTATTATACAGGGGCTGGATCCGCTCGGCCTTCTTGCGCTTGCTGAGCTTATCTGTCGGGGCGACCTTGAAGAAGGTCGGCGCGGCCTCAACGAGCCACTTCGGCTCGATGCTCGTCGTGCAGTGCATGTACTCCTTGACGGTGAGCACGAGTTCTGTGTAGATCACCCACTCGGCCTGCTTGCCGAAGAGGGCCGAGCTCGGGTGCAGGTAAACGGGCGTCCCTTCCACCAAGGTCTTATAGCCCTCCTGCGGGTCTTTTCTCGCCGCGTTGCGGAAGAATCCCGAGCACAACGCCTGGCGGACCTTCTGGGTGTCGCGGCCACACGATACCACCGGGTGACGGTATCTCTGCATGATCTTGAGGAGCTGATCCCTGACGTCCTTGGCTCGTTTCATGGAGCGGAACTGGATGAAGTTTTCGAAGCACCAGGGCGATGAAAACCCGCCCTGCTTCCAGGCATTATAGACGTTGAGGAGCGTGAGGTGGTCCCCATGGGGATCATGGAATTTGGCCTTTTTCTGATCTGCCTGTTGTTGTTTCTCTTTGGGCCGATAAAACACGGTGCCCATATTTAGCATGGCCACGATAGTCAGAACTTCATCGGAGCAACCCATGTCTACGGAGTAAATAAGCACCTTGGCCAATGGCGGATCCATGGGGAAATCAGCCATCTTGCGACCAAGCCTCGTCAGCAGGCCTTCGTCGTCGAGCGCCGACAAGGCATAAAGAGTCTCTAGTGCTTCCAACATGGTATTCGTCGGCGGTGGGTCCATAAAGTCAAAATGAAGGAGATCATTGATGCCCATGGCTTTCAACATCAAAATAACATGGGCCAAGTTCTGACGTTGAATCTCCGGCGGAGTTGTTGGGAGCAACTCTGAATTGTAAGCTGCCTCAGTATAGAGTCGGAAACACTTCCCGGGCCCAGTACGACCTGCGCGGCCTGCACGCTGGTTCGCCTGAGCTTGAGAAATAGGGACCACAATCAAGGAATCCATTCCTAGTTTGGGGTCGTAGGTGTTCTGCTTCACGAAACCTGGGTCAACCACATAGTAAATGCCATCAATCGTAATGGACGTCTCAGCAATATTCGTAGCGATGACGACTTTTCGACTGCCAGGGGGGGCAGGGTCGAAGACCCGGGATTGGACTTCTGTAGGAAGACTAAGGTTGAGGTTAGCACGAGCAGACACCCAATCGTTGGATATTAGCAACAAGCATACCTGCTGTATATAGGGCAAATGATCAATTCGGGGACATTGGGCCCTAACGCTTTCATTCGCTCATATAATATCTCACAGCTAGTGTCGATTTCCTCCTGTCCCGTTAGGAACAGAAGAATATCGCCACTGGGCTCTGTTAGATGTATCTGCATGACTGTAACGAGCGCAGCACTTCAAAGATGTCAGTGCTGGTCAGAGGAGATATTGGGTTTTCCTTACTCTAGGTAGTCCGACTCCGGTTCACGGGAGTAGAGAATCTCTACAGGGAAAGTACGGCCAGGGATGGTGAAGATAGGGCATTGGTTGAAGTATTCGGAGAACTTATCAGCGTCGAGAGTAGCTGAGGTGACGATGATCTTCATATCGCGCCGGCGTTTCACCGTCTTTTTGAGCAGAGCAAAGAGAACATCTTATCACGAACGTCAGCATATACGATGGAGGGAAGGGCTAAGGGGGAGGGGCATATCAAGGGCTGTCTTGGCAATCTCATACCTGTTGATATAGTGCGCTCGTGAGCCTCGTCCAACATGATGACAGAGTATCTCTTCAGATCAGGGTCCATGAGAATTTCACGTTCCAGCATACCGTCCGTCATGTATTTTATCCTGGTCGCAGGGCTTGTCTTGTCCTCGAATCTGATGGTATAGCCAACCTCTTGGCCGAGTTCACAACCAACCTCCTCAGCTACACGTTTCGCAACAGACATGGCTGCTACTCGACGCGGTTGTGTACACCCTACCATGCCATTGTTGGTGAATCCGGCTTCGTCCAGGTACTGGGTCAGCTGAGTCGTCTTTCCCGAGCCGGTCTCTCCAACAACGATTAGGATTTGATTCTCGTGCACGGCCTTGATGAGCTGGTCCCTGAAGGCGAAGACTGGAAGGCCCTCCCTCTGCTCCTTGATCGACAAGTTCGTCCGCCTGCCATAAGATTGGTCTTTGGGTGCAATGACTCGCCTCCATTCCGGGACGCCTTCGGTTTTCGCCGCATTAGCTTTGGAATTTCGCAAATCGCTAGCAAATTGCCTGCTGTCTGGATTCGCCATGGGGTCATGCCATTGTGATGAAAGATCCATTTTGGTTTCCTGTTCGGCTGCCTCAGTCTCCTGTTGCCGTAACTCTTTCCTCTCTCTTGCTAACGTAGCCCCAGACATAGCCGCTCGATTGAGCGAGCCATCTGGGGCTTTCACTACTCTGATAGGCGAAAGTTCTAAAGATTGTTTGGTCTGACCAGCTAAGAAGGGGGGCTCTTCTTCTCGAACTTCGATATCGACGTCTTCTTCGAGTTCCAATTCGCCTTCGCCGCGCAGGGTAGCATTATAATCCTCCTCAAGATCGGGATAATCCGAGGCTTTTGCGACACCGGAAGCAATAAGTTGACGGATCTCCCATCGTTCGGGGGAGGTCATCCGCTTCTTATGCTTTCCCCTCGTCCTTGCGTAATCCGAAAGAGCAGCAGAGTTATCAGTCGACGGCAAAGGAGCAACCCCGTTGCGACTCCCAAGACTTTCCATGTTCGCGCCTGATTGGATACGCGCTGCGGGCGCAAGATCCATGCCAGTCTCCTGATCAACATCCTTCATAGAGAGTCCGATGCGGCTACTCTCAATTTTGATGACTTTCACTTTTATATCCTGGCCCCGCGCAAGAAGATCCGAAGGATGGTTCACCCTCTGGCCTTGGACGAGGTTTGAGATATGTACCATGCCATCGACCTTACCCCTGACACCGTGCAGATTCACGAACGCACCAAAGTCCTTGATACCAGTCACATGGCCATCGTAGACCTTATAGAGCACCGGCGCATCGTCAATTTCAACTTCGGGCGAACGCCGTAGCACATCGTCATCCTCCTCATCCTCGTATTTCCGTTCCCGTCTGCTTCTTCCGTCCCTTCGGCCTCGGCGATAATCATCATGGCCATCATCTCTGCGTTCACGAGATCGCCGCCTCTCTTTCCTCCGATGTCGTCCATCTTCTTCTTCATAAGGACTTCTGGAACGTTTTCTCGACGGCGCGTCACGAGGGGGTTTTGGCGCTAAATCTTCTAGGAGGGCTAGGGTGTCGTCTATCTCGTCCGTTTCAGTCGCTGTAACCTCCTTATCCGGTATGCTCAACCCCTTGAATAAAGTCTCCTTCTCCTGTATTGACCTAGACTGTTTCTCGAAATCCTCGTGTGCCTTTGAGCTTCCGCCTGTTGTTTTGAACTTCGGGTGCATGGCCAGGACCAAACGGTCTACGCTGTCGAACAGACTATCGGGCCAGCTAGCGCCACCCATGCCGGCCAACTTGCTCTTGAAATCGCCTAAACCCCTGCATTCCAGTCTCTGTGCGATGATAAACTCAGCAAGGGTCTTTTCGTTTATGCCCAAGTGGTTCTGTAGCTCCGAGGTGACCTTGGAAACGAGCGACAATAGCTCGAGCTCCTCGAAATCGTCCATGTTCAGGTTCTCGGATCGCCGCCGCCGGTAGACTGCTATAGATAATTATGATAAGCCTCAACGGTACCGTCCATATGCGCTATGAATCTGGTCCCTCTTGCTCTTCATCCGAAAGTAACTTGAACGCGAGGGCGAAAGCGCCACCGTTGAACTGGAAATGTAAAGTATAGCGATTTCGCGCTGTCTGTCTCCGGAATTTCTAATGCGATAAGTGATAAGCAACAAGCTAGTTTATGCAGATACAGCAGTCTGGAGATCTGGAAGGTTACATGTACCTCTAGATAGGTACATACATAGGTACATGGAACCCTTCATTACGTGAGCGCTGAACCAATGCCACAGTCACTAGCACGCTTCTAGCTTAAATGCCTGCCTAAAATGTGGGTTCAACTGGCTCGAACTACGTATGTAGTGGCGTGACCCACTCTGAACTGTTGCCTCTCTTGTCATTTCAAGACCCAGATCAATCGCTCCTGAGCGCGTGAGTTGCCAGAGAGCATTAAACATCTACTTATACTCTCTTTCTACTATCTCTCTGGTCATAACCATTATATCTAGACTACTTATCATTCACTTATAGACCGCCCAAAAGAATACAGAATCGACCCCCAAACCGCACAATATGAGTTGTGCCGACTGGTTTCTCGCCTTCATAGCTATTCTATTCCCACCCCTTGCTGGTACGTCACCTTATGTGCCCCCTCAAAGCGCTAGCGAACCTGTCGAAAGTGAAATGAACCAGTATCATCAAACCGTGCCAACAAGCATCGACCTCAAAGTTCCTCGCTATGGCGAACCTTTGTTATTATCTACATATGACAAGAGACTCCTGATTTCAGCAATTTTAGCATAATAAACATGATGATGGGGTTGCTCAGACACAAACAAGCAACGAGGCAAGAAAGCTAACTGACGACTGCGTCCCTTCCATCTAGTCTGGGTAAAATGCGGCCTCTGCTCCGTCGACTCCCTCATCAACATCCTTCTCTCCAGTCTTGGCTACGTGAGTATTACCACTCATCACTCATCATTACAAACGATAAATGCACATTATGGGCTGCAGTACATACTGACCAGGCAAATACCAGATCCCGGGGTTGTTGCACGCATGGTACATAATCGCCAAATACCCCGACGAGCTAGAATATGAGCGGGTACCGCAAGACTACGAAAGCGGGCACGGACACGGGCACCGCACGGAGCGCATCACGTACGTCTTCGTTCCTGCGCCCCAGATGCCATCGCCATCACCGTCGCAGCAGCAGCAGCATCAACACCAGGCGCAGACCAAGTCTGGTTCTGCTGGCTCAGCAATGAACTACGGCACTACCAGCACCAACGCTGCCGCCGCCCCCGCTGGCTCCTCGGCCCCGGCCCCGGGCCCTTCTCACCACCAGAACGACGAGGCTAGTGGCAGTAACGACCACCACGCACCACCCACTTACGCCGAAGCTGTCAAGGGTGATCATAAGATTCAGTCGGATGATTAAAGGTCTATATACCCAGAAAGTCATCAATATCGAGCTCGTTTAGGAGGTGTAGGACAGATATGCATCCTCCGAGCACGGGGAATTCCTGTGCTGACTCGTATGTACCCAATAATTGTTGGTACATGCATGTATGTGGGAGATATAACAGGGAGTGGGGGAACAGATATGTATTTCTATACCACTAGCCCTCACACAATCGCCGTTACGACTTTTATTCTTATATAACATTCCCAGGTTGGTCGAGTATGGAGAGGCGGACACTCCACCTTTGTTGGATTAGACAGGATATTAACTGCATCGCGATAGCGACATGACAGTTTATCCAAGGATTCACTGGAGTCGATACTCCAATATTGATTCTTTGTTTCATTACATTATTCAAGTCATAGTAGAGTAATAATAGGTCAATTGGGTTTTGCCTAAGGTGTACAGTCTAAGTCTATTCGAGATTTACGGAATTTTCATGTTTATAAGTGCTTTACTTCCACACATCACTCGTCATCTCATCAACGTCTCCATCTTCCCGCTCTCTATCACCATCGCCGATGCTTGCATCTCCCGTAGACTTTCGACTGGCCCCGTCAGGCGCGCTCTCGGCCGGTATCGTTGAGGCAGTTCTACCGCGCTTCGCACGCCCGTGATAAACGCAAACGCCAGTGCCTCCTGACATGTGGCGCTTGTTTCTCGGGCACATGGGACTCGTAGGTAGGTGCTCAGGGAGATCGAAGGTAAATGTGCGCATCGTGTTTTCCGTCACGGTGCGTTGGATAGCGTCGTACGTAGGGGGGATTGTAGTGGGCACCTCCCACCACTCTTTGCGGGGATTGTCCCTTCTCGGGGCTCTGAGACTGTTACTTGATGCAGCCAGTTTCTCATCCCTGTTTGGTTGCTTCTTATTTCTGATTATGCTCCTGTCGCTGTTGCTACCACTGGTATTCCCGGTGGCGTCCTTCTGGGTTTTGAATTTGCTCCTATCCGGCTTTGAACGTATGCGTAGAGTTGATGATGAGCTAGAAGTTGCTGGAGTAAATGCCGTGGAAAGAGGGGACCGCCCTTTTTGGCCGACTTGCTCATCTTGTCGAGAAAGAGGGCTAGGGCGCCGTGCTGGGGTTGATGTATTAGAAAATAGGTCCACAGAGCCCTCGACGCCGTTCGGTGTCTGAATCCGCATAGCTTCCTATTAAATCCCCTTAGTACCACCTAGTAACAATGAGAGATCATCCATGCAAGTGTATAGTCGTACGCTGGGAATAACACTTACACCGCCGGGATAGTCGGAGTCCCAGTTACTGACCGGCACTGCTAGGTAGGCTTCTGTTAGCACGACAGGAGGTCTACATGTGATTAAAACTGTCGCTGTTCCGTCGTTTGTTCTCTGGGGGCCGTTAGAGAACATACCAGGTAGCTCCCCCTTTTCAGATACTGGAGTAGAGAACGGCGACCGATTACGCAAGGATCCTGGAAGAGAGCTCGACGTACTTGTCGCTGATGAATAGGAAACCTTTCGCCGCCAATGGTTTTTCGTGAAGAGTTTCGCAGAGCGATTCTTTAGTGACTTGGGTGCTTCCTCTGCAGGTGGCGTGCCTGCTTCAGATGGGCTCGTAGCCTGATCCTGTGATAGCGGTGACCGTGTGTGGGCTATATCTTGGTGCTTAGGTTTCTAGTCCCTGAGTTAGGTCTGATATAATATCCCACCGCATAACAACTACGTACCAGTCGATTGTGCTCTCTGAGCATTCGCCAGTTAATGAGTAACTTTTTGCTCTTTGGTCTTGGGACAGGATGAGGAGTGGGGGTACCTGGTTTCAAATGCGATGTATCTGTTTGGGGGTCTATGTGTGTTTGATTTCTAGCAGTAGGCGTATCTGTAGCCCCATTGTTCACTTCTGCATCGCCTTCAGTACTTGAAAGGTGCAATGGTGAAGGAGATATGGCACTGCGTGGCTGGAACACGGAGCCCCCGCTTATGCTGCTGGTCCTGGCAACGTCGATCGACGGCCACTGGAGCGATTGTACGTGGGCTTCCTCGGTCAAGTACGGGCTAGGAAGAGGAACATCTGGGGGGCGACCGAATCGAAACGAGGAGCTGCCACTTTCACTGCTCGTAGTTGTTCTAGACGGAGAAAGTCGTTTCCCTGTGCTGTCTGATTTCTTTTCCGCCTTCATACCGAGGAGTGGTCCGGAAAGAGGAGTCCTGGGCGAGTGGTCCGAACTGGATTTTCCAGAACGCTTGCGCCACCTGAAGGGCTTGATGAGATCCTTGGACGGCGTTTCGACAATCTCACGCTCTGCCCAGTAACCAGCGGGGAACCATACCCATTCGCAGCCTTCCTTGGCAGGCCGTGGCGGGTCCATGCTGGAGGAAAGCATGGGAGGTGCACTGAAGGCAGGTTCCTTGTTGCTCTGACGGGGACCAAAGGAGTAGGAGGACGAAATATCAGAATTTTTCACAGGAGCAACGGACATCGATGGATATCGACTACTAGGGCCATCCATGGCAGAGATGCTGCGTGGGCGCCGTGGACTACTGGCTCTCCGCCGGGGTGGCTCTTCGCATCCTGGGCTGGCTTTACCATCACTCTCACCCAAAAGGGGCGGGAAGGGGTCGATGAAGTGAATAGTTGTAGAGCGCCGCCGCCTCGTCAGTAAGTCCATGACCGGCAGTAGTGCCTTGCAAAGCTGTATGTATAAAGGAGAGATTATCCGTTGTTACCTAGGTAGGGAAAGAAAGCGTTGTGACAATGAGTGGACATTTCATAGTGTTATGCTGTTCTTAGGATCTGTTTGTCTTTGAGCGGAAATGCGCCGCCACGTGGCCAGTCTAGAAAAGATATAAGGATGTATTAAGGTATAAATTCCAAGAACGGGGTAGAAGGAGGCAAGGGTCAATATAAACAGGCGTGTTTTACACACTCGTCGCCAATGGCATGGGGTTAGTAACGATCTATGTAGGTATTTTGTTTGTTATCACAATGTGCCTAAAGTCCACCTACGTCCTTAGTTGGATAGATACGCGATATCGTGTGCGTCGCACCTGCTCATAAGGCAAAATCGAGCTCTAAGAAGCAGCAGTAATGTCGGGAATATCCCTGGGCACTAACTCAAGGCAAGGCAAGGACATACATGCTGCCTCGACCTGCTGCATGGATGAAACAAATGGGGGAAAAAAAGGAGGCAGGCACGACAAGAGTATCGCACCGGGTTGCCCGAAGGCAGAGGACTGGCAACTGACGACCGAGGACTTAACACAAAGCTGGACTCTAGGATGATGAGAGGAAAAGAAAGCAGGATGTAGGTATTTATTTATATTTATATTTATACATATATGTACATGCATGGATCTAGGGGGTATGCTCGAATTGCTACCGCTTAGTAATTTGGGAGAAAAGGTAAACCGCCTTAGGTATTCAACCTTAGGCTGTAGGTAACACATATGATGTATATCCAACCACCATGCCATACGCCGAATATACTTTACCAATCACACAAAATATAGTAGAACACTTGAGAATTTCCGATGCCCATGACACAAATGATAAACAATCATGCCGGTCTATGAGTCTTTCATGAATAAACCAGCACCCCCAAACTCCATCTATTCCGAGAATGATATTACATGGGGCCGGTCTTTATCTGACCGGTCCCTCTCGCGCTGCTGGGACTTGGGCTCTAGCCGTGTGATTTCATCTAGCTGGGATGAATCTTCGTAAAGTGGCTCTTCTTCGTTCCAGATGCCGGCGCCTTCGTGCACCCCATCCGCTTCTTCGCCAAGACCTTCTTCGAGCACCTGTTCCTTTTGGCGCTGTGCAAACTGGGCGCCTCGTCGCTGCCTTTCGATTCTTCTTCTTCGGTCTTCATCGGTCACGGTAAGTTCGGACAGATGTTCGTTGATCTTGGCTTCCACAAGGCTCTTGACATGGAAGGCGAGCGCTTGGCTTCTGAACACACCACTGAACCGGTATGATAGCCACAAGTAGAGAGTGATGGACTTGTGAAGTGACTCCAACATCCTCAGGTGCTCCGTCTCTCCATGTTTCCACTCTCGCTCTTCATCTAGTAGTTCCAAGTTGATTTCCGGGATGTCAACCAAGTCGCCACCCTCCATTCTAGAAACGCACCTTGCAAGAGACTGAAGCACCTGCGGCCCATTGTGGTCCCTTAAAGCCACTGGCGCATTGAGAAATACGCATCGATCATAGATCGACATTGGAAATGGTTGGATCAGGTCTGCGATTTCTAGCATCTCTTTAAGGTTGCAGAGATGGAAGTTCGATGAAAGCCTCGCTATATCACGCAACCGAACAATGATGAAGCTAAGGGGGGTATTTGGAGGGAAGTACTGCGCCAGGCGCTCTATCATGGCCGTGGGGGGACAAACGCCTGCTGTCTGCAGGGGTGGGGGCTCTGAGTTGAATGCATTTATAAGAACCGCCAAGTCTTCATCTTCGAGCGCCGTCACCAGGCCCGGTGTGCCAGGCTTATTAGTCCCGGAAGGGTTGTTGTGGATGGCTTGGTGGGCAGTCCTGTAGCGACCTGCTCGGCCACCAATTTGCTTCAATTCAGAGACGGTCATCTGCCGAAAACCGATGTTGTCACGTTTATGCGTCGCTTCAAATACAACACGTTTGATCTCGAGGTTCAAACCCATGCCAATCGCATCACTGGCAACTAGGAAATCGTGGTCATTGTCGGGGTCGTTGAATAGTGCGGCCTGTTGAGCGCGTGTCTCTGGTGGTAAAGATCCATACACAACAGCCACACGCTTACCCGTCGCTTGCTCGATCTGTTTCTTGAGGGTGTGTATGCCGACGCGGCTGAACGACACGACGGCATCTCCCTTCTGAAGATCCTCCAACCTCCCCCCCAAGCTTTCGTGCGTTGTCTCTAGTCCACTGAGACGCTTATAGCGATGGACCACGCACTTATCGCCCAATATGGCGCACAGGGATTCGATCAGCTGAACGGCACGTTCTTCTCCACAGAGGTGGACTTCTTTGGCCTGGACACCGAGAAAAGCTTGCGTCCAGGCCCAGCCTCTCTCGGAATCGCCTATCATTTGTATCTCGTCTATCACAGCCACATCGACGAGCTGGTTCACAGGGGTCATCTCGACAGTACAGCTCCTATAGTATATATCGGTATCTGTTGGGATACGTTGCTCCTCTCCCGTTATCAAAGCACAACTCCTTCCTTTGGCTAGGAAACGGGTGTACACCTCATGCGCCAATAACCGAAGGGGTCCGGCGTAGATGCCGGTTTTTGCGTTTTCAAGAGCCTTTAACGCGTTGTAGGTCTTGCCAGAGTTGGTCGGGCCGACGTGGAGATGGATGGTACGCTGGAGAGCCCGCGTGGCGGGGAACCACTCGGCAGGGTATCGCATATCGGCAATTTTCTGGTGGGTGGCAAGGATGCTGTTCTGAAATCTCGAGCGCATAAGAAAGCTCCGGAAGGCATAGGCAACCTCGACGCTGAGCCCCTTGACGTCCTCGGTAACGAAGGCATTGCGAAGGGACCAAAAAAGGGGGTTATCTTTCCGTGATGTCAGATTCTTTTCGCCGGCCAAGTCACAGGCGCGGTTGATAGAAATGCGAAATAACTTTACTTCACGGTCGAAGTCGAGTCGAGAACTGATGCCGAAAGCCCTGTACTCGTCTTTTTGCTCGGACCAGTTTCGTGCCTTCAGGAAGTCGTCAAAGTAAGCATGAGCTATCTTCCGGAAGACCACATATGTCTTCTTCGCTTCGCGTTGCTGTGCCGAAGTGAGGATGGATGTTGATGACTGGGCATTATCGAGACGGTCTAGTTTCACAGAAGCTTCTTGCGTCAGATTCTGGGTCGATCTATGCTTTGAGGCTCTCTGCCTTGTGACAACAGTACTGAAGGGATACTTTGGAGGACATATCGAACGGCATGTACGGCTCTTGCTAGCCAAACTGCGGCCAAGGGAAAGGAAGCGCATTCTTGCTGGTTACGCGCATTAGGTTCCTCATGTCCTGGGAGAAGAATTAGTGCGTAACCATATTATTGCTCCTGCTCGACATCTGTTTCAAAAAAAAAGCGGAACATGATCTTAGATCATGGTCAGGCCCATTTACTCAACTGAAAACCTCGAAATTAATTGTCCACGGCTTGCTTTTGCCACAGATCATAAGTACACTGGCTTAGATGCTTCACTGAATAATAAAGAATTTAATGCATAACATTTCGCCCCCGGAGCCTTATCACTTATCATCCCAAGCGCCTATCCACTAGATAATTCCTATTCAAGTTAGTAATTGGGTATGTACATATGCTAGTTAGCTTGAAGTTCTTCTTAGCCTAGCACAGTAATAGAAGATTAAGCACCGTGTATACGGCACCTGGTGTACCCAATGGACGCCTGTATCCATATGGTCTGTGCGGCAGATCGTATCGTCATCTTGCTTCATCCCTAACTTACCTTATGTAATAGATCGGTCCCTTTAGGATTCCATACCTAGTACTATGTACATGTTCAAGATCCTACCAGTATGATGATCTAACAAGATTTGACTTGTCTACAACCCGACGCACAACGAACTTCCATATACAAACTTTTCCTCGGCTTCGCTGGGAAACAATTATTACGATCACTAATAAAGCTTCTTCATCTTGAGCAGTCGAAGCGCGGGAGTTGGAATAATGGCATCCTCTTCAACGCAAACGCCTCTCCTCTAGTAAGTATTTCTGTCCCTTAATCCTCCCTCTCGACAACATGCCTGAATACAAGGAACAAATAATTGGCGGATGATGTATTGAATTTAAAGAGTACATACCTCCATTATCCAGTATTTTGCGGGTAACAGGTAACCGCACCAACAATATAGTGCTCGCATTAATGTATTCAGGCGTGTTGCCGCGAGAGCGGATGCAGATATGAGGATGTGCATCTGCTACTTGTGTGCACAGTTTGCTTATGACGTTCCTACAGCTCGTGCATTGCGCACAACACCACCATCCTCGCCGAGTGCACAACCTCGGCATCCTCACAGACGTCGTCACTGGCCTCAGTGATCTTACCGAAGATCGAACATGACGCACCGCAGAAGCTGACCTATACTCACGGCACACACCATATCCACTACATATCCGAGGCGCCTTCGGTTTACCCGGACAATGCATCGGCGGGAGGCCTAACATTTCTAGTCGTGGCGGATTCATCGCTGGGGAGGCGTGTCCCCTTCGGTTTCCTGTTCGAGATCCGGAAGCGATTCCTGCGCGAATTCGATGAGATCAGCACCGATTTTGCCGACTTGCCGAATTACGGTGCCGCGAGTTTTAATTCCGAGCTCAAGAACCTGATGGTCGACTTTGGCACCACCTCAGGTGGCCGCGATGATGCCATCTCGAACGTCCAGCGTGAGATCGATGACGTGCGCGGCATTATGACGAGGAACATCGAGGGTCTGCTTGAACGCGGCGAGCGCATCGATCTACTGGTTGATAAAACGGATAGGCTGGGCGGCAGCGCCCGGGAGTTCCGCGTCCGTAGTCGTGGCCTCAAGAGGCAGATGTGGTGGAAGAACGTGAAGCTCATGACACTTCTCGTTGTGGTGCTACTCCTAATTGTCATGTCGATCGTGATCGGAGTCAAGAATGCGGCTCACTGAGCGGCGTCTCGGTCGAGGGAGAGAAAAGGAGTTGAGGTAGAGTCTGAAGCATCATTGTAACAACTTGGGAAAGGTCATTTCGCTTATAAACGGGCGTTGGACGGAACGGAACTACTGATCAGTGTCGATTATCGCGAGCTTGCGATGATGGCACGGGCGAAAGTTGAGGGGCACAGCCAGCCCAATTTCTTTTGTTATGAAGTATCGATACCCTTGCTTGGCTACGCCAGATGGGGGCCATAGCTGTATTACCCATCACGTGTAAATATACATAACCATATTCTCGCTCATCTGTGTGTATGGATGGCCTTGGATAACATGAAGTCTGTGGTGGCTTGTGACGTTCTAACCTAGCACGTTTCGTAAGAATAGGCTTGTTTTCTAACTACCACAAACCTCGGAAGGCGAAGGCCGACATTCGTAATATTTCGTGTCGACATTCATAACGTTCCCTTTTCCTATACCTAACCCATGCCTGGGTATCTTTCCAGCTATGCTTCTAGGCCTTTGTTTCTGGCCACCGGACAGATCCCATACCGTAAACCTGCCCTCAGGGAGACACTGAGAAATCATACAACAGGCACACTCACTCACTCACAACATCGGACCACCAGGCCGTTTTGGAGTGGTCAGAGTCCCGGGGTGGTGATAAACGTAGCCATGCGCCACGGGGTTCATTGAAAGACTTGAATTCAACCCGGGACTGGCGTTGAGGGCCAGAGAAGGAGACCGCCGCTGTAGTCTAGCCGTAAAGAATACGGGGTGTAGACTTGATGCGTCGCAGAGTTGGGAACGAGAAGCAAGGGCTAGGTTTGGGCCTTGGTGATGACGTTCCCATGCGCCTTGAAGAAGATCGATGCCCGTTGCTTGTGTTTGGAGCCTCGTCATATTTATTTATTTATTTATTTCAGTTTGAGTGGGCAATGTCAGACGTTAAATGTCTGATGTCTGGCTTTGCTTAGTTGCTTGTTCTATGTTGAGTTGGTTTGGTTTGGGTTTGGGTTTGTGAGGTGAGATCAACCGAAATGATGACGTGGTGACTGGAGTGATCGTACAGGTATAATTATTATGTATATGCGTGTACATATGTTGTTGACGAGGTAACGGTTCTTGTAAAAGAAAGCGAGCAAAGAGTAAGGAGTAAAGGTAGGAAGAGGTGGGATTATTATCTATGTGTATGATAAGCCTTCCGAACGATGTCTTTAGGATGTGCTCTGTGTATGCTGGAGAGACCCAGTGTAGCCAGTGATGTTGAATTGATCAAGAACTGCCGGCTTCTGCCTTGAGGTCCGATTTGCGTATTTTACACACAAGGAACTTTATATCTGAGAAGTGTGTATTAGATAGATAGACTCAAGAGTCCAATTTTCCTAGAAACAGAGTGATAGCTGGCCGTCATGAGGTGTGTGTACTTAGAAGCTTCCGAGGTTCTGGGCATTCCGAGCTTGGTTTGCTGTGTTACCCCACCACTATATTTACGCCTTATCCGTTTTTGTCTCTGTCTTGAAGTGCCCTGGCGTCATTTTCAAGTGTCCAATTCCTAGTTAAACAGCAATTGACCACATTGATTATTATAAGATTCCAGAGATATCTGGGATTAACAAGTTGAGAAGATGAATATATTTAAACCCCATTTTTGCATATCTATCCGCGGAGTTTATATATATGTCGTATTAAGTCGTTGCCTTTTCCGCATTGGCCTTCTTGCGTTGACGCCTCGATGACTTCTTTTCTGCTTCCTTTCCCTTTTTAACTGCGCTTACTAGAGACTCAATCTCTTCAGCCTGCTCAGCTGCTTTCTTCTCCTTATCTCGCGTCTCCTGCGCCTTCTTCTCCAGGGCCCTCAGGGCGGCCTGTTCCTTTTCCGTCTTTTCAATTAGCTTATCGCTGGTTTCCCATAGCTGCTTCGCAACCTCTTCACTCTTGACGTCGGTCCTGGCGAAATCCACCTCCATACATTCTTTGATTAGCTTGCCGCCGACCCCCCTTCCCAGCCCGGCCTCCATGGCTGCGTATAGGATAGACTGCGCTCCCATCTCTGCACTTTTAAGGAAAAGCCAAGGTAAGAAATAGCCAAAGACGTAGAGAATAAGGCCCCACAAAGAGCCGCGTGTGAGCCATCGCCGCATTCCGGGTGTGCGTGTGAAGCCAGGGTCCGCGAAGATGACTCTGGCGTTCATTGGCAAACCATCCGGCCTCTTGTATGCATCTAGATGTTTCTGGAAGGCCTGTCCGAACACCATCATCGCTAGCTTGCTCCTGGCGTAGGCCTTCTTTGGGGACCACTTCTTCTTGGATAGGGGATCGGCGAGGTCCGGGGACGCTATATAGGATGAACACGTCGGTATTATGATCCGGACATCACGGTCGATCGGCTGTACTCGGAGCGCTGGGCTTAATATGCCCAGGAGATGGAAATTGGCAAGATAGTTGACCATCCACATCTCCTCGATTCCTTCGTCGGTCTCTGTCCTCGCTTTTCCGGGGGTGGTGAGTGTATTCGCACACAGAATTATCATGTCTAATCGCCTCGGGGGGGCATTGTCGATCCATTTCGTCGCGAATTTGCGAATGCTGTGAAGCGAGCTGAGGTCTACCTGTTCGGCGTATATCATCTGGTTCTTTGTCTGCTCACGAAGCTCTCCTATTTGGTCGGCTAAGAAAGGATTCGACGGCGGCAAGTGTGTGAGGAGGACGATCTGGGCACCCCGCTGCGCAAGCTCTCGCGTGACGGCTGCACCTATTCCAGAAGTGCCCCCCGTTATCATCACGACCCTACCGTGCATTGCCCTGTCTGACCGGTTCGTTGCGCCGCTGCAATATATCTTAATCAGGTAAATTGAAACGACCACGGCGCCGGCTTGAAATAACGTCCATGGCTGCCTTGCCCACTCGGGTACCCATTCTGGCACGCCGTTGACAACTACGCTGTATAAGTAAGGGAGAGGCATGCTGCCTGGAGGGAAAGAAAGGAAGACTGGAGAAAAGCAGGATTGAAGTCTAAAACGAGTTCATAGCATTATGAGCATTCGTTACGGAGCTATGTGCTTACGTCTTCAGCAAAACCCGGGGGTAGTTAAAGCCAGCTACCCTAGACAACTTTTTAACTCGGATATATCGGGTCCTTTAGGTACCAGTAAAAAATGTAGGTACCGCTACTACGTGTAGATGCGGGATGTAACAACCTGGGTAGTGTACATAGTACGCTGTAAGGAGGTACTTCTTAGTGTGTATCCTATAGATGTCTGGGATATATGTACCTAATCTAACCTTAAATAGTAAGCCTGCCCCTCGAAAGAACAGGCAGGCTAAAAACATTTGGTGCAAGCAGATTACTAGAAACCAGGGCATTATGAAGTTCCACTTTTTGGAACGCCTCTTCAACTTTCAATATCTGGAATTCTTAACGTCGATTACTGGCTGACTACCGACCTATCTCTCTGACTTGTCAAGTCGCCTGAATTTCTCAGTGCCGCGTACTCTCCCCGACAAGAAGAAAGGGGAGGGAATCGCTAGACGCGGTCGGCCCGCTCAGCATGAAATATTGCTCTGGCGACCATCTTTCATTATGATTTGACTCTTACCGCTATGGCATCCGAAGAGTGGTCTGGCGATGACGATTCCGCAGAGATATCCCTTCAACACAGGCGCCCTTTTGGCTCAGGACTTAGGAGGAAACAAGTTGTTTTCGTCCCCGCGTCCTCAAACGATCCTGATACCGCTGAAAAGAGTAAGCCTCAGGAGCCTTCCAAATCGATATCCGATATCTATCTCAGCATAGTCCTCCCAAAAGAGGCTGGCAAAGACACACTAGGCGACAATGAAGTCGCTTTTAGTTCAGATGTTTGCAAAGTTTGCAAACTCCCATTGAGTACTGGTTATGAAGTAGTGGGCGAAGAGGGATCGCCCGCCCGACCTCACGAAGCGTCGATAGCCCACCAAGTATGTCTAACTCACTCGCATCCACCATCCGCGTTAGACCGATCACGCTTGGGCCTCAGTGTTTTACAAGCTCAGGGTTGGGATCCGGATGCGCGTACGGGACTCGGGGCTTCGAACCAAGGCATATCTTTCCCCATTAAGCCCAAGCCCAAACACGATACACTCGGGTTGGGGATCGAGATACCAAAGTATATAACGACTAAGAAGAAGGAAAAGCCCCAACTACTGAACGCCAAGAAGGTGCGTAAGATGGCTGCTGAGGATAAAAAGCGCCATGAAAGACTTAGACACCAATTCTTTGGGAACGGAGAAGTAGAAAGGTACTTGGGACTTGGCTAGAGAGATGATACTTCCGATCAGGTATGAACGTTATCATACCCTAGAGAGGAATGGAATGTCCAGTACTTTTGAGCAAATGTTGAGATACTCTCCGGCGACCTTTTCTGTTTCGTCTTAGGCACGCTGAAAGCGTATATTTCGTGACTGGTATGTATACAGGAAGTAGTACGTCGAGCATGGACGTACCTAGTATGCCTTCAAATTGTACAAAAGTAGCGACTAAATTAATTTGTGGTAACTATGTGAGATGCTATGAAGGTACCTTTTACTACTTCTACGTGGTACCGTATTCTGCACAGTGCTTCAATACCTTGCTGCTTTACCTTGTCACCCAGAAGTAGCCGCATTGCGCCGGCATTGGTCTCCTACAGCAAGCAGGTGGGGAAGCTCAACTTCACTTTTCGATGTTTGTCGCATTGAGCATGAGCCAAGGTCTGAAACCCCGCCAAGCACAACACGCTTTAAATTTGTGTACATAACATGTACATCTGCACCTAACCCAGGTAATAGGATACTTGCATGAGGTAGGTGGATAGCCTTCCTCACCAAGGTACAAGGTAGGTAACATGTGCCAACATTCCCCAACTCCCCCTACCTGCATGGATTTTGCCTACGTCGCTTGACTTCAACTTCCTCTCACTAAATAGTAGAAACATATGTGTATCTCCCGCCCTCAGTGATATAGACTCTGTCGTCTATTAGGAATATCAGCCACCTAGTGCCAACTGCCCGACTACAAAATACCGGCCTTGCGACCAAAGAACGTCCATCCTCTACTACTCTACCCCACGTTCCGCGTTCCACGGTGCATACCTACCTAGTCTAGGTACTCTTTGCAATCGACTAGTATCCTGACGAATAGCCGGCCTTTAGGAGCCAAGAACCATTGCTGCTAGGCCGCATCTTCCTCTCTATAAGTTGCACAGGATTGATTATTAGAACTATCGCCTATTCGTGACACGACTGTGGCTTCGTAACGAAAACCCAGTCAGTATGGGGGTGTCAATCATTCAAGAACAACACGACAGTAAGGATTCGTTACACATTGCTTCCCGTGATAAGCTCGGATCGGTTCAAGGCTGACATGGTTCTTTTCTGTCGGAAGTTCTCATAAACACGATAAAGAATATAACAGCTGGTGATGTAAGCAACAACCTATCCATCTCGTCAAACACGGGGCTGGGGTCTAATATATAAACATGTAGTGGAAAGTTCTGGTGATTGATGAGACATCCAAGAAGATAATCGACAATGTCGCCACAGAAGATGACATTCTCAATCACAATATCGCTAGTTAGTCGAATACCCTGGACCTCCCCGCGCTGCCTCCCGCTGGCGCTTCCCTCGCGCGCTTCGCTAAACCACAGGTTATAGATATCGAGCGAATCGAGGAGCGAAGGGAGATGAACCCCACCATGGACGCTATATACCTGCTCTCGCCACAACCTTACATCGTCGATTGTCTTGTTGCCGACCTCGAACGACGTAGATATAGGCGGTCCTTTTTAGTATGGACGACAGTGCTCGATCCACAACTGAGGAAACGGTTGGACGGGTCGCCGGCCGCAAAACAACAGATAGCTGGCTTCGAGACACTCTCTATACACTACTTTCCCCGCGAATCCCATCTCGTCACGTTTCGTGATCCTTGGAGCTTTCCAATATTATACCACCCGTCTTGCAACGGACTCGTGAAACGCCACATGGAGGATTTGGCTCAAAAGGTATGGGAAGTTGTCCAAGAACTCCGCGCACGCTGTTGACATGCAACACCAAATTTCCAGATTACCGCTCTGTGCGTATCATTGGGCGAGTATCCCAAAGTGCGGTATTACCGACCAAAAAATGCAACGCACGAAGCTAGCGTGTTATGCACCCACCTTGCTCGCTTCATCTCCGAAGAGCTGGACGAATTTGCACAGTGGAACTCAAACTTCCCGCCTCCGAGCTCGCGGCCTCAGGGTGTTCTTATAGTGACAGATCGGTCCATGGATCTGATGGCGCCTTTGATCCACGAGTTCACGTACCAGGCCATGGCTCACGACCTGTTACCTATCAAGGACGGGGATAAGGCCACCTTCCACATGAAATTCAATGAGGGGACCCCGGAATTCGAAGAAAAAGATATAGAGCTTTGTGACAAGGATAAAGTGTGGGTGGAGAACCGGCATAAGCACATGAAGGATACGATCGACAAGTTGATGGCGGATTTTCAGAAGTTTCTCGATCAGAACCCCCATTTCACCAACTCGAATAGCGACACGACGAGCATCAATGCGATCAAGGACATGATGGCCGGGTTACCACAGTTTACCGAGATGAAGGAGGCCTACTCTCTTCACATCACCATGGCTCAGGAATGCATGAATATCTTCCAGCATCATAAACTGGCAGACATGGCGCCTATCGAGCAGAGTATGGCGACAGGGCTTGACGAGGACAATCGTAAGGCCAAGAACGTGCTGGATTCGGTCGTGCGGTTACTTGATGATGAGGCCGTGTCGCAATCCGATCGACTGCGCCTTATTCTCATGTATCTTCTCTACCGGGGCGGCGTAATACACGAAGATGTCAAGAGATTATTGGCGCATGCCTCTCTCCCTCCGCAAGACGGTGAGATTACCACGAATTTAGAACAACTTGGTGGCCGGATAATTCGTGGGGGGCTCAAAGAACCAAAGAGGGACGACTCGCCGCTTTTCCCCATCGACCCCAAGGTGCCCATACCCGAAGACAACTATATGTCACGGTACAACCCCGCGGTGAAGCACATGTTAGATAATCTATGCAGGGGGATCCTGGATCAGACCGTTTTTCCCTATGTGAAGCCGCCTCTAGATCCGAACGAAGACGCGCTGATCGGCCAAGGCTCGTTGCGCGCGGCAAAGCCGAGTTGGGCTGGTGCGGGTAGAAAGGCTGCTGATAACAGACAGCGAATTATTGTCTTCATGGCTGGAGGTGCCACTTTCTCGGAATCGCGCGCTTGCTACGAAGTGGGCTCAGCTATGAACCGAGACATCTTCATGGTGACAAGTCACATGCTCACGCCCCAACTTTTCGTCCGGCAAGTAGGCGACTTGAGCGTCGATAAAAGGCGGCTGGATATACCGATGGAACGTCCCACGCAGACGGTGCCAGCCCATCTGTTCGAGCGCCCCGCCCCGCCCATGGGCGCATCACCAGCACCGTCGCTGGGAGGCGGCGCCCCGCGACCACCGCCTGGAGGCCAGCAGCCACAACGAAGGCCTCTACCGCCAGGAGGGCTGCCGGCAGGGCCTAGGATGGGTGGCGCCCCAACACCCCCAACGCAACAGATGGCAGGCATGAGTCTGAACCCGGGTCAGCCTAACGGGTATGATCAACGGCCTTCATCGAGCAGCGATAAACCACACAAACTAGAGAAAGAAAAGAAGAGACGGAACTTTCTGGGTATGAAGAAATCATGAGGAGGTGAGGTTCTGGATGGAGGGGATAAACTACGGTGTTGCGGAGTTGGCATAGCTGGTCTTAAGTCACCAGCCGGAAATAAGCACAACGTTGGCTAGCTAGTAAAACCTCCTGTGCTACGGAGCCGCGCGGCCTTTAGACCTCGAGAGAAGATGCAAAGCGGGCTATAATAACTGGACCGGCAGAAGACACACCGATTTGGTCTGTCTGTGACTGGTTTTGGCATGTATGGCGTTGTGGTGTCCTGTCACGTTTCAAAGGCTTGGTTGATAAATTTTTGAAAGACGTTGATACGATGACGATAATGATGATCAATGATCACGACGATGCTGTTGTTGCTACTGCTGCTACTATTGTTGGGGACATGCAAATCTAGTGACTTTAGTGCGTAATTAGAACAACGAATAAATTCCGGGAAAAGATTATATTTCGAGAATGCAAGGTGGTGGATATTGAAGTGTCTAAACGTAAATAAATATTTGCGTGAGCCGAAGAAACTAGTCGGAAAAGGGGCAGCATCTATCTGTAGTGGGAGCGCACTCTCTTTTCCCCTCTCCTATTTTCTTCCATCTCGCCTTATAATCCGTCCTCCCCTTCCTCTTTTTTTTTTCGTTTTCTCTTTCTTTTATTGTGCCCTGTCTCTATCTATGGAAATGTGCTTAACCTAGTAACTCATAGCCCGGTCTATTTAGTATTTGATCCTCGAATACTTAAGATGGGCCGCACTTGAATTCAGATCCCTCACGTAAGAGACCTGGATAATCTCGCCTGGGCAAGTATACATAGCATTTTGTTTCTTGTCACGCTGGCCACCTGCGTCTGAATAGCTCAAAAGATAGCAGAAAAAGAGGGGCGCACAGAATTAGAGGAAAGGAATGACTACTCGCTGGATTATTTGTGTATTGGGGTGGGCGGGGGAAAGGGGTTATTGCATTGATCGCGCCGGTAATAGACGATACCTATACGACGCAGTGACCAACTGGCTGAACGGACTAACCTAGTTAGTTAACTACTTGTGTCTGCTTTGACCTTCCCACCGTAAAAATTCTTGTCATGACATCTCCCAAACCGCCTGGCTCTTGTTTACCATACCCTCGTGGGTCTTTCCACATCATCCCCTAGATCTATCTATCTGCTGGCTATGAGCAGGCACGCGCTTGTTCTCGCGCTCGTTCCGCTACTAGGCTCTCCACGCATGAAGATTCAAAGATACATCCATCATAAGGCTGTGCGAATTAACCATACTCGTGGACAAGGCCGTAGCAAAAAAAAAAAAAAACCCGGTAAGGGAACCTAGTTCCGACGGAATGGGGCGCCAGCCCCCGGGGGAGGCATCCCTCGCCCATCAAATCCAAACCCTAAAGACTCAGGTCCTTGAAATCCACCCAACCCGGGATGCGGCATGAAGCCCGGAGGGGGGCCGTTGAAGAACCCGGGTGGTGGTGCCATGTTGCGAGGAGGGCCACTCATTGCATCTGGGGGAAATCCACCCATGGGGAAGTTGGGATAGTTACCAGGGGGAGGCATTGCGCGCTGAGATCCTGGTAGGCCAGGAGGGGGGATCATAGGTCGCCCGGGCATGGGCATCTGTTGCCCACCTGTTTGCATCCAGTTGCTCGGGGGCATCTGGTCTAAGCCTGGAGGCACTTGACCAGGTCGCTGTAAAATATGTGTAGGCTGAGGACGAGTCTCTCGCTCTGGGCGAAGGAGCGGCTGCTCGTCAAAGAAGCTCGAGAGGCCAGCGGGCCGAACGTTGGCCTGATGCTGCGAGGAGCTTCGTTCATGTTGGAAGTCTGCGTCGCGATCCGTAGTCGGGGGGATTTGCGCTGGGCGCGAAGGTTGCGGCATTCTCATGACCAGCTGCTCGTTCCGTTGGGGCTCGGGCATGTTGCGACCGCCTTGCATGAGCGATACTAGAAACTCCGTATTAGGATTACTGCTGCGACCAGTCGACGGCTCCACTCTTTGACCACCGGAATTCTGGCTTGGATGACGTTGGCCGATGAGATCATGCAGCAGTATTTGCTGTTCGGGACGCATTGCGGGAAATTGCGCGTTTTGTGGCGGCAGAGGGGGGTGGATATCGTGCGCCTGTGGCGGGGCGCGATGAACAGCGTCGTCTCTGCTCTCTTGGCCGTATTGTTGGAATGGGCCGGGCGACGGAATACCGATCTTGGGGCCAAAATCATGGCTTGGTGGGGGCTCCGCGAACCCAGCTGACGGGGGTGTCGATGCCTGGATAGTCTGTTTCTGAAGCTTCTGCAGTAGCGCTTGGAATGCGACCTTCTCAGCAGCATCCTGCTGTGTGCCAGCTTTCGGTGAGCCCGCCAAGGCTACCAGAGGATTTATCTCGCCGACCGGAGCAGGAGCCGGGGTGGAAGGTTCTGGCTGGGTACGGGACTGCTCTTGTGATGAAAAGAAATTCTGAAACCTAGAACCGGATTTGGGTATTGGAGCAGGGGCGGCATTTTCCTTGACAGGCTCACTGCCGCTGCCTTCCAGCGTAGTCTTCTGGGCGAAGGCGGCAAAAAATTTATCGGCGCCCAATTCAATGGCATGTGTGGGTTTCGTTGAAAGTGGCTTCGTGACGTCGGCATCGACGTGGTCTTGTGCTTTGAGCACGTCGTGGGTTAATGCAGGTCCAGCTTGTGCCTTAGAAGCCGAGGTTTTGGCTTTCATTGTCTCCATGAACTTCTTAAAGTCTTCTTGGGTGTGAGCTTGACCTCGCTCTTCCGAGGGTTCATCAAGCCATTCGGGTTCACGTTCTTGACGCTGGTCCCGATCCCATCGACGCTCGTACTGTCGCTCTCTGGGTCTCTCAGTCTGCGCCTCAGCAGTATCGTCGGTTCTGTCTCTCCAACTCTTCGTTCGGTCGAAACGTTCGCGTGGCTGGGTTGGCTGATTGGCCTCGGTGTCTCTGTTCCACGGATGATCTGCTCGCATTTTGTTGTTCCCGTTTTTGCGGAGCTTATCACCATCGTCTCCTTCTTTTTCTCGGGTAAAGTCGCCAAAGTTGCGGCGGGGACGGTCTGTATTATTGTCGCGGTCGTCTCCTTCGCGCTGTCGGCGCTCCGCTCCAAAGCGTTCAGGTGTTCCGGGACTGGGCCGGTCGCCCATCCGGCCATGAAAGCGCTCGGCGCCCTCGGCGCCAAAGCTCTTGCGTGGCTTCACCGTGCTCCAACCGTCACTATCCTGGTCGCCATCCCCCCGGCGACGGAAGTTATTTTTGCTATCCCGATCCCGATCGCGAAAACGTTGCTCATTGGCGTCAGTCTCGCTATTACGGCTGCGAAATGAGAACCGGTCCCGGGCGTCTCCTTCCTTTGTGGTCTTATCATTGTCATACTGTTTCGTGTTTCGCAGTGTGGTGGCCGAGTTAAATACGAGTCGTGGGGGGCCAAGGACTATATCCTCCGGATCTGATTGTTGTATTAGCGCACATTTCAAAAGAGCTAGATTTTGAGTGCTTGCGAAGCACAGATATGTCGGGCACATACTGGCATTGTTTCGCGATATATGCCTATCGACACCTGGTCGCCTGTTGGCCTGTTCAAGAAGGCTGGCGTCATTGTGGCGAGGCCTGTCGGTGTTGGCTTTATTCCCTTGGCTGTTACGGAAGTTCTCCGGCGGAGGTCTGAAAGTCCCAGCGAATTAGTAACAACAAAAACTATGCACGGTAGATATCCAAGAGTCCAGCTGATTACTCACCCCATCCACTCCTCGGCCGGCGGAAGACTTGGTGGTTTAACACATAGCGGTGAGTCTCGGAGGTGAATTAGCACTTCTGGTGGATATCGTATGGCCATAGCATCGGAAACCGATATGTCTGATGACATATATATTCTATATAGCGAATTGAGTATCGGTCATAAGAGATGCAAGAGTGACGGCGGGGTAAATGTCTATCAGAACGGATTTCGGCGCCGAGATAGTTATGGCACGAATAAAGTTGTGCCTTGTCGTTGGGACAAGGCTGACTGGGAGCAAGGATGCTGGGTTGGCGCTTGATCTGGGTGGAGTCGCAGCTAGAATGCGCTGGAGATCGGAGAATATGTAAATAATGTTAGGCAGGGTACAAGTCGTTTATGCTAGGGCATATCATGCAACCTGGGAGCAGGTATGCTGTAGGTAGACGTAATTATTCGTCGCGTGCGGGGTGAATGCGTAAAAAAAATTAAAGGAGTATGAACAACGCGACAATCAAGGTACTGTGTTCCCGTCTTTTGAGACGGAAGGCTGATGGATGGACAGGTAGTGATAGGGGCCAGTTTGAACGTCGCAAAACCTGTGAGGACTTCAGACCATTTGCTGGTTACATACGACTGTTCGCTCAGGTCGCCGGGTTGCCTGACGGGTAATAGTTGTCGGCGACGGCTGTTCAGCACACCCTCACTCAACTCGAAGCTGCGCAGAAGAGAGAATTGGTTGGTCGGTGGGTTGCGCTGGGAAGCAATAGATTGCGCGGTGAGTGAGGTACAGGGATAGTTGTTTTGATATACAAAGGTCCTTTGGCGGCTATGGGAGGTCAACAAACTGCTGTTTGGTAACTAGGAAGATTAAAAAAAGTTTATTTGGTTGTCAGGATGATTGATGGATGTGGACGGATGCCATTAATGGATGAACGAATGGCTGACTGACTTGGGTGGATAGGTACCTAAGGTATGGAGGGATATTTCCCGGTTTTGGTGGTCAGTTCACCTCAATGACCTGATGTACTTTAGGGATCTTAGGTACCTACCTAGGTACCTACATGTACACGCATGTGTGCCTACATAGGTATACCTTACCTAAGGCAGGCACATGAATTACAGCGCATCGTCAGGCTCAGCTTAGGTGGGGTACTTTCCTCGAGACCCTTGCCCTTTAGACCAATTCACTTGTGCATGCGCCTAGGTTAGCGCCTTACAAACTTAAGAACTGGGGGCAAAGTCAATACTCTGTGCATACATGTAGGTGCAAGCATTTCTTACTTCAAGTTCTGTACTATCTTTTGGCATATAACACTTCTCTCCATAACTCAAGTTATTGAAGCCATCTGCCTATCTGGGTATACATAGGACAAGCAAGTATTTAAGGTTTGTAGGTACCTATGTATGTAGAAGCAAGGAGGCAGTGTTGCAAGAACAAGGCGGATGGATGTAAGTAGGCACGATCTTAAGGTACCTAACAACTGGCTGGCTATCACGGTCTGTCACATAGTACCAATCACCGTAAATCATAAGAAAATCGAGGTAGAGATTGATATTTTCGAAAAATTTTAAGCTTCAGTATCTTAAATCAGTTTCTCAATGCTACCCTTACTCCAGGCAGCAATCCGCTTCTGATTGCACGTCTCCCATAATCTCTTGATCATTGCCTGGTAGATGGCCTTCTCCATGTTGTCTGGCGCCGCAGATTTCTGCGAAACAAGCCAACCAACAGCACCAAACCGTGTAATTACCGTATCGCTGCCCCCCTGAATACAGGTTGTGCGATACAGTATCCTGAGCACTTGTGTACGAAGATTCGGGCCCATATAAGGGTTGGTCGTCAGAGCAAACAGTTTCTCGAACACTTTGCGCTGGTGGAATAGGCCTACATCCTGCGGAGTCCGCAAGCTGTCGACGAGGAAACCTAGTAGCCAGCTGAGCTCAGTGTAGTAGGTTCCGTCCACCGCTGGGCCATCTTGAAGAATAGCCTGAAGAAGTGGTATCTTGTCTACCTGCCATATAGGACCGCTCGTAAGGAACAGATTGACCTTAGCATAGAGGCAATGTAGGGGGTTCTTTAAGATATCGATCGCTCTACACGCAAAGACAACAAGGATGCTCGGCAGTGGCCCATCAATGATTAACCCTTTGGCAGACTCGGCCAGTTCCATAAGAAGCAACCATATCTGCTCATTTTCCTCGTATGTAGATTCCTTGATTTTTGTTGCCATCTTGACAACATTGGTGAGGGCTTCTTGGCGTATGCTCACATGTTCGGAGGAAAGAAGCAAAATGAGAGAAGCGGCATAATCCTCTTCCACTAGCTCCTCTGGTGGTTTGCTTGACCATCTGTGGAGCGAGTTCTCTTTGCTTGCTAAAACCGGAACTGCGAGCCTGCCTTCGAGCTCTTGTGGACTTAGACGGGACGTTGGTTTGTCGTCCCCTTCCTCTTCTGACTGTGCCGCAGGTCCTAGCTCATTAGCAAGCGCTTTCGAATCTGCCTCTAAAGTGTTTGCCCGCTTGGACAGTCCGATTTTGGAACCAAGCTTTCTGTCCCCAATAGCAGCACTCAACAAGCTGCTCATCGAGCTCAAGAACTTGGAGCTAACGCCGGCATTAAGAGAATAACGGAGATAATCTCGAAGTAGAGCTGCCAGCTGCTTAAGCGTATCTTTTCCAGGGGAATTAGACACCAGGAAAGGCAACTGCTCAGCAATCGATACAAGCAACGGACAAGTTCTCGTGGTTGCTTCTTCGCCGGTGTCCGGTTTTTCTGCTTGCTGCTCAATCATTTCTAGGTATTTGGTAGGTGTCCTGGAACACCGCTCGGCACAATTGTCTAGAAACGACCAGATGGCCGTGTCAAGCTGGCCGGCATTTTTCAAGGCGGCTACGAGAGGATCCAATCCTGACGGCTGTGAGCCACTCTCCACAAGTTGATATTCGTTGGCAACATAGGATAATATCTGACTCAATGTTTGCCCGGATATTGCGCTGGTCTTCTCTGTGTAAAGTCGAAGGAGTGTAGTGAAGGGCGATAAAGTTGTTCCGGGCGCCCGCGCAAACCACCGCATACTTGGGGAGTACTTCGCCACAGCACACAGATGCTCCAGCTCCAATGAGGACATAGCTATATCATCGCCGACCCCATCGGATATTTCGACTCTTTGGATTGTGGCTAACAGGATGGGAGAAACATCAAACTTCGCTTTGAGCGCAAATTGCGGTATAACCTCGTAATAGAGCAAAATCAGTTGGCTTGCTGCCTCCCGTTGCAGCAAATCCTCGGCCGCTAGTGTGCGGTAGCAGCCGATGATATCTTTAATATCCGGTATCCTCTGGTAAAAGCCATCGACGATCCGGCGAGCGGCTTCCTGCCAGATCGAGTTTGGCGACGCAGAAGCCTCTCTGTGCATTTCCAGCACTCTATCTAGCTTTTTCAGCGCTAGCACAAGTATGCGCATTGCGTAAAACGAAATAAGTTTAGACTTATTCGTCAAACACCGGGTCAAAGCCTTCAACGTCACCGAGGGCGGGATAATGTTGTCAAGGACTACCGAGGTTGGCGGCGGTACCACCGCGTAGCCATTAGCCCGACCAAAGAAGGGGGGTACAGGCAGCTGGACTACCTTATATAACAGCGCAGCGTAGCCTATCCACGTCGCAGATAGCTTAGGGTCGAAAATAAATGATTTCTTTTGCAAGAAATATTGGGCAATAAGCTCAGGGGAGGCTCCAAAGATGGCAAGAAGTAATTCGCTTTGCCTTGTGCTTGACCACGGCCTTAACGACTCAATGAACTCCGCTAATAGCATATTCCGCACTGGAATCTCTTTTTCGAATTTTGTCATCCAAGGTATGCTATCAAGCCCAAAGTCTAGGTGACCAGAGCTGTCCGCACCAGGGGTGAATGCGTCTGGGAAAATGCCTTCGGGATAGTAACCTTGCTCTGATCGACATACACCCACGGCAGAGTCTGTGCAGGCCGCCAACAGAATTTCGTGAGCCGCATCTTCCACTGATGGTTGTCCGTTGTCGGAGCCGTTGTCGGAATCTGTAGGCTGCTTCGAATAACCATACAGCGAGGAGATTCGAGTTAACGAGTGGGCATTGAGGATCTTGATCTTGACCTCCTTAGGCAACTTCTTGTCCTGTACAACCGAGGTTTTCAAGATATCCAATATCTCGTATATCAAGGGAGGGGGATCATCTCGGAGGTGCCTCATGAGTGCGGCTACAATATCCTTCTGCAACAAAAGGTCTTTCTTTGCTTCGTTGTGGAGCAGTTTGAGACAGCTAAGGAGTAATCGTATCGCATTCATCCTGACGGAGGGCCTTTTAGGGTCCTCTTTCCCCTCGCCAATATACCGGAGGCCCATGTTCCTCGCCAACGACTTGAATGTGTATGTCCTCGCCCTAAATATCGGAGCAGCAAGCGCACCTCCATCTAAGCAGATTGCCTCTCTTAGCAGTCTCAGCGTGGGCGATATTATGAAGTCCTTCCCCTTGTCGGCAGAGAGATTCTTGGCTATCAGCTCTTGTTGGCGCTTCTGAAGTAGAGTGCGACAGATGCCTAGCCCGTAAGACACCAGATTTACATTAGAGGAGATGATTCGGAGCAAGAGCGCGAGTACAACGGGGACAGCAGACATGACGTTCTCGTTATTCACCTGAGAGGCCATACTCCAGGTCTCCATGATATCTGGTAAATAGATAGGCACTTCATCGTCAACTTGACGAGGTTTCGTAGATTCGAGAAATTCGACGACAATATCCATATGCGCCGATTTGCGCTCGTCGTCGTTTATGATGCTATCGAGGGCATTCTTGAACGATTGTAGGCCTGCGGGCAGAGTCCACATTAGCGATGAGCTGATGCCAGTAATTGCCGCCACAGACAGTTACAGGCTTACCATGTCTTCCTTTTCGGAGATCTTGCTCAAAGGTGAGCAGATGCTGAAGTTGCCTTGCTGTATGGACCTCTTCCGACGTAGGTGCTTCGTGGGGATGGCTCGTCTTTTGTTTCTTCCCTGCATGGGAGCCGTCACCTCCAAAGGATTTGCGTTTCGCCATGGCGTGTTCTTATGAAGTCCAGTTGGTTTTCTCGAGGCATGTTCTGAGGTCGGGATGATGCTAAGTCTGAAAATTTCAATTGGCAGAGATCAGTTGACCCTAGATAGATTTTTAAGCCATTTGATACCTAATACGTCAATCGACATAAGTATCTCACGAGGGGTTTTCAAATCATTCTAACAAGATAACTACTGGCTAGATAGTAAATATCACCAGGCACTTACTGGCAGATGTTTGAATGCGCTTCACTATAGAAAAGATCCAAATTGCCAGGGTAGACCGCTTTGTTCGGACATATATACCTGGTAGTCCCGGTAGTACAAAAGGATACATGCACGACTAACCTGTTGCTACCTAATGTACGCTCCCGCCCCTCATAAATGGGTCTTCTCCACTCGAATCTCAGCCAAGCTTCAGCTTAACAGCCACCCCACTTAAGTACCTACCATAGGTAGGCATGCTGTACCGTACAGTATTAGAGAAACATACTTACCTAAACTTCCCGTTGTTTCTAGACTCCATTCCAGGCACGCAGGCAGGCAGCCTTGCCTTAGACATTATATTTCACCCGCCGTCTACCACATAAGGACTAGAGACGTCATTGTCTCTATTTGCACCCAATTTTGTTTTCCATACCTTGACTAGAACGCTCAATCACTGTTACAGGATACTGTTACACTGTTCAAGATGTCTTTCGTTCTGCCGCATCTAACCACTGGATGGCACGTGGATCAAGCAATCTGTAAGACCTTCTCACTCCAGCGTTTATCCGAGATATCGTGCTAACATAAGGTTCTGTAGTGTCCGAAGAAGAGCGCGTTGTCGGTAAGTCCGTTTTGCCGCATATAAGGTCTTCCTTGTGTTGTCTCTTACCATCCATCATTTTCTTGTACTCACAGCTGACCACCTTCGTGTGTAGTGCTACGATTTGGCAAAGTAAGCAGGCTCCAGCCCTACCCGATTTTTACGATGATAGTCAACATATATATATTTCGTGTGTCCATTGAGTGCTAACGTCCTATTTTGGATAACAGGACAGCGACCCCGACTGCATGCGTCAAGATGAGGTGTTGTATCGCATTGCAGACAAGGTCAAGAACTTCGCAGTGGTATGTGTCCTCCAGTATCTAACCGACACCGTTTAGGCCATTTCTGACCTGTATCCAGATATATCTTTGCGACAATGAACAAGTTCCGGATTTCAATGTCATGTAGGTGCTCGCTCTCGCCACTATTCTCCCTTCCTCACTTTGCAGAATTCAGTTCAAGCGCACAGGGCGGTCCACACATCGCCCCAAGTGTGTTCTGCTGGACCAAGACTACTGACACATGATTCTAAAGGTATGAACTTTACGATCCAATGACCATCATGTTCTTCTTTCGCAACAAGCTCATCATGGTGGATCTCGGATCCGGCAACAACAACAAACTTAACTTTGTGCTCGAGGATAAACAGGAGCTCATTGACATCATCGAAACCGTCTATCGTGGTGCCAAGAAAGGCCGAGGTCTCGTAGTCAGTCCTAAAGACTACTCTACGCGCTATCGTTACTAGATTTACCTACCTTGGTCTACTTTCTCCTCTTTGCGAGCTCAAGACCCCCTTACCGGGGCGAGACCGACCAAGAAAGGACCGTTTCATGTACAGGCGGCGGCCTCTTTCAACTTACAAGAGATGGATGGGTTGGGTTTTTAAAGCGTTAAATAAATAAACAGGGTTGGTCTCACAAATCAATGAATGTCTTGTTCTTGAACTCAAAAGGTGCTAATGTCAAAATCTCTAAGATACCAGTGAATTTTCCTATGCTTCCCAGGTACGCACTGTTTTTCCTTTCATTCACATTGGCTATATTTGGCTGTCTCTATCTCGTTATCGTATTTGGTAGTGTCAACAGCGAGTCTACATGTAAAAGTGCAGATGAGGCAGGTACTCGAGGCAGAATTTATCTACATTCGCACACCCGATAAGCTTTTTAAACAAGCGCCAAAGTGTACATGTAACAAGGCGTATGACCTCTTGCAGGCAGAATATGTTTTTGCCCCTTATGGAGTTCCCTCACTGTAAGACATCATTCGTAGGATACCTAGGTAGCATTAATCATAAACATATTCTAAGTGCCTCCAAGGCGACAGCTATCTGTATAGTTTTTGTGGGAAGGTGTCTCGATATGCATGTACCTTTCACTTAGGTACATCAGGCGTGTTTGTAGCCGATGTACATACAAGACAATATAGATGCTCTTTAAAACAAGGAGAATAATAATGGTATTTCGTTATGCTATCATCAATCAACATTTAGTACCCAACACCTCATCGCACTTGATATGTGATAAATGTCCGCATGATACATATTGCATTAGTCCATCTACACCCGCCCGGATCTTGAACAAGCCTGTGATATCCATAACGGAAATGCTTCAAATAGTTGGAAGTACTGCCATCCGGGCACCATCTCTGTAAAACAAAGTAGCATATAGGAAAAACAACCGTCCCATATAATGTGAATAATGCTTTACTACACCATGTCTCCAGATAGATTTGGTTTATGTTGCAAAAATGTGCTTGGCACCTTGGGTACAGGCGAGACTTGCTGCGCAGCCCGAAAGAGGTCTCTCTGACGGTCCGTCTCACGCGATCGGCCACCGGTGAGCCGGCGCATGTGCGTCCGCGTCGTCTGCTTTATGGGCCTAATCATATTCTCTAGAAAGAAGGAGTTCTCAGCAGGCAAGTTGGGCGCGACTCCCTGACGATCTTCTTCGCCGTCGGAGAAAACGTCCTCGATTAGCTCCTCGTCCGATGTGAAATCGGCAAGTTGCGGCTGGTATGATGCGGGCGCCGATGGTGACGTGATTGAACGCAAGTGCAGTGCAGGTCTGGTGGCGTTCGCCGGTGCGGCCGCCGAATTGAAGGCGCCATGGTTCATCGCGTTTGCACCATGCTCTTTAGATCCAGGAAGGCGGTCTATGAACCCGTTCTGGAACGAAGTGTTATTGGAAGCTTGATGCAAGATGGGCAATACATCATCGTAAAGTCTAGCTCCAGCTTCGTAGCTTTCAGGTGTGAACTCAGTTATTGTCCTGGAAGAGCGGCTCTCACTGGGCGACGTTTCTGAAACATCATCAAAAAAGTCATCTAGACTGTCTAGTTTGGTCACTAGATCGCCCATATGCCCTTCACCTCGTGGATCATCCGACATCATCGTCTCCGTCCTATCTGGCATTTCAAAATACCCATACCGATAATCGTCTTCGTGGAATTCGACCTCAGGTGTCGGGGTCGGGTCTGTCTGTACACCATCCACCGCTTCTCCCTGACACATGTAGAAGGCGGCATGGATGTTGGCTCGGGTTGCCTCAGTCTTCTTGGCGGGGGCCGGTATTGCCCAACCGGATTCTTCAGGTATGCCAAACAAGCTTTGTGTCCGTTCATATTCTTTCCTAATAGCCCGGGATGACGAACGCGTCATGCTCATGCGGAGATAATGTCTTTCCATAGACGAGCCCGAGACTGCAACTACGTTGTCTAAGACGGCCAGGGCTTCCATGCAATATTCGGTTTGAAGCAGACGAAGAAGGGGAGAGATTAAGTCGGGTCCATGGCCGGCAATTTCGGGTTTCCGCATCTCGATCTCAGGTATAATAACACATAAGATCCGCATTGTCATAAGCTTTACTGAGGGAACAGCGTTTGTCAGGAAGCCCATGAGCATGATAAGCATCTTAAAATCAAGCTGAGGCAGAAAATATTCGCGAACAGCGCCAAAGAGTTGCATAATCATGTCTTGGCCAGACTGATAGCGTGAGTCGATTAACATCCCCAGCGCATCACAAATGGAAGTGAATCCCTGCGCTTCGGCGACTGCAAACAGTATCTCTGCTGTCTGCAGCGTCGCGTCATCAAGAGAATTATGTTCGACGGCCTGCAAGAAGCGAGGGAAATTTGCAATTATGGAGAAGAAAAGCCGGTTGTCGCCCCCGACGAGAGAGTCGCTTGGCAGTTGCACAAGCTTGTCCAGCAGGTTTAAAGTAGGTTGAAGACATAGGGATGATCTTAGGCCCTTGTAGAGCAAGGGCTGAATGCCTTCGAACGGACCATCCCACCGGGCAGGTTGGCCATCTAGTAGGGCTCTCCGCACATTTATAGAGTGGAAGTCGAGCTTTTCTATATATTCGTCAAGCATCTCGACGGCCTCAAGAAACTCGAGCTCATTGATGGACTCTAGACAGGCACAGCTAGTCCAGAATAACTGCGGATAGGACAAAAGCTTTTCAGGTTCAAGTTTGCCGATGAGTGTCTTCAAGGTCGTCAAGATCTCCATGGAGAAGGTCTGGATCTCGGAATCTTCGTCCGCAATCGTGTTCGATAAGCGTGCCAGCATATCGCCGAGCATGATTTGATCGACAGAAGTCAGGATGCAGCGGAAGATCTGAAACGAACGGCAAGCAAGATGACGGACTGGGCATGAGGTGGCCCAAGTGAGGGATAAGCGGCTCCATTGTTTCTTGATGCCCGGGAACGTGATCTCAAACGTCTTCACGACCTCAGTAGTGAGATATTCCATGCTTTGTGGAACCTTGTTGTCGCGCTCGTCGACTTTGCCATTGCTGTCTTCATAGCCCCATACAACAGATCGATCATGCCGACGTATCGCATCGATCAGGCCCTCTATAGCCATCTTGATCTCCGGCGGGATAGCATCGTCCATTCTAGATATGACAAGTTCATGTATCAGATGCACGAGCATCTCACGCGATTGCTCTTGTACAAGTGGGGTGTAATGGTCCCACAAGACAGTCACAACCTGCAAAAGAAGTGGAAGATTGTCCGCAGTAAGCTGTACCGGTGCCACCATCAAATCAACCAGCAGAATGAGAGACAGTTGTCCCAGTGAAAGCCCGGCCTGTTTTGTGCCGATGGGAAGGGCCTCCGATAGGTCGGCACAGTAGGGTAATTGATTGATATCGGGAGGCGGCGGAACTGCTTCCTTCTTCTCGTTTGGAACCATGGCTTTGGGGCTGATCTGCATCAGTAAGAAATCGACAACCTTGCTGCCTGGTGCAGTTGTGGTGCTGGATAAGAAGACGACGATCTGTTTAGCATACTCGACAAAATTTTGCTCTCTTCGCTCTAAACATAGAGAGATGATGAAATCGAGCACAAGCCGAACATTTCCGGGATATGGGCCTGTCGCAAGCGCTTGCCATAAAGCTTGGACCTCGTTATGTAACGCAGCGCTCGACTTGATAGTGACCTCGAGCAGATTAGCGAGGAGCACATACGACTGCGCTATAGGTCCGCCATTGGGGTCGATTTTTAGTTCTATCGCCTGTATCCACGGGAGAATAATCGCGACCACGTTCCGTTGGCTGCCTTGGGACAGACTCTTGAAATAGAGCGTGAATTCAGAAAAGATATGGAATGCAAGTTCCGGATGCTGTTTCGCGAGCCGCTTGGATATCTCAAACTGAGCTAATTTGTAGATGGCCTTCGTCTTGTCCGAGATACTGATATCAAAATCCTGTATCTTAGAGCTCCGGCCGGCTTGTTGTCTCTCCTCCAGTGCCCTCAAGGCCCGCGCTGATTTTGAACGCATCTCGCTGACATCGTTGCCAAGTGTGAACAAGCACAGTCCCAGTAGTCTCCAGAAAGGCGACGGATAGTCGGGCTGCTCCAGTAGAACCTCAGTGATTACGGAGAAATAGCTTTCCAACACCTTTGGCGTTTCCGTCAAATAACAACGACCTATGCAATGTTCAAGCAGGTAAGGATATCCCTGGTTGTAAAGGATCAAGTTCTTCAGAGCCCGCCTGCCGATAACATTAACCCGATCGCTTCCGGAGTTGAATATCGCTTCTATCCAAGCAAGCATACGCCTCAGGTCGAACTGCAAGACGACCCCGCTCCCGGTTGTGACGCTGATCGGCCCAGCACAGAGGGCAGCCATGGCACTCAGAGCCGCCGTCCTCAAGTTTCTCTTCTCAATCTCCATAGCGGCTGTAATGACACCACGTTCGCTGAGAGACTGCTGGTCGATCAATGATTGGCGCATTGTGTCTTCTCTTTGGCGAATCTGCTGCTGGTTGGGGGAGAACCCACACCAGTCCTCCATCAGAGTAAAGGCAGACTTACGGGATTCGAACGTCATCCACCGAGAGGGATCCTGCGTGCGGTTTATGCCTTCGAATAACTCTTCCATCAGACCACAATAATGGCGCCGAAGCTTTTGGAATTCCCAGTCATTCTGTACCTCTCCATCCATCAGAAACATTTTCAGATCTCGAGCGTAAGTGCATAGGTTGTTTAACATCCATCCATCCTGGAACACATCCGGGCTTTTGAGGAAGTGCGAAGTGAGTTTGTAGACATGAGTAAGCTCGGTCCAGAGTAGATCCATTTTACGGTTGCGCCTCGGGCCGCTGTTTGTTCTCTGGTGCAGCCGTGCTCGAGCCTCATCGTTGCATCGAGACACTTGGCCTTGTAACTCCTCCAGTAGAGTTCGGTAGATGTGAATGTTGATCGAGCCCATCGACAACACAACTGCCTCCCGGACGGAGGCGGAAGAGACAGACAACAATGGAATCAAATATTTGAACAGCATCCTCGCTGATACGATCTTGTCAGCTGCCTTAGACCCCTTTCTTTGATGTTGGTTGCCTTGCAACAAACCGTTAAGTGTGTTCCCCGTATCGGTCAAAGTGGTGCATGCAAAAGTGAGATACAGCTTCCACTGCTCAACAAGATGTTCGGGGTGAGAAGTGGGTGTCCGACTAGCTTGGCGAGCACTGGCCGGATCGGAACCGTAGTAAAGCCCCCTACTCGGCTCCGACAAACTGTATATGGCCTTATACATTTGCAAGATCCGGTTACAGATCAAATCCCGGCCGATTGTGAGCGTGAAAGGGCATCTATCGTAAGCTATTCGTATCAGATTTGGGAAAATCTTAAACCACAGCGTAGTGTCATAGGAATTATCGCTGGTGCAAAGCTCGATCAAGGCTCCTTTATTGTTTATGTTCTGCATTCCTCGCTGGAGCCGACTTCTCTCTGCAACCGACAAGAGTTCATCCTTGAAATTCATGACCTGAATTGAGTCGTTCTCTAGAATATCGATTAGACGAACATTGTCCTTCTCTTGCTCTCGGTCTTTTCCCAGCGCTGTGTCAAATTCGGTGATGAGCCGAAGGACAGTAATGGCAAAATGCCTGACTCTGTGAGATTGTGAACATAAAAAGAACAGGCCGCGGGCCTCGACGTGGTCAACCTCAGCCCAGATACTCGATAAATCCAGTTTCAGCCCACGTCTGTCGTTGAAGCCGCCTTCTACAGATTCCGAAGCTGCGTCTCTCGTCTTTTGCCCGATTTCGTCTCTCCAGATCTGTAGTAATTCAACATAAAGTCGCAGAGTGTTCTCGATATGACCGGGCCCCAACATGCCACTGTCTGACATTGTTGCATAACGATCGTCAAAGTTAAATATGAACCGAGCGAACCCCATTGTGACCTGATGGGCGTGGGACTGCTTAGCAATAGATTTGAGAGACTGAGCTGAAGACCGGGCGATATTGCCCTGGACATGGGCTGTACCAGTACAGAGCAGGTTGATGAGTGGGTTGAACGGTATATCAGGGGTCAGACAACGAGGCAAGGCCTGCACAGCAACATGGAGCAAACCATAGAATGCCTGTTTCTGCTCCGCAGGGCTTTGATAATCGTCCCGCCTTGCAAAATTGAATGACTCGGCTATTGGTGTCTTGGGTCCAGGACCGCTGAATTTCTCGTCGAGGACAGCTTGTCCTCCGAATGTATTGTCACAGATTATGGTGATTTTACCCAAGATCTGACAAAATTTCTTGTAATACTCTCGGACGCCTTCACTTAGTGTTTTGAGCTGGACAGGACGAGACAAGGCTTCATCAATAGCAGACACGGCAGCAGTCGAGGAAGCACTACGACTGGTCACCGAAGCTGGGGATTCGGAGGGTAGCCTGTCATAACTTGCACTAGGCGTATGTTCCTGCGGAAATGGAGGTCGACCTAACTCCCCTTGTTCAAGATCAGACATGATCGTCAAGAATGCTCTAATTCCGATGACCATTCTGTCCGGCTCCAGTTGTTCGACTTTGAGTTCCCTATTCGAGTTGAATAGCTCTGCGTTAATCAAGGGGAAGATGATGTTTTTGCAGCAGTACTCCGTATACCTGTATCCAATCATTCTGATGATCTGAACAAGGGGACCATTTGCAGCCGTGTCAGCAGGTGAAAAGGTACGCTTAGTCTGCGGCAACACAAGCAGTATGACCTCGTCCAATTTGCGCGCAACGCCGGCACTATTGTCATTAATTCTGAAAAGGTAGGCCCAAAGCAATCGTGAAACCGCCAGTAAACAGAGCCGTCTCATCTGCCTATCCTTCAACTTAGGCTGCAGGGTCCGTATCAATTGAAGCCATTGGGTGCTGGCATTCTCGGGAGGTGACACACAAAGCATCGTCGAGGTCAGCGGGAACGAGACCGACCAATATCGCGGCTTGACGAACATGGATGCCAGCCGTGGACTGATATGGCTCAGCACTTCTTGCCACTTCGGATGTGTGAAATGACTATTGGTACCCTTAGCGGCAATTGGGAGAAGTAGCGTGTCCAGGATACGGCAAAAGGCCGTTTTGATCCTCTGCCCATGTGATTGAGCAAAAAGCTGGCCTAGCGACTTTAAGAATGCGCACGCTTGATCCCAATTTTCATCCGTGTCTATCTTGATTCGGAGATGTGTCATACCACCCAAGACTAGTTCCACTTGCCCGTCAGGATCTTTCGTCTGCATTGTCGGAACACGTGCAGAGAGGTCTTGCAAGGAGCTGGTAAGGTCGTTAATGAACCTGGTGGCAACGCTGGGAAAGTTGATATTGCTCATGGCCCCCAGAAGCTGCGTGAAGAGATTCCAGTTAGCCATTTTGAGGTGCGAGGCATCCAGCTGCTCAACATCCGCGATTTTTAGTTGGCCAAAGATGATGCCTTCTAATTTATCTTCCATCTCAGGCGTGATGGAGCTCAGGCTGCTATGGGATATGACTTCCAGAAGCACCCGGCACAGAATATAGATAGAGACGATAGAGCGGCGCTCCGCCTGGGCTACATATTCCTGCTTCGCTGCCAACGAAACTGGACCTGTAGGGGTTCCGATGTCTGACGATCCGGGCGGAATCGAAGCTTGTGCCGGTTCAGTATTGCGTCTTATCAGGTTTGGGAGAGGTTGACTAGCTTTCAGTTGCTGTAGTTGGCTTCGGGCTTCGCTGGCCGCCTCACTTTTATTCTTCCTCCAGAGCATAATGGTGTCAATCAATGCCTTAGGCTTTGGCCGCGCAATGTGCCCAAGCGCTATAATGAATTGATCAAAAGCCGGATCAGCACCAGGACCACAAATCTTTTCGATCTTGGGCTCGGGGTCGAACGGATCGGTAATGCAGTCATTGAGTTTCTTCTCAGCATGTTCGATAAACTAGACTCTGTCAGCATGCTGTGCAATGGTCAATAAATAGAGCAGGATTTCGAACTAACAGATGTAAAGAGGACGTGTAGGGCGTACTCGCCCACCGTTTTCTGGTCGTCTCTGGGGTGTCGTGACGAGTGCGAGTGATGATGGGCATGGTCACGGCGAGTCTTGCTATGCATGCGCTCAATCTTCCTCTGCGTGGATGTGATGTTGGTCCCTTCCGGGGCTGACAACGTCCTATCGGGGGCATGTATCGAGGCGATAGCGGTAGAACCAGACAAAGCAGTAGGTGGTCGCGAGCCTGTCGACAGCTCAACCTCTTGCCGAGCCATTGTGGGCATATCTGACCGCTCTGACAAGAGACCGGCGCCAGCAGCAGCTATCATCTGGGGACTAAGTGGACTCGATGAGGAGCTGAGGCTGCCATTCCGCGAATGCTGGATCCCGTGCACAATGGAGGTCTGGCGATGATGCCCATACGCCGCTACTTTCGAATCAACAACTCGCTCTATGATGGTGCCAATACCCGGGCGCGAGACTGGGGTACGGACACCGGGGGAGAAGGAAGATGCGGTTGTTGTCGCGGTTGCCGTCGCGGACCGAGGGGATTCGGGTATGCCGGCGAGCCCCCCCGATTGGAGCTTGTCGAGGGACGACTCGCGGGAGTGGGCAATGGCACGTGTTACGGCAGAATCGTGAGGGAGGGGCTTTAAAGTATTTTCCCAGTTGTCGTTGTCATCGTCGTATGTATTCAGGCGCGAGGCTGAGCGTGGTTGGTCTGGCAGCGTCTTTTGGGACGGGGCTACATGATACGGCAAGGGAGTTAGCGGCTGGGACGGCAGCATATGGAGTATATGAAGGCAAGCAAAGCCGCCTCAGAGTGCGTTCTCTTCCACTCTTAGGAGACCTGACGGTAAAAGGCAGCACAAGAGCACAAGAGCACAAGAGCAATACCCAGTCAGCGATGTGACGTGACGTGGTGCACTAATGCTGCGTCCAGGACCCGGGAGACGAGGCGCAAAAGATGTGGCACCGCTACCATGGTGGGAAGGCCTGTGTTGCGACATAACATGCCTGCCATGCCAAAGTCGACCCAATCGCGACCCGACGCAAGCAGGTAGTTCAATATATAAAGGTAATGCAACACCAGCTCACTCACCCATGGTTCATCAAGTCGCGCCCATGATACGTCTGGAAGACAATCCGGGTGGATAGAGTGCCTTGGCACTTTGTAGTAATAGATTGTATGCTGAAGACGGGATGTTTTATCTCATATGCAAGTTGTACGTAGGGATGCGTATCCAAGCATGTAAGTATGTCTTTTACGGTAGGTAGGTAGCTGATGTCGTTCGAAATGGAATACCTAGTCAAGTTAGGAATCCCTATCCCTTTTCCCATCTACTGACGTACCCCTGTGGCTCCGAATAATTTATTTTTTCTCTCCTCTCTCTGCGACCTAGATATAATCAAAGGATAGCTTCCGCGGTTTGCAAAGATCTTCAATATGAATCAACACAAGGTCTTCCACACCCGACACCAAAATGAATTATTGCAGGCTGCTAGACTAGAGAATCATCATGCACGCAAGTTGGATTGTCAAAGATTAGGGTAGGTACTATGCTGTAGTACTTGTTAGATAGGGCAGACCATGTAGGTATTTATGTGGATACATGTGTACCTAGAACTCCAACAGGCTCTTCCATCTAAATGCCAAGGAATATGACACGATGTTGGCAAAGGACATCTACCATTGACCGCAATAAGCGTATAATAAAGATGTAAAGGTCTTTCATAACCACATTCTTAGGAATAGATCTTTTATCAGGCTGTACCACTTGAATATATCTCGAATATATAAGTAGTGAAGGGAGCAGCCTTACTACCTATACCTGTCTACGCACATACAGCAGTAAATAATTATGAAGTCTCAGAGAGGCAAGCACCATTTTAAATATGCTTAAGCTGCTGGGAAAGAACTCAGTGTATATGCCACATGCATGTATAGGTCTCTATTAAACGCATATGAATACTGAAGATGCGAAAACGTGATTGTCTCTGTTCCCCAAACCTCGCTATCCCAAGAACAAGACCAAGGCAAAGTACATATAGACGAGAGCATGAGTATATGTGACTAGTTTTTATAAGAAACAAAAGCGTGAAGTAAACAAATTAACAGAAGTCTAAGTAAACATGTAGCCACCTATATAGAATTCCAAGGCCGTAACTACCACCAAGATGGTAATTCCGAGCAAACGGGTTTTAGGAATACCTTGGCATAGGAGTTTACCTCAAAGGTTAATTACCGGACTACATAGTACCCACCATAAATAGCACCAGAGAGATCTGATAACGCGAATACAGCATAGGTAGTCTCAAAAGAGTATCTTTCTGGTCGAAATTACGCGTTACCGAATCATTTTTGCACGTATGCATACACCGAGTCGCTAGTAGACGCAACAAGCTATCGGCATCGGCTGTGTGAAGATAGAACTTCGTAGGTCTGTGCACTGTAGGCAGGTAGGTAGGTAGTTGCGGTATGCTATAAGTGTAAGCCCCGGCGAGTCTCAATGCCGGCGGCAGAACACGAATACGAACCCCCCTGCCCCGCCTTCTCCCTTTCCCTTTTGCCTCCTTCGCGCCGGCGGTCGGAGGAGAGCTCGTATGTATGAAGTGCAACAATCACGGTATAGGCCTTTGCACTGGGCTATCTAATACCAGGCGATACATGCCGCATACAATACCTATGCCAGCCTGGTACGCCATCGCATCGGCAGGTGAAGATACCTGTTCCCATCTCAGTGGCCGGACCCTCCGAACCCTCCGAACCCTCTATAGATCAGAGACCTATCCTATCTACCCAGGCGCCTTATCTAGCCACAGGACGGGAAACTTATCAGAGCCTTTTATTGTTCACAAGTCCAGCTCTCTGTTAAAAATACAGGACACTTCCGCCGCATATTGAGGAACTGCCGGGCGACAAGGCACAACTGCATTTGCCATTGGTCGGCCCCACGAGCCAGCCCTGTTCGGCCGGTTTAACGGGTGGCCGTGAAAACTAACGGAATCGGCATATTACAAGTTCCCGCAACGTTCGATCCAGGTTAAGTATGCGGCAAAGACCTTGGTAAGCAGTGATAATGCAACACTTCAACGCCGTTATTACCGTGTCAAACTTCAGTGTTGATTGAAACTGAAGTAATCGAGTAGATATACCTATACTGCTGGTGTGGCGCATTTAAATGGGACAAATAAGGCCCTGATATGGCCAAAGAGAGCTTTTTTATTTTATTTTATTTTATTGTATTTTTTATTTTCCTATTCTTCCTCGAGCAGGGTGGCGCTCTTCTATCACATGATGGGCCCTAGGCAAGTTGAATTATGCTCGTTTCCACCAGAAGGGAGACGGCTTCAAACAGGGTAAGCAGATGTGTGGCTAGTATCGAGTGTCCTCTGTACAGCATAATATTCATAGAATTTGCCTAGGTACAAGGTTAGCAATTTCCAGGGCTACCACTTACAACTTCTCGCTTAGGCGAGGCAGCTAAGGCATTCTGCCTACATTGGTAAGTGCTCGGACCTACAAATTCCTGTACTTGTATATGCTCTACACTGTACATATAGGCAATTACTGTAGGATGCGCACTGTGTAGCCATGGCAAAAGCTTTTAATAGGTTAAGATATTTTAAGAAAAGAGGCATATACATACTTAACTTTAGTTAAAAACATCCCTGGTACTATTGTACTGTAGTCCTGAATTGGTCAACGCCTACCTATCTAGGTACTCTGTGTACAGCATACTTATCTTACCTAAGCATACTTCCCTACTATGTATTAGCATCTTAACACAAAGATACAAGTATAATACAATACTAACTTAATCAGGTAAATTTTACTACGTTGGCGGCTTACATACCTACATAGGTAATCCAGCTTGCTGGCTTACTTTAGATAAATACTGGAATAATACACGTAAACAGTAACAATATCTAGGTACCTATATATGGGTACTGAGAGGTGAGGATATGAGGTATCTCTACTCGTTACATATTACTAAGTTATTATCCGTTATCAAACGTAGTGGCCACAGTAGGTGCCTATGCCGTCTCTCACGAGTGAGCGTGACTTGACGGTGGAGCTTCCATTGCGGCGCTGAGCTGACCTTACTTTTCTTGTACAATACGTACTACCCAAGTAGCCCGTAGGAGAGTGTTGCCGTAGGTGGACAGTTGGCGTTGAAAACTCGTTGATGCCACCAAGGCCACAGGCCATCTGGACTCCCCCAACTTTTCATATCGTTCGAGTTTTTCCCCTGGTCGTTCCGGCTTTGCTGCACCCACCGACCCGCGACTTGAGCCTTTCGGTTTCACCGGGAACAACCTTGCCAATCTTGGCCGTTTATTATGATTCTATCTGCTGGGACATTCTATTTCTACTACCTGCGTCTTCTTGAGCCAGCACCATTTGTTGATTCTGCCCCCTTCACATGCGATTCTGATTGTCGCTCTGGCGTGCACAACTAGTAGTTGTTCACTAGTCGGTTCCTTACCTAACCCTATTAAACCCCTGCAGTAGAACAACCACAGATCGCTCGGTAAACCCACTTGGGGGATATCTCGGGGGGATTCTCTTCCAATTGTTGGCCTGTGTTGACACGTTGGTGTTTTGTAAGTCCCCTAGGAACAATAAATCAGCAAGCACCCAGACAAGTGAGCATTTTTAAGCCTGTATATCGCTGTGTCCGTAGCGCTGTCCGGTCACACAACGTTACTAACTTAAGGCCTTAATCGTAGTTCACCCGCAATCGAGCCCATTCTCTCGAGCCTCCCCTCGCACTCCTTTCCGTTCGTCGCAACGTCCGAGCTACGGTCTTTCGTAGTAGCATTCGTTATAAGCGGGTATTATTATGGCTCAACTCGACACCTTGGACGTGGTAGTCCTGGCCGTCATCCTCTTGGGTACGGCCGCTTACTTCACTAAAGGCAAATTCTGGGGTGTAACTAAAGATCCGTATGCTACGTCTTTCGCCAATACCGCCAACGGCGGCGCAAAAGCCGGGAAGACGCGAAACATTGTAGAGAAGATGGAAGAGTCTGGTAAGAACTGTGTCATCTTCTATGGTTCGCAGACTGGTACCGCCGAGGACTATGCCTCCAGACTGGCGAAGGAGGGCAAAAGTCGGTTCGGACTTGAAACCATGGTCGCGGACTTGGAGGAATACGACTACGACAACCTCGATGCCTTCCCCGAAGACAAGGTCGCCATGTTTGTCCTGGCCACATATGGTGAAGGCGAGCCCACCGACAATGCTGTCGACTTCTATGAATTCATTATGGGCGACGAACCGTCCTTCTCTAATTCTAATGACCCTCCCCTCGGTAATCTCACTTACGTCGCATTTGGACTCGGCAACAACACGTACGAACACTATAACTCGATGGTTCGCAATGTTGACAAGGCCTTGACGAAACTCGGTGCCCATAGGGTTGGCGAGGCCGGTGAAGGTGACGATGGCGCCGGCACCATGGAGGAAGACTTCTTGGCATGGAAAGATCCAATGTGGGCTGCCCTGGCCGAGAAGATGGGCTTGGAAGAGCGCGAGGCTGTCTACGAGCCTATTTTCGGCATCGTCGAACGTGACAATTTGACTAAGGAGTCGCACGAGGTATACTTGGGAGAACCAAACAAGATGCACCTCGAAGGGTCTGCCAGGGGTCCGTTTAACGCCCATAACCCTTATATTGCACCTATTGGCGAGTCTAGGGAATTGTTTAATGTCAAAGATCGAAACTGCCTTCACATGGAGGTCGATATCAGCGGGTCCAATCTCTCGTACCAAACAGGCGATCACATCGCAATCTGGCCAACTAACCCTGGCCAAGAGGTCGACGAAATGCTGAACATCCTAGGCTTGAAGGATAAGAGGGATGCTGTAATCAGTGTCAAGGCTCTCGAGCCTACTGCTAAAGTTCCGTTCCCCACACCCACAACCTACGACGCCATCATCAGATATCACCTGGAGATCTGTGCTCCTGTCTCCCGTCAATTCCTCGGTACCTTGGCGGCCTTTGCTCCTAACGAGTGCATCAAGGCCGAGATGGTCAAACTCGGTAGTGACAAGGATTATTTCCATGACAAAGTTAGCAAGCATCACTACAACATCTCCCGAGCCCTCAGTGTTGTTAGTGGCGGGCAGAAATGGACCAACATACCGTTCTCGGCTTTCATTGAGGGCCTCAACAAACTTCAGCCTCGTTACTACTCCATCTCATCTTCTTCTCTCGTTCAGCCGAAGAAGATCTCCGTTACAGCTGTTGTAGAGAACCAACTCATTCCTGGTCGTAGCGATCCCTTCAAGGGAGTGGCCACCAATTATCTCCTCGCTCTCAAGCAGAAGCAAAACGGCGACCCAAATCCCGAAGCCTTCGGCCTTACTTATGAGCTTTCAGGTCCACGAAACAAATACGATGGGATCCATGTCCCTGTTCATGTGCGACATTCAAACTTTAAGCTGCCTTCAGACCCATCTAAGCCCATCATTCTGATCGGCCCCGGCACTGGCGTGGCGCCCATGCGTGGATTCGTTCAGGAACGTGCCAAGCAGGCAGAAACGGGCGAGAACGTTGGGAAGACCATTCTCTTTTTCGGTTGCCGAAAACGCAACGAGGATTTCCTCTACGAATCGGAGTGGGAGGTGTGTTGAAAAGCTGCACGTTGGCTGCTACATCTGCTAACATTGTCATCTATAGGAACATAAGAAGACCTTGGGCGATAAGTTCGAATTAGTCACTGCATTCTCCCGAGAAACTGCGAAGAAGGTTTATGTTCAACACCGCCTTAAGGAAAGGGCCAGGGAGATCAACGAGTTGCTTCAACAAAAGGCATACATATATGTCTGCGGTGATGCGGCAAACATGGCCAGGGAAGTCAACACAGCCTTGGGTCAAATCATTGCAGAACAACGAGGTATCCCCGAGGCAAAGGGCGAAGAAATCATTAAAAACATGAGAGCCGCCAATCAGTACCAGGTATGTATCCCAGTAGTTGGGGCTTTAGCCGCAAAGACCGCTAACGGATTTCACAGGAGGACGTGTGGTCATGATGAAGACGCCATGGAAGAGGTACTCTGCAGCGATGCAAGCATATAAATTTAACCTGCATGAAAGGTGTTCACTTAACGTAGACCTTCTGGTGGAGTCGGGGCCCTTGGCTTTCTACAACGCCTCCGATTCTCAAGATATGATGGCATGCGAATCAAACCGGGAAATCTGTTGATTAGAGTTTGGGTGCGAGATCTTCGCAGACATATACATAGCTGACTACCTAACGTAATGATTTTAACTCATAGACTCGTTCAATTCAACAAGCCTTGGATATTTCATAAAGATATTGGACGTTCTGGATATGGCCGTTGGCTTGATGCTCCTAGGTTGGCGTATAGTCGAATGTAATTTTGTTGTGAGCAAATATATATAATACTTGCAATTAACATCGGTTGTCAGATGTGCGTCTATACGATAGCCGAGGTAAGAAGCATACCGGGTACCGAAGATACGTTTTTGGTCCTCATCACCAGAGACGTGATGTTAAGTAGTCGTAGTTTTCTATAGACCCATACCTCCCTATTTACATAAGCCAATACACGTGCGGTGTAACGCCATGCTGTACCGTGACATCCCGACATATGCACTGGGTTAAGTAGGTACTACCAACACAGCAGTAATCTGTACATATAGTCGCAATTACGTAACTGCACATCTACAATACAAAGCTAAACAAGCGTTCTCAGTCTCCGAGATATTACTTTTATCAGTACTTACTCACCTGCTGTATATTCAGCTCAGGTGTTGAGTGGGTGTACTCCAAGCACGACGGCTATATGTAAATTTATGCTGCTTTGTCTACCTAGTAGTCACGAGTAATTCGAGACCCCTCATGAGCAGTAGGTAGTATGCCACAATAGTTATTTTTTTCTTATGCCAGATTGAATGCCACAGCGCCGGCCACGCCACCACTCCCACGTACCCCCGCGTTGATGTAGACGTCGTAAGGATCGTTGATATTTCTGCCCAGTCTCATTATACCCGCTAATGCCCATCGTTTACCAGTGACTACCCTACTATGCCACATGGAGTGCCATGATCTCCTAGCGTCTGGATACCCAAGACTGGCGAGGTGAACATGCATAACGAAGTACAACACCCTAGTATTACATGTTCCATGATAGGATTGTATCCAAGTGAACTTCCCGGGTTCAGAATAGATGAACCAGAGCAACATTTATTGTTACAGCGCCTCAACGTATTGCTTAGTACTTATTGACCCACTCCGAGTGGTTGGTGCATGGCAGCGGGAGTTAGTATTTATACTCTGTCCAAAGCACGCAGAAGGCAGTCAAGGCAGGTAGCAGTGTCATCACATCTGAGACATTTTGGAGTATGCAAGACAACTGCTTTCATCGTTCGGTTCACTTGCAATTGGCCAGGTATTGGGCAATAGGTGATAAGTATACTCTCTACAACCATTCGCATGGTTCTTCTATCTCCAAATACAACCCTTTTAACGCTAGGTCTTGCTTGTAACTATGCAAGACTATAGAGAGTTGGAAAGGTCTGGGATGCTCGATCTCTCGGGAGCTGCAGCTTGCCAGAGAGGCGCATGATAAGAGATGCCAAAACTAACATAAAACCTTCCGTCCTAGCAAAATACTTAACAGCAGACCCAACAGAAATATACTTATTTCTGTATACAAAGGGTGGGGTTAGGGAGGTAAGTATTCCCCTCGGCAGAGCGCGGCATGTCTTACCGCTCTTGAAGGTGCATCAAGTGGCGATGATCTAGGTTTTCCATGCCCCAATCACTTAGGCAGGTAACATGCCCCATGGCCAAACCAAGTCCGTAGCCTTCCAAGTATCTAGGTTAATGTGGTTACTATCATCATGTCGTTTCCCCAAGCCGCTTCTGGCATATAGACAAACTCAATTCTTGTTCCAATGTCATGTGGTAAGCGTTCTAGTTTCCTCGAGTGTAGGAATCCGCATGATAGCAACTGCGTATCTGGCGCATCATGAGTTCAATATTTCCTTTATAGCCAGGCATATACGACACTTCAACAATTAGAAGTTCTGGTCCTCAGGTCTCTATCCATGTTCTAGAAACGATCATACCTCCTTAATCCTCATAGCAGCCGTCATACACAAATAAATGTTCGGTGCTTTGTATGACTTGTGACTAACACTCGTCATTATCACCCTTATCGTTTCTTGGCAAGACTTCTAAGGATAAGACGACATCTTACAAATCTATACAAACATCCAGACATAAACCAGACGGTATTGTAGCCTAACAGCTTCCCGCTCGGTTGTATAGCTAATACTAACGACCGATACAGGAAAAGATGATCAAGGAATGCCAAGAAGGCAGTTACATTATACTATTCGTGCTTTGTATGTCTCCATTCAACTATATGTGTACATCCATAGCTGATTGCAAAGCACAGAACGAGAACACGAAGCAGTCCGGTCGAAGACGGCTTACCGCTGCCAGCTACGGAGGTGTGAGAAGCCTTCAGTCGTCAAGCCGCCTTTGTGTGGGAAAAGCTCTTATCCTCTGTTGCCAGGACTCGGCGGCTCAGCTGAGAACCTAGATAACTAGCATCACCTAGTTGTACCCTCCGGGGAGGGGCTCTACACATCTTATATCCTCAAAAGGAAAACTACAGTTATCCTCCGACACTCTAGGTTCAGAGAAGACAGGCTAAAAGGTGAGCTGTCCAAAGTTATCATGGTGTCATCTAGGTTATCGAGGCAGGTCTAGAGGGCAACCGCATTGTGCCATCAATACTTATAAATTTATGAATGCTATCATAGGCTGGGCCTTTTTAACGTGTTTGCCATTCACAGGACTATGAGCACGATTATTGATAGCTGAATGGCATCCTAACGCGGAAACAATGGGGTATCTTGATCTCTCGATGAAGGGTACTGTTGTTAGGTATCTATCGAAAAGCTTGCCCATTCATCTACCCGTTCAAAACACCATTGATACTTTGGACCTAGCCTCTGCTCTCATGCTCTACACCTCCAGTTGCTGATATTGGGAGCTGCTAATACCTAACCGCCAACCAGTTATTGCATTGACACGACCACTCGGTACCTCACAAGCTACGTACCTACCTCTTCTTCTCTCGTCTATCCGGCCTTCTGCACATGCCATAACATCCATTGTACCATTCATTGTGCTGTATAGGTACACCTACCAACCCTCACATTAATGCATCTAAGTACCCATTCTGCCATTCTTAGTACCTGCCCAACTACCTACCTACTAAGTACGTACCTGGTGGTCTATTTTCCTACCATCTGTCCTAAGGAACGGGCATAAATATTTTCCTCTGACCCAGGTAAACAACAACAGACCTTTCTTCCTCGCAACAACACGAACAGAGGTAATATATACGTGCTCATGCCCATCCTCACCAATCCTCACCCACCCTCATCTATCCCTAGTATCCATCTTGTATGTTAACTATCACTCACTCTCTTTACACATTGCCGATCACCGTTAGTATCAGTGCTATCCTATTAGTGCTATCCTATTAGTGCTACTTTGATATTGTGTATACCACCTACATCACCATCCAATTACGACGACTCTCCACGCGGCTTCCCTTGTAGTCACCGACGCGTGTCCGTGACTACTTGCCTATACTTTATTATACGCATCATTCTTTCATCTCTATATCAGGTAAGTAGCAGCTTCCATCCTTTGGCTCCGCCAAATAGCCGGCAAGCTCTTGCCTCTGTCCACTTGCGCCTTTCATGGCCCCATTTGCGAAGCACTGTACGACCTCGTCGGGCTTTACGCGCCTGCCCTCGTCTCCCTGATTCTATAGAAAGAATCCATCTTGCCTACCTCACTTACCTACCTCCACTTACCTCACCGGGACCCAGGTTTAAGTCTTGGCCCTCTGGTACTTGGGCTTTCAAGAACTGATGTCCACTGGACTCTAGTTGTTCGAGCTCTTCTTTATCCTTCGTCACCCCCCCTCTCACTCTTCGTCTTTCTTCCTCCTCTCTGTCTCTACAACTTGGTTCTCCAGCATAGCATCAACTCATCCCCAGCACTCGCATCTCCACAATCACTTTCGATTCCCATCTTGCTCGCTAGCTGTACTATTTTACTTGTTACCACTCGCTTTCTTCTGACCTGTCTTGGCAGCAGCCACATATTGGCATCGGCCGACGTAAACACTGCAAGGTATGTCTGGATGGCCGCTGTCATGACCGACAAGGCTTCTATTTCCAACACACTCTCCAGTTTTCGTATTCCGCTGTACCTGTACTGTCCTCTGTACCTCCTGATATCCATAGCCCACATACCCCAGCCCAGCTTGCTTTCCTCTCCCTTCCTGTCTGTTTGGTTTCTTTGGTGCTGTTTTTTTTTATTAAAAAAAAAAAAAAAAACACCGAGAGGTGCCATCAGCCCCCAATCTAGCTCTATTAGCGTATCCTGCTATGTGTCTCGAAACACAATGATCAACTTGTTGTTACCATTACCAGACCCAATCCGAAAAGCCTGATCCTAAGATTGATCATTCTTACGCATCACTGCTTGCTTTAGTCCAGTAACTCAGTGTCTATTCGGGCTTTCTGCTAACATGATATTTTTCAGGCCCTCTCTCGTCGCATCAGCCCAAAACTGGACCACCCAGCACTTTTGTACCAGGTACCTATTCCCCGTTCTCGAAACTTGCACCATTGTTGGCCCCTCGACACATATATCACTTCATTCTCGGTAGAATTTTACGTGTTGTATGCTCTAGTGACAATAATGGTGACAATACATAGGGGGCATTGTCCACAAAAACCTTTTCAAATATCATTTTTCCCTTTTACTATAGGCAGTTACTAACTCTGACTTGATAGGCAGACGACTATGTCATATCATCCTAGTAACATGGCGTCCGACAATACCTATGGAACTAAGCGAGGCGCTGCCTCTGGAACCTCTCAGGGACCAATGGGTCCCAACAGTACTGGCGGTGTTCCTCAGCATTATCTTGCTACCCAAGTCTCGAACACACATGAGGCTAGCGCTACTATGGGCGGCCTTACCAATCAGGGCCCCGTCGATGCTGGCATGAATGCTGTTGTTAACCAACTTAACGGGCTAGGAATCAACGGAGCCCCGGTTGGCCCCAATGGCGCGGCTCCTCCGGTCATGAACTCCTACGTGACGACTGCTGAAGGCCAGCTCCTTTACCCTGCAGGCTATGCTCCTGCCGGAATCTCTCCTTACGGATACGGACAAGCCCCGGATGCCGCCAACGCTGGTTTTGCAGCGCCTTACCTTCCACAGGGCGCTTTCCCTGCTTATGTGCCGTACCCCTACGTACCTTATACCCCTGGTCGCGCCGGTATTATGCCCGAGCGTTCCGACGCCAATGCCAGGGAGGTTCCGGCGCTTGACAACCGCCGCTCATCGTACTCGACTAACGAGTCTACTCCTGCTACCCCCTTTTTCGGTGGTAGCATGACTTCTCGCGACCCTGCTTCTCGAGTTGCCGTCTTTGACCGTTCGTCTTATACCACACCTTCGCCCCAGCAATATCTTGGAGGTGGTCCCAATGTCATGCAGCATGGCAAAGGCCTTTATGCTTATCCTACCCCGGCTGATCGGGACCTTGACGCTCTGCTCCGCCGTGATCCCGCCATCCCCACTGCTGTTCCGGCAGTCTTCACTCCGCGTAAGAGCATGAAGACACTCGAGCAGAGCCTCGTGAACAACATCCCTGGTAACCGCAATGTTTACATTCGCGGCCTTCATCCTACTACTGACGATGACCTCTTGCTTCGCTACACTGAGCGCTTCGGCAAAGTTGAGACCTCGAAGGCGATCATTGATACCACCACCGGAGCTTGCAAAGGGTATGTGCCTGATTTCTGCGTTGTAGTTCCTGTTTACTAATCTTGTCCTTTAGTTTCGGCTTTGCCAAATTCTACGATGTCCATGACTCAGAGGCTTGTATTCGGGGTTTCTTTCGTTTGGGTTACGAAGTGGGCTTTGCGCGGGTAAAATCCCCAGTCAACCACCCCAACCACCCCATCTATCACAGTGTCTTTGAGCCTTGCGATCACTCCGTCCCAAAGCTCTCCGAGGCATTCTGCTGTCACAAGCACGCCATGATGGCAATGCCTAATGCGGCCACTTGCGATCCACTCAACACTAACATGTCTGCTCCTCAGGAGTCTTTTAACTCCCGTCTTAAGGCTGAAGGAGATGATGAATCTACCAACCTCTACATCTCCAACCTTCCTCGACAGTTCTCCGAAGCTGTAAGTCACGGAAAACTTTCTCAAGACACAATTCTCTGACTAGCTAGCAGGAACTCGGTACTGTATTCCTTGGTTACACGATCCTCTCCAGCAAGATTCTCCGAGATGGAATGGGGAATAGCCGTGGAGTTGGATTTGCAAGGTATGGGTCACACTTCCACACTTTAAAGGGATATTGGCTAATGATAACCGAAGATTCGAGAGTCGTGACATCTGCGACAGAGTGATCGAGCAGTTTCAGAACCTGAAGCTTGGCCCAGACGGCCTCCCTATGCAGATTCGCTATGCTGACACTCCAGCCCAGAAGGAACTTAAGCGCATTACATCCGAACGGCGCCAGTTCCGCACCAACGAATACAATGTTGGTGCCTATGGAACTACCATGGTTGGCGTAGCTCCAGCCATGTACAATCAGCCTGGCGGTTATCGTCGTGCACTCAACGCCCCGCCGTAAGTGTTGCCTATTCTTGCTGGCTTCTCGGACGCATACTGATATCACAAAACCGCAGTAACCCCAATTTCACTGCCCGAACCCACCCGCTTGGCGCCAACAACCGTGGACAAGGTCGTGGTATAGGCGGTGGTATGGGTGCCGGTATGGGTGCTGGTCAAAGCGAGTACGCTCATCACTGGTCCCGCGACCCCGTGCTTTGCTATAACCACCATGCCTCGTACTAACCATGGTTCTGGATAGGCCGGGAAACGCCACTTCTGGCCATGCGGCGGCGTCTTCGGACGATGGATCGGGTGATGAGGGTGTTACAGTTCATGTCGATTCTCCCTTAGTTGCGAATGGTAGCTCTCGGTCCTCGCCTGTGAAGCAGGAGAAAGACTAGCCATACCCCTCTCAGTCTTGTGTATGCGCGTGGCATTATATTTTGTCTGGTTTCGCATCGGCATGATCTATCATCACCTTGGCACATTTCCGCCTGCCATGTTTTGTTCTGGCACAGGTGTTTACCATTGGTGGTATGGTTACTTGTTCTGGCCTTTTTTGCAACAGTGCAACTAACATTGACTCGTTGAGTTGATGAAGATGACTCAAGTATGTGTGTGGTATTGCGATTCTAGGGTTTTCAGTGGACCGAAGTTGCGTGTCATCTTCATCAGACACAATTTTTCATTTTGTACTGCCAAGGAGGAAGAGACTTGTAGTTTAGTCAATAGGTGGTATTAATAGATGCACTGATGTACCCATTCTTTGACTTATGGCGCTTTGTCATTGTTTTTGAACAGATAATTTGATGTCAACTGGGAAGATATCTCCCGGTCACTCTCTAGCTTCTCATACTGCATGGCTTGCGTTTCTTTCTTTCTTTCTTTTTTTTTCGGTTTCTGCTATCTCTGCTTGCATATACCAAGCTACCTGCTGTCTGCGATGTCTAATTTGGAGACGTTTAAGTTTGCCAGGTCATTTACACTGTTTCTCCGCTCGTCATGAGACGGATTGGCTTCAAAAGGACTGTGTCCATCATCATTCCGTGCCTCCGTGTCACTCTCTGCGTCACTCTCTTCTTCATCAAGCTCGCTGTCTCTGCCTCCATCGTCCTCGTCACTTTCCGCTGTCGAAGCATCTCCAAGCTCTCCTTCAGGGCCTCTGGCTTCCTGCTGTGCACGGATAGCGGCTTCAAGATCTTTGAGGGCCTTCTTCGAGAACCCAGAAGCCTCGACGGCAGCGTCGAGACGGCGGGCGCCGTCTTTGCCGACTGTTTTTTTCGCGTCACGGAAGAAGGGGCCGCGTTGGGTGCTTACGAAGTTGAAGCGGCGCTCGAAGAATCGCTTTACGCAAGCCACATCCCGGTCGAAGTAGAACTCAGCATTTGGATGATCCATTGATACCATTTGCGGGAAGTCGATAATGACGGGCGTCACCTTTATTTCTTGCTCTGAACCGGTATCCGTCGACTGCTGTTGTTGGCTATCGTCATCTGTTGGGGGCTTCTCGACTTCTTTGCCTTTTCTCGAAGGCGGCGTATTTTCTGATGAGGTTGGAGTAGACTCCGGCTTAGATGCGCCTTCGATTGGCTCCTCCTTAATTAGGATGTTGAACTCGTTAAAGTCGCCATGAATGAGCCCATGCTTTGCGAGTCGGAGAATCAGCGATATGAGCTCGGCATAGAGGGTCGCAGGATCAGGCACGCTCGCGATCTGGCGGAGGGGGAAAGCGTCCACAAGGGACATCAGGATGGTGTGGCGGCTCTGGGCGATGGGATCGGGAACGAGAAAGCCCTCGTCGCGGAGGGCGCGCATGAAGGCGTACTCGCGCTCGGCGGCCAGGCGAGACAGGTACATCCACGAACCCCCCTGACGGCGGCGCAGGTAGTCGCGGTTGGCCTTGACGGTGCGGAAGGAGATGCGACCGAGGCGATGGATCTTGAGGATCATCTGCTTACCCTTGTCGTTGGCGACGACGAGGATGTCGCTTTCCTTGCCGACGCCGATCTGGTTGCCGACGCTGTACATGACCTTCTGACTTGAGTAGGTGTGGAGTGCCAGGTAGTCTAGCCCGCCATAGGTCAGGCGGTACCCGTCATACCGGGCCTCTTTCATCCGGGCGATTAAGCCTACCTTTGCGAGGGCGCTGATGGAATGATGCACGCGTCCGGCACCGCCGCGTAGCTTAGAAATGCTTTCTATTAAAGGGGTTGGTACTACTTCATGGTTCTTGCTCCCTATCTCGACCTAATCCCAGGGGCGGGAGGATGTCGCCAGTTAGCATTTTTGGTGTCCGGGGATATAGAACATTTAATATAAGCGTATGTAGGATATAAATATGTAACGCCCTGCTTGGAATATCACAGTAGGGACGGAACAGAAGTTACGTACAGCGGTTAAGACACGCCAATCCTCCGCCGTGAGGTGGCGCATTGCCTTGCTATCGAGTTTCATGATGGGCGATTTTGCTAGGTCGGCTGCTCTCCGATAGCTAGCTCAGCCAGGCTTTTGTCTTGTCTTCAGCCGTGGACAGAAAAGCCAACCAGCCTAACAGGAAAGACTAGAGATTTATATTTGACTCTCCTTGGGCGTAAATTATTATTTATTTATTTATTTTTCTTCTCAGGATGTAAAATATTCGGGTATAATTTGGTACATTTATTGCGGGACACTTGGGCTATGGAGTTGACTGGATGTACTCAATAATACGGTACCCCGCCAAAACTGTCGAGATCCCACTATGAACCGGTTTATCGATAAGACCAGACCGTCAGTACAATACCTAGATATACCTGGGCAGGTATTAATACCTTAAGTGGATTACATGAGCTACCTTAGGCAAATAGATGATGCATATGGTATTTCCTGACTTGGAGATATTATTATCGAATGGCTAGACTCAATAAATGCTTATCTGAATAGGTAACCAGAGCTGCGTTGATTACACCTATAGAATTTTGTGTGTGGGCTGGATAGGCCAACCTCTTAATCTACTGTATTGGATATGCCGCATACCCCTAGATACAGACAGCAGTATGCGTACAGAATCCTATGTGGTCTCCTTGTTTACCAACCATGTACGAATTCGTGTACACGATGTGCTATATTGTCGATATGCCTGGATTTGGCAACATCTGAAACTGGGTAAGCAGATTGGTAGATAGCGACCAATTCCTTTCATCTTTAAAGGTCCCCACGATACCTATCTAACCTACAGTACAGTAGTTGTAAGGTCAGCAATACAAGGTTATTACCTGAAATCTCCAGGGTAGCTCCTCATGGTTGTCCATTGCTGTAAATGTACCCACATTAGCTGGGATAAAGCTAGGATTAGACGACAAATATGATTGGTCCACTAATGCAAGGCTTCAGACAAGTACCTTGGTATGGGCCCTGCAGGCGACAGTGGTCGCGTAATACCTTCCATAATCCAAACCTTTCCGCCTTCCCAGACCCAGCCTATTAAGCTTGGTGGGAGTTACTGCACTTCTACATCACCTACCTACCTTAACTAAATTACCTACATACATATCTACCTACCCGACCCAGAGGAGTTGCAGCTGTTTGTCGACCACAAACGAGGCGAAAATTATAGAGCTAGCTCTACCTCAGCATATCTATCTCTGGAACGACACTACTTCGCAAACTTGACGCAATATTCCCCCCCTACCCCATATCACCTCACCGGTAGCGCGAATTCAAGACCGCCTAAGTCCGCGCTGAAGAGCATCGCTTTTCCTTATATTGCTTACCCTTTCGATCCGGCCTCTTCCGCTGCTCTCTCGCGCACCATGGCACCCAACAATGACGCACCCAAAGCGACCGACAAGGGAAAGGGCAAGGCGGTCGAGGGCAAAGCTGACGAGGGTAAGAAAGCTAAAGATAGCCAGCTACCTACAAATGGCAAGAAAGATGACGGCAAGGTCGATGATGGTAGGTTGCTTTCTCCCCCCTCTTAGTTGGGTTCTGCAATACTGCCTAGTCAATCGAACTGATAGAGAATGCCTTTGCAGCTGCCGAGGAACTGAGCGAAGAGGACCAACAACTTAAGAGCGAGCTTGATATGATTGTAGAGCGGCTGACGGTGAGAATCCCGCACCCATTCCGCCCTGGATTAGCCTCTGATGAAATTCGTAGGAATCCGATGCGTCCCTTTACAAGCCTGCCCTAGAGGCTATGAAGACGTCGATCAAGACGTCGACATCATCGATGACGGCAGTTCCAAAACCTCTAAAGTTTCTAAGACCACATTATTCCACACTGACCAAACTGTACGAGGATTGGCCTGAAGGCGACAACAAGGCATCCTTGGCCGATGTTCTTTCCGTTATCGGCATGACCTTCTCGGACGAGGAGCGTCAAGACACTCTGAAATATAGGTTGCTGTCCCCTTCCCAGGACATCGGGTCTTGGGGCCACGAGTACACGCGGCACCTGGCCCTGGAAATCGGCGAGGTCTACGCGAAACGTGTGGCTGCGGACGAACCCGTGAAGGACCTCATAGATCTTGCCCTCGTCCTCGTACCCCTCTTCCTGAAGAGCAACGCTGAGGCTGATGCTGTGGATCTGATGAGCGAACTGGAAATTATTGATGAGATCCCCAAGTTTGTCGATGAGAACACGTACTCCCGCGTCTGCTTGTATATCGTTAGCATGGTCAACCTCCTGACCTACCCGGAGAACGATCAGTTTCTTCGGGTTGCACACCACATATACAAAACTTACAACCAACATGCTCAGGCGATGGTCATCGCGATACGGCTCAACGACATGGACTTAATTGTCGATGCTTTCGACACCATTCCTGACCACACACTCCGAAAGCAACTAGCTTTCATGATTGGTCGTCAAAAGATCGCTGTCAACTTAGAAAGGCGGCCTGAATCGGAAGAGGAGAAAAAGGAGTTGGAAGAGGCCGAGGAAGCAATGAGCAATATCAAGCTATCGGAATATTTTAAGACACTGGGCAAAGAGCTGAACATACTAGAACCCAAGACGACGGAAGACATCTACAAGAGCCACCTGGAAAGCAGTCGCGTGGCGGGCATGACGAACCTGGACTCGGCACGGCATAACCTAGCGGCCGCGTTTGTCAATGGATTCGTCAACGCGGGATTTGGCAATGACAAGATGATGTTGGTTGAGCAGGATAAAGAGAGTTGGGTGTGGAAGACCAAGGACGAGGGTATGATGTCCACTGTGGCCTCTCTCGGAACACTGCTCATGTGGGATGTGGAAAATGGTCTTGACAAGATCGACAGGTACACGTACTCAAACGATTCACAGATTCTGGCGGGTGCTATGCTCGCTATCGGCATCATGAGCTCGGGAACGCGGATAGACTCCGACCCTGCTCTGGCGCTGTTGGGCGATATGGACAAGCTGGAACACAAGAACCCGCTCGTGCAAACGGCATCTATCATGGGATTAGGTCTCTCGTATGCTGGTTCACATAAGGAAGAGTTACTGGAGTATCTGTTGCCCATTGTTACTAACTCGAGCAACGAGATGCAAATCTCCGCTATGGCTGCCCTGTCACTCGGTCTCATCTTCATTGGTTCCGGCAATCCCGAAACCGGCGAGGCCTTTATCACCCTGCTCCTGGACGAGGACCGCAGGTCCCAGCTTACGGACAAGTGGACTCGCTTCCTCGCTCTCGGCCTCGGCCTCTTGTACTTCGGTCGCCAGGAAGAGGTTGATGTCATCCTGGAAACCCTCAAGGCAGTGGACCATCCGATGGCGCGACCTACCTCGGTCCTCGCCGAGATATGCGCCTGGGCCGGCACAGGCGCTGTGTTAAAGATCCAAGAGTTGCTGCATATCTGCAACGAACATATCGAAGACTCTGATGAAAAGAAGGGGGACGAGTTATTGCAGGCCTATGCTGTTCTCGGAATCGCCTTGGTTGCTATGGGCGAGGATGTTGGCCAAGAAATGGTTCTGCGCCATTTTGGTCATCTGATGCATTATGGAGAGGCAAACATTCGCCGCGCTGTGCCGTTAGCCATGGGCCTGATCAGCCCTAGCAACCCTCAGATGAAGGTGTACGATACGCTGTCGCGGTATAGCCACGACACGGACAACGATGTGGCCATCAATGCCATTTTCGCTATGGGTCTTCTCGGCGCCGGCACAAACAACGCCAGGTTAGCTCAGTTGTTGCGGCAGCTTGCCAGTTACTACCATCGAGATCAGGAGTCTCTGTTCATGGTCCGCATAGCCCAGGGGCTGCTGCACATGGGCAAGGGCACCATGACGCTGAATCCGTTCCACACCGACCGACAGATCTTGTCACGTGTGTCTACTGCCGGTATCTTGGCAGTTCTGGTCGCCATGATCGACGCCAAGCAGTTCATCACTTCTAACGCCCACTACCTCCTTTACTTCCTCGTCACTGCTATGCACCCTCGCTTCCTGGTCACACTCGACGAGAACCTAAAGCCGCTGACCGTCAATGTCCGTGTGGGCCAAGCCGTCGACGTGGTGGGTCAGGCGGGTCGCCCCAAGACCATCACCGGCTGGCAGACACAGAGCACCCCTGTTCTCTTAGCTTACGGCGAGCGAGCCGAATTAGAGGACGAAGAGTATATCAGCTTAAGTAGCACGCTCGAGGGGCTTGTCATTCTCCGAAAGGTAAGACAAATCGGTCATCATAACCATGAAAGCTGTGCCAGCTAACACTCTCGCAGAATCCAGACTGGGACGACGGTAAATAAAGCTCTGTTTCCGGGTCGGTAGAGATGGGTGCGTTTCAGAAGGTTGGAGCAGTTGCTGCACATCGTGATGACGGGCAGTTGGTTTGATGAACGTGTATCATCACCGATAACATCAACTTGAGTAATAAAAGAACCCACTAGGACTGAGCACGGAAGTGGTGGTAGACTCGTGCTTGGCTTGGCAATAGAATTATGACTATTTTCGACCCTTTTATCTGTAACTTTCTTTGTTTGTAGTTCTTAATGTTTGATGAATGTGACGTGGTCTAGTATTAGCTGGGAAGGCTTGGGCCCATCGTAGATACATGAATTTTCCTCATTATGATATGAGTTGCTATCCCCTAAACTCCCCTATTTACCTATTTGACTTGTTTATTTATTTCCTGGAAGGCCGGGCGTTCTTCAGCCTTTTCTGCTCTTTGAGCTTCCTCTCCTTACGGATGTCGTCTGCGTTCTTGAGCTCCTTCTTGTTGCCTGCGCCGTCTCGGAAGCGGCCAACCCGCTTCTCCTTGGCCTCCTCGACGCGCTTCTTGCGCACGTGATAATCGTCGCGATGCTTGTCCGCGGCCTTGGGCGCCTTCTCCTGCTTATGCTTGTACCGCGCCCCACCGCCTAGCACGCCGCCACCACGGCTCCTCGTGTTGTTTGTGGCAGCAGCGGCGGCGACACTGCCGGGACCACGGCGCTCCGCCTCGCCGATGCGGGGAAGGCGGACGCGCTGCTCCCGCTTCCACCTTTCGAAGCGCCCGCTCTGGAAGCTGGCGGCGATCTTGACGCCGCTCTCGCCGCGCACCATCTTGACGGCGCCGCCCTTCTTCCCTTTACCCTGCGCACGACTGCCGTCCTCGTCGTTGGTGCGCGACACGTACTTGGCGGCCTTCTTGTCCCAGCGCATTCCGGCTCGGGTCGGGACACCGAAGGACTTGGCGCCCTCGTCGTTGGTCATGTCGAAGGTCGCGCTGCGGGCGGCCTCAAAGAAGTTGCCGCTCGCGTTCGACTGCCCCCCGCTGTGCACGCCGTACGCGCGCTCCTCGGCGGCGCTCACGGTCCGCGGCTCGTAGGCCATGAACTCGGGGTCCCGGAAGGAGTTGAGGTCGGACGACGAGGCGGAGGACTTGCTGGCTTTGCCGCCGCTTGTTTCGTTGTGGTTGGATATTGTGACTTCCATCTCAGAGTCGGAATCGGCTCCGACATCTTCCATGGCATCGTCAGAGCTCTCAAACCCTTCACTCGGTGCGGCTTCTTCCTCAAATCCACTTGTGTCGCCTGCTTCCCGGTCATCCTCATCATCTTCTTGGCCCCTTTTTTCTTGTTCGCTGTCTAGCGCTGTAGTAGATCTACGGGGCCCAAAGCGCTCTCTGATGGACTTCATGATTTCTGCTTCTTTGTTGCGTCCGCCCTTGGCAGCTCCCCGGATTTCGAAGATTGTTTCCTGCGGCTTGAAGCCGCTAATTTTAGATAACATGTCAGCTCGGCTATCTTCAGCAGCGCTAACTTCATCCCCATATATAGGATGGACTTGCGAGAACCCTTTAGACGTGACTACCTCCCGCGACCGCCTGGCGCTCTGACTCGAGGCGCTATTGCGCGTCTTGAGATAGAGCTTTTCGGCCTTTTCGGAGATTGTTTGTAAAGCACGGAGGTCTGTATCTTCGGGCAAGCGCTTATTCAGCCACTCGGTGTAATTCTCGATGCTGCTGCGTATCGGCGCGCCCACAACCATATCCGTGGTGAAATCTGGCTTCCCACTGCTTTCTTTCCCCAGAACTAGCTTCTGGCCTAGGAAGAGCTGGAGGTCCAGGAGATACGGGACATCGGTCTCTTTCACGATACTGTAGGCCCAACCCCGCATACCTGCTCGGGCGACACGACCCACTCTGTGAACTAGCAAGGAGAGGGAGAGTCAGCCACTTCCTCTAGTATATTCCCCCCCTAGTCTGGACTGAGCTGAGAAAGAGAATGTAATTGAAGTTACTTACTGTATAACTTTGGAGTCGCAGGAAAGCTGTAATTAATGGCGTTCGAGAGACTGCAATCAGTGTCAGTAAACACTTCTAAAGGTGCCTACGGCAAGAGCATGGTGATCTCGACTTACAGAGGGATATCTATACCTCTTGCGGCGACGTCAGTGACCACAAGGATGTTTGTCCTTCCTCTCCGGAAATCCTCCACCTGCATATTTCTAGCTGTCTGGTCCAGGGCGCCGTAAACGTACGAGACAGAGAAGCCGGCGCACTTGAGCATGTTTTGGAGGAACTCAACATCGTGCTTTGTAGAAGTAAAGATAATGGTGGAGTGCAGACTCGGTTTCCCCGGACCCCCGTCAGCTCCTCGTTTTCTCTTCTTCGATGGCACTTCAATCGTGTCTGCGGTTTCTGGTACGCCGGTGGGCATTTTGATAACATCATGTAAGATATGCAGTAGTGTGCCAAGCTTTTCGGCCCCTTTAACGCTGAAAACTGCTGCTTCGAGATCTGGGCTGACCTTCGTATCGGCGTCCAACCGGATCAGAACTGGGTCCTGGCAACCAGCCCTGACGAACTCTGTGACGGATGACGGAAGAGTGGCGGAAAAGAGTAGCGTTTGGCGAGTGGGCGGCAACGAATGGAGAATCTCTTCTAGCTGTGCCGCGAAACCCATCTCAAAGAGACGGTCTGCTTCGTCAAACACGACGTACTGCATCCTAGATAACCCCGTGACGTTCAGATGCATCTCGACTAGAAGATGCAGAAATCTGCCCGGCGTGGCGATTATAATATCTGGGTTTGCGCTCATATTGGCGAACTGCTCGTCCAGAGAGTCGCCTCCGACACACAGCATTGTCTTTAGGTCCGTCCCGCGAGTGAAATCTTTGGTAACTGTCAGAGTCTGGATAGCCAGCTCGCGACTGGGGCTTAGAATCAAGGCACGCGCGCCCATATTGGCCGAATGCGCTTTCAGAGTTTGGACCATGGGGATTAGAAAAGCGGCCGTCTTCTTGAAGTTAGCAAGCCGGTTCAACAACATATAATGAGAGCACTATGCGAGCAGACGCCGTGGTGAGGGAGCGGCGAACAAGTAGCGTACTATATAGCATGTTAGTCCTATAACTAAATTACGAATCTGAAGACCGCACTCACCCTTTCCTGAACCGGTTCGAGCCATAGCTAAAAGCTGAACGATAAATAATTAGCACGTCATAAAGAAGCCTTACTCGGTGTATCCAGGGACTCACATCTTTCCGCTGTAATATTAGAGGGATAGTCTTTCGTTGAATTGGGGTTGGGACCTTGAACCCCTTTTTTGCGATTGCCCTAAGGAGATTCCCATTGAGCCCTGGGGGAAAAATTGAGGCGGTTAGAAATTCGGGGATTACGAGAGGGGGAAATAGAGAGCGAGAAAATACTCACCCATAGCTTGAAACCCGCCGCCCTTTTTGAGCGAGTTGCCCTTCACGTTGGTGTTCTTCCGGAAAGCGGCAGCTTGCTTCAAGGCAATGAAGGCCTCGTCGTCATCGTCGTCATCGTCAATCACCCCCCCAGAATCCCCGTTCAGAAGATCTGTGGCGTCGAAGCCGAAGCCGTCTTGTACCTCGGCATGCTTAGGCTTCACATGAGATGATGTCTGGCTCTCACCGGTGAGCAGAGAGCCTAAGATATCGACTTCATTTTCGGAAAGCGCAGGTGATACGGCGCGGGGCATCTTGTTCTAAAGTCTCACATGTAATAGTTGTCAGATGGTTTAGTAGGGCCGTATGATGAGAAAATAGACAGCGGTAAAAGAAACAAAACGACTCCGCTACAATCGAAGGTTTGATATGTACATGATAATGTCTATCACAGATGCTCATGTCGAATCATAAGTGGGGCCGCTACTAGACAGCTTTTTTGGTTATCGACAAGCCAGGAGGCGCTATAGGTAGACAAATATACAGCTCTGGCTAGTGGGTAACTGTAACAGTCTGCTAGGGAAGTTAGTATAAGTGTGGAGTTGGGTTTGATTCCTAACAGCGCTATTGGTTTTCTGCGCTTCGCCCTCCCCTTTGTAACATGCTACCAGCATCTGATAAGATCCTGAGCCTCAGCCCCACTGTCCAGTCGTAGGCAGGTACTAGGTAGGCGCAAGGTACATCTGTATCTACTGTAGGTATCGACTCAATTCCCCACCACCACATGTACTTACCCAATACCTATTAGGTATCTCGAAACAAATACCATTCCGTTCAACTTACACAGCTATCCGCGTACATTGTTATGACATTACTGCCAATCTTGTCGATCAACCCCCACGTCCATTTTTATTTGACTTGCGGGCTTTGAACACTCACAGTATCACCGATTGTTGGTTGGGAGGACACACCAGCCATCATGCCGCCGAAGGAGGACGACGCCCCGGTCCTAGCCGACGATAAGGATGCGCTTGACGTGCTGGAATCTGAGGCCAAAGAATTCGACAAGGCAAGTTCTCGTGTTTCCTGCGAGAGAATTGGGGGGTTGGTGCGTGACTATGCTAACGATTCTAACTACAGGATGCCGAGATAGACCGAATCCTCAAGGCTTTCCGCTTAGATGCGTAAGTCTCTCCCGTCCGAGCACCTGAAAGTTTGATATATCGACGTAGAATACATACATACATACGCATCTCTACTTAGGCACCTTAGGACCCTCGGTTTCGCATAACTGACGAATATGCCGTAAACAGTTACGCCGTCCTCGACCTGCAGCCGGGCGTCCCCGAGTCCGACATCAAGCTCACGTACCGGAAGAAGTCGCTGCTGATCCACCCGGACAAGACCAAGAACCCATTGGCGCCGGACGCGTTCGACCGGCTAAAGAAGGCGCAGACGGAGCTGATGGACGAGAAGCACCGGGAGCGTCTCGACGAGGCCATCGCTGACGCGCGCATGCTGCTGATCCGCGAGAACAAGTGGACCGTCGACAGCCCCGAGCTCAAGACCGAGTCTTTTGCCCGCAAGTGGCGCGACAAGACCCGCGAGGTCCTCATCGACAACGAGATGCGCCGCAAGCGCCAGATGAAGGCCCAGATGCAGGAGGAAGGGCGCGAGCAGCGCCGCGCCGATGAGGAGCTCGAGGCCCGCAAGCGCAAGCGCCAGCACGAGCAGGACTGGGAGGCCACCCGCGACCAGCGCATAGACAGCTGGCGCCAGTTCCAGAAGGGCAAGTCGGCCAGCGGAGACGACGGCAAGAAGAAGAAGAAGAAGCTAAAGCCTATCGGCTAAGTTGCGAAAGTGGAAAAGTGCAAAGGGACCTGAGCGCATGATGCTGTCGTCATTAATGGAAACTAAGGGGTTCGCACAGGGCAAAATTATTTTTTGGCGTTTGCACGAGTCCCATCAAGATGACATTTCTATGCCATTTTCTTTTGCATTTTCATGTTAAGATCGTGGGTTGGGAGGTTTAATCATGATCATCATGATCATCATGAAGGCGAAGCTGGTGACAGCCGCGAAACACTATATGGACAGATCGAGAAGTGAGTTCGAATGATAGACCAAAGCTGTTTTTTATGAACCTAACTCCATTAGTCTCTCCCTTGACGCTTCCTTCCGCATGTCAACTCCCCTCCTTGCAACAGTTCGTCACGCCTATCACGGGGGCTAGCTAAAGGTATGTATGCCTTCAATCATATCGTGGTCCTCTCTGCCAAGGCACGCGTAGGCTCTCCCTTCGCACGTGGTACTACCTTTAATGATAATAATACTCCCTTCCGAAAAAGGGCAGTTCATTTATACGGCATGTCGAACTAAATACGTACATGCACATACACGGACGAATACCCGAGTAGAATGGTAACCAATGTTGCCCACCATACAGTGGCTCAAAAGTCAACCATGCTTCCGAACTTGCCCAGTTGATATCATGTAATACAAAACAAATACAAATTTAACACTATTTGAAGCTATGTTTAAAGAATCGTCAGTTCCGGCATCTGCCGTTTCTTATATATTCCCAAAGTCTTAACAGCGTGTCCCTCTTCTTTGAGCCGTCTATGATTTCCCAGGGGCCTCTCCCTCCACCCCCAAGCGGAACAAGAAACCCAGGATCGACAAGTCGGCGTAACTGATCACTTGTCAGATACATTGCTGGTCTTATCGCTGGCGTTTGCATCTCATGATAATGTACTTGCCATCTCACATACCTCTTAGGAGGTTCGATGGTTGCCTGTATTGACGCTGAAAAATTCAATCAATCGACTGAACAACCAACCAGGTTTTTCCCCGGTCCGAAGCCGAGGTCATCCGCCAGACGCCGGTATACATTATTACTTAGGTATGTTGAATATGCCGTGAATCATGGACGTCGTGTGACGTTGTCCGCTATTGTAAATGCTTCGTGGGTCTCTTCGTAAACAAGTCATCAAATGTAAATGCGGCGTCCATCTTTCTAGTGGCTCCCACAATTTCCGGGACATGAGCCTGAAGATACTACTTCACCAATCGTACCAGAAGCACTGTCAGACCCTAGTCCCCAAGTGCCGCCAATTCTCTCTCCTTCGCGGCGAGTAACTCGCGCATGCGCTCGGCTTCCTGTTGCAAGGCTGCCCGCCTGTCTGATTTGGACCTCTCTGTCTCTGCCGTCGCCTCTCGTGAGTGCATGCTCGGGATCATGCTGGACGTAATCGAGAACCCACTAGGGCTTGGGGCGGACATCAAGGTCGCCGGTGGAGATTGTAATCTTAGGTCGGCTGTGTCGTCCGTGACTGAACCGCAATTTAGGCTTGATCCGCTTGTCGGATTGAGGATCGACTTGATCGAAGATAGCCTCTTTGTGTTTTCAGCATTGAACTCGCTGGCTGGAGCGTCAGAATCTGTAGCTGAGAATGACCGTTTCCGTCTCGAGGAAGCCATAAAAGACGCGGGCGAACCAGAAGACTGTCGGTCGCTCATGATGGCGGTTAAAGGCGGTAGCCGGTTGTCCTCGGACATCGAGTCGCGACTAGTGAATGGTTGCAATGTTTGACACGTGTGATACGATATCGCCTCCATCGAAAGAATGGGTGTGGACCCTTGACCGGAGCGCAGAGGCTCAGGGAGAAGCGTCAATCGATGATCGGTTTTGCGCCGTAGCCCCAGATTCACGGACCCGTCTTCATTAATACTGCCCCGTTCCGTTTCAGATCCGGCACACTGGCTTTGTTGTTCGACAGAATCCACAACCATGGCATCCTCCGTATCCATCAGGGCATCTTCGTGATTGGCGGGCAGCACTCGTTTTCTCCGTTTGATCTCGGACTTCTTCATTGTCACCGGTCTGTGAACGCTATGAAGTTTAAAGTATAATCCTAGCAAGTTTAGCGTGGAGCAGAGTGAATATCCCTGCAGTACCGACTTACCGCATGCGTTACATATCGTATGCCCGACCTCGTCACGGCGCCATAAGGGAGTGATTGTTGTTCCGCAATTTTGGCAGGCAATCACTACCGTTGTGTTCTGTGCCCCTTTCTCTTGCGCATTGACATCGATGGGCGTTGGACCATCACCGGATGTGCTTTCGACCGCTGGGCTAGGGACTTGGTTTTGGAGTTGTGCGCTTTTGGCAATCCTATTATTGTAGGCCGGACAGCCACTGCACCCGTCGGCACCACCGGTGCCATTACATCGCCCACCGCCGGGACAGGAGCCCGAGGGGGTCTGATCTGCGGCTACATATGTAGCACCAGGGATGCTGCCAGCATTGCTCTGCGAACACGATGCAGGGGCCGATTTGTCTAGTGTCTTGGGATGCGTCGTCGAAACTGTAGAGGGTGGACGCTTAAGGTTGGTAGGACGGGCCAAGTTTCGCGCCTTATAATATAAGCCGCATGCATTACATATAGTAGCGCCCTGCGGCGAACGTCTCCAAAGCGGTGTTCTCGTAGTTCCGCAATTACTGTTTTATTGATTAGGTGCTGCACAAGGGAGCTTATTATGGAACGTACCTGCACACCTGACCAGTCTGGCTGGTGCTGGCCGGTGATGTGCTTGTTCCTGGGCGTCTTGTATGTGGAACTACATCGAGTGGCGAGGGGCTCTTAGAATACATCCTTTCGAACCCATTCAACGACGGGCTGGGCCCCTCTGAGACACCGACGCTTACAGCTATGGGACTTGCTGATCCCGCTTGCGAAGTAGTACGGAAAATCACATGTTCGGACGGATGAGTATCGTTGTCTCTTGCTGCGGTGGGACGCGAAGGTAGAGCTGTTCTCGTCGATATGGGCTCGCCTTTTGCAATGCTAGGATGCGGTTGTTGTACGACCTCCATTATGCTTACCGACGTGGGAGCCCAAGTTGCCGGGTTATGGGCAACTCAAAAGCAGGCCAGTCTGGTTGGGCAGTGTTACACCCCTCGATGTCTCGAAGGGAGCTGATCTACCAGAACAAATTAGTCTCACAAGAGGTCAAAGTCATCGGGAGAAATGTCCGCGAATGCAGAGAGACTGGGGATGACGATGGTTGCGTTGAGAAGTGCTCGGACCAAATTTGTCCTGGGCGAGACAAGCGCACGGTTGAACAAAGGAACTATATAAGCTATACGAAATGCAGGATCCGGCGAAAGACAGTTAAAAGTCGCGGAGTACATGGCTCGAAAGAGAGGCATGGGATAGCAATCAAATGGATGGGAGCAGATAGAAGGTGCGGATACCACATCTTAACCAAGTCAGAAATCCAATCTGGCTCTCTTTATGCTTCCCTCCCCAGAGGTCGCCAGGGCAGAGAGGAGGGGTAGGATAGATTTGAAAGTGGTAGTACGGGGAAAAGCGCAGGGTATTGAGAGGCGGGGTTAATAGGAGGTAGATAAACGGCAAGGCTAGACTCTCAAAATATCCGATAAATTCACTTACACTGTGGCACGGCAGGCGACGATGAAAGGCTTTCTTTATGATAGAGAGCTACTCGTGGACAACACCTGGTGGATAGAGGCAAAAGAGAAACAAATCCAAGCTCCCTAATACTCTAAGGCTCTTACCGTGCAACTTCGAGCCCGTCGAGGATAGAGGCTGCGTAAGAATGGGGGGTGGTTATCGCCACGCTGAGACGAGCCGGGGGGAAGATGGAGTGACAATGTCAATGTAAAAAATGAGCTCAAGCAGACCAGGTGAACAGGACCCTAGCGGGGGCTAAGGCTGGACTGGCTGATGCCGACTGAGACGTGATACGGCAGCACGGGCTGATGATACAACAGATGCCTAGATCTCCAATCTAGATAATCTGATTACCAGATTGTCAGACTGTCAGGATTGTTGATTTGTTGGGTCGTTGGACCAGTGTAGGAAGCCTGGAGATGAGACGGATGGTGGGTCATTCGTTGGTGTGGCGTGACGAGGAAGTTGAAAGGTCGAAGTCAACTGGTCGGTCTGCCACCCATCAAATCACGAGTCGTCACCGCTCAATCCCCAATCCTCAATTCCGACAGTATACCTACAGCACCTGCGTAGGATATCCCGGCTGTCAGAATATGTACACACCCACTGGCTCACGACTGATGGACTTCAAGCTGATTGATAACAATAATCCGGCTTCGTTGTCTTCTAGCACATGGGTAGTTCGGTAGACATGCCTGCCAACTCTTCTTTCCTGTCTCTTCTGCCTGTCACCAGGTACTCCAGATTTGGCAAATGAACAAGTCTTGGCAGATGATGTTGATGGATGAATTATAGAATAAGCCCGGAATCGGCTGCGTTGATCTCACAATTGCTATCAGTAAATTAACGGTGATTATTATTCCATTTATCTTGATTGGCCAAATTGAAAACATGTCTGTGGAGACAAAGAGCATGGGCACCCCTGACCCTTATGCAAGGCGCGTGCTACCATGCCACTACTAATAGGTGCTACTACAGTATACAGGTAGTCATTAAGGTTGTGCCTATGCTACATCTGGACCTTTCTACTACTGTATAGCATACATTGTACTTAGCTAGGTACAGATGTACTTGCCTAAACAAAACTGCAGAGAAGTTTTCTTACTAAACCGTCCATGTTAATTGGTTAGTATCATGTGGTGGAGCACACAGTACTTATTGTGCAAGTACTTCCTCTCCTGTAGAAAGCCTTACAATGACAGGGCAAGTGTGCAGTAGTGATGAACTTAGCAGCTACTAAGCACCAGCATACACCCGGCCCTTCACTCTAAATACAATCCCGGACCACTCCGGTTGATTAGGTGCTTCACAGCGTAGTAAAGCTTGACTGCCCATATTATAGAGGCTGCTATGTATAGCATAGGGAGGACAGTAAACTACCAGCAAGTGGTCATGCAAGCATACAGCGTATGTGCCACTATCTGTTGACCTTCATTGAGGCTCGAGGATGTACAGTGAAAACAAAAGAAAGTCTCAGTTTGGAAAGTACAAGCAATCTAAACATGGGGTATCAGTGCAATGAAGTTCCCCCTCCCAATCACTTTTAACAAACCCGGTAGGTAATAGCTCTGGGAAACAAAACCCTGTGAACATGAATAAAAGCCCCTTCTTCATTTCTCATTTCATTTCGGGATAATCTTCAACATCAGGTCTCGGTGACGAGCTGCTCACCCTCGTCCAGCAACTCTGTCACCTTCTTCAGATTCTGGATTAGACTTTGACCGAGCCCAACCAGGAGCAGCTTCTCTGCGTTAGCCGGCAGACCCAAGTAAGTCGGTGGTTCTCGCTCTGGTAGCTTTTGAATCCAGCCCATGAATTCTTGTAGTGATGTGCCCGCTGGGACCGCCAAGCTTGACTCCTGCCCGTCCTTCTCAGACCCCTCCACTAACTTGTGGCCAATGTCAAACGCAGACGGCGTCAGAATCTTGTTAATCAGGGATGTCAGCTGATTGAAATCGCCCTCATCATCAATCTTGCCGCCATATGTTTCGCGGACGAGGTAACAGATCATATCCCATGGTATATTTTGTGGCGCAATATTGGATCGGTTCTGCGCCACAGAATCTAACCATGTATCGATGATGAAAGCTGAGCATTCGTACTAAATATGCTGTTAGAGAAAAGGGTTCAGAAGTAGGAAGAAGGGGTGGATAGTCAGACTTACATCGCTGTCATTAAATTCCCAAAAGCCTTTCCATCCCAGGTTGGGGGCATACCGTAACCGCTCTTGAATTACAGCGTGCAAGAACGAGAGAAGCAAGTACAGTCTGGTACGTTCAACGGGGCTCTTGGTGGCTCGGGTAGCGAGAGACGACATGGAGTCTTTCATGTTGGCACGTACACCAGCCGGCTGTTCGTACATGAGCACGCGAGAAGCACGGAGTAGATTGACCGGGATCTTGGGACTGGACTCCATGGACAGGAATAATCTGAAGTCTGAGTGAGGGTTGAGAGACTCCATGCGCTTCTCCAGCGACTGCAACCAGGTGGGCGCGAGATGAACGTTTTTGATGAGCACCCAATTTCCGACCTGTGCTGCGTTGCTGACAGCCTTATCAGCACTGGCAAGACTCTCGTTTGATCCCATGGCGATGTTAGTGCACCTAGTGCGCATCCTCTCCACCAAGTTGTCCACCTTGTAACTAGCATCGAAACCAGGACTCGAGACAAGAGAGATAGGGTGCGTAGATGACACTTGCTCCACGGTTCCCTTTAGGTCCTCTACAATATCGAACAGCTCAGATCCAAACACGGAAGTGACAAAGCGTTGCGCAGTGGGCACAAAGCGGTCAAGACGGAACATTCTAACGAGAAGCAATGCTAGGAGACCCTGGTCGAATGGCCCAGTGTCGGCCTGCCATATTTGAGGAATGAAGTCCTCGGCGAACTCTTCCGTCAAGAATTTCTCCCAAGCATCTGGTGGCGCTAATTCGAGTTTGTCTTTCAGCACGCTCAGTCTCTTGGCCCTGGCGAACGTCTCTTCCCTCTCGTCGACATTGGTGGACAGATCCTTGCCTTCGATCCGGTCATCTAGGATAACATCGATGAGTGTCTTGTCCATCTTGTATGGAGACGCCTGGGCGAGCAACATGGCTAGAGTAATACGGTCCTTCTGTATGAGGCCGAGCGCCGTTCTCTTGAACGTAGTAACGAATAGGTCTCTGATAATAATATCTCGTCGGGTGTTGTGATTGGTCTCGTTGGCGAGGTTCTTATTGCCGTGGAGAACGGAATGGAAAATATCCAGGAAATACTGCAGAGAAAATTGGTAGAAATGATTCAGATAATGCAGTTGCTCAAGGACAGCAAACACGGCGCTGCAGGATCGTGCAATCACGCTATACTGCTGTGTAATCTCATCTACCTCGGCCATGACGCCTTCAGTATTGCTCATCTTAGCCGTAATCTCGGCGGCTTCCGTCTTCAGCGTCTCCAAGGTTTCGATGACGTTGTCGTCGTCCAATATATTCCCACGCGATTCGTTGAGAGCCTGCAGGAGCCGTCTCTCCAGTTGTCGAAGATGCACCTTGAACTCTCCTTGTAGCTTGATCAGATTTGATCTTCTCTCATCCACGTCCGGTCTCTCAGACTTCAGAACATCGTTAAGGGACTGGGTCTGGAGACTGCTCTGTGTTACAGTGAAATTGACGAAAGTAGTTCGACTGCAAATATCTGGGGCGAACGTAGCCGAGGGGTCACGAGTAGACAGATATATCTTAAAAGCCGGGGAGAAGTCGATCTGTTGCTTGCCAAGTTGGATAAGAACACGACCGCCGGTCTTCTGATACTCCTTATTGAGTACGTGATTGAGGATGGGGTCCAGGTGTTCAGCATCTTGAATGAGAATTGGATTACCAAACCGCAATGAGCTCTCAAGCTGTTTAGTAAAGGAGTCATCCAAGAAGCTAGTTACTGTCAATCGGCGGTCTTTGCATTCTCGTTGTAGGAACTCAGTTACGCGGCCCGATGGGTCGATAATGAGCGGATACCGGTTGAAGCGCTTTAGAATGATTGCGTTCTCCGTGCAAAGATCGTCCACCGGCAGCGTGTTCTCTTGCCAGGAAAGACGCTCATCAGCAGTAGATAGATATTCGGTCATGGGATTATGAGGCTTGAAACTCACGCCTGAGAGGTGCAGTTGGTGTAGCCAGTCTTCCATCATGGATTTCCGGAACGTCTGGTCGTAGAGACCGCTATACGCGAGAAAGGCAGCAGCCACCAAAACGTCTCCGACCAAAGTGCTAATCTGGGTCTCGAAAGACTTGCTGCCTTCCTCCCATCGAGTTCGTTCAGAAGACAGGCTGTCTAGGAGCCGCACGCTTCGGTCGACCTTGAACTGAACGCGCGACATCTCCGTCTTGATAGCCTGTGTTTCGCTGATAAGAGCGGCGTACTCCGTTTTGTACGTAGCAATGCTCTCTTCGAGGCTGGTAATCGTGTTTTCCACTGCCTTTGCCTCGGCTTTGGTCTGCAGCGCTTGCTCTTCTAACTGTTCCACCTCTTCGCGCAAAGGCCCGACGCGATCGAGAATTTCGGAGTAGTTGACTTGTGCCTCCACCCATTGAACCAAAGGACCGCAGGCCCTGCTAGCACGGTTCACCTTCTCGTACGTAAAGTCAGAGTTGTTTAGATAGCTGGTCCGCATTTTCGTCCGCATAGCCTTGGTCATTTGCTTTTCGTTGTCGAAGTTGACAATACTCGCGATGAAATCATCTCGTCGGATTATACCTTGGATAATCTTCCACTCGGTGCTCTTGTGCCCCAGGAGCGTGCAGACCGACTCCATAGCAAGTTTAACGGGCGCGGGTGGAGAGCCCATGGACCGCACTTCCGTCAAATGTTGGCGCTTAATGTTGCTAACACTAGCTTTCGCCTCTTCGACGGCCGGTTCAGCTCTTGCAAGGTCGTTCATGACTACCTCTCTGCGACTGGCTACTTCGGCTTCCTGCTTTTCTAGGGCTGCTTGGATCTCTAGAGATGTATTTTTACGTTGTTCCGCCTCACGCTGATCAGCTATCATGCGTTGAAGCTTCTCGTTTGCCTCTGCATCCTTTGCTTCTAGCTGTGTTTTCTTCTCAGCAAGGCTGACCCGGAGATCACGGACCTTCTCCACTGTGTCCCTGAGTTTGTCGAGGCCGACGTTAAGATGGCGCTGCTGCTCTTCAAGATCTTCCCGTTTCTCATTGTAGAGCTTCACGTACTGCGCAACGAAATCTAGGAAATGGCGGGGCGTAAGGAAAGTAACCTTGCCTTGTTGCTTCTGAAGCTTGTTATTGAAGCGTTGGAGGGAGTAATGGATGTATACCATCGAATTAATAACTGTTTCTCTGTGAGTGGGCGGTAGGTTGAGGCCACGATAAGCAACAGGGATACTATCGGGAGCCACAAAATTCGGCTTGTCTAAGTCAACGGAATGTGTCAACTCGTTGGCCACCTGGAAAAGCGCTTGATCGGACCAATCGCCGAACCAGTTCAATACACAGCGGTTGAACAGAGCTGGACTGGTAGCAGCTTTAGAGGATAGGCCGTCTTCGGGAGGATTCATCGTAAAAACGACATGTAGGTTCTTGACGATCTGTTGTGTGAACCATTTGTACAGCTCTTCTTGCGAATCTAATAACAAGCCTTGTCGTTGAGCACCTTCTTTGCAAGCCGTCATCAGCGCAGCAAAGTCGTCGCCTTCAAAAAGGCCAGGGACTTCGGCGTTGGCGAGGAGAGTATTCATTCGCTCCAAGAAACCCGAATCTAGAACGTTAGATTCATCCATGATGAAGCATATCTTCTCTCCCTTGCAACCGCAACGACGCAAGACCTCTCGGAGATCGTCATCAAAATCTTCTGCCGAATACTTGCCATGAACCTTGATTTGGAAGACCTTGAGGCCGTTCATCCATGCAACAAACCTTGATAGGGTTGTCTTTCCGCTTCCACTCACACCGATCAAGATCAAATGACCCTGAGGCTGTCGGAAAACGCGATCGATACGCAGGACGTGCTCGAGAACATCGTTGAACAGGATAAGAGGAACATCCACTTCTTCTTCACAGAAGGTCTTAAGGCGAGCTTTGACGAAGTCGCGAAGCTGCTCCCGATCTACCGGGACGTAGTTCTTCGATAGCCAGTTGGAGAATAGGATAGGACCACCTAAAGCCTTTGCTTCGTCAATGTTGGGGAAGAACTCGAGAGCAATCCTCCGAACGGCTTCGTCCGTCCACTGTCTTTCCTCCTCAGCAACCAAGCGGTCCTGGAAAAGGCGGAGAGCCTCATGTGCCCATATTCTAACCAATCCTTCGACAGAGAGCGTCTCTAAGGGGCGAATCGCTTCATATATACCGCGAGCCCACCGCGTCAGTTCGCGAGGACTGTACACATAGTGGGGCTGGATCTTTGGGGTAAAGCGCTGCTGAGATTCCAGATAGAACCGCACCATAGCTTGTGTGAGCGCCTCTGAGTAACCTCGCAAGGTAGGCAGGATCTTGAGGACGGCAGAGTTGAAAGTACCATAGATTTGGAGCAATGACAGTTCACCGGGGTAGTCAACCATGATGAGTGGGGCATGGCGAAGGAAACGAGCACCCATGGGTGTCCGTCCAGCGTCTGTGGGAGGGTTGCAGGCGCCAACGAATTGAATACGATCAAGCGTCACCCACGACTTGTCAGAGGTACGCCAGAAGCCGTTATGTTCAACGAGTTGTCGAAGGAATGAGATAGCTCGCTGGGTACCATACTTGTCGGGAGCAGGAAGATTGATTTCATCGCAGAAGATGACAAGCCAGCGGCCAATTTGCGTCGGGGATAGCATGACACCATTGAGGGTCTTCTTGTACTCACAATACTGCTCGAAGGTCTTGATCAAGAGGTCTGGGGTGGTGGCGCTTGAGAAATTGAGACCAACAACTTCCATGTTCGGAAGCTTGCGAAGCGCACTGAACAGGGTCATCGTTTTACCCGAACCTGGAGGACCACACAACAACAGCGGCTTGTGCTCTGCAAGCCACGAGTACAGAACGTCTTCATGCCGCACTGTATCCAGCGTTGGGATAACCACATCAGTTTGGGTGATTGAATGGGTGTTAACCTCGATCGTCGGGACCTGGTTCTGCCAGGATGTCCACTCAGCCTGTGGCAAAGTAACGTCGAAGTCGATAAGGGAAATTGTCCCATCCAGTGGAGGTGATCCGAAACTTGCCAGAGCGCCCACCTTATCACCAAAGGTCTTTCGGTCGTTCAGCGGGCAGTCACCAGTCAGGGCCCAGACTAGGGCGAGCAAAACTTTCTTGGAGACATATGCTTCGACCTGTTCGGGATCAAGCGGGAAATCGATGTGTGAGGCATTGTACTCTATCATATCTCGGACAGCCTTGTTGAGTAAGGAGAACAGAGTTGTTAGAACTCGCGCAACAGTGAACTCCATTATGTGGTTAAAGGTCTCAGCTTCTTTGAGAACGGTGAGAATAAAATCATCCGTGGTCAGATAAGCATTTAGTAGATCGGCCACTTGGCTCTGTATCTGCAGAGTCTTTGCTGGGCTCTGGCCGGCAGCAGCGGTATCCTCGTCCAAGTCTTCGAATGGCACGGACCTGAGGCTGTCCAAGTAATTGGTGACTAGCATACTAGGCGTGACAGTATCCTCGCTGTACCAGACCATTCCGCATCGACTAACAGTAGCCAGCGTCGCATACTTCAAGGTTTCTACTTCAAACATGATGCGCACATTCGGAGGCAAATTGAGGCGTTCACCGTTGGGAAGCGTAAGAAGCTTGTTGTCGTCTAGAACACTGTTCAAGTTTTCGACCCATTCGGGATCAACATCGCCGTCAAAGACAATCCAATGTCTCTTCGCGTCTTCTCCACGTAGATTGTCGACAATCTTGCGTAATATGCTGGTGAAGAGGCCGTCGGTCCATTCCCGGGTTGTGGAGTCCAGATTGCCGTACAGAGCTTCTTTAGACATGACCTTGGAATCGATGACGTGAGAAACGCCCTCGATGCCTTCAACCTGTTGCAACGCGTCCAACAAGAGGCGCCAGGCAGCGGATTTGCCGGTACCAGAACTGCCCACCATCATGACACCGTGGTGGATTTTTTGAATCTGATAGAGTTGAAGAACCTTGGTCATCCAAGTATCGTTGACCACAAGATGTCTCTCAGATGCAAGACGGCGAATGGCTTCTTCAAGCTTCATCAAGTTGGCCGGTACGTACTGAACACCAGGGAAACAATCCGCCTCGATCTTGCCCATTATGTCAACATCACTTCGGATCAGCTTGGGTGCGATGGTCTCTCTAATACTTTGGACGATGATCTCAGGCTCGACTACTTCCTCGGTCCCAATAGAGCCGTTGCTTTCTAACAGGCGGGCACGCTTGAGGCCACCCGAGCTCACAAGCACACTTTTCAATGCGCGAAGGCCAAAGTCGTAGTGAGCTTGCTTAGATAATCGGGCCGAACACTGGTCGAAGAAGGGCACGGTTTGTTTTGACAGCTGTTTGGCCTGGTTGAAACCTTGAGAGTAAAGCATGACCTCCGCGATGAGTTCTTTGTCGGGCTTGGACATGGCCACACTGCGAAACAGCTTCTTCAGGTTGTCGGGCAGATTGGACCGGCCTGCGTAACCGGGGTTCATGGTGATGAAAATACCAGTATTCGCATTGACGTGAAGCTGGCGTCCCACAAGCTCAATCTGAGATGAGCCGTCTTCAGCGCCGTGTTTCAAACCAAGTTGGATATTCTGGATTTGCTGTGACACAGCGGAAAGAATCCTCTCCTCGAGTCGGTTGAACTCATCGAAGCAGCCCCACGCGCCCACCTGGCAGATACCGAGGAAAATACGACCCATGGCTTGGAAATCAAATGTATCGTCACAGCAGAACACAAGAGTGAACCGACCAAGCTCAACACCAAGAGACTTGACAGATTCGGTCTTTCCTGTACCCGCTGGACCGTATGGCGAACCACCAAGTCTCTGCTCGAGTGCTTGGGTGAGGGTACCGAAGCAGCGGTCGGTAAGGGGGGTTCTTACCAGGCGATCCGGAACGCCGAGATACTCAAAGCCGTAGTTGAGCTTTGCGTTAGCCATCTTGATATGGAGGCGTTGCATGAAATCCCCTTCAGTTACATAGATGTATCTCATTTGCAACAACCATAGGAAATGATTCGCAGACGTCGCATTGAGCTTAATGAGCTTCTCAATCACATCACGCTGGTGAACACACTCGGTAATTAGAGCCTCGCACTTCTTCCGCTGGATCACCTCAAGATCGGCAAGGACGGTCTCTGCCAGCATCTGAAGAAGTTGGACCTCCCGATCGAACAGTGCCTGAAGTGTGCTGCCCCCTGCAGCTAGAGCGGCCTCGACAGCCGTGGTCCACACAACCTGTGTGGCGAGCACAACAATCTGGCTGGGGAAAGCATTCATGAACTCATCAACTACGGCTTGATCAATGTCGTCGGATCCAAAGATAGGGGTGTAGGCCTCAACAGCCTCAGCCAGCAGCTCGGCAAGCGAAGACTTCATTCCATTCTCAAGGAGAGCTAGCCAGTCATTAATTTTGGGTACTTTGGCCAGCGAAATCTCTTTCTTGAGACGCACAACTTCGCCTTCTTTCGATGTGAAGCCGGAGATGACAGATTCGTCGTCCATGACAAGCCCATTCAGGCCAGCAAACATCTTCTTGAAGTGTTTTGCAATGCGCAGTGTGTCGTTGCTGTTTCCGATCATTTCCAAGAGGTCTTCGTCGCCAACAAAATAGAACCGCGGGAAAGACACGCGTTCTTTCTCAAGGTACTCACCAAGAGCCTTTTGGATTTTGTTGAGCAACTCGGCCAGGCGCTCTAGCGACTTCTGGACTCCCGTGATGCTTAGTACATCCATGACCATCGGCTGCTTGTAGACCTTCTTCATCACGGTCATGAATTCACTGTTGATGTTTTGGAACCTCGACGACTCGATAGGCAAAAGGTGCTTGATGTCGGCGTTGCCGGTGAAGACGCCTTCCAGATAAACCCATTGGCGTTGTACATCAATCCAGACATCGAACAATACGTGCACACGATTCAACTTGTCTTCCCATGAGGAAGCTTCCTCCTCAAACTCTTTATAGTAAGGCGAGTGTTTCATTGCCTGCAACGAGTTCAGGTTCTCGCTGCATTTTGCGAACAAATCATCCCAACCGCGAATGAGGCGGCACTTGTTCTGGTAAGGAACTAAATCGAGCTGGTAGTTGTTCCAAGTCTCTTTGACCTGTTTCAGAAATTCCTCGAGAGCCATCTCTCCTTGAGCTTGCGTGATGATGTCGCGAACAATGACCTCAGTAGCAACTAGGTTCAGATCCCACACATCTCCGAGTGTCATCGAGACAGGGGAGTAACGTCGTCCAGGCTTTATCTCTTTCCAGATTTTTGTCCAATGACGATCTCGGATTGCCTCCGATTTCAAGTCGCCTAGGAGACTATTGACTTTCAAATGCTGGCGAAGGATAGTCTGAATGTGTTCAAAAGCAGCGTACTGACGCATTCTGCTTGGCATTTCCCTCGTCATCTTGATAAGCCCTTCAATGGAACTGCGTATCTTCCGAGGTTGAACACTACTCCAGAGAGTTTCCCGCAGCTCGTTCAGACTCTTCCATATAGTAGACAGCGCATCCCAGACAGCCTTAAAGTCATAGACTTCTTCAAGGAACATGGAGAGAGATGACTCGGGGCTTGGAGGTAGATCGAGCGCTTCCTTGGCTTTGGAAACCATCTCGAATTCCGCCTGTAGACCTGTGATACGGGACTCAAAGGAAACAAGAGTAGCCGATGCGACTTCCGGTGCGATCGTGCCCGAGACAGGCTTTTCTTTATTCCACTGTTCGCCAACTTCCGCGATTTTCTCCATCACTATCTTATCTTCAGACAGTATCTTAGTCTTCAGACCCTCGGTCTGGTCCTGGACGGCCCTGGCTTTCTTATCAAGTATTTCGTTGAGGGCATCCCATTGCGAATCGACTTGCTGTACATCGATCCAATCATTGGGTAGATTGTATCTATTTCGAACCAGTGTCGATTGCCCTTGGCGAAATGTTTCGACCTCAGGGGCCCAAGCCTTTACTCTCCGCTTACAAGTCTGGACCATCGTGATGAACTGGACAGCTTGTGCAGTAGAAGAGGTTTCGAGGCTCTGTGTCTCAAGATCGCGGCGTGCCTTCTCGATCTCAGCGTGGACCTCTCTCATGCGTGTCCCAAGCCGCCCAGCAAATTTCATGATAATCTCATGTTGCCACTGATCATACTTAGCATTGACTTTATCCTGTACTTGGCCATAGTCGATAGTAATATGGCCAAATGTACGACTGACTTCTGAGGTATCGAAGGTTGCTCGCGATTTACGAATCTCTTGCAACAGCTGTAGCCATTTAGGTAGCTCGTCACCCAGCAGTTCGTACACCTGTTCGGATTGTAAATCCCACAGGGACTGGAACTGGAGCCACTTATCAATATACTCGCTAATTGTCTGTAACTTGGTCTCGATTGATGCGTAGACTCTGCCCAGTATTTCAGTGCAGTCACTTGGAAGGTCGTTGAAACGAGCCTCTTCGGGAACAACAGTGCTCAGCGTCAGACTCATTTGGTACCGTGATGCCTTGATCCTGGGTAGGTTGCAAACAATGCCGACCCAGTCATGCAGCTGTAGGAACCAACTAGCCCTGGCGTGTTCCAATGGAGGATCCAAGTAGATGACTTGATTACGCATTGTAACCTCAAGAACCAAAGGAGTCATGGTGGGATCGTCCAACTTGAGCGGTTCCCCGGAGGGAGCTAGCTGCTTCCGACGATGGAGCTCTGCGTTCTTGAAGGGCGTCTCGTCCTCAAACACTTCGATCCAGCTAGATACAGCGCGCTGTAAGCGCGTAAGTAGTGTCCGCTTGATCCGTTCGTTCAATCTTTCAACCCAAAACCCCAGGTTGACGTATTGCTCAAGGTTCAGTTGATCTACGGCAGCTTGGATAGCCTGCAGCCTAGTCGCGAACTCGGACGCCTCATACGGACAAGTAGCCAGCTCTGCTAGAGCCTTTTGGACATTAATATGGATGTTTGCGAGGGTGATGGTTTTCGATTGGAGCAACGAAGCAGCTACTGCAAATTCCCGAACAAATAGAACGTGCTTACTCTCCGTCCCTCGGCCGGCGGCGTGGTCAGCCGTGCCATTAGGAAGTAATGTTGGCTTCTGGTATGACTCCCAAGTATTCACGAACGTCTCCCATTTGAGAGGAACACCTTTAGCAATTAATATGTGAACAGCATTCTGGTGGCCACTTAAGAGGATGGAAACCTCCGACATCTCAGAAATCTGCCGGGTGGTCTGTGCGAAGGTTCTCACACTCTCCATCAAGCTGACGGCATAGGGGTAAACTCGCTTCGCATCTTTCGCGACATTAGTCACTGCGTGGGGAACATTAAAATTTTGCCAGCCAAGGTTTCGAGTTTCTTTAAACAGAGCAATGATTTGCGCGTCGAAGTTGACAGACAGCTCCAAAGCATTATTAGCAGCTCTAATCTTGTTAATGTTGAACAGCCGACCAGATATTGAGATCTGCTTCCGCTGTACGTCTTCTGCCCATGCTTTATAGATCGCTTGGGTGTTTAGCTTCTTCCTAAACAGCTCACTCTCTGTTTGAAGCTTCTGGCCTTCGGTGTGGAGTGCCCAATCCGAGCCCAAGATATCCTCAACCTTCTTCATGTAATTGTCAAGTTGTCGTTCGATCTGGCGAGCCCAGATGATGGCACCGGAAACTGGGGGTAGATCGTGTAACTGAGCCATGGCATGAGCCTCGGAGTGGCCATACTGTTGCTTGAATCGCTCATGGAGACCAGCTATGGCTTGTTTTACATTATCAATAAGCTGGTTCTGATACTCTGCAATGGCTCCTCGAATCTTGGGCCTGACGAAAAGGGCATTGAACTGAGAGAATACCCGGAACATCTCATTGGCGTTTTTTGCCGTCGCCAATCTGTCTCGCAAACGCGCAATGATCGAGTTTTCTACTCTTGAAGTTCGCTCGTTGTACGTATTTTCTGCTTTAACCCATCTTTGCGTCCCTTCGGGTGAGACATCAAGCAAGTCAACATTCTTCAGGGCTTCCCAGGCCTGTTTGACCTCCCCAACAGCGTCGACATCACCCATCTCTTCGACAAGTGCAACGCCATTTGTAGTACTCTCCTCGCTTAGGCCACTAGAGGTCGATCGAGGGCCAAGAACGTTGACAATAGTCCGTTGCAGTTGTTCATGATTGTCTCTGAAGTTGTCGATGTACTTGAGACGTGTCTGTAGCTCGTTGTGCTTGGGCGTGACCTTTATCGGAATGAATTTCTCTTGCCTTCGACGAGTTGTTTCTCTGGCTATGTTCGTAAACTCCTTGATTTGGGTATCCCAAGACCTGAAAATCTCATCGGCTGTGGCCATGAGGCTCTTGAAATCCTTGTATTCCAAGTCAACAAGCTCTGAGCCTGGGAGAAGGCGATGCATAACTTCCTCCAAATCCGCAGATATGGCCTCGACCAAGTGCAGCGTTCGGGCAATAGGATAGTTGCTGAACCTCATCTTCTTGTTCATGTGATTAAAAATCTGAGAGATGGCATCTTGAATTTTAGGCAACGACGTCGCAGATAGCAGTTCATCGAGAGGAAAGTCGCGCATGAGTTGATTGTACTTCTGCACCATTTCCATCGCTTCTTTCAGGCCAGTATCAGCGGTAAAGCTAACAGTTGCCTGGAATCGTTTGGCATGCTTGAGGAGCTCCAACGTCAACATAACACCTTCACTCCTCAGCTGAGCTTCGATGCCCTCCAATGCAGACTCCATCGACAGCCAGAAATTAATTTCTTGCGTTGCGGTTCGCGTCACAGGGTCCCTCGTCATTTTTGTGATCGCTTGGATTGATTTAATCCAGCTATTCACCGTTGATTGCAAGTTATTCATAAACGTGCTATCTTGGACAAGATGAGACGGGATCAGGTCGGTGGACGGTCTTATATTACGGGCCGAAGCATCATCTAAAGCTGTCTGAACAACGGGATGAAATGAAAGTGAGAGCTCTGGAATCTCCACGTTCTGTTGTAGGTGCAGTAGACTCAGTTCAAGTTCAGTCATGCGCTTCTTCGTGACGGGAATTCCAGTCTTTGCATCCACGTCTGCCCGGCTCCTAACGCCATTAACAGCTTGGGAGGTTTTGGTATTGGCATCGAAGTAAGGCGCCAGCGCATTATGAACAATGGAATGGAGGATTTCGAAGGGGGAAGCAGAAGGGCCTTGCTCAGCTACGAGGCTGGCTAAGGAAGCGGTGCCTGGTAATGTCTGTATCTGAATCTGAGAAGTCAAGGGGAGGGCGGGATCGATCGCCTGAGGCCGTTTTAAGAGGGCAAGGTAGGCAATAGTAGTCGGGGAGGAGGATATCTCCGAGGTGATCGTATACGTGTACGAGACGGGTACTGTATAGTTGGGAATTAGCAAGTTGCCCCCGTGGGAAGTGCTGAACTGTTGGAGCCATTGCTTACCATTATCAGCCGGTCCATCAGGAATGTCTTCCAAAACTTTGACATCCTTTTGTATGTACAGGGCGACCTGAACGTCGGTCGCAAAACGGCTACATCGTTGAACAGTATCCGGGTAGTTCTCGCTTGAAAGAATACTGCCAGCACTCTCAAGCTCCGCGCGAGTAGCCCCAAGCGCTATAGTGACAACCGAGGCCAGATGCTCGACAATCACTGCCGGGTCGATGATATTGAAAGCAGGGGAGGAAACGCCGTTGGCCCCGGCCCCTTCAGAGCCGGTAGGCGATAGGACCGCCTCCATTATGGCGAGGGGGCGTAGGTCAAAAGAGGTCGCGGTGATGTTACAATGCCGATGTCATAACTCGGAGCATCAGAGCACCAGAGCATCAGGAAGAGGGTAGCGGCCCAGTTGGAAGGGGGTATCAAGCTAAATCACGGCGCCGACGAAGAACGAAAAGCCTGGTTTCCGATTAAATTACGTAGAAATTAATAACCAAGGACAAAGGAGTGTGGTGCGTTGTAGAAACCGAAAGACTTTTAGTACGATGTTGTCGATTAGCAAGGCTGCTAAGGAGTCCCGGAAAGAACGAGGATGTGCTGGTACTGTAGAAATGACAATATATTACGACAAGTCACTTGTCAATCAAACGAGGGTAACAATGTTTCAACGCGATGGACAACCGTCGCGACCTGACAGGGGCTCAACTTTACCAAAAGGGACCTGTAAGTGGGGCATTCCTTACCGTTCCGCGTCGTGATTGGTTTGCGAAATCTACCACTGCCGTACTGTACCTGAGGCCCACAAATTTCAACCTTGGGTGGTACCTAGCACCTGCTGAAGGCAACACAGGTACAGCAGTACCGACCTACAGATCTGTACCTTATGTACCTAAAGAGCATCACATGTAAAATATTTCCCTTGTAATTTTTGTCGTCTCAGCAAGCTACATGGTAAGCTACATCAACCTACAGGTCCTTTTCAAGCCTTAAGTTCACCCACCTTAAGTTTATTTCCGCTATAGTAGTTTTTAAGTATATCTCATATGCTTTAAGCTATCTCAAACTCTTACGCGTATGTCGTCCACTACGTGCATAAATAGCTACTAGCCATGAGATTACCCGCTAAAGCTAGCGAGAACAGCCCCAAGCATCATGATTGGCAGTAGTAGGTAGGTATTATTCTTTTTATTGGCAAGCAAGTTAGCATAGCTTCTATTTTTCACCCAAACCTGTATCATTTCCCAAGCAAAGTCATAGAGTCGTGTACAGTCCGCCGGTCGTCTTTTCTTTTCTGGCCAGATTCACGCCATTCCCCGGTCCTTGTAGTAGCAACGCCAAAAACCGCTCACATATGCCAGCCAATTATGAAGACCCTATTAATCAAATCGCAAAACGCCTGTGCTGCCTCGTGTGATCCGATACTCATCCCACTACGGCTCAATTTTCCTTGATCTCCCAGGTCGATAGGGTTTTCCAAATCGACATTCCCGTTTCAGTTGCCAGTTGTACTCCTAGTGTTGTTATTGGGTGTGCTAGTGTCGTTGAGTCTCTCTCTCTGGACCATGACCCGCTCGTTGCAGATGTCAATGAACATCTCAAACCTCTGAATCATCTTGTCTTTCTCCCGGATCCTTTCCTTGAGCTCGTCAATTTCTTTTTTGCTCTCTTCCTTGAACTTCGCCAGGTCCTCCTTGGCCCGGGCCAATTCTTTTCTAAGGTCAGACCGTATACGCTCCTCCGCAGTCGGGGGTGGCTTGCTATAAATCGCAGGTCGTTGTTCCGCGATGCCCGCTTCAACCTTCTGAGGGTTTCGGTTGATAGCTGCGCGCGCATTATAAATATCCCTCGGGAGTAAAGGTACATGTGGATGTTGTTGTTGTAAAATCTCCAGCGTTTGGGTAACCCCAATACCTATATTTGTTAGTGTATCCAAGCAGCATAGTCCAAATGTCTCATGATGGCCTTACCTGACTCCTTGAGGCTCTTCACAGCTGCAACCATGGTGCTATCCAACTTCCTTGCGGCCGGATGCAACAGGGGACTCTCGCTCGGACCATGATTATGTTGCAGATGCGAGGCATCAGGCCGGTAACGGATCGTCCATTGAGTCCTCTGTTCGATAGCAAAGAAGCCGAAGGGGCAATCACATTTCCGAGAAGACGTTTTGCGTTTTCTTTGCTCCGGGCTAATTCGACTTGGAGGCTTGCCGGCGCGATCGCAGACGAAAAGCACTTTCTTCAACCCTGGCACGGTTTTCTTGGATCGTCCGATAACAACAGCATATCCAACCGATGTACAATATTCAAGAACATATCTATGAATTGCTTCAAGGCTAGCAAAGCTGCCACCTTCCGGCGGAGCCGACATCATCGCGCCCATCGGAGACCTGGGTACGAACGGCGTGCCGTCCAAAACCTTGGGGGTCATTCGACCTTCGCCTTCCCCAGAGTCTCCTGGGCTATCGACATCCATGTCGTCATCGTGCTGAGGTTCTTGCGAGGCAACGGCAGGCTCAGCTTGAGTAGCTGGTAGTTGTTGCGTTTGTGGCTGGGGAGTTGGCTGCGGGGTTGGCTGTGGTTGTACCGGCACTGGTTGTTGGTGTGCCTGATGGTGCGTCTGAGGGTGAGGTTGTTGATGAGGCTGCGGTCGCGGCTGCGCATGTTGTTGATGATGAGATTGACTTTGTGTTATCAAAGTATTCTCATTAGCTTGAGCCTGTATTTTTTGCTGCTTCTGTTGCTGTTGTTGCTGCTGCTGCTGCTGCAGAAGCTGCTGTTGTTGTTGCTGCTGTTGCTGCTGCTGTTGTTGTTGCTGTTGCTGCTGCTGTTGCTGTTGTTGTTGTTGCTGCTGCTGTTGCTGTTGCTGCTGCTGTTGTTGTTGTTGCTGCTGCTGCTGGACCTGAGGAGCCGGCTGATTCTGAACAGGTTGGACAGGTTGAACAGGTTGAACAGGCTGAACAGGCGGAACTTGTTGCTGTATAGTTTGACTATGTGATATCTGTGGAACTGGTTGCGAAACCTGCTGTTGGACTTGAGCTTGCTGTGGGACTTGTTGAACGGGTTGAGTATTCATAGCCTGCTGCAGGTAAGCCAAGGAGGAGGACCCCGGCTGCGGTGGCATCTGCCTCTGTTGGCTCCCTCGCTGGTGTTGATGTTGTTGATGGCGCCCGACGGCCTGCACAGCAGCTTGGGCATGTTGGGCTGCTTGTACTGGGGTGTGTCTAGACGGTCCATTAGGCAAACTAGCGACACTTGCAACGTTTGGGACAGGAGAAGGCGTAGTATTCGAGAACAAATGATGAGAGTAGGCTTGAGGCGGTTGTTGAGAGGTATATTGCTGTGCCTGGTAGGGCGGAGTTACTGAAGGTTTCGGCGGCGTCGAAGAGTGATAAGGACGTCGAATCCCAGCGACCTGGGGAAAGCTGAGGCCCGGATGGCTATGGTTACTAGATCCCGGCTGACCGAGGCTCGACATGACTCGAAGGACCGACTACAGGAGAGCAAGAAAATCAGATCAAGAAGCAGGACACCAATGAGCAGAAGATACACCAACAACCTTGAAAAGATACACTGCCACACCACTAGCCAGAGAAAACAGAAAAGAACAAACCCCGAACCCCACGACTCGTAGACACGGCAAATTGAAGTCGGCTTGGGGATTCAGGTAAGAGAGATTTAACGATAGACGTGATGTCAGTTTCTGACCCTGGTGGTTGGGCAGATGTGAAAGGAGCGAACACTTGGTTGGCGGGTGTGCAAATATCACGATGGATCAACACGACCTGGGGTTGTGGGCTTGGTTGGTTATCGAGTGGGTGTGGATTTGAAAAAGAGAGAAGGGTGGGAAATTTTGGGAATCTGGGCTTGTTTGGAGGGTTGACGCTGTGGCAGGTATGGGAAGGGTAAGGGCGATCCCCGTAAGCCTTAGGGTACAGGTAGTACCGCATCCACAACTCCATCCTACCACCTAATCAACAAGTAACTCCCGGTAGATACAGCCAGCATACAGCAGAAGTAGGTGCCTCTCTAGTCGGTGGGTACATATCGGTACATCTAGCTGGGTAGGTTACCATGTACCTACGAATAGATATCATTCCAGGTCACCCGCGGCAACATCAAAGTAAGCAAGTTTCAAACTTTCAGTCCAGCAAACAGCATGCCTATTCTCACATTTCGAGTATTTCAGGTACGGTTTGGGAGCATACAGTCTTAGGTAAGTATGCATATTCCTATCTCTTCTAATCTGCCTAAGCTACAGTTAATTATCTACACTTACCTCAGTAGGTATGTTGCCGGTACTCCTAGAGTTACAATTGTAATACATGGAATGAGAAGCTCTGTTTAGTTGCATGCCCGCCCCCTAGTAGATATTAGTCCCTATTATTGAGCTTCTTCCGACAAGTTGAATTGCGTCATATTCTCTTATTATGTACTAGTTAACTTCAATATCGACTCAAAGGGGCAATTCAATATTATGTAGTGTGATTACTGTATTCACCCTACCCTTAAGATCATACCTGAGCAGAGAAGAAAGAAAAATAGCCTTCGAGTCCTATATCTACAAGATTAGGTAGAGGTAGGTAGGTATATCTGAGGTAGGTATCTGCCGCCCGTTCAAGATGTTGGCATGCCAATATTTAAGCTTCCCGAGCAGAACATTTAACCTAGGTTAGTCTTTTAGCTATTTACATATACTAGACTACCCAATTCCCAGATAGCTAGCCTTATTGCACACCTTCTCGCACTCCCAACAATTGCCTTGTTGTCCTACCTTCCAAGGTTCCTAATCTATTTAGGCTACGGTGCAGGTGTAAAGCTTCTAGTTTGGCTACCGAAAACCCTTGGGCTAGGGAAGCTTTCTGTACCCACCGGGATAAGGAATCTCAAGTCGACATATATTGTATGTGTTTGTTATCGCCTTGCAAGTTTATCCTCTGACGACTAATTACAAACACAAACTAACAGTAAACCCACCACCGCCGTCGTTCCCATTTGCCCTTCAACAAATAACCAGAGTAAATGTAAAGCAAGAAACCTATTACTCTGAAGAGTAGATTGCATACATTGAAAAGTTGGTCACACGTATTCTTATCCTGTTACATCTAGATCCTCGCCTGTCTACTCACCAGCTGGCCAATTGTCACGAAAACACATAATACGAAGACCCGAATCAATTTGCTATTAGGAAGAGCACTGCTGTACGCAGATAGGTATATATCTCCTTTGGTAGGCAGTTGGAATCGCACTCCGATCCTCCCGGGCCTACCTTATGGAATATGACAAGTCACCCCCCCATACATTATTGCAGCCACATATGTTGCCAATAGGTGTTAAAGCAGGTAGCACAACAACGAACAAAAACATGCCTAGTAGTTACAGTGCGTAGTATGTGTGACAGGGTACATGTCTACCCACCTACAGATTACCTACAGTAGGTACGCACCGGGACCTTTTTCTAGTCTGCCCGCCGTACCTAGTTGTAATTAACCAATGCTTATACAGCATAGTTAGAGAATGAGCTGAGCGCTGCTTTTCGAAATAGGTATAGACAAAGACAACAATCTGCCGTCACAGGCGGAGGCTGCTTCGCCTATCAGGGGCCTAAGTATTATCTTAGGTAAGCAATGTCTGCCCGATGGGTGTTTCTTGACGACAATAATAAGTCGGACTTCTTTCCTGGCATCGCGAAGAGATAAAGAGACACCGCAACCTTGGAAGGTCGCGAGCTGTCTGAATTTGCAGGCACACTCCAGAATCCATCCTATTCTCAGTGACCTTAAAGTTCGACCACCGCGTTCCAGCAAAATGTGCCCGTCTATTTTCCTTCGATTCGGTCACGACTAGAGTATCCAAAATTCTCGCATTTTAATGTCTGCGGTATTCGCTTTCGACGCCACTGTTGGATTGTTTACTTTTGGCGCATAGTCATTTAATTCTATCAACACGGTTTACATCCAACTATTCCTTAATGATCAGGGTTTGAAAGTCTTGGTGTTCAAACCCGGTATTAATGATATCCAGATTGTAAGGTGACCACTGCACGTTTCGCCTTGACTCTACCACCCACCTAGAAACACGCAGAACCCAGGTCAGCGGGAACAGAAACCTCATATTTGTGTAACACGATGCGACTAACACCATCCCAAGCATATAGCTAGATACCCAGTTGTGGTTTGCTCGAATACGCCTGCCAGAAAGCTATCAGGTTCTCAGGTAACTGAAGAAAAGGCTCAGAGGACACTCCAGTATACGAGTTGCAGTCTATCCGACGCCGCTACATTCAAGAGTAGCAAACAATAATGGCCGTGGGCAAGCTCCCAGCCTGAGTCCAGATCGGGATCAAGGATCAAATCCCCAGCAACACATCTTGACCCGTCTCCCACCGCCAAAACCTTCTTTTGTGTCCTTTATCGAGAGGGTAGTACCAAGTCATGAGCCGGGTCGACGATTATCACTCGCACTTTCTCGAGTGGAATCTCACGCGACACAGGGGACGGCGCCGCGTTGAGAACGCAATTTTCGATCCGCACAGATGGACTAGGTTCCTAGCCGGCCTCCCATCCCCGGAGATCCCGGTGTTCAAGCCGCGACGGGAAGACTGCAGAGTGGCCGTGAGTTCTCTCCCGGGTTACTGCACTCCGCGCCCCATTCCGGCTATTTCCTCGCCGCCTAAGTTATCGTCCTTCCATAGGTTGCCGCTCGAGATCCGTAACATGATCTACGAGTACAGCTTGCATTACCCTACCTGCCGTGACCTCTATGACGCCTATTATGGACAGCTCGCCGCATGTCAAACTTACAACGCCAACAGTATACCAGACAAGCGTGCCCAGTTCACCGTCAAACTATTTACTCCGACGATCCTTCTCCTCTGCAAGGATATCACAAGGGAGGCATTGGCCGTCCTCTGGCTACGTCCCTTCGTCATCGATCGTGTTCCACCCTGGATTATGGGCCACGATAGTCCGCTACCGCTTACCACTCTGATAAGTCGTGAGACCCTACAGAGCCTGCGGTTCGTGGAAATCAAACTGTCTCTCGGCGACTCCGAAAGTGTTTCGAGCGGCGAAATCTGGCTTCAAGTTCTGGGTTGTGTCCTAAAAGCATGGTCTGCATCTAACTCACTCGTCCGTCTCAAGGTCGTGTTTAAAGTGAGCAACCTAGACGTCACTCGTCTTTGGGAATACGAATATGACATATACGATGATATCGTAGCCACGGTAAGCCCAAATACCTCCACTTATCTAGCTCTATAGCGTGGCCCACCCCCTGCCGACACGACCATTACTGATATATGATGCTTCTTGGGTAGATCAATTCCTTTGCATTCAGGCATGGTGCAAAGTATGATCTGGTTGGGTACGAATATTGGGTTATGGATGATCCGTGGGCGTATAAATGCGGCTCCAGGAGTAAGACACCTCCCTGTTGAATTTTGCCCTTATTAAATGAGAGCCCAGGGCGACTAATGTCAAGTTTAGACCCGTCGATCCGCTTGTACCCGGATCCCAATATATGGCAAGGAAGCGTGACGGAGTGGCTATAAGCAGCAGTTTGCAGGACGTGAAGAAGAAAGCTGTATCAAGAGGAACAGCGCGAAGGCAAAGGCAGACAGGACACTTATATATCATGACAGCTAGGTTTAGGCTAAATTAATACCCGGGTTTATCAAGCCGTGAGGTGTACCCAAAAGCAAGTAGTGTCAGGAAAGGAATACAATAGGAAATAGTCTCACTTAAACGTCCCCTTTGAGATCTATGAAGTAATTGATAATGACGTCTGCAGATAATTCTATTGCTCACTAGGTAGTCAAGTTGCGACATTGCGAACAACTAGGGTAAAGATAGTAAAAGGGGGAAAGTGACACGGAACAGCGAAGTTATTTTTCGACCTTTCTTAGTTATCATATACCGGGTCATTAATGAAGGATATAGGCTTAAAGGATAGTCCAAGTTCCAGTCCTTCAACGTTACTAAGAAATGTACCAAAATGCAGTGCTGAAGAACCCAGTAGAAACCAAACCTGGCCGCGATTGTTTATTACAAGCAAGAAACGAATAAATATAAGGAAGTATAACAAATGATCATCATGAATGACAGTGTGAAAACTCTGTAACTCGAGTGACATATCCCTGCTCTATAAAATACATCTAAGTTTTTACAGACGCGATGGCATAGGGGATCAAACCAAGACGGCACAGCATACACGAGATACGGATTACGAGACAAGACTACGTAGTAATCATATAGGTACGCATGAAACAGAATGGAAGAATGGAAGGATGAACGTGTTTGTTGAGCATACGTGCCTTATCTTCACATCAAACGTACATTGAACTTGAACTAAAACTTGGAAATGACCCATTGTCCCCAAGTCGATTAAGAGATAACTCGCTCAGGACTTTGGACTCCTGTCTAGGTAGGCAGGCAAATAGACCACGTGTGACCGAACGACCCCTTTTCAAGGCAAGACCAGACAAGACAAGACAAGACAAGAAGATAGACAGACAGACAGACCTCACCTCGGCCCCGTAGAGCAGAGGGGACTGCCAGCACACGTACACTACACTACCAAGAGAAAGGCTACGTAGGCATTTGCTACCCGCCGCACGCTCATAGTCACTTACACATAACCAGACCGCACACGAGATCGAGGCGTCTGATTTGAGTTGGCTACCTTACCTACGTCCTATCTTTAGTAGTGTCGTGTCGTAATATAGTGTTGCAGTTTCATCTGTTGACGGGCACGTAGCAGCGCGTGGTAGGTACGCGGGTCGGCAATCAGTCATGTCGTAGTACGGGAAAATAGTTGTCGATGTTGATGTTCCATGAACTATAAACATAACGGTTGTCGATCACTCGAGAACCGAATGCGAGAATTACCTTGCCTTGCCTTGCCTTGCCTTACCTTACCTTTTACCCCAGTAAGCACTGCATGGACATAGTAGCATTAGCAACCGGCGTCGCCGCCTAGAACCGAGGAGGTTGTTGTCGACATAACTCTGATGGTATACCTATTGAGCCGTATCACGTCATATCACATCTCGTCATTGTCTCCTGCCCGTATGTTGTGTCTGTCTGTTTTCTTCCACAAATGCCTCTCTCGCTCTCCAGCCTCTTACGTCGGTTTAAAAGTACCTCGCATCATCTTACCTGTTTAGCTATCCTGCCTGAATCTTTCCGGTCTACCAGTCTATGTACGGTATGTACGTCACGTATCCGTCAGCTTGCTTGCTTGCTTTGCCCAGCCGCGGGATAATGTTACAATACATTCATTCGTTTTATGATCGGCGATTTGCCCGCTTGCTGCTTCTGCTTCTGTTCGCCCGATTTTGCGTTCGGCACCGAACGCTGACTTTCGAATGCGAAGACCTTTCAGCCGCGTTTCATGGTAGCCTAGAAAACACCATATTAGGTTGTTGACCCGGCTAAGTTAAAAAAGACGCAAAAGTTCACCGGGGATGTATGTGTAAGTGAGTAACAAGTGAACCTTTATGATGATTCGACGGACTACGAGGCAGGCAGGCAGGCAGGCAGGTAATCTAGTATTCTTCTTCTTCTTGAGCTGAAGATGGGCTGTAAAGTATTTCGCATGTCGTATGTCACCCTGTAATGGAGCTGAGGAGTGCGTCAAAGTGTGTGTGTAAATAGACACGTAAATAATAAAAGGTTTAGCATCAATTACATCACTTTCCAATGGTCTTTGTTATGGTGCGTGGGGGTTGAGGGTGAAGAGTGAAGAGTGAAGGGTGAAAGGAGTATAGATACAACTCTTGCGATTCCCGTTTTTGTGAATGCCGTTGCCTATCATACCTACTTACTTACCTACCCCAACCTCGAAGCCTCAGTGTCAGTCATTCCAAGCAACCACAATTTACTCATTATGGGATATCATAGGTAGGTTAGTAGGTAGGTAGGTAGGTATCTATGTATGTTTTGTTTTAGGTACACCGGCTACCGAGCCGCGATGGCCAGCCACGGAGAGCGAGACCAGTGACCAAGGTCCCGGGGAAAACCAAAACCGGGAGTTCCCTACTTTCTGGTTCGTTGTTTCGTTTACCTTTTTTCTAGAAGAGATGGAGAAAACCCGGCCAGGTGTGGCAATCCATGGGGTGTCACTGTGTCAGCTTTCGGTTGTATCGGGTCACACAAACAAAGAGTCCCTCGCCCCTCAAACTCAACTCACCCGTACATCATCAGCAACTGCTGCATATACCGTAATTAGCACCTTTATTACTCGCATATAGATATGTAGATAGTAGATCGTAAGGTACTGACTGTACTACACGCTCAATCACGATACCACCTTGCACTAGCTATTCTTGCACGCAAGCACGTACTTCATAACATACCTGCCTACTATCCTAGAAGTAAGGTAACCACACTCAAACAAACCCACACACCAAAGATGAGAGAGCGTACATCTGTACAGTATGTCCCGCGAAATGCCCGCCAATTATCGACGTGTTCGACCCACCAACATCCCGTGTGCGTCTCCATGCCCTGTATGGCCTGTTCCCGCAATATGTAAGTGTCAATGTCAGTTGAAGTGACAGTGTTGTCGAATGGACGGTTCCGATCCTCCAAAAGACATGCGCCTCCCGACATAAAGGAGCGCCTTTTGATCCGAAGAAACACCGCCCCTCCGGATACTTTTGCTATGCTATGGTATGCCTCCCTCCCTCCCTCAAGCTCCGCGCCCGCCCTCGTAAAGACAGCCATTGCGGAGTAAGGTAGGTATGGAGGGATTAGTGGGTGGATGCACGGATGACATACATGCTTATTTTTGAATGCTGTACTACCCTCGGGGTATTATCTAGGTACTGTTCAGGGACGTGACGGCTTTTCTACGGGAATAATTAAGATTTATCAGTCATAGGGTGAGGTTTTTGTTTATCTGTTTTGATGACATTATAGAACGCACTACAGCATAACAAACCATACGGCCGCGATTTTATTACTGCAGCAATACATAATATATAGCAGCGTGCATAGGTCGCGAAGCGTATATCGGTCAACTGGTATCGGGCGCTTGTTTACCCCAAGCCACAAAAGTCCCATACAGACAGAGTTCAGCTAAGGGGTGCGAGCATGTAAGAACGGGGAGAAAAACGACTGGATGAGGTGAATAGAGAACGGAATGCCGACGAAAACAAAAAGAGAGACCAGAGAGTTGCAACTACTAAAGTGAAGATTAATATAGCTCATCAGGATAAAAATATCTACACGCAATATTTGGTATTTGTTAGTGTCCAACATTGCACGTGTATGCTCGTGTTACCCGAGTTCAACAGCCACGTGTTCGCCTCTGTCGGCTCGGACAAGTAAACAAATCATGTGATAGCTACCTAGGTAGGCGGGATCATTACCTCTTCCGTGTCCCAACCAAGGATCACAGAAGATGGGGTGATTTCAAAGGTTTACAAACACAGCAGAAGGAGAGAACCACAGACACCAGATGCTTACTGGTGCAACTATTTCATTACACTTCTTCTCTATTCCCCACTAATAATCTAAGTAGGTACAGATGTACATACATAGATGATCTTGCCCCACATCGCCCATCCTTTCCTTCCACCTACATACAGATTATGCTGTACAGTATGTATATATATGTACGTATCCCTGTCCTTTAAGTCCCAATCCCCAATTCCATTCGGGCCCAAAGAAGCCCCGTAGGGCTGACCGCTCTCCGACCGAAGCAAGCATGCCAAGCCTTTTAGCCGCCGCGTCTTCTCCATAATGGAACCAACCACTGCTAGGCACTGGCACCTAAACACAAACCGCCCGTTTCGAAAAGGAAAAAGAACAAAAACCGTTCCCATACCTGGCACACTCCCACACCCCAGCCAACCCAGCCCTACAGCATACAGGATACATCCATACCATCCTGCCCTACGAAGCGGTTTAACATGCTTGATTGAGCTTGGCTCACTCAACCCCCCTACCCCGATGCTAATCCCTAATCCCTAATCCCTCCCCTTTTCCTTTCCTTTCCTTTCCTTCTTCCCTACTGCTGTAGTCTAAGCTAGCTATCCCTTTTCATTCATTCCTATTCCGTGGCTATGGATAGAATCCTCCGTCTTAGGTTGCATTTCTCACATCCCTCAATTTTTTTTTAAGTTTCCTTACTACTACACACGTATGAATAGCTAGGTATATGTTTAGATAGTTGTAGTGCCATTTGAAACGAAGCGCCTTACGTTGTATCATCATGCAAGGAACTTTCCCTGTGTCTCCTCTCCTCTCCTTGTCGCCTAGATTGGGATATCGCGTCTTTTTTTTTTTTTTTTTTTTTTTTTTTTTTTTGTTATTTCGGACTCCTTTCCCGTCCTCTTTCTCTTTGGTTCACGCTTACCTGAGCAGGAGGTCCCTTGCTGATGCATGTGCAAAATAAAGTAAAAGTAATACGAGCCAACCGCTTGCTTGATCTGATCTCGTCATGCGACAGGGGACGGAGATGTGAATGAGTGATTGAGGCGGTGAAGCTAACTACAGAGAAAAAGGAAAATAGAGGTAGTGAGAAGACATCATCTGTGGGGACTATCGTGACCCTGCCGCATGTCTAGTCATGATCACGGGTGGGATGGTAGCCCTGTCCCCCCTGTCACTCTTGCTATGTACCGGTACATGCTTCCCAGGGCAGGGACCTGGACTGGGACAAAATGCAGTGCTTATGTACTTAGGTAGAGGCAGCCGAGGTCAATCAGTGTGCACACACACTTTAGCTACACCTCTGCATCTAATTCGATCAAGTACCTAGGTAGGTATTTTGTGTATTAAGCACCAACTAGTCAATTGGCCTATAATGTATTGTTAAACTGCTTGATTATCTGTATCTATGTACTTTGTGAGCTTTGTGGACGATGCTCGACTCATTCGTTGCTTCGTCAAGGCTGCCCCGATCTCCCGGACTCCTAGGTCTATCTCTATGTCCCCATGGTATCTCTAATGCCCTAATGTGCGGATGGTCCTGTATACTTGAAGGACGCAATGAAGGTGCTCAATAGAATAAGGAGAGTGAAAAAGAAGGCAACATTTTTCTATATCCCTGATGTCCTATACCCTATAATTCAGAAATCAGGTGCTCGCTGAAAGAAATATATAAAAATAAAACCAATATCATATTAAATTGGCGACGCCGGACCTGCCCTACGTGCCGTACCGAAAAGAAGAAAAGTCGTCGGAGGCCGTGTAGTCGCCTGCGTTTATGCGTGGTCTCTTCTCCGTTTCTTCGGCCGATGTGTAAGTTCATCGCCAACGAAATGGTCCTTTTCGATTTGGTGTTGCCGTAGATTGTCACGGCGGTTCTTGTATTCCGAGTTGCATCCCGGGAACGGACATTTGTAAATAACCGGCGGATTGGTTGAATGCTGCATCTTTTTGTGCTTCGCCATGCTGCCTTTGAACCATTGAGGATCGCCTTTCGGTCTATACCCACAAATCTCGCAACGCTCGTTCGCTTGGACTTTTTGTCCGGAGGAAGCTAAGGTAGAAGGCCCCAGAGTATCGCTCCCTTCTGGTCGAGTTTGCGCTGGAGGCGTGGGCCTGAACGAACTCGGAATCGGAACGTCTGGAGCCACATCAGATAAAGGAGCGGGTGAGACGGTAAAGGTGTCGCTTGGGGTTTCGGAGGCATCACTCGTCATTGGAATATGGGTTGGCGTCCCACTGGCCATTGGTGCACCTGGAGGAGCCGAACGGAAAGCTGTCGGGTCCAATGGCGGGTTGAAATCTGGAACCTCATTTGTATTCACGGGCTGTGGGTTGGTATTCACCATGTACCAAAGCGGGAATCCGACCTCCTCATATGGATAGGGAAGACTCGGGAAGCTCGGTGCGTACTCCGAATTCCCTCCCTGATGCTGCTGCTGAGGCTCACGAGCAATGGTCCGAATTAAATCTTCAACAAGTGATATGCCGAGCAAATGGTATTCTGTCCGTTTTCTAATTCCCAGCTGGGAATAAATCTCATCGCAGAGCTCCCGGACGTGAGGCACGTACTGGTCGAAGAACTCATCTGACGTAAAAAATTCCTATAGACAGAGTGTCAGTAGAGTTACGGCAAAGGGCTGGGTAGCCTGCTCGCACCTTCCCGGCTTGGATCAGCTGTACTTCGAGTTTGCGGATAGTGTGGTAATACCCTCTATGGGCCTCTTGTGCGATATTCTTCAGTTTCTGTGACAAGTTCTCGCAATCAGAATAACCCCTAATCAAGTCTTGAATAAGAAAACTAGAAGCTATCGCGAGCGGCGTATTTCCCTGTGAGTTCGGCTCGTTTTGAGGCAAGTGGGATGACCAGAGCTCCGAGCTCAGGACCTCTATAGGTTGTTGAGTGTTGCCGTTTATTATAAGATATTCCAACTCTATGTCCTAGTTAGTCTCTATTCCGGACTCGTGTGGCACAATGGCGATTGACTGACCGTCTAAGAAGTGTTGACCGATAATTTCCAGGGGGTCCGTCCTCATAGAAGAAATTGAGCTGGCATGATGACGATAGTCCGGTTCTTTGCCCTTATTTTCCGCTATCCTATCCGTCGACTCTCGTGGCCGCCCCTGTGTCATAGATGCTTGTGGATGTTGTTGCCATATAGTTGCAACAACTTGGTAATAGTTATCGCGGTATGCAGCATCAATATGTGCGCCATAGGCCATAGCTTGGTCGTACAGCTTGTTAGACCGGGTAAGAAGGCTATCCCCATGTATAACAAGAGAAATCGAATATATCACATGGATGAAGCAAAGCAAATCCATGGGATCTGTCCGTGAAGGGTAACCACGACTCAGAATCCGTTTCAGTCGCATGAAACCAGCTGAAGCTATTGTCTTTGGCGTCTGTACCCTGAGACTGTCGGCGAGTGTGTTGTTTCGGATTCTGCTTAACTTCAATAACGAGCTAGAGAAGTGTTCTCCCAAGGTGTCCCAGACCTGTTCGATTAATGCTTTTGTTTCCGAGTTGTGAATCTGGGTCTCCAGGAAATCTGCGGGAATAACCGTTTTCGCGCTCTGGTCCGTAAACATCATGTTGACAGACGTGTCCAGAGACATTGCTGTGTTTATGGAGGAGATCCATGAATAGTCGTCCGTTGAATCGTACGGGCATGCGAGCGGATCTGACGGTAGCGGAGGTATCGCGAATGGGAGGCGACTATCCCCAGGTAATTCTGGCACGCCGCCCCACATATACAGGAATGGGGTTTTTGGACAAGTATTTGCATCTGTATCTTTCTCTGTGCTGAGCAAGCGCTCCTCTTGAGGCGCACCAGAGTGCACGCTGGCGCTCAGAGGTGTAATTGGCGAAGCCAATACATTATTATCCTGGTGAGACGCTGTAGACCAGATTGTGGAAGACTTGGAGCTTGCGCTCCAAGGAGTAACCGGCGATATCCCATGTGAATCAGACCGAAGAGACGAGCTGGGAGATAGATATGTCGTTCTTTTCGTCCTATAGGAATCGACTTGAGTGTTGAGGGCCAGTGAGGGTCGTCGTGAGCCGCTTCCTGATGTTTCTGCCCGCGAAGGAAATGCTGCTTGAAAACGGGTAGGTTGCTGGCAAGGCTTTGACAAGATCGGGGGTGCATTAAGGAGTGGAGTTTCGTTTGCCTTGGTAGGGAGGTCTAGAGGAGTTGCTTGGGTCGAGTGACGGGAGCCATAGTTTGAAGCGTCAAGCTCGGCTGAGGGTATCAAGGGCGTCGAGTCCAGCTCGAGTAACTCGGTACCATTTAGCTCCTGTTGTTCAGCAAACCTACCTACATCTTCCGGCGGCGCTGCTTCTCCTATATGAGACTGATCGTACTGGTCTACGGTGAGGGTATCATAGCTTGGAGGCTGGGAGAAATTAGCATCCTGAGCAGATGGGCTGAACTCCTCTCGCCGAACCCTAGCGCTCCCGATGTTGGCGAAGAAGTGTTTTGCCATATTAATTATGCGTCTCCTTTTCGTCGGCTGCCCTGAACAGCATGTGCATGTGCACTTCTTGTCATTAAACCGTTCCACTTTCATGCATTCGTAACAAACGTATTCGCCAGTTGCGAGATGTTGGCATTGCGTTAGGTGTCTCAGCATTTCCTCATGTTCATTAAAATGTTCCCCGCAGCGCAGAAGGGGACATCGCAGCCGTTCGCTAGCTGCCATGCGGACGGATCTGTTTCGTCTTACGGCTGCCCACACTATGAATCTTTGTCGAGCGCAGTCGTCTGCTGACATGCTCTCCCGAGACCTAGAGGGGTTAGATACTCTATGAAGTACCGCTTGGGTCGCCTGTCGGGCGTTCTAACAGACTTACACGCATGAGATGGAAGCACGGTTGAGGGACTCGGACTGTAAGCTCGACTGCGAGTCTCTTCTTGTCTGTGAGTTCCTTGCTGGATATTCGGTAGACGACCGATCCGGCCGCCCGTTCGTGTTTATAGACCCATCGTCAACTGAATTAGGCTTGGTAGTGGCGAGACTCTTCTTTGGCTGCATGGTGAACGGGGTGGTCTTCGAAGCACAGACATACACAGTACTTAGGCTTGAAGAGAAGAAGGTGACTTACGGGGGCATTTCAGATCGCCACCGACCCATGTCTTTATCTTCAAGATCTGGATTAGATATCGACTCCAAAGAAGGATGATGCTGTAGGACTTTGTGGACATGGTTGATGGTACCTGTACATGTCCCTGTACAATGTCCCTGTATCTCTACATAGGACCCGCGGTAATGACCGCAGGTCAGGGAACGAGCAACGATTGGTGTACAGGCTCCCTCCATATTACATACATCCCGTGCGCTATGGTCGGCAATGCCCTACAAGAATCTTTCGCCTCGCAGCATGATGCATGGAATGGAAATGGGCCAGGTAGTGGAGTTGGGGTCCAAAATCCGACTCGGTGAGATACGCGTGGGCAAGGGCAGGCAACAAGGCAGAATGGGTCCTCATTGCGCCTTGTCGGCGAGCTGAGTTGCAGCGACGAGTGCTGACTGCAGGACTCGTGCTTGGCCCAATCACAGCGGAGATTCCCCAAACTGCTGGCCCCGTAGCGAATCACGCAGAGAAGGGAGAACTCGAAGCCATTCGACAGTCTTGTAAATTGATGCCCGGGCCCTGAAATGAACCGTTCGGCTTTCGACGTATTGTACGCGGGCAGAGGTTCAGAGATGGAGAACGCGCGCCGTTTCTATTGCTCTATAAACGCACTCTGTGAATGCGCTCTGCAAACCCAACGGAGGAGACGACTTGGCAGACATAATGCAGGTCATAAGAACATGAAACTCGACGACCTTCACCCTTCATTGCAACTACCTAGGTTACTTACCACTCGGGACGGACGGGGCTCATCACTGGAATAAACATCGACTCCGATTCAACAGGCGATGGAATCGATGAAATCTATGGAATCTATAGAACCATTCTAAATTAAGACGTAAGGGGAGCTTTGACCGTTCTCGAATGCGGCGGCTCATCTGTACTGAAGGTTCGGTTGTATTCAGTGGGCTGGGGACATAATAAGCACTTAACCCAGTGGCACCTACTTAAGACAGGTGGTTACACACCCAACACCGCTCAAGGTATGCTGCATTGGTGTCCCTATGGGGCTGAATGAGTAGCAAGAACGCTCCTCGCAGGCCGCTGACGAGCATTCTATTACAGAATATCTTGAGGAAGCTGAACATCAGCGGCTGAGAACAGTCTGCTACGATGATCGGAGATGAGAAAAGGCGAGCAAGAAAAGGGGTAGCAACCACAACTCGAAGGTAGGTAGGTATGAAACCTGTAGGTAAAGCTAAAGTTAGGTAGGTACGTACCTAACCCTAGGGTTAGTCTGGCTGGCTCGCGTGGCTTGTGCGGTAGTGGACATGGCTTACCTAATCTACCTAAGCCTAAGTATCTTTCTGTCGTCACTTGAACCACGAAGAAATATACGGCATTATTGAGAGGTGGGTTGGGCCAATAGGACGCGCTCAGCCAGGACTTCGTAGGACCAACGCGCCTGGAAAGCCGTTCCATTGACAGCAACATGTTCGTGAGTGCTGGATGGGTTATAGTTAATATACAGCACATCGGGGTGTGCACTAGTAAAGACTTGGTAGGACTTCGAGGTATATCGCCCTTGCAGTAGAACTTGGGGTAAGGTAAGATTGTCTCTCCCCGGACTAGACAGTCGGGAAACATATCGGCTAGGTGGTACGCAGGATGTTACGCAGGGCTCTTGATTTAGAGCTTCATCGTCTCTGAATTCTGATAGCGGGCCTTGAATCCATATATAACGGAGGTATTATATATGCACCGAGCCTACATACCAATCTACGTAGTAGGTAGGTGAATTATGTAGAGGTAGGTTTAGGTAGAATTACTGAAGTACGAGAAGTGTCTCGAGATGATTACGGGAGCGGCATCTAATAATGTTATTCCTACTGTACTAATGATAGTAAGGGATTATAAATATGATCGATAAGGTTCTTCTTCTGAGGTGTCACTAGCATTGCTTAACCACCCCCCACCCCCTCGATAAGGCGTTTGCGGAGAGATAAGAGGGAAGATCATCCCCACGAGGGCAAGCATGCGCCCAAGATTGTATTACTATTCTATGTGTGACTTTAACAGAGATGCCACTGGTTCGGTTTATAAGTAGGAGGATTACGACATAGCAGGCGGTAGTACTAGCATATCGTAGCATGAATAAGGATATCACAATGTAGCTGACCAATCCTCATCTTCTATTGTCTATTAGTACCTACCTATGAAACAACATACTAGATATGCTTAATAAATACATATATATCTACTACTGTAGACGCCCCTATATGTATCTAAGAGGCGCCCCACTATCTCTAGTGGACGGGCGTTTTGACGGCGCAGATTCTTACGTTGTCACTGTTTCAAAGCTGACCATCATGTGTTGGAGTGGTTGTTTCAAGTTGATACACCAGGGTCCTTCGATTGGTTGCATTGCTGATGTTGCCCGCAGGTAGGATTTTACCTTTCCAACCCCGCGGCGGTATGGTGGATGACCTCGGAGGGATGCAAAGAGCCAAGCAGTGTTCAAGGCAGGATCTGCCTGTTTTCTGACAACTAGACTAGGAGGGAAAGGCCCCAGCATTTATTTGAAAAGGAGATCGACAGCAGAGACCAAGGTGTACATACCTGGGAACAAACACCCTAACCGTCTTAAGATGGACATGAACCAAGATCAAGCCGTTCCATTTCCGACCCGTTTCTGACCATGTTCGGCAGTGAGACAGATCGTCAATCGAGGCCATTCCCCAGATTCTCATTATCATTACAGAAGAGCGTTGAATTCCAGAACCCCAAGTGACGGGGGAGTACGTGTACATATATAGATAGATAGTTTCCTAACGCCGGTGCCCTTATTTGATGCACTTTTTTCGTTGTGTCACCAAAGACCATTTTTAGTATCTTCGTTCTTTACTAGTGTCTTCAAAGTTCAGGCGTAGCTTTGGATCCTATCGGGTTGACTAAACCCAACGAGAATCGCGGAACGATCGAGACTCCCGACTAGAGTGAGTGGTCACTGAGCAGAGCAGATTGATCTCACGCGACACACACAAGACCAGCCTTCCAAGAAGTCAGAAACCCAGTGAACAGTTTTCAATCGTCTGCGAGCAGGCCGTGGCGGACCATTGGAGGACCAAAGTTGGAATCCTATTCGCTGCTTGGCATCTCTCTTATCTACGGCATACCTACTTTACCTACTGGAGTCTGGAGGTTGCAGATAGCGCGATACCTAACCCAACCGCGTGCAAAAGAAATTGATATCCTGCCCTCCTGCTCGGTCCTCTTCGTCGTCATCTTCTCGTTTTTCTTGTGTTTTCTCCGGCCCTCCGGGTGTGAGGAAATACATACATACCTAGTCATTGGCCGTTTTGGATTGCTGGGGCTAGGTTTGCACCTACATCAGTTTTCCCAGGATTATCTTCTGCACCACGACTCTGCAGGAGCAGAATTTGTCTCACCAGCAGCACTCTCGACACACGACGAACGCCCATATAACCATAGCAACGGACCCTCTCCCGACGATCTTCATATTTTCCCACCCACTTTACCTTCTTCTAGCCCTTTCCCCCCATCTACTCCCATCTTGACTTTTTTCATCATAATTCTGCTATTCCATCATTTTGCATATTATTCTTATCTCAATTCTCGATCAGCGTTGAACGCACAGACAAGGCCTCTCTAATACCTGACCCCGCACAATTTGTATCCTTGGACCTTCGTGCCCAGCCGTTTCAGAAGTAGTACTTTACACAAAGTACAATTTTTATTTATTTATTTCGAACTCCAGGGTCGTCTGCGTTCTTGCTTGTGGTGTCCTGGCTGGCTCCCTAGTTGCCTATTCTTGTTGGAGTGGAAATCCCAGCAATCCGGTACTACATATTACAATACTACAATATTTTACTTTAATACCCGCCTGTCAAGCAGCTGTCGGGTTATCGGGGCCTTGGGTGTGCTGCACCGTGCACTAAAGTCCACGGGTACAAGGCAACCTCAGCCAGTCTAGACTTCCAAGTGCCGGCCTCCAGTCATTATGCCGACATGGCCCACGTGGTACGCGAATTAGACCTCAGCGCATACTGTCACCATGATACTACTGGCATGATACAACGAGTGAGCGCGGTGCCGGGTCTGAAGACCAGCGCGGGTAAGTGTTATGTTAATTGGAGTTTCATTTTATTGTTCAGATTTACTTCATCTGTTTCTCCTTTTTATTATTGAAGGCATGCCGTTTGTCTCTTTTCAAGTCCTATTATGCTTAGTCTATCTATCTTGAGAATTTGTCTTGGGCCTTGAAGTCCTCCCATCCTCCCACTTATATTTACTTTCCTTATAATACATGACGGTCGAGTTTCACAACATAATAAACTCTATGGAGCTATCTAGCAGTAGTCTGTCATGTTGCTTGCACCTCAAGCATCTTCAGTACAAATTATTTACAAATTTATAATCTACCTCCTGGGAGAGCTGCTTTACTAACACGACTTCTCCCACACAGCTTTCTTTCTATTTCTGCGGGCCAATTTGGTTGCCAGCTCTTCCGGTCTATCGACGCCAATCATGGACCCTATTTCATCTTCATCATTACCGTCGCCGCCACCCTCACCACTGGTAACGGTGGAGCCATTAGCCTACAGCACAGCTGATGATCTGCCTTCGCTATCAACGCATATCTTGGAGTCGCAGTCCGACAAAGAGAATGCCATGCGTCTCATCGCCGACTCCATCGCGCAGCAACGCCAAACCGCTGCTTATCACCTAATCTTCCACCCTTTTCTTCTTCCCCCTTTAGCAGCTGCATTGCTAGGCGCGTATCGGTACGCATGGGCTTACCGGCAGGACCTGGGGACCTTGCTTCTTACCTCGTGCGGCGTGATCATGGCCTACCTCCTCGGGATCAGGTACGTTACTGCTGGTTACATCCAAGCGGCCGAGGACCTGCGGTGGTCATGGCTGAGCCCGAGCGCCTCTCCCACGTCTGCCCCGTCGGAGCAAGACATGATCATCGGCCTGAAATTCGGGCAGCAGCTGATCGGGGCGCTGGTCCTGCGCCTCGAGCCCTCCTCATCCACCGCGCACGCTAGCGGCGGAGGCAACAGCAGGCGGCGCTCCCGGACCTCGCTTCTGCGTGGCGGGCGCGGTGTCATCCGCGCCTGGACCGTAAAGTTGAAGTATCGCGGCGAAGGCGTTGGACGGGACCTACTACACGAGGCCGTGTGCGTCACGCGCGAGCGCTGCGGTCGCGACGCCGAGATCGGCTTCGCGGCCGAGCACGCGAATAGCGGGATGGTGCTTCCCGAGCTCTTCAACACGCCCTTTAGACGCGGCGAGCGTAGAGCTGCGAAGAGCCTTGAGAAGGTGCTGGAAAGTGCAAGAAAAAGACGGAGGTTGTAGAGACACAAGAGGAAGAGCATAAGGGGAAAAAAAAAAAAAAAAAAAAAGGACTACAAACGGACAAACATGGGCAAAGAACCGTAGGCTGTGTTGTGCCTTCATTACCGCAAACAGTTAGAAGGAAAGGGGGGCTATACCCATAGAAGAAGAAGTTGGTACTAGAGCAAATGAGGTCTGTAGAAAAGTGTGTTTTTCCTTGGCTATTTTTATACCCTGGCGGCGTTCTAGTCTTTGATTTCTGTCCCAGGCGCAAATGATTCGTTGCTTGCATCCAGCGTCAATGATTTCAAAAAATACCCCTCGTTTTGTGGCGACGAGACAATCTTCATGTCAGATACTACTTATATACCCCCTCCTCGCTCTCTTTTCTTTGCAAGTTCAGCCCACCTCCTTTAGAGCAGGCATAGAGACGGTCGTTTCTGATATTTTATGATACAACCATGCTTTGCTATGCTGATGGCAGCCAATAAACTGTTCCATAATCACGACTTTGTCCTGAAATATCCAGTGAATACAACATCCACTTAGAGGGAAGAGGGTCAGAGGGTCAGAGAGTCACGCAGATTGTTGCAAAGTGATGATTGAAGCATTGGGTATCGAAAAGTACAATTTCCATGGGTATTCGAGTACACTTATCAGGGATATAGTGACTGTACGTGAGAGAAACAACCCTTCATCATAGCGTGGCATATATGCCACAGTCGTGACACCATCCATCCGATTCATTATCATGATGCCGCTAACACCGATAACTCCGTAACAATTCGTCGAGAATGAGTTGAACAATAAATGTACGCTCGGATTATTCCGCTCGAACCTTTACATGACAGGCGCGCCGGTTGGCTTTCCACTCCGACCGATCGTGACATCGTCAAAGCCGTAGATTGGACGACCTTGGCGACGAAGAGCGTGAAGAACCTATGGCAGTAGAAGATTTGTTAGTCCTAACTCGAATGGCGAGCGCAATCATATTGTCAAGATCGCGGCTACATGCGATAGTGGAGGCTTGAAGTATGTAAAAAAAAAAAAAAAAAAAAAAAAAAAAAAAGTATAAAAAAAAGAAAAGCGCCTTACGTCATTGATAGTGACAGTCTTAGCTTGTCGGTACTCGGTATACGTGACACAATCTCTGATAATCTATGCCACGACTTGCGTTAGTGACCATAAAACCCAGTCCTGCGATGGAGTACCAGCATCGTTATCAAGAATAGTTACCTCTTCTAGCCGTTTGCGCATAACCAAACGGGTTTCTTCATATATGGTAGCAGATATCCGTTTCACGCCACCCCGCCGGGCGAGACGTCTGTTACACGAATTGTTAACATTATTTCCCGTCTCGCGATATAGGAGCTAGATTCGGAAAGGTAGTGTGTAGGTGGTGTTTCGGTCGTAACAAGTGTTGAAAAGAGAGGCGAATGCCAGTTGCGGCGCCGAGGGAAAATGACGAACCTAATCGCGGGTTTGGCTAGAGGGGAAAGCTTGTTAGCGCCCGTCGCCGTAGACTATGAATCAACCCTTCTCTTTATGACATGCACTCACTAATTCCGAGAATATTGTCGCGCAAGATCTTACTATGGGGTGGTCAGTATCCTGCTTGCCACTATTGCACAGAGTTTGTCATACCGGTGACGCTTGATACCCTGTTACACGGTGCGGCGCAAGTGTTAGTGGTAAAGGTGTAGAGACAGATGCGCGTTTAGTTTGACTAGAGGGATGTAGCAGCGAGTTAACTTACACCTTTGCCCCCAAGGCCCTTCGCTCCCTTCGCGCCCCGTGGGTCAACCTTTCCGGGCATTGTGAATATGGGCGCGGATTCTGGCGGACGAGGCTAGCAACAACAAGGGATTGAAGAAGTGTGGAGTTGTCAACTTTCAGATGAGTGCGTGGTGGGGAGGCAATTGTTGATGTCTGGTGAACAGTTGTACTGATAAGATAGGTAAGCACTGCTGTACCTTCCCTAGGTTTGGTGCCTCGCCTATCTGTAGTCTATGCCTGGTAGTGGCTGGGTAGTATCCACTGTATATTCCATGCAGAATGGCGGGCGGCTAAGAGTGGAATCTGGATGGGCTGTTGCGGGTAGCAACCTTAGAAAGAGCAACTACCTAACCTTAGTAAAGGTTAGCACCCAGCACCTGCTAACCTTGGTGTATGCTGTCCGTGGATGTAAGGGACGTACGAAGTACGTAGGTTAGTACGTGAGGACCCGGGTAGGTGTAATCCACGGATATGACCAGGGTGCCGATATTTCACATCGTAAGTACCTAGGTATCTAGTATACAAGAGTTAGATTCTTTTGATCATGACTTACTTCTCGAATCACCACCTCTTTCAATTGCACGTGTCTGGCCTAGGTGGATTGTAGACACTAGAAAGAAGCTATCCGTAATTACCCGGCCTAGTTATTTGCCTTTGGTTCCTCATATTGAAGTTCATGAATTAACTTTTGTGATATGGCTTTGATGATTAAGGACCATCAAGTATCTTCTCAGTTTGAGGCTCAGAAGTAGGAAGAGTGACCGATATAGAGCTCATGTATATCATTATAAGACGGTGTTCATATTTACTGTTGAGCCCCAGTGAGGTAAGCTGGTTCCCTACCTACTCAGAACCGCCCATCGCAGGGTCGATTCAGAATGAATCATGCAGAATATCCATTCCGCACTAAACAGGCTATCGAAATAGCTCATGAGTGTTTGAGTACATGCCCTGGGACTGCATCACCTCACAGCTTGTCTACCCGTCTAGCCATCTCGAGACTAGTACTACATGCAAACCTCAAACGGAGGCTTTGTATTTTTGACTATAGGTCTATACAAATAAAGAAAGTCTACACCCATGCCGCAGCCAGGAATTAGACCCGGCTTTCATTTTGAGAACATGTGGCACTCTAACTCGTATCTCGCGAAACGGGTATCTAAATTAAGCCCGCTGCTAGTGCCCAGCGGACCGGGCATGTCGGGAAGATGGGTTGCAAAATGGCCGCTGCACGACATCCCACTATGGCTGCCAAAACAATGCTGCAATGCTGACGTCGAGGTGTTTCCCTGTCAGCTCCCGCTTCCCCTGTCCCAAGACAACGGGGCGCCTGTGTATTATTGGTTAGAGTAACTCGAGCGCTAAACCCTCCACGCCATCCGAAGCAACTTCACGCAAACCGGGGAAAGCATGCGAATGGTCAGCTTACGCTTCGCCAGCATTTCCCACACGTGCTATAAAAGTACCGGTACGCGGGCCCGTCCCCGATACCTTCAGATGCTCGGGCTGACTTTCCCATTGGTAGCCGACTGGGAAATGAGATCATATGGTGATGTTGCAGGACGATCTCAGGAGGTTACATAGAACAAAGGCGACTCCGAGCGCAAGACAAATCGATCGTCACGCATGGCAAGACCCATAATTAGAAGTGCCAGAGTAGGCTTTTTTGTGCTACGGACAATATGTTGAATAGTTGAGGTGGTCGCCTACAGATATGGAGCACCGTCGAAGTGGATACAAAGACACTCGCGACCTACAGGATCTGAGACAAGCTTCGCAGGTTTGCAGGTAAACCATGAACGGACACCCTCTCATTGCTGTGTCGGCTAGCTTGCCTACCTATCATACGACCGTTGCATTTCAAGGCCTTGGACTCAAAATGCCAATGACATACGTACTCCTGCGCTCTCGATGAGTTATAAGCAGTGTTTAAGGCAGGTTAAACTCTATAGGATTAACAAGTGATAATGTTATGCCCCAAAGAATTGCCGACGCCTTCGAGTTCCCCGTCTATCGACAATGTGCTGCTAACCAGAAAAATATAGTTGAAGAGACAACTCCAGGGCTAATGTCGAAACTTGGACCGATTCAAACTATACACCAAGTCTTCCGGAGATATTCCTGCTGGGCATACTTCCGCTTGCTTTACTTAACATCATTTTGCTTCTTCAACAGCGGATATGAAAGTAGCTTCGGAGAATGTCCGGCCTTCTTCCACAATGTCTTCATCCCCAATCTTCAACTTTAAGGAGACTGGCTTGAGTGGGGCAAACTGTGGTCCGATGTCAGAAATCATCATTGGAGACTGAGTACGATGCAGGCAACTCACCTGATAAATATATGGCTTTGTCCCCGCAGCGTTAGCAACAATAGTTTTCACGAAGCCCGGGACTTCTGCCATTACATCTACACAATCCTGCTTCTCGGTGGGTCCTTCTAGGATCGCTTCCACAGCTTTCCCATCCTTGGCCGTTCCTGACCAAGTATATTTAGCTTCCACAGGCTCTGGCCAGTCGGTCACGGTATCTTGCTTTGTCTTGGTGTGGGTTGCCTGGCAACTCGTACTAACTGTGATAATCTCGCTATTCTTGACTATCGCGCCAACGTCTACCACCGTGCAACCGTAGGAAGGAGGGGTTGTGAATTCCATAAGCACTGCCGAATAATTCGGGCCGTGGAAAGCTAGGAAGTTCCACTGAGCAGCGGCATGGTGAGGTTTCATTCCCTGAAGAGCCATGATAAAAAGTGCTTTGCCTTTGAAATCAACAGGGCCATCCGGAGTCACAATGGTCCCCTCTGATTCGCACCTAGGCCAGAACGCATGTCTCATGGAGCCCCAGGGGTTAGATAGGTCTGTGCCGTATAATGTCTTGCCGTCCTTGCCTGCCACGAAGCCAGGGGCCTTCTTGGTCACCTTGAGATTGACGGTAGCTCTTTCATCGTTCATGGACTTGATTGTGTATGAGTTCCCATCTTCTGACAGCTCGACCGCGCAATCTTTCGCGTAAAAAGATGTCTTGTCGTCGCTGAAGTCATAGTCGGTCAGGGGGGTGGAGCACCACAGATGGGGCTTCGATCCGTCCGTGTAGAAGATCTTGGAGTTGAACTGGACTGTGGTGCGGATGCCGCTTAACGAACTGTCAGTCTGTCATGAGAAAGGGTGGATATGCTGGTGTCATCGTACGCCACGTTGCTATATATGATCTGAGCAAGTCCAATGTGACCGCTGTCCGCTAGGAAGTAGAACACTTGGGTTTCAACAGAAGTTTGATCCAGGGTAACCCATTTCAGGTCGTCTCTATTCAACTCGGTGTAAGGAGTGTTCTTGGCATCTTCGGCGACGGATTTGATGGCAGATGGGCCATATATGGGCTCTTCTGTACCGGCGATATTCGCCAAACTGGAGATCAAATTAGCTAGGCGATGGGACAAGGGTTGGTCGAGGTGCTGTTGTTTGCTAACGTTTGCTTTGCCCAGTTAAACATGTTTACTCAACGTGTCGAGAGTACCGCCAACACAGCCTGTTCAGGTACGGAGGATGGACTATAGAGATGAAAACTCTAGAAGAAAAGGTAAGCTTAAGTAAGTTATAGGGGAAGATGAGTGTCAAGATGTGTAAATGATATCACCGTAAAATCCTAACTAGCCGACCATGCAAGAGTAGGGAGTTGGGAGAGGACCTGTCGTGCAACTAGTCGGGTTCCTTTGGAGCGGATTGGCTTGAAGCTTTTGAGTGGGGTGCTTGTGCTTAGGCTTTTGGCGGGGTGTGCAATCAGATTGAGATAAACGACCTTGCTTCGACTCACTCTATCGCACATATGCTCTATCGATAGGCATAGTACAGGTGCTAAAAAAGGTCCGGGGCTTTGGGCCGGCTGCATGCCCAAGGTATGGAAACGCTATCCCTCTTACGGCTAGTGCAATTCTGTCAGGGGACGGCTTCTAAATGAATTTATCTTCAGCATCACTCAACCTTGGCCTGATATCTCGGGACTGCCACCTTCAGTTTCTGCCATTGTACCTCAGAATAGAATTACCATCAGTCACAAAATGTCTAAACGTGGTGCCTCCGCAGCCGCCGATCAGATAGTCAAACTGATCGTAGGAGCTGGGCAAGCTAGCCCAAGCCCACCTGTTGGTCCCGCGCTGGGCAGCAAAGGTGTAAAGTCCATGGACTTCTGCAAAGTGAGCCAAATCCCTAAGTTCTTGGTTCCGCGGGAGTAAGTAGGCTAGGCTAACATTATGACAGGAGTTCAATGCGCGGACCGCACACATAATTGCCGGCACCCCAATGCCCACGCGAGTCACCGTACGAGCCGACCGATCGTTCCACTTCGATGTTCGAACACCACAGACTTCGTGGCTTTTGCGGAACGCGGCAGAACTGCCACTAGGGAAGAAGAACAAGCGGAAAGGATCGAGCCGACCAGGCCATGATATAGTAGGCAAAGTTAGCTTAAAACACATATATGAAATTGCCAAAATTAAGCAATCGGAATTGCGGTTATCCGGCTTACCTCTCGAAGGACTTTGCAAGTCGGTTATACACCAAGCCAGATCAATAGGCATCGAAGTCATCCCTTAGTTCAAGTACGAGAATGTCGCAATGAAAGGGGACCCCATTCGAACCCAAACTTAAGGTCCCAACATGAGGCTAACTTGGGATCTAATCAAGCTCTGTATATTAGCCACACGCTCCATCAGAGTGTATTGTACCTTAGAAGAAAGAGACGGGAGCAACGATACCTCCACATCACATTTTTAGGCCTTCCGGTCTTGCTGTTTCCCAATGTACTTCCTTATACTTCCGAGCCTGGTGCAGAGTATTACAATCCACGCTCTACGGGCAATTGCACTTGTTGTCAGCAGGAGAGAAAAATAGGGAACAAAGGAATTATCATAGCCGATACCATATTATACGTTATTCCCACGACTACTGGAGCTGTCTTCCCCCCCATGGCAGACTGTAGAGAATGCTTGCGTCTTCTCCAGTCATGTATATTCGGCCAACATAATGGATCTTATCTGTCGTTGGTCACTGCTAGTTACTACCTATAGCCATATCGTGGATAATCCCAGCTACTGAGCGAAGTTAATAGCCGAAGTTATGCTAGGCAAATTCTGCTTGTACAATATATACTATATCGGTAGTATCTCTCCTACAAGGCCGAACTGGTACTTATAATGCGAAAAACTTCAATAATTTCCTGTATTTCGGTCCAACAACGTGTCTTCAGACGATAAGGTTGTCTTAAAACAACGGCCTATGATCAACAGCATTAGAGGGCTCCAAGCTCTCGATGCTGCAATACAATAAGCCCGAAACCAACACACCCCAAGAGGCCGAGACTTTAGGCATGCTTCCTTTAGTATATATTCACAGATAGGTATTTATCTAGTCATAAATACCACCCAGGTGTACGGGCATTTACCTGGCACTGCCTACAGGGGCTAACATATCAGTCCGGTCACAAATGCAAAGAAACGTCCTCCAGGCTCAAAATTGGTCAGGCAAACGCTTATGGTTTGATTTCAAGACGGTTAAATATCGAGGTAGGCCAATGAGAGGAAATTTAGTCTCAAGGCACGAAGGTATAAATGATGGAGTCTACCGTAGATCCTACTGAGATCGCCTTTCGATGTAAACCTCATTGCATGCCCACATACTTAAGTAACTACTCTACTCCTCACGAAACTAATCGGCTCTGCCCTGATACAATGCATATAGCTACTAAAATACTACTAAACCAACACCAGGGAAAAGTACCTATTGGTTCGAAAAGTTGATCCCATCATTAATTGGAGTATAGTTTCCATGCAAGTTTATCCTCTATCGATGATAGGTGATCGCATACTGCAATATGTGGAGTTGGGTTGAATTCCTAACCAGCGCCATTGGTTTTTCGCATGGCTGCTCTTTCTACTACTATATTCTGTACTAAGGTAGTCAAACGTAGTATCTATCTACATACCTACATAGGACTATATGCAGTACCTACAGAGAGGTACCTACGGTATGTATCTCGATGAGGGGGACCGGGGGTGCTCTCAACTTGAAGGTACCTAGCTTCACCCTACATACATCTGATGCATACTTGGTACATACGTGTATGTGTCTGCCTATGTAGGTAGGTACGTCGAAAAAGTATATATAAGTATATATGTAAACATGATATTCCTATATAATTTAACAAGGTGTGCCATTTAGATAGAACATTGGGCCCGACCGCTGCCAAAGAATACCTTGAAAGAGGTAATTTGTCAAAAGAGGAGGTCATCTCACTACTGAGAAATATGTACGTGCTGAGCAGGTACCTGTATTCGACTAATGGACTCTTGACATTAGGCCATCGCACCCGCATGTATTTGTAGCCAGAATAACTTTATTAGCGTCAACAGCCCCACCATGCTCTTAGTCGGCAACGACTAACTGACTGAAGCTCTTCCACTCCAGAGTCTCCCGGCTCTTGAACTTTTTCATCACATCGTCATCGGGACATGTTCGTGGGCCGGAGTTGTATATTTCATTTTACTCTTTACTCATTAACACTTCTCTTCTCAAGCCTATTAATTTGTGACCGCATATACACGCAAGTTGCTACCACGCCCGCAACCCCCCCTCCGTTCTTAGGCGTCATTATCGATATCTTGGTGTATTTTTTCGTGTTGGTATTGGTCGGCAACCGGATTGCTATCTGTTCGTGCTAATCTCTCTATAATGGAGACACCGGGCGAGGGGACCGAGCGCACTGCGATACATGATGAGTCGCCGTCGCAAGGTACGAAAGGCCTAATGGCAACATTTTCTTTGTTGAACAACCCCGCTATCACGTTCCCCTCCGTGTCTCTTCTAGCACAGTCATCCTTTGATCGCGTATAGACTAACAGTCCGTCTCTGCTCACAACCGCCAGACCCCTCCAAGGATGCTTCTAATTCGGCCCCCGAACGTGGGCATGCTGTTAGATTCGCTAGCAGTGTAGATGAGATAGAACTGCCTACCATTGTCTCGCCCAACGAGACCACGGATCGGTTGCGCGTCGATTCCTCTGCTACGCCGGACCAGATTCAAGCCCTCACCGAATGCTTACATGGAACTCAACTTCAAGGACAACGCCTGCAAAACTACGCCTTCCAGACGGTTTCACTTCCACCCTCTAGGGTACGTGCGTCATTTGTCATTACGGGTTGATGCTTCCTATGACCCTTTACCAACGTCTCTCCGTAATGTCTTCCCCGACTACAAAGAAAACTAGACTAGCTTTAGCTAGAATGGTCTCTTCATTTCATGTACCCTGCCTCATAATCCTATGGCCGGCTCTATCGGACACGATCGGCCATACACCACATACCGGTAGTCTAGCAGGGCCCTCGTTGAGATGAGCAATATCTAAGTAAAAGCTCGTGGCTAATTATTCGCATTTTCAGATACCCTCCTCCGAGACCACGCCTAGCGCAACCCCTCAGCACAGTCATAGTCCTATGGCACCTCGATCCCCCCATTTTGGTCCCAACGCTACTGGCCTGACACCTCCCCTTACACCAGCTGGTACTTCGGCGGAACAAGCTCAAGGAAAAGGCGTGCGGCAGCATGGTAGTTCCGATGGAGGGGTTTCGCCACATGAGGTGACACCTCAGGACTCCAGTCAAGATTCACGTCCGCCCTCCCGTCTGGGTCTGGCGCATCGGCCAGCCTCTTCGGACACAATTCCTCAGAGCAGCACGGCCGACGACCAAGGTACCATTCGGTCGCACCGTAGGGGCTTGTTTGGTGGTGGAACGGGCGGGCAATCGCTGCCCGTATCTAGAGAATCCAGCCCATCGAGGAATGCTGCTTCTCAGTTCTATACCCGACCTTTCACTCCTCAAGGAGAACCAAATGATCCATATGCAGCCAGCAAGCGACCTGCGCAAAACAAGAACGTCGGCAATATAGATTCGAGATTTGTGTTTTCTAGGAAGAAAAAGCCCTCCTCGACGGCGTCGTCTTCAAGCTCGCGTCAACCTGATAAACCTGACAAGCGCCATTCTGGTCTGCTTGGCGCAAGAAACAAATCCGATCTGTCCACGGGGACCAGTTCAAGTGGACACCATAGCCACCAAAGTTCCATGTCTGACTTGAGGCGATTCTTTAAAGTTGGTGGAAGTCACAAGCCCAAGAAGCTTCCGCAGTCGCCGACTCTGTCGTCGCCAGGTACTCGTTCAAATCACCAGGTCCCATTTGCCGATGATCACGGGCTCTCTTCAAAGTATGGAAAAATAGGACGCGTGCTGGGTGCAGGTGCAGGCGGATCCGTCAAGCTCATGAAGCGAAGTGAAGACAACACGGTCTTCGCTGTGAAAGAATTCCGACCGCGGCACCCTCACGAGACGGAGAAGGACTATGTAAAGAAACTGACTGCCGAGTTCTGTTTCGGCTCGGCTCTCCATCATGGGAATATCATCGAGACATTGGACATCGTCCAGGAAAAAGGAAAGTGGTATGAAGTCATGGAATACGCTCCGTATGACCTATTTGCTATAGTCATGACCGGCCGGATGAGCAAAGCGGAGATCAACTGCTGCTTCCTACAAATCCTGAGCGGTGTCACCTACCTCCACAGTTCGGGTCTTGCCCACCGCGATCTCAAATTGGACAATGTCGTTGTTAGTGAACGTGGCATCATGAAGATTATTGATTTTGGCAGCGCACATGTTTTCAAATATCCCTTCGAGAGCGAGATAGTGCTCGCTAGTGGCAAGTGACATGGCCCAAACATGACGCAGGCAAGTTTCTAACGCAGTGCCTAGGTATTGTTGGTTCCGATCCATATCTCGCGCCCGAAGTGTATGAAGAACGAAAATATGACCCCCAAGCTGTGGACATCTGGTCTTTGGCTATCATCTTCTGTTGTATGTCATTGAGGAGGTTTCCGTGGAAAGTACCACGAACATCGGACAATTCGTACAAACTCTATGCATCTGAGCCAACGCCTGGCCACGACCCTAAAAGATTAATTCTGCCATCGAGGCCCCCGGCGGACGATGGGGAATCCTCTACACGAGATTCTGCCGCGGAGGAAACACCTAAGAGTCCGAGCCAGAAGCGAGCCGAATCGTCCTCTACCACGCAGCCCGAAAACAAAGATCCGGAACGTAAGGAAGTGATTCGAGGGCCATGGCGACTTCTCAGGCTACTTCCCAGAGAAACCAGATATATCATCTGGCGTATGCTTACTATCGACCCTAAACAGCGAGCTGACATGTCAGAAATCCTTGAGGAGCCCTGGGTGTCAGACACGGTAATTTGTAGACAGGTTAGCACAGGTGTGATCCTGACTGCTGAGGATCATACGCATGTTCTCGAACCCCCAGCGCCAGCCTCTGGTTCCAGCAACAAGTAGGGTCTCAGTTCGAAACCAAAGGCCCCCTGAGGGGTTGCCTTTCTCGAAGGTGATGTCTAGAATGGGCAAGGATTGGTTCGACGGTTTGCTTTGAAGGCGTTTTGTCGGTTAAGAGATACTGCACATTATGACGCTACCCCGCTATGTTCCGGGAACAGCGACAGGTGCGGACAACAGCAGGACAATATAGGTATAGATTTGAAAGCGACAGAGTTTGTCCGATTGTTGTCTATAGAGCTCTTTTGTAATTAGTACTTATTCCAGTAGAGGTGAATTCCTAGGAGCTCATCAGGGGCTGACCAGCGAAAATTAAAACATTAAAGGCTATGCCTCCAAGGCTGAAGTTCACATGATCACAAATTACCAATTCGGTACAGAATTTATGGAGTATATATGAGGTATATATGGCTTCTTTTATTAATAATTATAGCATAGTCGCTTGTCTATGAGATTACCTGCTTTGAGTTGTGTTGTCTGCAAGTAGGTACCCAAGGTATTGTTAAGATGCCTCCTATTATGAATGATCACATTAGGACTAACCTAGTACCAGGTAGGTTATCACGGACCTACTGTAGGTTTGTATTATGTAATGTACCTGGTCTGGCTTCTGACTGGCTCCAGCGCGCAGATGTTGGACCGTTATGGTAGAAACCGGGGTCGGAAGAACTTCGGGATCTAGAAAAAGTTTGGACCCACCGGTTTGAATCTTCTAAAGCTTTCCTGAGAGATCTACCTAATAACGACCTATCTCTCTACGCGATAGCTTCAGCTTCTTCCCATTTCTACTGTTCCATTGTAAAATAATTAAACTCCTCCCAAGCCGCATTGCTTTCTCCGGTTCCCTGTACACGTATTCGTCCATAACCATTACACAATGGTGAGTCCCATAGCTTTGATAAACCGCAATTGCAAGCTGGAATCTCTCGGAGCTTCAAAGCTTTCTCTCGGCATTTGTTGTTTGGACTGAAGCTTATACCGCTGACTCTGGGCTTCTTTTTTCTCTTGTTTCCTGTTCATTGCCCAACCCATCTGGCTAATAGGAAGATTCATCATGGCTAACTTTGCTTCTTCCACTCTTTAGGCCACTTCCATCCGATCCATCAAGTCTCTCGTACCCCTACTGGACCGCGTCCTAGTCCAGCGCATCAAGGCCGAGGCTAAGACTGCCGGCGGTATTTTCCTGCCCGAATCCAGTGTCAAGGAGCTGAACGAGGCCAAAGTTCTCGCCGTTGGCCCTGGTGCGTTGAGCAAAGATGGCGCTCGCGTGCCCATGGGTGTTCAACAGGGCGATCGCGTTCTGATCCCTCAGGTGAGTCTAATTCAAGTCATATTTAAGGGTAGCCGGTTAGCCCGGGGAGACCATTTCCCGTAATTATTTTGGGATGCAGATAAGAACGGCGTAATGAAAATTTTCTGAAGGACATGGTGGCTAATATTTGATACTACAGTTTGGCGGCTCCCCCGTCAAGGTTGGTGATGATGAATACCATCTTTTCCGCGACAGCGAGTAAGTTTTCTCCTAGCTCAGAAGATTCTTCTCACCTCGTGGCTATCCTACTGACGCCGCCCGACCAGAATCCTGGCCAAGATCAATGAATAAGCGATTACCACCAAAACCATTGTAACCAACCCTCCAAACGACGAATTTTACGAGAATACCATATACAATGTACCATAATCTTAACTCTGTACAACAATAAAAACGTGCGACAATACCAACCATTAGGGCGCATGAGACGGAATGTCGGGTTCCTCTTTTGCTTAATTGTATATATAATTGGTGCGGGAAGGCGGATGTGAGATGCAGAAGCTTGCGGGATCCTCGAGAAACGGGATGTGACTTCGGGGGGTTTCCCTCGTCTTAAGGCCTGCCTGTCTGCTCAGTGTAAATACATCTCCACTTTCGACGCAAAATCTGGACTCATACACCATTCTTGCCCTCAATATGGAATGTGCATGCATGTTGTCAATTGTCTTGTATCATTTTTTAAGGCGATGAGCCACGGAGGGCATGTAATCTCCTGCTAACCACAATACCTGGTTTCTTAGTACAGGTCGATCCAGCGTTGTTTAATCAACAGTCCGTCACATCAGCACTGTTTTAATGATAAAAAGCTACGATCATGGGGTAGTATTCCGTAATATGTGGGAAGATGATGCGTAGAAATATCCTTTCCATGTTGGAATTTTAATCTAGCAAACAGTAGCTAGGGGTTGGTTACCTAGCTTGTACATCTCATAAAGGAGCGAATAAAAAAATAAATATAAAAAATAAGTCCTCAAGTAAACAATATGGACTTATTCATGATCACGGCTTTTCTAATTTTTAATTTATTTTATTTCTTTCTCCGTTCTCGATCTCCCCTGCATATGTACATACATTCATCATGAAAAGACCCGAAGCTCCTTGCATTCTGCGCGCAGGTTCCCCTCTACACCACTTAGGTACCACGTCTACTGGCTTCAACCCCAAGTCCGACTCCGACCCCTTGCATCGATCAATTACATACCTGCTACCTACATGTAAGTTACAGATTGGCTATGGCTTGTATCTGGGCTTGGGGACTACTACCACTACTACTACTGTAATATAACGCAGTCAGTCGCAAAACTAGGTAAGATAGGGTAGGGAGCTAGGTAGATGGCTGAAAAGCTAGGAAGGCAGGAAATAGAGGAGTTGGAAGCAAGCATACTGGTTTCGGTTCTTCACAGATTTTCTCTTTGCTAAGGACTACATGGTGAGTTTCTTTACTATGCACATATCCAAGGCAGTAAGTAACCTAGGTAGTTGGTTCATCCGTCGCGTACAAATTCAGTAGTGAGAATGATTGAATGACTGATCCATTCGCGGACTTTTCCACGCGGCAATGTCGGCACCAGGCGGGGACAGAATATAATATATTTACTTGTAGGTATGAATATTTGATAGTACTGCCTACGTGCCTCCCCTGCCCAATGTAGGTATGTAACGTGTGTAAGGTCATACCTGAGTAACCGTGGTGCTTTCTCCTGAACGAATACCTACCCACTCGCGGGGTATATATAAATATGGCGCTGTGATGCAGTAGGCTGGGTGGTTTTTTTTTTTTTTTGGGAAATTGGGGAAGGTGACGGGCGTTTGAGAGACACGAGTTGAGAGAGGAGGCTTTTCATTGGGTGTAAGTGAGACAAGACGACCCAATAGCATGGAGTTTCATAGGGCGAACTTAAGAGTCACGGTTGGTATGCAGGAAAGTAGGTAATCAGGGTACGGATTTTACCTAATGTGTACAGCTATGTCTTGTGTAAAAAAGTCTAAACTCACTTATTAGACACATCATGTTGCGTTCTGTGTAATAAGAGGCAAGGTATACTATGTGTGAAGTATGGCTCAACGTGGTTAAATTATATGCGAGAGAGATCGGGGTATGTGGTAATGGTCGAGGTCGTATTGCATATTCCAGCTGCTTTCAGGAGTCTGATAGGACTACATACCAAATAGTCCAACATGACGCCTGCCTATCCTTGAAACAAATTACAGAAATTATCGTTTAACAGTCACTCGCTGCCTTACGGTCCTGAAATGATCTTACCTAACCTAAGTTAATAATTAGCATGGCGACTCTCGATGTCCTCCTCACTCGGGGTTGCAAGAACTAGGATTGCGCTATGCACCTAATAACTCGATCGCTTAGATACCTACTTACTTACTCAGGGTATGCGGAAGATGCTATAATGAGGAAGGAGTAGTATCACACAGCATACATGCCGTTCATTTACTCACTTGCAGCATTTTTGTTGCATGAGATCTTGGTGAAGGAGATGCGAACACGACGGACGGGAATTACCATAGCCTACTCATGCTACCTAGTAAATGGCCAAACCTTTTTATATGAGTTTTCTTTTCTTTTCCCTCCGATCCAACCAGTCATCTCCTCCTCTTAAAAGCCCTGTTCACTCGTTTTCGTTGTGGGGTTTTGAGTAGATTGGGTTGCTTCCATTGGTGTTCCTGGCAGGCCAGGCCTCGGGATTGTCCTAGAATGCCAGCTGTTGTGCAAGGCTACACCGAAACATAAGGGGAAGAAATGAACAAGAATTGTTAAGGGGGTCTACCTATCTAATTGTTCTATGGTTGGTTCATGGAACATCCCTACATTTAATGAATGACTGATGCAAATTGAACGAGAACGACGGTAGACAATTCATCAACCCTAATCCCAGTACATTGATCTGGCAGTATGTCTGATATGCTATGTATGTCGTATTGGGCAGGTCGGTTGGGCAAGTAGGTAGATAGGTAACCATGTCTTTAATGATGCATCGTTTTTGCTAGCTCAATTGTTATTGCCTGGTTAGTTTGTTTCATCCCCGGATTATGTTCCGTGCCCTTAGCTTTGTATTGCGCAGCCTACCATATATAATAATAGAGCAATATCCCTCTTCAAGCCCTTCTTCTTCTATGTTAGAGAACTCACTCTTCTCTTATCAACTTTCTATTCATTCCTTAAGCACGATGTCTCCGGCTTCCACGTTGATACGTCCCCTCGTTTAAATCAGCTTCTGTGAGGCTTTCCCTTCTTTTCAAAGAACGCACTCTTTTATTTCGATTCTTGTGTCAACTAGGAGTTTCCTCCCCTCCCTTCCTGTACCCCTTTCGTCTCTATTTCCTCGCCGAGCCGAGTTGAATCAGCCGTCCTGTCGATCGTCGTGACAGATTATTCCCAGCGAAATGAAACGGCACATCTCTCTCAGTCTGGCCATGGTGGCTAACCTCGCACTATCAGCGAGCGCTCATACGGTGTTCACAACGTTGTTTGTCGATGATGTCACACAGGGCGATGGGACCTGTGTACGGATGCCCATGGACCCAGTGCAGTGCACATATCCAGTGGATGGGGTTACTAGCAATGACATGGCCTGTGGTAAGTCACCGAGACAGAAAGCCTGAAATATCACTTAACTAATACGCGTCAAGGAGCCGATGGTCAAACGCCGGTGGCTTTCACCTGTCCTGCCCCGGCGGGCGGCAAACTCACCTTCCAGTTCCGAGAATGGGCGGATGCCGAACAGCCTGGTGCCCTGGACAAGTCGCATAAAGGTAATAAACTAGAATCCTAGAACCATTTTGTAGGGTAAGATGACGCTAATATTTGATTCGCAGGGCCCTGTGCCATCTACGCAAAGCAGGTCCAAGACATGAGCAAGAATAGCGCGACGGGATCTGGTTGGATCAAGCTGTGGGATGAGGGCTATGATGGAACCGCAAAGAAATGGTGTACCGAGAAGCTCATCGCCAACAAAGGCCTCTTGTCGTTCGAGATACCGGAGGGCTTACCAGCTGGCTACTGGCTTTTCCGGCCAGAGTTGCTTGCCTTGCATGAGGCGGACAAGGGAGATCCGCAATTCTACGTCGGATGTGCGCAAGTTTTCGTCCAGAGCAGCAACACTGCCGCCCTCGAAATACCAGCGGACCGCAAGGTCAGCATTCCCGGCCACGTACATGCAAGCGACCCAGGCTTGACTTTCAACATATATGCCCCTAAGTTTCCTTATCCGTTACCGGGGCCGAAAGTCTTTACCGTCCCGCCGCCAAAGAACGGACCGGTCGATACCACCGGATCTTCGGTCCCAAAGCAAGCGCAGGGCGTTATCCCCTCCCACTACGTTGTGAAGAACGCCAACTGGATTGGCGTGGAAGTCCCGGAATATAGGAACGAGAAAGGCTGCTGGGCGTCTTCCGACAGCTGCTGGAAACAGGTCGGAACATGCTACGACACGGCGCCGCCGACGGGCGATGCCGGTTGTATTGCCATGGAAGCGAAGTGCAATGCGATTCAAGATGCATGCAGTGACGGCGATTTCACGGGCCCGCCAAACAAGGATAAAAGGTTGACGGTCAAAGAACCTAAACTACCAGCGAACATTCCGGGGCCTGTCAACGAGTAAGGTCTGTCATACAAAAGCTGGAATCTGTCTTCTTGCCCTTTCTTCTTTTTTTTTTTTTTCGGCATTGTGCCTGAAAGTTTGGGTGTCAGTTTTACAAATAGTAAATAGCTGAAAAGACGCACGGAAAACGCGGCATGGTCCGTGTAGTTGATATAGAAGTGTCTGATCTAGTACTCAAGTTGTCATGTGAAACTGTACTACATAGTAGATTCCTAGTTAGTTGGCCAGTGATGCTCTTACAGAAACTTACGATTCGCATCGAGAGCGGTGGTGAATTTTTTTTTTTTTCTCTCGGACAGCCCCGAGACTTGACTATTTTAGATGCCTTTCTAATGTATCTGTTTCCCTTTGCGGCAGTTCAAAGCATCATAGTGTTCTTACTAGCTTACTACCTGCAGAAACACGGGACCGGGCGCTTAAAATTGGGAGTTGAGGGGTAGAAGCTGAAGGGTTGATCGGCGTAGTAGACGAAAAGGGTTCTTGACACGGCTTGTTTTTAGTATCTTTTTCAGTAAGGTTGAGGTTGTAGCTTCGAGACTGGCCATCCTCACCATAAGGTAAGATAATTGGATTCTTGGTATCGATAGAGAACCTGAGGTTTGGTTACATCCAGAGCCGTCCCGTTCTTGTCCGTACCTGGTTCTGGACCAGGCACTTTCTGTCGGGTATTTTGTATCTATCCTGAGTGGCCCCTGACATATCATCACTGCTATTTGCGGAAATCAACGGACTACAGCGGGCTTGAAATAGCATGTGCAATGGTACACTAAAATTACTAATGTAGGCAAGTCCCGCTATAAAACTTGGGGAAGATAAAAAGATAAAATTGATAGAGCCTGATAACGCAAACTTCCGATGAGGGGTTGGAGGGGCAGATGCATTAGTCAGGACCCTGTGCTTATAATGGGAAAAAAGGAAGTGTACGGCTCTGTCTGGTCTAGACTAAATACCGATTCGACCGATTCCAGGGAATGGCCGGTCCCTTGATTAAATTCTTGTATAATGCCAATGTTCTCATTCCGCTTGAGATGGCGCGATCGCCCAACACCGATTAGCGTACTGTATGGGTACGCCCGTAAGTTGCTCCTGCACAGGTAGAAACTTATGTAAAGCTGTGATGACAAAACAAACTATTCTTTTTTCTGAGTTATTCCATCATGATTTCTCCCCGGCGCATGCTTGGTAATTGTGACTTGCCCTGAAGATCTCGCGTAATATTTATTTCATCCACCTCCACCGTCTGCCGCTTCACTCGCGGATATTCTCCTTCGGTCTGCACCTTTTCTAAAGAGGGTTCCTCGGCAGGCGCATTATTTATATTAATTGGACGACCCGCGAGCATCCCAGGTGTGCAGCGTATCTTTCCGTATCTTTCCGTATCACCGACGTCCTGTCCGATTCGGCAAGAATTAGGATACTGCATAAGTACTTCATTAGAAGCCAACGCGCACTCGGCTCTTTCGTTCTCGTTCTCGTTCTCGCTGTGGCTCTCCTCTTCTTTATCGCCCTCTCTCGCTGTGCTTCCACTGCGCCTGCAGTTGCATAACCATGCCTCTCCCTGTTGAATCTTCCATCGAGACCCCTCCCCGGGCACCAACTCCAGTCCATGGTTTTGGAACTCTTGCAGTCCATGCTGGAGCACCGCACGATCCAGTGACCGGCGCCGTCATCGAGCCCATTTCCCTCTCGACCACATTTCAGCAGTCGGCCGTCGGCCAGCCCGTTGGCATATACGAGTATTCGCGCAGTGCCAACCCGAACCGAGACAACTTCGAAAAGGCCATTGCCGCTCTAGAGCATGCGAAGTATGCCGTCGCATTCAGCAGTGGCAGCGCCGCCACAGCCACCGTCCTGCAGAGCTTAGCCTCTGGGTCGCATGTGATCAGCGTCAGCGACGTCTACGGTGGCACACACCGGTATTTTACGCGCGTTGCGAAGGCGCATGGTGTCACAGTCACATTTACCCCGCAGATCGATGTGGACGTCGCGGAGCACATCCGGGATGATACCAAGCTGATCTGGATCGAATCGCCCAGCAACCCCACCTTGAGGCTTGTGGATATCCGCGCCGTTGCCAGCGTGGCGCACGCGCGGGGAATTACCGTCGTGGTAGACAACACGTTCCTGAGCCCCTACGTCCAGAATCCCTTGGACCACGGTGCCGACATTGTCGTGCACAGTGTCACGAAGTACATCAACGGCCACAGCGATGTGGTCATGGGCGTCGCCGCGTGCAATTCGGAAGAGCTGCGGGAGAAGCTGGCGTTCCTGCTCAACGCCGGTGGCGCGGTGCCTTCGGCCTTCGACTCCTGGTTGGCGCACAGAGGTGTCAAGACATTGCACCTCCGCGCCCGGCAGTCCACCACGAACGCCCTGGCCGTCGCACAAGCGCTGGAAGCGAGCCCTTACGTCATCGCCGTCAACTATCCCGGCTTGGACTCCCACCCTCACCGCGCTATCGCGCTACGGCAACACCGGGACGGAATGGGCGGCGGCATGCTCTCCTTCCGCATCAAGGGGGGCCGCGTTGCGGCCGAGCGGTTCTGCCAACTGACCAAGATCTATACCCTTGCCGAGAGCTTAGGCGGCATTGAAAGTTTGGTCGAGGTGCCGAGTGCCATGACGCACGCCGGCATACCGAGGGACCAGAGAGAGGCGGTCGGCATCTTCGACGACCTCGTCCGTGTCAGCAACGGTATTGAGGAGCCCGAGGATCTGATCCGCGATATACAACAGGCGTTAGAAAAGGCCGTACAGGAGCAGACGGGTAAAAACGGGACGACAAATGGGATAAATGGCGTTAACGGACATTAAAGACCTTTATTATTAGAGCTAGACAGGGGCAGAGCGGCCGGCAAGATGGATCGAACCCGTCACGAAGAAGAAGAGGAAAAAGAAGCATGACACACAAACGAAATCGGCACGAACTTGCATTATGGGAGGCGGGCTTCAGGTTTACTTACTACGGGGTTTGATACTAGTTGATTACAAAAGCTTTTCTTCATAAAAGCTTTCAGGGTCTACCGACATATAACTTACTAGCATTGTTCGTTTTCAAATGGAGCTTGGGGAATACTATAGAGGCGTTCTTTTTATACACTCTTACGACGGTTAACCAATCTATTAACTTGAACTTCTCTGACACATTATATGATGATATGCCGTTATGAGTCAAATATAGGCAGACATTTTCAATACCAATACCATAATTTCGGGTTCCTGTGAGAAAAAGTCTGTGAAATTGTGTAACCTACCGACTTTGCAAACGTTTAACTTTCCAAGGAAGGAATGCGACGCGTTTTTGTGGTTAGGTAGTAGGTAGTAGTAGCCGTTCTTTCGTGTTCCTGTTTATGCTGTAATCTATCGTATTCTTGGAGTTTTCCCGTCTTGCATTTTTGTTCAATCTAGGCGCAAGTCTTGTTTTTTGGCGCTTTTCTTTAATTTTCGAGCTTTATATAACTACTTGATCTATTTCTCCTTCACTATCGTCTTCGTCAGAGAGTTGACACTGTATGATGCAATAACGGGATTCATGTCCTCGGTTAAAAAGTCCTACGGCAGTACAGTCATAACTCCGACGCCGGAACGGATTACACCGGCATTGTGCGTTCGGGCAAATTAGTCTCAACCAGCAACATAAGTATGTAGGTACTGTCATGCAGGCCTATTAGGTAGGAAAAGGGCGGTGGTGAAATTTTGTCGTGAACTTTTTTGTATGTGAATGATGATCTTATATGGAAGTCTTTTTTACCTAACCTGGCACTGGAGAACTGGAGAACTGGAGAGCAAAAGAGGGATTGGATTGGCAAGGCGTGACGGCTTAGGCTAAAAGTCCCACGTTTTGTTATCTATCACCAACTCACTTACAGCAGTAGGTACACGGAGTTCGTCCGAAAAGGGTTGTTGGGTGTGACAGGGGGGTCGTTTTCTTGTGGACATATGTCGGTACCGTACCTCCTTTCTTGTCCGAAATTCGTGATTGATTGATTGATAGATAGAGCGCGTCACCGCCTTTGCTATATCTTACTTACTTCTTACCATCGTGCGATTTGATGATATAGACTCTACTCTTTGTCTCCTTTTCATGCATCTCTCTCTGCCGTCGACGGTCGTGGCGTCTTAGACTCGAATCCGGCATGAGAGGCTATAAGTAATAAACAAGATGGATCAACACATCTTGCTCGCTACCAGTGGTAGCGCTTGGGGCTGGGGATCGCCCTTTCGCTCGTCCCTTGAAAACCAACAACTCAAGCTTGATGATGTCCACGGGTGTGTGTTAATCGCTTTGTCGCTATCTGTGAGAGTTTGGAGAATGAGTTATCTTAACGTGTGAAATTCTTTTTTTAGCAGTACGAATCTCCAATGGGTACATGATGTCGCCAACTTTGCCCAGGCCGGCTACCTCCAGGTCGCCATTGTCGTTGGCTCATCTCTGTTTGTCACGAGATATCTACTTCGGACGTCGTACGGGAAGATCTCTCGCCCAGAGATCGAAGCCTCAACCTTAGATCTTCGCTTCGAGCTATGCGGGCAATTCTTCCGAGCCCTCGCTTTTGCCCTGACGACCGCCGCCGCCGCACGGCTAGGCAGCAGCGGCGGGTGGACCAATGTCGCTGCTCTGTTCTATGCCTTTGTCTTGGGCGTTCTACGGCTACTTAACAATCTCGAATGGAGACATGTCGCCCTGCATCACGTGAACTTTGTTCTTGCGTCTATGTTGTTCGTCCTTACTGTGGGGGAGATCCTTCCCTACGTGGACGCCGCGTACGATCGAGCTCTGACATCGGTGAATATAGCTAGCATAGTGGCGTTAGCAGCGACCGTACTCGTAGCTGCGAGTACGCCGAGAGAGTGGCTGCCCCCTTCAATTGACTTACAAATTTCTATGAAGATCCCCACGCGAGAGCCTGCCCAAGAAGAAACCTGTAGCTGGATGGGATATTATCTGACCTATGAATGGCTCACCCCGCTCCTGCTTAAGGGCTTCCGTCGCCAGATGACCATCGATGAGCTTCCGAGGCTTCCGTGGTATGACGAGCCGTTCGTCCTCCTGTCGCGGATCCTCACGGCGCGCGCCAAGTCTAGGAAGAGCTTCTCGACAATGATCCGCTTTCTGCGGGCAGAGCTCACCACCATGGCCGTCTACTCCATGATCGCCTACTCCGTCGAGTTCTTGACTCCCTTCGCGATGTACAAGCTGCTGGGTTATATCGAGAATCCCGATAAGACTAGCGTCCGGCCCTGGTTCTGGCTCGTGTTGCTCTTTCTCGGGCCCGTCTCCCGCTCTGTCGCCTTCCAGCAGTACGTATTTGTAGGGACGCGCGTGGTGGTGCGGGTGAAGTCCGCCTTGACGCAGGAGCTCTACTACAAAGCGATGGGGTCCATGGAACTGGACGATGAGGTCTTTGCGGATATTGCGGCTTCTGGCAACAATGATAAGGACAAGCCGAAAAAGCAGCAGAGCACAACGGCTTCGGGACGCCTCGCAAACCTCATGAGCGCCGACGTTGATGCGGTTTGGGGCGGTAGGGACATCATCATGGCCCTCTTCGGCGTTCCCTGCGGTACCGTATTCGCGCTGGCCGGACTCTACAAGCTCCTTGGCTGGCCCGCTCTCGTCGGCATCGTCCTCATGCTCGCGCTCACACCGCTCCCGTTACTCATATCGCGGAAGATGGTGGGCATCCAGCGGGAGATGAAACAGATACAGGACGCGCGGATATCGGCCGTGTCGGAATATTTGGCCTCCATCAGAGCCATCAAGTACTTTGCTTGGGAGGAAGCGATTATCGAAAAGATAGAAGCCATACGACGAGGTGAACAAAAGAAAATATGGGGACTAAATATCCTGTCAGTAGCTGCTATAAACCCCTTAAACCGTGATATTCATTCTGATAACCAGTTAACCTACCAGTTTCATCTGTCTCGGACAGCTCACCGAGTGCATTCCCACCCTTGCACTACTCCTCATATTTGGTCTTCATGTTCTTGTGCGAAAGGAAAAGTTGACAGCAGAGGTAAGATCTCAAAAGTTCTTAATCAAGCTCAATATCTATAAACGCCCACCATTTACTCACACTTCAACTAGATTGCCTTTACTTCTATTAGCCTAATGAGGACACTGCGACGCAACTTGACGATGGCTTCATCACTATCAAGAAGCTTCACAGCAGCTTTAGTATCCCTTAGGCGACTCGATCGCTACTTCGATAATGTCACCCCCTTAATACGCCATCCCAGTGGCCCCTTGAAGATTACGAATGCCTCTCTGAGACGCCACAAGAGAGCTGCTTTTTCACTGAAGGATATATCGATAGAATTTGTGGAAGGCGGGCTGAATGTGGTCACAGGTCCTAGCGGGAGCGGAAAATCAACCTTGTTAATGGGAATACTAGGGGAAACACTCCTTGAGAGCGGTTCTATTACGTCACCGAAGGATATCGCCTATGCATCCCAGAGCCCCTGGCTCCAGAATGAGACGATCCGGGATAATATTCTTTTCAACAGCCCCTTCGAGCAAGCGAGGTACGACCGCGTGGTCACTGCGTGCGGATTATCCATTGATTTGGATGAATTTCCCGACCGAGACGAAACCGAGGTCGGAGAGAGTGGAACTTCGCTCTCAGGTGGTCAAAAGTCGAGAGTCGCCTTAGCCCGCGCTCTCTACTCGAAGGCGCCGGTCATTCTTCTAGACGACATATTCTCGGCACTAGATGCCCGGACTTCATCCGCACTCTGGCGAGAAGCGTTTTGTGGCGATTTGCTGAAGGGACGGACTGTCGTGCTCGTGACTCAGTTACCCTGGATCGCTCCACAAGCGGATCTCACGATTGTCTTGGAGAACGGGCAGGTTGTAAACCTAGAGAGGAATATCGGCGTCGTTCGCCATGTGGTGGCCATTAATGAGAGCCTCGTCGACCAGAGCAACGTGGACACTACGGTTGAGGTAGCCGCTACGAACGCAGTCGAAACCAACGGCATTGGTGTGAACGGCACCGCGGCAAACGGCCATGCCAAGACAACCGAAGCCAAGCGCCAAGATGAAGTTACACAAGAAGCTCTAAAAACCGGCCAGACCGCACGCCTACAATGTCAGTGTTCTTCCGCTAACCAGCCCTGATCCCTCCGGACCCCCCCTTTCTTAGGTTATAGACCGTTAACAATGCCCCTAGTCTTCTCCTATATGCGGTTATTTGGGAGCCCTTTCCACGCAGTGGTTGCTATCGTAATGAGCACACTAAGCAACGCATCATTTGTTGCAGCTGGATTGTGGCTTGCAGTTTGGGTCGATGCCTACGACAAGGACGATGCCTATGATGTCGGCTTTTATCTCGGCATATATGCTGCGTGGACGCTGGGGGACACCATTTTCAATGGCTTGACATATATCTGTTACGAGCGCGGGGGCTGGGTTGCTGCCCGAACTTTGCACAGCAACTTCATAAGGGCCATCATGAACGTGCCCCTGTCTTGGTTCAAGACGACGCCGGTGGGACGCATCGTCAACCGCTTCTCACGGGACATGACGTCTCTCGACACAAACTTGGTTGGTATGTTGCGAATGACGATTGAGAACGCTATTCGCCTTTGCTTCCAAAGCTTTGCTGCGAGTGCTGTCATGCCGGTCTTTATGATTCCGGTTGCTGCGTGTTGTCTGGCCGGTATTGTGGCTGGAGAAATCTACACGAGAACCGCGGTGTCTGTGAAGCGCCTAGTGTCATCGGCGCAATCGCCTGTGTTCGCACATTTCTCCGACAGCCTCGCGGGATTGCCCGTCATTCGTGCTCGCGCCAACATGCCGCAAACCTTCGGAGACCAACTGGCAAAGAAACTAAGAGTCCTCGAACGAGCGTTTGAAGCCCAGTTCAACTGTAATCGCTGGGTAGCGTTGAGGATCGACATGATGACGACCTTGGTCATCGTTGCTGCGGGCGCCATCGCTGTGTCTAAAGCTGGAGTGATCGCCGCTGGTATAGTCGGCTTCTCTCTATCTAATGCAACTGTAGGTAATCCCATACCGTAAGATCTTTGGTATGATGCTGACACTGTCTTCAGACACTCAACATGCTCATCGTTATCCTTGTTCGAGCAATGAACGAAGTGGAGGTCGAGCTCCAGAGCGTGAGCACATCTTCTATATACAGTCACGCGACCGTCGATGCTGACGTAGTGTTTAGTACCACCGCGTCAAAGAATACGCCAACGTGGAGCCAGAAGAGAAGCCGCAGGAGTACAAGATACAGGGTGCTTATACTGACGACCCGGGCGCTAGTCTGCCGGAAAACTGGCCCACGAGCGGAGAGGTTGAGTTTCGGAATGTCACCATTAAATACGACCCCGATGGCCCTGAAATCCTCAAGAATATCAATCTCAAGTTTGCAGCTGGCGAGAGAGTGGCGGTAGTTGGACGAACAGGCTCGGGCAAAAGTACAGTAAGTAGAGTACCGCAAACCTCCATTACTCAGGACTGTGATAAATGGGCATCAACTACCCCTATCCACCTCGAGCACTCCCGAGCATAAAGTGTCCAATGCTTGTGAATAAACGTTAGACGTTCTGGAGCTAACCGGTACTTGTAGTTAGTCCTGTCTTTGCTCCGTTTCACAAATATCGTTTCCGGCCAGATACTGTTCGATGGTATAGATATCACAAGTTTCCCGCGAAAACGACTCCGAGAAGCCATTACCATCATCCCTCAAGAAGCGGTACTATTTACTGGCGATGTTGGTTCCAACCTCGATCCAACGAACAAGGTTTCGAGGGGCATCGTCGAGAAGGCCCTTGAGTATTGCAGCGGGATAGCGTCGTTTCAGTTCCATCGCGACGCAAACGGCGAGAACAGGGCGGAAGGAACCGAGAGGCCCGGCGCAGATACCCAGGGCATCACTCTGTCCACAGCTGTGAAGGCAAAAGGCGAGAACTTCTCCCATGGGCAGCGGCAGGTCTTGTCTCTATGCAGAGCGCTTGTCCGCAAGAGTAAGCTCATGCTACTCGATGAAGCGACGGCCAGCATGGACTACGAAACCGACCAGGGGATCCAAGAAGTCCTACGGAAAGAGCTGAACGAGTCGGGACGGGACAGGACGCTTGTCACTATTGCCCACCGACTGAAGACGATCATCGACTACGATCGAGTCATTGTGATGAGTGCCGGGTCGGTATTAGAGTGAGTCCAAAGCCAACCAAAGCGTAATTGCTGAAAGATAGTGATCTCAGATTCTAACCATCCCACTTCGGTGTTGCAGGGTCGGTAGCCCGAAAGAGCTTTTTGAGGCGGAAGGCCAATTCTATGACTTGATGAGACATAGTGGAGAGTTTGAGGATTTAGAGGCGGCAATAAACGGGAAATCGGTATAGAAAAAGCAGGCCTCGACTTCAAATTGGTATGATACAATAGAGCCCTGCATACAATAGGCGAACAACAAGGTCTTCAAGGTTATTTACCTAGGTTAGAGCTTGATGTCTGGCAAGCATCTATGTAAACCTGATCATAACTGAGACCGATATATAATGGATGCCTAAATAAATATATAGATACTAGATATTTATAGAGATTTAGTCTGATTTTCTCTGCATAGGTACACTTTGTTATAGTGTTTAGTAATTGTGCAGTTATTGTGGTTTCACCAATACTCGAAGGTGTGAACTTGGAGTCAAAGAAAGTCAAAAGAGCAGCAGAGGCTAATACCGTGCCCCCCAGCCGTCTCCACTGGGTGCCTTCACACCCCTGCCTGAAAGGTAACAAAGGCAAGCACAGTACCAGCAGTAGGTACCTATCATCTATGTCAGCATACAGCAGGACAGCATAGCAGTCTGCGCTATCGACAAATAAGGAAATCTTCTACAACAGTATGCCGGTTAGCTTTACACAACGCGCCTCCCCTCGGCTGTACTTTAGACAGGCCTTGTGCATCAGGCCTAGAAGGCCTACATGTCACTAACATCCAAACAACTACATGTAGTATATGTAGCTAAGTGTTCTCGTCCGCCTTTTGTACTTGGACGATCATGCTGTGTGAGACCAGCTTGCCTAACCACAGTGGGCTGAACATACTATGTTTCTTGCTAATCTACTCGGAAACCCATCGAGACGGAGGGGACCCCCAAAGTCCAGTCGATTAAAAAGCCAAAGCGAAAGTCTCACGACGGAATCGCTTCCATCATCGTCCACGTCGCCCGCCTTGTCCACACGGTCCGTTGAAAGTTCCTCTAGGCCAGATTACCTTTTCGATGAAACCCAACTTTTACCAGTCGTACCGCCACCCAGCCGTGTGACCGACCTTAACCATGACTTACACGTACTCTCCTCCCTATTTCCTGACATCCAAGCCGAGGTCTTCCGCGAGATGTTATCCACCTTCTCAGACGAGTCGAAGCTGTTTGTCATAACTGATATGCTACTAAAGAACCCGTCAGTTTATGTGAAGGGACGCCGGCGAGCCGTCGACGAGAACGCTACGCAGAAACTCTTGCTCTCCAAGACCGATACTTTCAGGACCCCCGACTATAGACGGGCAGTTCGCGCGTTAGCCTTGCAGGAATTCAAAGGACTCTCTAGATCCGCTATCGACGCTGTGCTGTCCGAATCGAACTACTCGTACCTCGATGCCCGCTCCACGCTTGTCGACCTATCTTCCAAATCGTGGAAGTTTGCTATATCGTCCCTCCTCTTCCGCCGAAAACCCGTTACATCTTCCGAGGCCGAGACGCATCCCTTGGTGGTATGGAAGCCGAATGAGGCCGGGGTTCTAGCACCTTCGGTCAAGGCGACAGGAAATGCTGAACTCGACCGAGAGCTATTTGAAGAGCTCATCCTCCCCCTTCAGAGGCGCGAGAAAGATACCAAGGAGAAGGCGGATCGGACTATGGCGATTTCCATCCAGCTAGAAGAGGCCGAGGCTTGCGAGGCGACATACGAATGCGCCTGTTGCTATACTGACTCGATTTTCGAAGAGTTCACGACATGCAGCGCCGAGGGTCATATGGTCTGCTTCCGATGCGTTCAGCATTCTATTACAGAGGCTATATTTGGACAGGGCTGGCAACGTAGCATTAACAAGGACACCGGTACGCTGCGATGCCCTGCGGTCTCCGCGATGGAATGTGAAGGCTGCATCTCTGCTGAACATATCCGGCGCGCCATGGAGGGGACGGAGAAAGGAGCCGAGATATTGGAGAAGCTCGACCAACGTCTGGCGGAGCACGGCCTTATCTCAAGCGGCTTGCCGTTGATTCGGTGTCCCTTTTGCAGCTATGCCGAAGTCGATGATCTCTATATGCCGGATAACGCCTGCCGGCCAAAGGTTCGAATGAGCAACATCCCCAATGTTCTACTCCTCCTTTTCGTCGCTCTTCTCTCTCCAGCTGCCCTTGTATTAGCCATTCTGAGCCTTATTTTGCTCCTTCTTAGCTTGACTAGGTCATTTAGGCTCTTCGCGTCGCAGCATTTCACCGCGGCTCTCAACCGGTATGAGCGCCGCCGTCGTGGCTTAAAGTTCACCTGCCAGAATCCGAAGTGTGGGCGCTCATCTTGCATATCATGCTCAAAAGCTTGGGTGGACATCCATGTGTGCCATGAATCATCCCTAATCGCGCTGCGCACCCAAGTGGAGCAGGCCATGTCCATGGCGATCAAGCGCGTTTGCCCGCGTTGTAACACGTCGTTCGTCAAGAATTCTGGTTGCAATAAGCTGGCCTGTCCTTGCGGCTACAAGATGTGCTATGTCTGCCGCAAGGACATTGGCGCCGCGAACGAGGGATACCAGCATTTCTGCCAACATTTCCGCCCCGAGGGCGACGGCAGACAGTGTAATCAGTGCAATAATTGTAATCTGTGGGAAACAGAGAATACAGAGGCCATCCTTCGCAAGGCCAAGGCAGATGCGGAGCGCAGATGGCGGGAAACCGAACGCCGAGAGCTCTCTAATGCAGAGAAGGCGTACCTCGAGAGCGGCGTAGGCAACGTCGGTGGCGGGATCTCGATTCCGGGGGAGGGAGCTCTGACCTCTCTACTCTCTAACGCCAGAATTCCGAGTACAGAAGAGGTCTTTGACTTTATCATTGAGACTTTTTTTATTTAACATTACTACCAATGTATTGTTGACGCAGCATCCAGCGGCAAGGCGAAACCGGCGTTGAAGGTGATTCAGCTCAGGGTATACATAGGGCGGCGCATAAGAAACCGGTCTTGCATGCCTTTCATTGTATAGATTATCATCATTTTGGAGGGGATGCTTTGGAGTGGTGTTAGTGCCTTTTGTTCTTTTGATAGTTGTAGATTCCGCATACAATCAGTGGGATGCATATTATGGACGCATCACCCGATTTTGCTTTGCTATACCCCAAGACAGAAGCATCAGCATCATACATACGACCAACATGTCATACTTATGAAGTCCAATTCTGGGTGCAGCTTCAGTGTATTCGCTAGGGTGAAGCGCATGTGTTCTTCCGTAATAGAAGGCCAAGTGAATGAGAGCATCTCCAGTGATCTAGTTGGTCTGGATGGCATGTCACAGCTTAATGAACTCGTAACATACCACTCATTGTTACCTCGACCGGGCGGTTTCCTGAGTGCTATTCTTTATTAAGTATCCGAGTCAGTGGTGTTAGCCGTATACATCGTATGCCTCTTGCAGCAACCTGGTGGTGGTGGCGTACACCGTACTAGCAATAACGAATACTGTGTATAGATGAATTACATTGTTGTGAATCGTATCTAACGAAGCGTAAACAAAGAACAAAAAACCCAACAACACTTTCCGAGGTTAATCCCCGTAGCATTGCGGTGCAACTAACGTCACAGCTGTTAGGTTTATCTTCTTTGACAATATTCTGGTGATAAGAGTCTCGGTTTAAAGGTTATCGCTAACATTCTCATGCTCACAAAGCAGAAATAAATAGCCTTGCTTTGTGAAAGAATGTATATAACTTTGCTGGTACCTACACATGAGGGACAAGGAGGAGAGGGAGGATGATGTCGAGCAGCTTTTGCTACTGTTTTATTTACTTTCATTAGTTTCCTTGGAAATATACTAGCTCACTCACATCGGAAAATAATGGCTAAAAAGCATGACGACCGCAAAAAGAAACGTAACGGCTCGCCTAGGCGACGTCCTAGTCGGGCTCCAGGCCCTCGTCGTTCGAGCACCCATGAGCGTGTTGAGAATACCAAGGACCGTCGACACAGGAGTCAGTCTTCCAGTCCTATAAGACGAGCATTCCCTGGGTATAGATATGTTCATCCCCAGGAGAGTTCGACGTCAAAACACGCGCGCCGCCACGGCAAATCCAACCGCAGTTCCCGGAAAGACAAGGAAAAGGGCCAAACCGGCGATTCGAGTGAGGGCAGCCAATGTGAATTCGTAGACCTTAGAACCCGGAGCGCCCGTGGGCACAGGGGCGGGAGTCAACATTTTCAGGGGGATGACAACCAATGGTCGCAACAAGAAGAAGCAGGCGACTCGGATTCTGTCTTTTGGAAAGGCCCTCTACCGCCCGCACCAATGGCACCATTACGGGAGAAAATTCCGGGGTTGCAACGCGAGAAGGCGCCTGGGCTGAAGGAGGAGCCGATCAAACGATACAACAAGTCGTATGATTCATATGAAGGGTCGGAGGAGCATTGGGAGCAGCGACAGCAGAATGAGGGCAAGGAGAGAATGGCTCAAATTTTCAGTCAACAGCACAGGACTCAGGAGTTCTATCCCGAACAGGTGCCCTATACTAGAAGGGATTATTACCACCCTGAGGAATACCGCCATCCTCCTCCGTTTCCTCCCCCTCCTTATCAGAGTGTGCCACCCAGGCCTCGCCGCCATTCCGATACCTTGCCCCCTCGGACTCCTTCCTATCATCCGAGGACACCCCGTCAAGCCAAGGAGCGCCGCCATCGCAGCATCTCCCGGTCTCCTAGTCCTCGCTGTCGTTCCCGATCTCGCGGCCGAAGCACCAAACGACCTGCTCGCTCAAAAAGTCGTGGCGACCGCTACATGGAGTCTCGCGACCCAGATGAAAACCCCCGCCCCCGCCCCCGGCGCCGTCCCCGTAGCCCCAGTGCTCACTATTACCCCGAGAACTACCGCCCCCGGAGTCCTGTCTATTATCGCACTACCGCTATTCGCCATCATTACTCTGGCGGTTACAGTCTCCCTGGCAGCCGACGTCACGTTGTCTATAGTTTGGGCCTTGGCGTTGGCCCCAGGCGCGCCTCAACATATGAATATGGTGATAGAGAGCAAACACGACGTAGATAGATGAATATACGTACGTAAACAATATATTCTCGAGAATAACGACATACTGAAAGGTTCTTTTACATTTTCTTTATTTGCTCTTTCTTCCATTTTCTTACGTTTCGCTTATTTATGTATATCTTTCGTGACTACTAGCTCAGGGATAAGTGAAGTGGGAGTGGAAAGGGGGCTTCTTGGGAGCCATTGACGATGCTTGCGGCTCGATTCTTGTTTTTCAGGTGTATGTAATGCAATCTGATGCATGATGGGATAACGGTCGACTACCCACCTAACCTATATGCAGCCGCATAGACCAAGTCAAGAAACGTGTAAGATTCATACCTGTTTTCGCAGTTCGAAAGATATGAATAGAATGTGGTGCACTTAATTACTTGTCGGTCAATTCATTGTGCCCAGGGAAGAACTTGCCAGATATGGCAGTGACATAGTAGCAAGGTCATATAGAGATGCTAGGTATAAATAGGAGTTCGAACATGGCGCCGGCGTTAGCTTTATATGTTAACGTCTTCTTCATCCCATCTTCACTTGAGATCCAGCATTTCGGAAACAAACCTATGATCTCCGGGCTATATATATTAAATGGATTTCCAACGCAAAGTAAAAAGGTTAGGTTATCCAGGTCGGCGGCGATACTGTTGTTGGTAGGACCAGTCTGAAGTCAGTTTACATTCCCGTACGGGCCGGCGACCTTACACAGGAACCCAAAATAAATGGGAATAGGGGAGGCAGAAGAGTAGGACAAGATTTCGTATATTAGATGTTAGATGTTGTCAGTTTCTGTAGCACGAAAACTCATATAGACCAGTCAAGTATTCGTGCGTAATTCTGTTTCCGTCCCCTTTTCCGCTGGCATTGTTTCGACAGTCGAGGGATCTTCCTGGTCCTCCGCTCCGCTCCACCTCGTGCCTCAAGCAGTGCCAGCAATTTTCCTTTATTTAAAATAAACATGGGAAAGCCAAAACTGTTGGCTTTACTTTTTCTTATTTATTTATTTATATTTATTTGTTTATTTTCAACCTCTGTTGGATTACTGTAGGAAAGTAAAGTATCAGAAGTATTCGTGCAACATCTGCGGATACGTGTGTAGAACTTAATAAATAGAATAAAGAAAATAAAGCCAAGGTAGTCGAGTATATATAATGGCAAATACCTACGTGCCTTATACCATCTCATCGTGGAATTGTCAGTCCCAATCTCAGAGCAACTAAATACCGAACATAGCTTAGAACACGACTACACGACTACAAGCTCACTTGCCTGTCTACCAATACATAAGATATAAGTACCTAAGTTATTTATCTAAGTGATTATGTCAACCCACCACGGTGGAAGCCGAAGGTACGTCTTAACACAACACTATCGACATCAGTTCTCTTGGCTCACACTTACTGACGAATTTCTTCCCGAACCTACCTATTAGACACGGCAAACAACGAAAAGTCACATTCGAAGACCCTGTCGGTCGGAACGGCAGGCGGCCGGGGTCAACCGGCACAACCATGGACCGGTGGGTCAACGATACAACAAACACAGAGGAGGTCGACACGGCCATGGACCAGTGGGTCAACGATCCAACAAATACAGAGGAGTTCGACCAGAAGGTGGACCGGTGGTTCAACAATACAACAAACACAGAGGAGTTCGACCAGAATATGGACCAAGCAAGAGAGGGGTGGGCGGCGGAAGAGATGAAAAAGGGCTGGAATGGAACCGGTTCGGTTATTGACGAAGACGAGTGCAATCGTGAAATAGAACGTCAACGGAAAAAAGCCAAGGAAAGAATCAAACGGTCCAAACAGTTCAACCAGTCCAAATATTCAAAGCTAAATCCAAAACCAAAACCAAAGGAACGTCATCCTCATCGACATGATCCTCGCGACGCCGGAGCGCCATCGGGAAGTAGCGCCGTCGTCGGCGACACGAGCCGCCAATACTACGAAGATCACAGAGATCACGGACATAGCAGACCCTTCAGCCCAAGCTAATCGAAGCGGAGTCATGCGCACAAGAAAGAGAAGTAAGAGGAGAAGGAAAAAGAAAAGAGTCATCACCCTGACAGAGACGGGGACAGAGAAGACAGACATCGAGACGAACGCGGTACAAAGGTGTGGCGTGACAAGGACGACAGGAATCTGGGAGATCCATCGTGTTTTTGACCGTATGCAATTTCTGTTTTGGTAGATATAGATAAATAGTATTAGAACGTGGCCAGAGGGGTGATTGGGTTGGGCTGGTTCAAGATTAGCGAGCAGATCGGGTTTCCCCAGGGATGCTGGAAGTTATTACTATATGTTTAGTTACATATGCTGTCATGCTCTTTGGTACTGCCCCCTACCCTTTTTTATTTTTATTTTTATTGTTTTTAGTTGTAAGTTAATAAGTTCTTGCGTTGTGTTGGTTTTTAACCTACCTTTTGTCTCTCATTATCTTGAATTCAACACACACTCGTTAAGGTTTGGTTGTCAGACACAGTATAGTATTGCAATAATTTGAATTTGATTTGTCCGAAAGGTTCCTTTGTCGCTAAAATGTTTGATCTATCTAGTTACGGGGTATGTAACACACTTAGAATTAAAACAAACATATGGGATTGTCTCACATACTATTTATCGAATACTTGCTCAAATATAATCATATGGTTTCTTTTCTTTTCATTTGTATTTCAAAAACGGATATCAATGATAAAGCGTACTAAACATAAATAATCAGGCCAGTAACATCGTTATGGTACACTTTACAGTAGCTTTGTCCACTTATAATCATCCACTACCCATCCCCTGTGCATCCGGCGCAGGACGTGCTACAACTTTGCTTTTGAGCTATCGACGAGCTCCGCTGCGGCGCCGGAGATAGCGAGCTTGCCTGTCTCCCTCACCTTGGTCTGGAAGATGACCTTGCCGCTTCCTTCCTTCCACATCTCCGTGACGAGGGTTTGGCCCGGGAAGACGGAGCCCGCGAATCGGACCTTGATGTTCTTGTACGGGCCGAAGCTCTCGTAGACGGCCTTGCCGGCGATACCCATGAAGCAGAGACCGTGTAGAATGGGCTCCTTGAAGCCACCCATCTTGGCAAAGCCAGGGTCGATGTGGAGAGGGCTATAAGAGACCGACGTTAGCTAACAAAGACTAAAGACGCGAACGAAATTGTTGGCGGGAACTGGGAAGACAACTCACTTGTAATCGCCGCTCAGGCGGTAAACCGCAGCCTGCTCTGCCGTTGTTGTTGACTCTACAACGACATCGGGGGCCCTCTTCGGAGGTACGTTGGCGGCAGTGGCAGCACCACGATCAGCAGGCTTCTTCTGGCCGCCGAAACCGCCGCAGCCCCGGAGAAAGACGGTTGACTCGTTGTAGAAAAGCTCCTCCCCATTCTCGGCGTTTACCGTGGTGACACCGCTCTTCAAGATGGCTGCCGAGCCCTTGTCAACGACCTCGATCAACTTAGCGTAGCTCTTAGTCCTTGCTGACGTGGGAATCGGGTACTTCTTGATCTCCAGATACTGCTCGCCGTGAAGAAGCATCATAGGCGAGAAGTTAGGCACCACGTCGTCAAAGCTGAAGGGCATTTCCGCATCAAACTGGGGGATGACACCGTACGTAGGGAGCACCTGGAAATTCTCGTTGCCTTCGAAGACGTAGGGGAGCTCCGTGCGCTTGGCGCCGATGCCTAGGTTATATAGCATGGCATCACGGTCCGTGTAAGTGAACTCAGTCGGTTTGGACTCGGCCTTTTTGGCATTTTCTTGCGCCTCAAGATACTTATTGCTCTGGCCAGACTGCTAAATCCAAAAGGGTTGGTCAACTTCAAAGTCACATTGGAGCTATCCTACTACAATTGTATATGTACAATAATCTTATTGGGGTTGGCACCAAAAGAGAAGAGCTCATACCTTGGATGCCCCTCGCCTGTTGCCCAAGTTTGCCATGACCTTTTCGATCGAAGACGACGTCTTCTCGGGGTTGTCTGCCCGGCCATCCTCGAAATCAACGATCTTGGCGAAGTTCTTAAGAACCTCCTCGGGTTCTAGCTTGACATCTAGCGGGAAGCCAACACCTCCTGAACGCTGCCATCTCGTCCTACCGACCCAGCCGGAACCGACTTCGTACAGGCCGTTTGTGGGGTTTTCGGGAATCTTATCACTGCAAAGTGCAAGGACAAGAGGAGCTATATAGTCGGGCTTGAAGGCCTGTACTAACTCCGGAGGTAGAATGGTGGCGGTCATTTGTGTACCGGCATTAGGAGCGATGGTGTTGACGTAGATGTTGTACTTGGCACCCTCCAGGGCGATAGCTCGAGAGAAGCCTAGAATAGCCAGTTTCTAATGGAACAACTATTAGCGTACATCCTTGACATCGGAACATTGTGACTTACAGCTGCAGAATAGTTGGCCTGTCCGAAGTTGCCGTAGATACCGCTTGTTGAGGTAGTGTTGATAATACGGCCATATTTCTGCTTGAGGAAGATGGGCCAAGCAGCCTTAGTGACCTTGTAAGTACCCCGGAGGTGCACGTTCATGACGGGATCCCAGAGGCTGTCATCCATGTTGTTGAATGCCTTGTCTCGTAGGATACCGGCATTGTTTACAACAATATCAAGACGGCCGAAGGCGTCTATAGCACCCTTGACGACCGCGTCACCATCTTCAGAAGAGGCCTTGACACCGGCAGCCTTGCCGCCTAATTTCTTGATCTCCTCTACTACAGTGTCGGGGTTCACTAGATCGTTGACCACAACGGAGGCGCCAGCCTTAGCGAAGGCAAGGCAGTAGGCACGGCCAATGCCGGCGCCACCGCCAGTAACCAATGCGACCTTGCCGGTGAAGTCGATCTTCTCTCCCTGGGGGTTGGGGCCCAGTTTCATGGACTCCTCGAGCAGACCAACGAAGTCGTTGACGCCAGAAGGATACTGAGCGTCTGTGAAGTCATTCACCTTGTTCCACTGCTTGATAATGGCACCGGGAGTGTATGTCTCATCCGCCTTCAGCAATAGACCGTTTGATCGTTCCCATCTGAACTTGGCGATGTGACCACCGCCAGCCTCGAAGATGGAACCATTCTCGCCTGTGTTGCTCTTGTGAACTAAGACAGCCACAAGCGGGACGACCCATTCGGGCTTCAGGTTTTCCAGCATATCCGGAGGCATGACAGTCTCGGTCATTCGGCTAGCGGCAATGGGAGCAATGACGTTGGAAATGATGTTGTATTTGGCACCCTCCTTGGCGAGTGTCTCTGTGAAGCCAACCATGGCTAGCTTGGCGGCCGAGTAGTTGGCCTGGCCGAAGTTGCCGAACAGGCCAGCAGCAGAGGCGGTGTTGATGACACGGCCGTACTTCTGCTTGCGGAAGTACGGCCAGGCTGCGCGGGCGCACTTGTATGCGCCCTTGACGTGTACCTTTATGATAAGATCCCAGTCCTCATCCTTCATGTTCTTGAAGCTAATATCACGCAGGATACCAGCGTTGTTGATAAGGATATCGATGCGACCATAGGCCTTGATGGCGGTGTCGATAATCTTGTCGCCGAATTCGACGCTGTCATAGTTGGCTACGGCTTCGCCGCCGGCGGCTTTGATCTCGTTCACGACTACATCGGCGGCCTGGTATAGAATAACATCACGTTAGCCGAGAGATCCCTAGAATAGCCGAGCTGTGGGGAAATGAGGAGATGAGGAAAGGAAGTGTACCTTTGTCGAGTTACCCTCGCCCTTGAAGGAACCACCAAGGTCGTTTACTACGACCTTAGCTCCTCTCGAAGCAAAGAATGTGGCATATGCTTTTCCCAGACCACCGCCAGCGCCCGTGATGACGGCAACCTGGCCGTCGTAGCGCAATTGTTCCGCCATCGTCAGTGGTTTGACAAGCTCAAAGCTAACTAGGAGAGAGACTGGGTATATACAAGGACAAAAAGATAATGGAACAAGAGGAAACCGGCAATCAAACTATACAGCCAGTCTCGCACACGGGTAATACGGGATGATGAAGAGGGATGAAGAGAGGTGGAGGATGATTGCGGATGCAAAAGTTGAAGTAGTAATGCTCGCAATTGGCGTTGTGTCGGGTAAAGTGGCTTAAAAGAAAGAGCCAGTTACGCAGTTACACCAATCCGCTGGCTGAGATGCCGCCTCTGATCTCCGCTACAGGAATCAGCCGAGGCAGCTTTGGGAGCTCTGACTAGATTTGCCGAGGGGACTCCAATAATCTTGTTGGCCGAACATGCGGCAGGTTCTCTATACCCTGTAAGGCTAGTCAACCCCGGACGCCCTGCGTCTTTAAATCAAACTACACTAACGATGGCTGGGGAGTTCACATGTCAAAACCCCGACTGGGCTGGGGCGTGTTGAGGGAAGAATGAGGTCATCTGGGGTAGGGGAGTATTCGACACTTCGCATTTAATAGCATTCAATAGCCCATCTGACATTGAGGACGCGACTCAGCTCATTCTTACCACAGTCTCTAAAACAGCATAACGCAAGCCCGATATATATTTATCTACCTCGGTAGGTATAGTATGAGTACTATTGCAGCCGTCTGTCGGCCGCGTATCAATGGTAAAGATGCGTGCAAGATAACTCAACCTTAGCCGAACTAAAGGTTGCGAATCAGACAATGATTGAATTCATACAATTATAATCTGGAAGAACCTGAAGTTGCTCCCTTTAAGCCAATATAGTCCAGAACCTTTTTCAATTTTATATAATCTCCATCTGTTCCTCTTCTATCGGACCTTAAGAGTATGTAAATATACCAACAAAGGTAGTTCAGTACCACTTGTTTCCCCATGCTTGTTTCGGAATTCTTATGGTGTCTAGAGCTGAATCCAACTTGAAGACCTCCGCTTCACTAAGCTAGGTATTTGATGTGAGTTTGCGGGGTGTTGTGAGCATAAGCCATAACTAATGAATTCCTACGACTTCTATGCAGCTTATTCAAGACACTATGATCGAAGTAGAAACGATTACGCATCAAGAAATTTGAAGCATTGCATTATCTTATGAGTCTAGCTCTCGTTTCGACCTGAGTCTAGGGTAATATAAACTGTTTCTAAATAGGAATTATTGCACAGTAGTCTCAACAAAGACCAGCTTGCGGGGCAAACGAACAGCACCGTCTCCACAGACATCTGTGGACAACTCCATGTCACTCGCAGTGCAGACGGATGGAGTCTCCATCGTCATCATCATCATCGTAAATATAGGCACTTCAAGGCAATATAACATTATGCGAAAAAGCGAATTGCAGCCTACGGTTTTGTCACTTGCTGTATCTAGTACTTAGACTCTCACTCACGTACTTGGATTTTGGTCTACGGAAGCCCAGTTCCTAGAAAACGCATTAATCAATACTTTACTTACAGCTAAACAAGCAGTTCTATATCGATACAAGGAAAGTTACCATGAGTGCCGCCGAAGCAGACAAAAAGCCCGAGATCTACGACGACAAAAGCCCAATATGCATCCCCTTCATTCTAGAGCGGCTGTACGCGCACCTGGCCTCGGGATCCACGAAGCCTTTCATTATCGGCCTGAACGGGGTACAAGGCGTGGGCAAGACGACGCTGGTCCGTAATCTGGCCAACGTTCTAAGCCGGGACGAGGGTCAGCAGACACTGGTCTGCAGCATCGATGACTTCTACTTTACCCACGATGACCAGGTCGCGCTCGCACGGTCTATGCCTGACAATGCGCTCGTCCAGGTCAGGGGAGAACCGGGTATGTCCAGTGTAGTTTTACCCCTTGTCTATAGGGGTGCACAAAGGCAAAGGTCCACCGACAAGACGCATTCATTTATGTATTCATTCGATTTCTAACAACACATACGTTCGTCTTTCCAGGAACCCACGACATGGCACTAGCACGTGATTTCTTCGCCGCCTTGCTGAACCACAGCCCAACGCGCGTCCCGCAGTACGACAAGTCGCTGCACTCGGGGCAAGGGGACCGCCTTCCGGCGTCGGAGTGGCCCGAGGTCAACGCGCCGGGGCAGCCCAAGGTGCAGGTCGTCATCTTCGAAGGGTGGTGCGTCGGGTTCCGCTCCCTGGCGCCAATCGAGGTCGCCGCCAAGTACAACGGCCCCTCGCGGACCCTTAAGCGCCACGAGCTCGCGCACCTGCAGTTCGTCAACAGCAAGCTCGAGGAGTACGACGCCATCACCAACCTCTTTGACGCCTTCATCCACATCGACGCCGAGAGTATCGAGTGGGTGTACGACTGGCGCCTCGAGCAGGAGGTTATGCTACGCAGGCAGCGCGGCGCCGGCATGACTGACGAGCAGGTCATGAGCTTCGTCGACGCCTATTACCCTGCCTACGAGCTGTTCACGGAGAAGCTGCGGGGTGGTCTGTTTTCTGACAAACTGCGGTGTCAGCTTAGATTAGTCGTTGGTAAGGATAGACGTGTCAAACAGACAATAGTCATTTAATTTTCGGGTGTACCCTTTTGTGGCTCAAAATTTTTTTATTTTTAGATTAAGTTTTTCCTTGTAAGTTACGTGAGGCCATCAAATTCATCCTCTCACACCGGTGCTAGCTAACCGGGAGCCAACCGGTCAGCTCACCTCGGTGGAGATGCATAAATGCTAGGTTCGATGTCCCAGAAAAACAGCAACAGCTCCAGCAACATCCCTGGAAGATAAAGCAATATACTGCCACGTGAAGCAAAATCAATCCTCCCCGAACTCCCAGTCATGCGGTCGTAAGTCGTAATAATGCTGTACAGTCCCAAGCAAAGCCGCCGTACCATTTTATCGCCCCTTTTGACAGTACCCGACATCCACTCTTATATGAAGTAAAAAAATCAATGCTTTACAACGGTGCACTCAAACCGGAAATCTATAGAATGAAAATCAGTCGAGCTCCTTCCCTAGTATCATACCTTCACCCTCAGCTTTAAGCTCCGCAAGTGTCTGGCCGATGCCCTGAATCTTGTTTCGTACGGCTTCCTCCCGTTCCGCAATCTCGTTCTCAAACGCGTTCACCATCTGTCTCTTGTTCCTGCGCGCCTGCCTGAATCGGTCCATAAGCTCCCCAAATCGCTCGAGAAACCAGTCCCCAGATTCTTCCCACTCATTGACCGACATCTTCGTGAAGAAATTGGTTTGGCTTGCTTCATCCTTGGTGAAAAAGTGCTCCAATTTCTCTGGCAAGGTACCTCGAGGTGGATCGACGACAGACCGTGCTTCCGCTTGGGCCGGGTCAAAGTCGAACGCCTCCTGCTTCAATGCCGCATAATCCATGGCCGCAAGTGCCCCATCGTCATAGTCTAGCTCGTATGAACGTTTTCTTGAGACCGAATGATGTTTCTCGGGTGGTGGTCGAGGCATGGCGCTCTCACGCAGGCCCACGCTACTCTTCAGGGCCTTAGTGAAGAGCTGTCGATTTACCTGAGCCTTCGGTTTGGGAACAGGCTGGGGCGAAGGTTCTCGCTCAACACTTGCATTTTCGGTTTCGTCTTGGTGACTAACCATAGGCGTATCGGTATCGGCGAAAATAGTAGATCTGTGCGCTGGGTGGTCTGGTACTTGCAATCGAGGAAGGCGTTCTGGCTGGACTTGGGCCACTTCCTCCGGTTCAGGATGACTAGGGTTCACATACGGGTGAGGTCTTAGAGGCGGCGGCATCACAGAAGCATCGCCGTTTGAGAAGCTAACTCGCTCTGAGTACGAATCACGTTTGGTTGGCCTAAGCGCCATAGTCTTGGGATGTTGCAGTCTTTTGGATGGCGACTTTTCTGGGGATGTATTATATGGGCTATCGTCAGGGTACGGGTCATGCCCATTGTCAGAGGTCACATCTCTCAAGTTGGCACGCTGAGTCCTGGCGTCAGGTGTTGAGGCGCTCCTGGTAAGACCGTTCCCATTTAGGTGCCCAGCCCCATTTTCACTTGGTGGTATCACGTTTATCAAGCCATTGTTTCCGATCATGAAGGGTAGGTCTTGATCTGCTCGATCTGGCTGTTTTGGAGCAGGTCGATGGCGTGGGGTGGCATGCTGTTGGTAAGTGAGAGCTGGAAGCGTCTTAACCGGCGGCTGGCGGTAGCCGACGGGCGGATTAGAATCATTGTTACTGGCACTGTCACTAAACGCGGAGCCTTCTATGGTTGATGTGTCCCAGAATGGCGCGGGTCTTTTAGACTGCTGTAATGGCTCGGATGATATTGCCCTGTTGCGGGGAAGGTTCAAAGACGCGTCCCGCGTGTGACCGGAGCGAGAGGGCAAGGGCAGACGCGCCGCCATGGAGCTTGATGCACGCTGCGCATTCGCATTGACTATGGGGGAGCGCGAACGACCCGGCGATGTCTGTTGTGCCGGCTGAGCCTGGGCTTGAACCTTGGGTTGGGGTATGGTTACGTGGCGCGTCTGATTCTGGTTCTGTGCCTGGTTCTGGGTCTGGCTCGGGGGTTCGTAGACTGATGCAGGAGCCGAGGCAGCAACACCAGGCTGACTGTGACCAAGCCCGGGCGGATTAGTCACCCAGGCCTGCATCTTCGTCCTGGACTGCTTAAAGAAGGAGGTAGTGGCCGGCGGCATATGGATAGGGATCTGAGGAACTCCAACTTTCCAGGTAATGCAGGCAAGTAGGGTGACGAGTTATGGCTTGTTTATGGCTTGTTTGTTTACTCTCGGTTTGGTCTGGTGTTGATAGTACGTGTACGCATTCCCGCGGGTGTCATGGCCCAAGTATGTACGTTGGATGTGTGTAAGCCGGACGTATGCTAACCTATAGGTGCGGACGATGGTTTGTTGATTCGAATCGGGTGGACGAGAGGTAAAGCCGAGAGATTATGTATTGTTGTTATTGTGCTAGACTGCCACCCTGCCCAATTCGATGACGAGGTTGGGTCGCAACATGAAGGACTAGGACCCTAGAAAGGTCTGGAAGCACGATATCGTCGGGAGGTCCAATAAGTGCGATCGCGGGTGGTTCGAATGGAGGGGAGTTGATCAATTTGGCAAGCCTCGCTCACGAGGTCTGTTCTGCACGACGCCTTCTCTGCACGTTGTCTCAGCGATGTATAATGTAGCGTGCAGTAGTGCAGTGCAGTATCGCCCGCCACCCCTGTCTGGGGAAGAGGAAAGGGACAATTTCTACTGGCCGAACGAGCTCTGGAGACTCTAGGAGCACTGTCGGTGGACCCTGCTTTGAGTCTCTGACTGCCCTAATCCTCTTTGATATTAGTGGGGTGCGCGGTACATCTCGTCAGTTCCCGAATTGCTGCTTTTATAGGCTCAATTGAAGTATTAAGCAACCTCCTCCTGTTCTCTCTCCATGTGCTTCGTCGAATCGTGTCGAGCGATAGCCTCAACTTGCTATTCCTGCCTTATTGGTTCGCATGCCTTCATGTTCGATGAGTTGTCCTGCATAAGGTTTTCAATCCCGTGGCCTGTTGAGCCATTGACATACCACCTTCGCGTCTATCTCATTCTCCTTACCCACATTGCGACCCCCCATTCCATCGTTTATTCGCGCTTACAACCGTTGGGCAGCATGTTGTGTGTAGGAAAAGGTGCAGGTTGATCTGAGATGGCATCATTCGTCTAGTTTTCTCGATATAAACCGACGACAGCTCAAGATAGGCTGGCATTCTTGGTCCAGCTCCTGCCTCCGTTCCACATGTCCCGAGCCCAATCAATCCGCCGTGAGGCTTCTCCAGCTCGTCCAGAAGACAGGCATATTTCCCCCTTGTATATCTGTTGAGTCCAGTCAAGAATGGCCACCATCATGACTTGTACCCTCGTCGATCCTCTTTTTCATACACGATACATTTAACTGGACGCTGTTCCCCATCTGGGGTCTGATCTGGGGTCTGGTAGGTATATCCAGGGCCCTGCTTGTGTCTCTGGTTTCCCTGGCGAGTATGCCCTTCCTCCTTGGACGTCTACTCAGAAGTGCATTTAGCTCTAGCGTCGGCCCTGGGTATAATATTTCGTCCAACTTACTACTGGCACGATGTTACCCATTTCTACACCCGTACAGCTGTAGGCGCTCCATGATCTGTTTCCCTCTGGATGTCTCTCGTTCGTCTGCCCAACGCCATCCACGTCTTCCCCCTTCTTTCGCCGCTATAGCTTCAACGTGAGCCATACTCGCAATATCATATCCACCCCTTTGAATGTAGAGCACTCGGTATGAAGAAGTCGGTGCGCCCAAAATAGGGTTAGGTGGAAGAACTAATTTCGCATCTTCCTCGGCCTTGTGGATATCAAGTGCGACGTAGACCAACGGGCACGAAGTTTCTGCCGGTCGCTTCCCTTTTTTGCTTTCCTTGCCTTCGCTCGAGCCCGATACGGATGGCCGTATCGCGAAACCGGCCTCTCTGGTACAGAGTCGGAGCCGAGAACTACCCAACCTAGCTAGAGGTCATCGATAATGAGGGTGTGCTACGATGTGTTGTCCTCTCAACTTATGCCGATTCGAAATATCTCCTGGTAAAATCTGATGAAGGAGCTTACGCGCTGCACGAGTGTGAGGTTGCGAAAATGCAGCCCAGTAGAAGAGTTTCTTCCCCTCTTTGCGAATGCTGTCCACTGTGGTACCTCGTCTGCCCTCCATCCACACGCTACTTGTTGGCCGTGCATACGTTGTACGTGTTCCTGGCCTGAGGGGTCCCACGACATGATCTACTCGAGAATTAATTACGCAGTGTTTCAACCCAGGAATTGAGTGCAACTCAGGACGCACCACAGCTTTGCCATACCTATATTTGGACGCATATTTAGACACCATTGTTGGCTGGTGCCCTCCATGGCATCTGCGCGGCAATCGGCTCATAGTTTCTTTCTCTCCCTATGGCTTCGTGACCATGACAACTCAGCTATCGCAAGGTGATTCTCTTATGATAGCCTCCGACTTTTTGTCCATTCAGGCCCTGGGTCTATTCTCTCTGCGCGATCTAGCGCTTCACCAACCCTGGAACTTTGTTGACATCACACAGCATCCAGGCTACGACTGCGCAGTTTTCGTACACAGGCCTAATTGGTGTAAGTCATGGTGTAACATCGAGACATATCCAAAAAATTAAATTCAAACAAGTGAGTCACCTATCAATGAATAGGCGCTTTCATTAGTGATGAGGTGGCAACATTTAATCTCAGTGCCTAAACATTGGCGATACAGCGTACTTAGGAGGTAGGGGGTAGAGTGGCCGTCGCCTATGCCAATTGTCTCGCATGCCATGCCAGGGAGACGTGTAGAATATACAAAAATTACCTAACCTAGCTGTTTCGACTTTTCGTATTAACATTTTCTTAGTGATGCTCTGATGAGCCAGGTTATTATCGGCACCTAAAAGGCGATTGTCATATCTCACAAAATTTGCTTCTTCTCACTCCGTTGGCCGGTAGCTTCTGCAGCCTTCGCGTCATTCGCTGCTTCGTCTAGTTTTTCTTCTGCCCCTCGACTGTCCGGTTTCAGCGCGTTTCCCTGTGTGCCTATCTTAATGAAGGGGGCGAGGACCAACCCTGCTGCAGCTAGGGCAATTGTTGTTTGGAATGTCCTAGTGTACTTCAGCATTGGGTCTTGCATGCCTGCCGGCGTTGATTCAATCGAGCTGAAGACCGCCGTCGAAATTCCTAAGACCGCCGTATTTGATAACCGAATAAACACGTTGAGGAGCCCCCCAGCCAGAGACTGTTGGTGGCTGGGAAGCGACTGCAAGACGTACATCTAAAAGAGAGCGAGTCGGTTAGGTATGCGGTGTAAGGATACATCGGAAGGACTAGTAGGGGATAAGGAGGGGGAGCGACCCACGTTTGCAACATTAAACTGTAGATCTGCGCCGGCGACATTTAGAACAAGGGCCGGGAATACGAAGGCCCAATAGTTACTATCTGCTCGCATAAACGAGAATAGAAGAGCCGCGCCGACGTAACTCGCGGCTCCAAGGATCATAATCAACGTGTTATTAACACGATGCAGTATCTGCCCCGCGAGCACATTCCACAGCAACCCTGCAATGGCCATTGGAAGAAGCCGCACGGCGATGTCCAGGGTCCGCAAGTTCTGGACTTGCTGCATGAAGAATGCAACCCAGAAGCCTGTCGCCTGGAAACTCATGTTACCCAGGACGACAACGATAATGATCTGCGCAAAGATGAACGAAGTTAGCAAAATTACAGCCATTGGCCCGATCTTTAGGTTGGTAGTCCCATACGAGGCTGAAATTTCTATCCTTCCATATATGCGGAGGCATTAAGGGCGTAGGGAATACTCTCTCCCAAAACACAAAGACAACTAGAAGCGCTACGCCGACAACCAGTAAAGCAATCACCTGAGCTCGTCCCCAGCCATCTTGAGGTCCAAGCCTACAAATCCGTTAGTCTGATAGTGCAGGCAGTGAGAAGTGAGCGGCTGGCACGTCAGGAATACTTACGTCAAGCCAGCGGTGAACAAGCCTGTACCGAAGACGGTGAGAATAGTTCCAACGTAATCGAACTGTTTCAGCGCGCCAAGGCGCTCCCTGAAGGGAGAGCGGTCGTACGTCTCGACGTTGGGCACGGCCCAGAAGGCAAAGACGGTGAAGACGGCCCAGATGATGGCGAGCAGTATGAAGGCGGCGCGCCAGTTGAAGATCTGGGTCGCGATACCGCACAGGATGGTCCCGAACACGAAACCCAAGGGGTTTCCCGCGCTAAAGGACGAGAAGGCAGCGTTCTTGCGCTTCGACGGCGTCGAGTAGGCGGCGCCCAGAATGCCGATCGCGGGGGGGACCACCATGGCGGCCGAGATGCCCAGCACGCCGCACACGATCAGCATCCAGAACGGGTTCTGCGCGAACGCCACGAGCAAGGAGAAGAGGCTAAAGCCTGCCATTCCGATTATGAACATGGCCTTCCGGCCTAGCAGGTCGGCTAGCTGGCCGAGCGCCAGCAGGAATGCTCCTGCGACGAGCCTGAAACAAAAGGGTATCTGTCAGCTTTTTTTCTTCGCCAACATTGAGCAGAAACGGTAGATATAATATGTAATGAAAAATTCATCAAGAAATAGAGACGAGATGAGTAAAGGTAACACACGAAGTCGAAGCGCTAATCCACGAGATCTGCCCCTGCGTCATGCCCAGGTCCAGGGAGACGGGGACGGTGATGATGAGCGCGGTGCCGGAGAGGAAGGCCGAGGACGCCGTGGCCACGGTGGCCTGCATCACGAAGGCCACCTCCTGGAAGGTGTTCTTGAAGCAATCAGGGCGTGCCCCAAAGCTCGTCGTGATCCTCGTGAGCCGCGACATGCCCCCGGCCTCCGGATTGTCGTGGTCGTCCCCGTCCTCGGCACCGAAGACGACGGCATCGGGGCCCTTCATCAGGACTGGGGCTTCTCCCTTTGAAGTAGAGCTCGCTGAGCTCTGGGATGTGGTCATCGGCTCTTGATCCTGTCGTTGCTCTTGCGGCGACGGTAGCGACACCGCCGTGATGTCGGGGCCTTTCTCTCCTCCCGCCGCGGCCGGCATTTTCCCGGTTGTTTTAGGGTCCGGATACTACTGTGGTCTAGTATGCAGTCTAGGTCTGTCTAGATCCCACAGAGCATCAACAGACGGGCTCCACCTATATTGACAAAAGACACACAAATCGTCGCAGTCGACACAAAGAGCCCCGGATTCGCCAAGTTACATAGCACAATATGACGAACGTCAAAACTGGGGATGCATCTTTTATTTAAAAGACGAAAAAAGTTTATACATAAGCCCATCCTATCTAACCTAGTCTATGATCAATCAATCCATCCCCCCTGTCTGTCTGCCCTTGTTAGTACCGTACTTATCTGTAAACATTGGGTCCAGCCCTTGTTACATTCCTCCGGCATCACTTTCCCTCCACGTGGTTTAGCTGGCATCTATCTACCTACCCACACCGTTCTCACCGTCTCGGAATTGAGGAATAAAGGCGATACATAGCCAGGCCAGTGGCGTTTTCATCCAACCTGCTCCTCCGGTCTACATCTACATCTAGGTACTCCAACAAGAAAAGGGAAGTAAGGTGTGCTGTGCTGTATGTACAATAGGTATGCTATAAAGTCGGTGAGACGAGATCCAGAAAAAATTGTGGGAGAATGCGGGAAACCCTGATCGCCGTCTAATCCTCGGACCCGCATTCGGCCGCCGGTGATTAGGATATGTGCAGCCCATGTATCTGTATTAGTCAGTGGTTTGATTATACATTCTACATCCCCAGCACTGCAATTAGATTACAGATTCTTAGTAATCCATTAAACTCCCCTATGTCAATCATGTAACTAGATATTTAGAACAGACCGCTTGGTAGGTAGTGAACACGGTGGCAGTTGCAGTTCGAGTTGCAGCTACCGTATCTTTCTCGATCTAATAGTCGTATAGAAGAATATCAGCAATAGTAGGTACCTAGGCACCTAACCTGGCGATTATGATGTCTAGGGTACTTGGGTTGATATCATATCACGCAATTTTCTTTGTTTATCATGTTAGTTTTCTTGTCAACTGGACACGGTTTACAACAAATTGCGGCGGCGACATTATATTATACTTGTGTTGATTCTCTGTAAGAGCAAATTTCGTCCACAACCTACAAATATCGACTTGGGAAACAGCAGAGATGAGTCCACTCCCCTGATTAGTGGAGGACGACTCTGTTTAGTCCAATTTGAAACTCTGGATAATTAATTCTCTAGATAATGCGAGGTAACTTCGGACTCTTCAAGGTAATCAATCGTATGTACTACTTACGCAAAGCTGTAGCTTATTGTTAACCATGCTCTCTTTGCGTTTGACTTCCAACATTGCCTAAAATTATCTGTGTTGTTTGTACTATTTGTGATAATACACAGGATTCCATAGGCAGTTGCCACTTATCCCATAGCTAATGCCCGTGCGTGCTCGACCGCGGAATCTCAGTATATCTCGCTAAAGGGGCTCAAACCCGAACGCATCCACGGGGAGGTCATAACCTAATTTGTAATCCGTCTATGCGTCGCTAGTAGACTTTGTAAGAGGCCACCTTGCAAGACGATCCTTTTCTATACGCGCGATCTAAGCTACATTCGCTTACAGGACAGACGTTTCGGGCAATCTATGGGGGGATTCACGGCTATGTTTTATATACGCCGACTGTTATCTCGCCCTTGCGAGGTTCAGAACGGACTCTAACACGTTAGGACAGACAATCGCGGCAAGTACTAGAGATTAATTTATGACCCTCGAGTTAGATTTCGACTATATATACAAGTACATATATGACTTGCTCTGCTCTAGGTCCTCGGGCTCCTTATAAAGCTGACAACACCGCTGCAGTACCCTACCAGGTTGTCCAGTCTACTGCATTCCTTAGCTTGGTACAACTTCCACTCTTTTAGGGCGCTCATGAGGGCGTCACTCTCAAGTATTATATCGAAGTGTAAACGCAGAAAAACCGTCATCCATGCCTGCGTAAGTTCGTAGTCTCGTCTGGCCACTAGACGACTAGTCAAAGCCCGAATAAAATGAAGCAGCTCATTTGACTCGTCATCTTCCCCAGGGGAAAGTGACCGTAGTTCCAAGTCAGCTGAAGCTGGCGCCAGGGATTTCAGATGCTCAATGAACTCGTCGTCTATCATGAAAGTTAGTGACTATATACCGGGGAGCGCTTTGTCAAAACATAGATCTTACAGTTCCCACTAGCAGCGCCGGCCAGCAAACTACCGGTGAACGCTTGTTGCATTTTGCTCTGGTCGAATCTTGTGATTCTAGATTGATTTTGGTCTATGTCCGGCTTGGCCGCGATGGCAATCTGATCTGAAGATGGAGCTCCAGTGGTCGATGGCAAGAAAAAGGGGGCTTTTTCAGGAGCTTTCGGCAACTCTTTCGGTTTATTCCTTTTCTTGATCAGGTCGAGATGTAATAAGGTCTGCCACCTACTTCTTGGAACCAGACTTAGTGTCATCATGTCCGCACTGAGCTGATCCAAGCTCGGCGCAGCCACGTCATCTTCATCTTCATTTTCATTTGAAGTTTCATCTTCAAATGCTGCCTCTAGTAACCCTTCGCCGCCTTCTCCCGAGGCCGTCGGCCCAGCGACCTGCTCAATAGAACTCTCGGAAATCTGCTTAGTTGGCACGTGCGTAAACATCGTCTTGTTGGTCCAGATATTGACACCAAGCTCCCCTTCCGACGCCGCAGCAAGATATTCACCCGTGGCTGAGAATGCCAGAGCCGTGCAGGGTGTTTCGAGCCGAATGGCGTCAATTAGATGGCTTGTGGGTAAATCCCAAACCCTTATTATAGAGTCTTGGGATGCCGCTACTATCCAGCGCCCATCGTTAGAGAAGGTAAAATCATTAATCTTGCCCTGGCAACCCCAGAATTCTCGAATCGTCCGTCTGGTCTCGATGTCTACTACCCGGATAGACCCATCGTCACATGAAAAAGCGATGAGATCGCTTGCAGAATGATAGCGGCAGCCAGTGATGGCCGTCATCGGGGCCCAGTTGATCTCGTGGAGCAGGTTTCCGGTTAAAAAGTCCCAGAACTTGACTCTACCGTCCAAAGAGCAGCTGATCACAAGGTGGTTCATCGAGTCGACCACGACCCCCGTGACGGATTTTGTATGCTTGCCGATCCCCGGAAGGAATTTGGAGGCGCCACGAGCTTCAAGCTGTACGACTGTATCTGCCTGTCTAGCTTGCTGCATCCGAACTTGCCTAGCCTGTGCTGGCGTCAATTTGGATGGGAACCGTTGCCTGTGCAGACCTGATTGCAGGTTAAACATGTCGATCGACCCCCCTACAGACCCAACAACAGTAAAGGTTCCACAAGAAGTCATTGTCACAGTTGATGCGTTCGTTCCATCACCGGTCTGAAACGCCCACCTACCGGCACGTTTACGACCCCAAAACCACGTGCGGACAAAGGGGTCGTCTTTATGGGCGGTGACAACGCTTTCCCAGCCAGTCATGCCACTAATCTCAGCGTTTAGCGACTTCTTTGGATCACGCGACTTCTGCCACATTGGTTGCTTCCCGGGTATGGCGCCTATGCCACCGTCTCGATTCAGCGAGCAACTTATGCAGGTGATTTCCGGAGCTTTCAGGTCTTCGAGGGTGGTGGTCGGACCGTGGCTTAGGGTACTAGCAAGAATGCCAGCCTTCTTGGCCTTCTTGCGTATATTACCTTGACTGAGCTCTGTGCTTTGCCCGTCACGCCGAAGACTCCAACCCCATAAGCTTCGGTCCTTGCCACCGCTCAGGAGCCACTTATTTCCTGCTTCGGCCCCATCAAAGTCGGAAGGCAAGAAACGGAGTGATGTGACTGGCGCGGCGTGACCGCTTCGAGTGTGTAGGATCCTGGGTACAGGGGAGAATGGTGTCTCATCGAAAATCCAGCTCTTGAGAGAATTGTCTCTGCCGCTGGTGATGAGAACAGGTTGGCCGGCCAAGAATGCAATTTTGCTTACGCCACCGCGTACCTTGCTACCATCTCGTGAAGGAGGATCATGAGCACTTCTCAGGGTGCCCATGACTCTACCACCGTCGTTTAGGTCCCAAAATGTGATATCGCCGCTATCGTGTGCAGCCGTCGCCATGACGCCATCTTTACGTCCGTCCTGCCCTGCACCCATCCCATCTGCTCGAAAAGCGATACTTGTGACGGAGGCATCTTCTGTGCCGGCATTCAGTTGGATAAGAACTTTATCAGTGAGGATGTTCCGGATGGTCAGCGGCCCCCCGGCATAAGCAATCCCCATGAGAGAGAGCGCGGGCGAAGGCTCCATACACGTAACAGCACCATAACTGGGTGACGGAGGCAGGATGGTGTGTATGAGCTTCCCTGTTGATATGTTCCATATCTCTACCCAGCCATCTCGGCGCCCGGCAAATATTTTGTTCAGATAAGTGGGCATAGTGCATATGCCCCCGGTAAGCTCGTTATAGCCCTTTCTGTTGGCCATAGTATATAACGTCGTGTAGTGCTCAAGCGTCGTCGTCTTCCAAACCTCTATTCTTGTGATGCAGCATGCGACTACCCAGGAACCAAATACTATTATCTGCTTTATTGGTTGTTTTAAATCGGAGGGAAGTTCTAGGTCGCCAACTTTCTTCCCTCGCTGGAAGATCCAAAGCCCCTGTTGGGAGACACCGTTGCTTGAATCACCCCACGCTGCGAATACTTTCTCCTTCCATGCGCAAGTGGCGGTGATTTCGAATGGTGTTTGCGGCCTAGACATAAAAACAAGGTTGAGGCCGCGCTTCAAGTCATATGTCTGTAGGGAGCGGCCGGCCGAGGTTGTGACCTGGAAGGTGGTCTTGCCCAAGGGGATCGAGGTGAACGGCACATCGGTTGGGGAGACTAGGCCTACGGTCTACGAGGAATTTAATTAGCACGCGATCCCCTCTCTTCACAGCAGCAGAGACTTAAATACCCGATATGGCGCGAAAATGCGAGACCGGTAGGTGGTTCGATTCTTAGACTTTGCGACCGAACCCAACTTCTGGCGCTTGGCAAGCGGCCCTTCTTCCTGGGAGTGAGGCATTGCGGCGAATTAATAGTACCGATGGGCTTATTTTTCTGTACCAGACGCCTTCATGGCCTTGAGAATGACCGAAATTGTGGTCGACTGCGAGGTATAGCTACTTTCGGTATTTACACATGTATATTGAAAATAAGCTTTGATATTAGAAACATTTTCAAAAATATTTTCGATTGGAGAGCTGAGCCAATCAGGAGCTCCCTTTGGGTTTGTATGTGCACCCCTCTACCCGTCTTGGGTTCCCCACTATTGTTCTACACGCTTACCTAGCACATGTCGGCAGAGGTTGTAGTAGCCGATGGACAGGTTATAATCACACTAGGTGAGGCCGCTCTTTTTGATATCGTCTGTAGGCTAGAGATCTGTAGTTTCAAGAGTTACATAATAGCTTAAAAAGATCTGCCTAGGCAAAGAGCCAACCCACAACCTTGTTGTCTCGTAGTCATTACCACCTGTAACAGTCTGCCAGAGAAGTTAGTATAAGTGTGGAGTTTGGTTCGATTCCTAACAGCGCTATTGGTTTTCTGCGCTTCGCTTTCTTCTTTTTACCCCATTATTTCTGATGATACGCTGTACATCGGGCACTTATCCCCTGGAACTACTTTGAGACCGACACGTCTTATCTCAACGGTTTTATAAGAGCTCCTGCAGGAGTATGATGTATACATGCCTGCATGGTATCATTACTGCCGCCTATTTGCTAGCCGCTGAGTACATTCGGTATCCTGATACTCTTTCCCAGAAATTGCAGGACCCATAGGTTCCATGATATTACTAAAAACTTCACATTACTTCGCGACATGAGAGACCCTCCTACCGAGCCTAACCGGTCTATATTTGTCTCAGTAGTTCGGTTGGGCTCATAAACACAAGCAGAGGGCAGATAGCTGCCTTGTTTGTACGTACCAAGTTTCTCATGGCTTTGGATCACCTTCCCAGTCGTTTTACTCAAAGGAATCCTGTATTTGGGTTTTCGCAATCCGGGTGCTCTCGATAAACACAACTTTCCTGAAGCATGTGATGGTAGCATGTATACATAGTATGTAGGAGAAAGGTGCTTACGGGCTTATATTAAGTACATCTGCTTACCCGGTTACCCTAGGTACGTCCTACCCACCCGTTTGGATGCCAATACAATCCAAGAATTTGCATACCCGGTCAGCCCCAGTAGTATACTGTATCTATTACATACTAACCTAGCTTGGCCGACGCTGCATTGAGCAGAGATCTCGGTAGGTATTATAGACAGATCTGCGGCTTTTTATTGACTGAATTCAGGTACCATTTCCATACACACGTATATGTCCCTACCTCGGTACCCAAGTACCTGTCATTATTTGAACGTCCACAAAAATTTTGAAGTCTTTTTTTATTTTTCGCCCTTGCCGAGACGCATAAGCCGAATGGTATATATAGTAGTAGTAGTCACATGCGCATAAGGTAGGTATCAGTCCGTTCGTTCTTGACAGTTACAGCTTAAGTTACGGTCGCAGATGTATTGTTCACTACAAAGACGCTTTTCTTTTGATGATTGTAGAGATTTTCCTTTCGCATCCTACGTCATAGTACCGACGATTCAGCCTCTACTGCTACCTATCTTCCATATTACCTCTTAACTCCGGGCCCTTCGGTCTCACCTACCTTTCTCAAGACAATTAAGTTCACAGTTAAAAGTGTTATACTATCTTAGCCTAAGAACTTAGGTAATTATCTGGCACTTTACTCGATAACGAGCCTTCCTAGACGCGGAACGGTGGCGTGCTGATTCAGGTCTGGTTCAGGTCTGGTGGAACTCTAGTACTGGCCCGAGGCTATCTGCCCGCGGGTTATGGATTAAGGTGGTGCCTCTGCCAACCTGTAGTTACCTACCTATGCGCCCACGGGCTACCTACATACTACATAAGTAGGCAGGCGCTGATAAGATTTTCTGTGCGTACCTAGTAGAAGGGTGCTAAGAAGTACCCGAAATCGCGGACCCGGCTCACCTTAGCTTCCTGTCTTATAAAAACATGGAGTCAAACGCAATTCACGGAAGCTTTCCAAGTAATAAGAGACTCTCTACTACGCAAGATTCCACTTCCCAGGGCCAGTTGCTCGGTCCTGCAACCACTCCGATCCTTAACCCTCGCAATTCTATTTCCGAGTCAGACGCTAACAAGCGTATCTCTGTCTCCTCCGTCTTTTCACTGGCATCAGCCCGCGGTGTTGCCAGCTCCGCCTCCTCCACTGCTGGCTCCGAGAGCGGCACCGTACAGCGTTCTGTCTCCGGTCAGGGCTTGATGGCTTCAAGCAAGGGTATTGGCCCGGTTCCGGGTCAATCGGAGGCCGGCGTGTCCAACGTCACCGTCACTACTACATCCAGTCCCAACGCCCAAACCTCTCCTGGGAACGGTCCGCAGTTGACGCCGCTGAGTTCCAATCACGGCAGCGCACTCGACATAGTCAAGCGGAATCCCGCGGCTGCGCCACCAACATCGAACCCCACCGCACGATCTCAACCGACAAGGGATCGAAGTAGAGCCAAGCGCCGGTTCAGTGGAAGCACTGCGACTAGCAGTCATAGTCAGAGCAGCGACCGAGGGCCTCACCCGAGAGAAAAGGAAGAGGCGAAACCAGCACCGTGGGGTATCATTGGCGTCTGTGCCCTTGATTCGAAGGCCCGGAGTAAACCCAGCAGAAACATACTTAATCGTATCATCGCTAACCGAGAGTTTGATGTCGTTGTATTTGGCGACAAGACAATCTTGGACGAAGGTAGGTCTTGCCGAGACACCCTTGGTAAACGTGGAAATCGTAGTCTCTGACCTTCAGACAGGAGTGGAAAACTGGCCGATATGCGACTATCTGATATCGTTCTACTCGGATGGATTTCCCTTGGACAAGGCTATCGCGTATGTCAAGGCTCGAAAGCCATTCTGCGTCAACGATGTCCCTATGCAAAAGATCTTATGGGATAGGCGACTGTGCCTTCGCATGCTAGACAAGATTAACGTGCCAACACCCCAACGCATTGAAGTAAATCGGGATGGCGGTCCAGATGTGCTCACGCCAGAGGTTGCAAGGCATACGAAGGAACTTTCTGGCGTCGATCTCGAAGCGACAGATCCTAATCAGTACCGTATACCTCGGAAAGTCGAGCTACTTGATGACGGTGATATACTCAGCGTCGATGGCGCATTGCTGAAAAAGCCTTTCGTCGAGAAACCCATTAGCGGTGAAGACCACAATATCATTATTTATTTCCCACGGTCTAGCGGCGGTGGTGCGCGAAAGCTGTTCAGGAAAATTGGCAACAAGAGCTCCGAGTTTGTGGAAGATCTCATTGTCCCCCGAGCCATTACCGAGCCTAACAGCAGTTTCATATATGAGAAATTCATGCAGGTCGACAACGCGGAAGATGTGAAGGCTTATACCGTCGGGTCTCAGTACTGCCATGCTGAAACGCGAAAGTCCCCCGTTGTGGACGGAGTCGTCCGACGCAATACTCACGGGAAAGAAATTCGCTACGTCACAGCTCTAAACGCAGAGGAGAAAGAGATGGCGAGCAAGATTGCAAAGACGTTCGGGCAACGAGTCTGCGGATTCGATCTACTTCGTGCCGGCGGGAAGAGTTGTGTCATCGACGTAAACGGTTGGAGCTTTGTTAAAGATAACGAGACATATTACGATCACTGTGCCAGCATACTTAAGGACATGTTCATTAAGGAGAGAATAAGACGAGGCGGGCCGACTCCGCCACTTCCATCACCCGTCGCAGCGGATATAAACGACCCTCTGGCCAAGGCACTTTTGGCAAATAAAGACAAAAATGCGCTGTCAGCAGGGCAATCCCCAGGCCATCCTGTCCTACCGGGCACGACTAATACACTTTCGCCGGATGACTCTAATCGAGACTCATACGCAGATGACAAGTCTTTGGGGGGCTCTGCTGCGAGATTGGAAGTCGGCGGAGCCAATATATCATCTAAGCTACAAGGTGATCGTGCCGCCGGCGGCTCAACCTCAAGTAGTCTTCCCGCTACGGCTCCGCCGACGCTCCCAGCTACACCGAATAACGGGCCGGAAGAACCCGGCAGTCTTCAGCCCACGCCCCCTCCGCCACCTCCAAAGCATTCTTGGAAGCTCAAAGGCCTCGTCTCAGTGATTCGGCACGCCGATCGGACGCCAAAACAGAAGTACAAGTTCACTTTCCATACGCAACCTTTCATCGATCTTCTCAAGGGTCACCAGGAGGAAGTTTTGTTGATTGGCGAAGCTGCGCTTGCGAGCGTTCTAGAGGCGGTAGATGTCGCGATAAAACAAGGGGAAGAGGATCGCAATAAGCTCAAGGCACTACGTAACGTGTTGGTCAAAAAGGGTGGTTGGGCCGGCACGAAGGTTCAGATCAAGCCAATGTTTAGCAAGAAGAAGTCCCCGGATGTGTCATCTGAATCGACGCCCAATATCGAAGAAGTCAGATCAGGCGCCTCGGCCCCAGGACGAGCCAAGAACGAAGATGATGACAAGCCTCAACCTTCCGAAGAAGCAAATGCCCAGGACGTGGCCAATCCGGAGGAGAGCCAGCCTCAGGACGGGACCCGGCTAGGCGCACCCCGACGGCAGGATTCCATGTCGGGAGTGACAATGTCTAAATTCACAGCTGCCGATAACAGCTTCGTCCTGGACAAGCTGCAGTTAATCGTCAAATGGGGAGGTGAACCGACACATTCAGCAAGATACCAGGCCCAAGAGCTGGCACAAAACATGCGAAATGATTATATGCTCTTGAATCGAGATATCCTAGATGAAGTTCATGTCTTTAGCAGTTCAGAGCGTCGTGTCACAACGAGCGCACAGATCTGGGCAGCATCTTTCCTAGACCGGAAAGAACTGCCGGAAGACTTTATAACAATCCGGAAGGACCTGCTTGATGACTCTAACGCTGCTAAAGATGAGATGGACAAGGTGAAGAAGAAGCTGAAAGGTTTGCTTAGGAAGGGCAACCAGCGTCCATCACAGTTTGCTTGGCCCGAAGGTATGCCCGAACCATCAGAGGTTCAGACACGAGTAGTTCAGTTGATGAACTTCCATCGTTATGTTATGCAGTATAATTACAACAAGCTGTATAGCGGCGCTGTGAACTCCCTGAACGCAATCAATACGCCAAACGCGGGAAAGGGAACTACCGAGAGCTCTAGCACGTCCATTGCATCTGCGCTCTCTCATGCCAATGCTATCAACAACATTCAAGCTCGTTGGTGTTGTGGAGAGGATGCCGAGCTTTTCCGGGAACGTTGGGAAAAGCTGTTCGCTGAGTTCTGTGATCACGAGAAGATGGATCCCAGCAAGATATCTGAACTCTACGATACCATGAAGTTCGACGCGCTACATAACCGCCAATTTCTCGAATGGGTGTTCACGCCGCCGAGGCATATGCTAGAAGAGGAATTCGGCATTGTCCTTAACCGTGAGGGCAAAGCCGTTCCCAAAGAATCCGAAGAGACCGGTAGAACAGCAGACAATAAATCTGATAAGAGCCAGGCGACAGGGTCGCCACCTAACGATCGTGCAGACAAGGCTGACGGGCCGGACAGGTCTGAGAAGGGAGAGAAACCCGATGCTCAGAATGCCATGAGGCGGATTTTCAAAAGGAGATCCTGGATGAAGCATCCCAGTGAAATTGCACAGCCTGACGAATATTTCCATCTTCAAAGGGGTAACAGCCGGACTAAAGCGAAGACGGACGAACGCTTCGAGCCGCTCCGAGAGCTCTATCAGCTAGCAAAGGTTATGTTCGACTTCATTTGCCCGCAGGAGTACGGTATTTCAGACAGTGAGAAGGTCAGTCTCATCGAAGAGATTCTGTGCGGACTTGGACTAATCAAACGGTAGCTCGAAATTGGTCTATTAACCTCACTCCCCCTTCTCAAAGAGATTGTCCAGGATCTCGAAGAAATGCAAGCTTCGGATGACGCCAAGTCGTTCTTCTACTTTACTAAGGAATCTCATATCTACACGCTGCTCAACTGCATTCTAGAAGGGGGCATCGAGACAAAGATCAATCGTCGCACCATCCCGGAGTTGGATTATCTTTCCCAGATCTGCTTTGAGCTGTACGAGTCCGAAAACAAGGGCTCGCCCGACGCGCCGCTCCCTGGCCAACCTACGTTCAATTACAGCATTCGGATTACCATAAGCCCAGGCTGCCATATATATGATCCGCTGGACATACAACTAGACAGCAAGCATTGTATAGGATGTGCGCCCAGGCGAAGCCTTACACCCCACGGTGATTGGAAGAAAGTTATCGAAACGCTACGTGCAAAGTTTCACCAGTAAGCATTACCCACCACGTTCTTCACATCGTGGACCAGACCAGACGTCCGGAGCATCAATACTGATCACCGAAAAAACGATAGGGTCAAACTGCCCAAAACTTTCCTGGCGGTTAATTTGTCGGACGCCTTCACGTTCCAAGAAAAAGAACGACAGAATTCGGAGTCGGACGTATTTGATAAAGATCACCAAGACACTGAACCGGAAGGCCTGGAGATGAAGCGAACCAAACCAGTCAAACCGGCGGCGTCAAAAGCTGGCGATGGCTGTGCGGCAGATTCTGCACAAGAGGACGGATCTGGTAAGGCGGCCAAGGAGGCTCTGCCTCCGCTCGTCGTCACCAAGGCTTCTGTATCCGGATCTGAAGGGGCCTCGGAAAACCGCTTTGACGGGTAATGATTGCTCAAGTCGCAGAACATACGATACTGCATGCTGTAATAGGTACTTGGTTTAGCTACCGTGATGACGTATGCGCGCTTGTATGGAGTTGCTCCTGGGCAGCAATGCGTTATCTTCGCCCTTGGATCTACGCAGTGAGAGAGGATTCCCGGAATGCGAGCCGATGGGTCTCGAGTCCATCGGCACGACGGGCGGCTGCCCACACTAGGTGAAGTCATGTTTCACCTGAGCGGTGAGCGAGTTTCGGTCAGGGGAATGGATCCCTCAAGTCCGATAATTCCGACTCGGTCTTCTTACAACAAAAAAAAACCGAAAAAAGGGTACAACGTATACCTATAATAGAGGGGCACGAGAGAAGGTGGAATCAAAGAGAAGAAAAAAACTAGATAGATAGAGCATGCATAGAATATAGATAGACCCACGAGATTTTCGGGCGCGCAATAGGTACTCGTGTACTGAGCTGTCAAAGCGGGATCAGCATCACTATTTATGACTAAGCAAGAATACTACATGCGATTGATATACTTTGTACTATACAACCTACGTGTATGCGCGTTTGGATACATAGACAGTGACGCTTTTTTTCTTATTTTCTATTTCTTTTTACGTACTTCCTCAACCCCGTCTCTTCACTGGCACTAGTTATCAAGCCAAGTAGGTACGTAGGTAGTCAGCAAGAAGCAAAAGAGAGTGAGAAATGTAAATAATGAACTCTACTTTGGTAAGGCCAGCTAGGTTAGATATATTTCAGCTAGTTTAGGCGAGGGAAACCGGCATTGGCCAAAGTCCACGGTTATTTTAATTTTTCTTTTTTCTCTCCAGAATCTTACAGGTTCAACCTAGTCGCTTGCAATCTTTCGCCCTTGACCTAGCTAAGTTGAGAGGAGGACTGGGAGGTGAGGTGGGGGCGGAAGTGTCAAAGAGGTTCTTGACTTCTTGTGTCCGCCCTGCCAAGATAAAGACCGAATAAGATAAATTCCAAGGTTAAAATAAGTGCCGGCTCCCTCAATTCCACCCCCCCCCCCCTTTCCCCCCGGGGCCTCGGTTGGTTTTTGATGGCATGCAGTAGGTATATACGTGTATTCCCACTTATTTACGCCAAGCTGCCACTTTGACATACTGCCTTGGTAATATACAATGTATGTAAATATATATGCACTGTCACTGTTGCAGTAGTGTTGTGGAGGGCAAGTTACCTAACCTACCTACAACATCATCAGGCATGTACGTACCTACTAAGCCACACATATGAGGTTCACAAAACATAACATACCTACGTAAGCTTCTGTTTGTCTGTCTTTCTTTCTTTTAAAGTTCTGTGTAAAGCGAGTAAGGTATGTGATCCATGCTATGTGATCCATGCTACGCATCCATCCCACGCCCTACGTAGCCAAGTGTGTATCTTCAAGTAGGCTAGATTAGCTAGGTAGATATTCCTTCTCAAATTTTGCCGTCTCTGTCTCTGTTTCTCGGTTTTTTGTCTCTTTCCATCAGCCTCTTACTTTACGAACTCCCCACGCAACCCGCTGCCATTGCTTCATATTCCGTCTTGGCGTCTGTTTGCGGTTTAGACTAGCAAAGCTAACATACGATCCATCGATATCCCTCCTTTTCCTTTTTCAAACGTTGCGGCCTACATACCGTACCTACATATGTAGACTACCGTCTATGTAAGATTAGGTACTATCTAGATAATACGACCTGTACGTAAGAAGGTAGGTACATATGTACATATCTAGATGTGGCTATCTACAGTAACGATCTCCAATCTACCGGTGCCATGGAGCTGGGCAACAGTCGGAGAAGTCTGACCTTTCTCTTTATCAAACTTACATAGTATTGTTATTGTTTTGTTGTTTGTACCTTTAGGCTTTGTGACAAGGATTAGTTACGCACAGGCTATGTTGGCTGATGTCAGGCTGTCAAGTTAGTGATATTCTTAAGTTCATATTGTTTCTCTTATTATCTTATAGGACTTGCGCAGTATTATGGGTATTGCTTATTATCGTGGCCAAAGCGAATAAATACATTCCTTGGCGCTAGATACTTAAAAGGGTAGGTAAGCACGTCAACGGGGATTCTACGGACGTTGAATCCTTCGTGAAAAGACCGCGTGTTTCGAATTGTTCTCGAACATGTTAAGAAGACAGAAAGAAAAAAAATCTGACATGTTTTCAGCAGTACTCGTGCCCAGGAGCGTTAAAATTTTGACTCAAGGGCAAGGGTTCCCATGTCTGTATGATGCGTGCCATGTCTTGCCCTGCTGGCGCCCTGCTGGCGTTGCTGGCTAGCCGTTGTTGTTATAACAGGCAAGCCGCCCGTGAAAAGCCACCCTTCGGCGTTCAGCTCGAGATAAGGTAGGTAAGCTTAGTTGAGTGGGTACCTAGGTAAGGCATGTCTCAAAACGCGACCGTTCGTGCGCGGGTTCTGTTCGGCCCAAGAGTTGTGCCGCAAGGGCGAGATATACCTAAGGTAGGGTTACTTACCTAAGCCCCCGAGCTCCGAAGAGCGCGCGGGGCAAGAACAAAAGGACAAAGGACAGGTAAAGATTCGTGCCCCATTAGCTTCGCGCTCAGGTTTCACATCGTGCGGGTTAATAATATGCTTAGGTAGACAGGTGCTTCGTTACTGTACATATTGCGGCCAAAACCGGCTTGAGGACGCTGGCTTGAGGACACTGGCTTGAGTCTAGACAACACGGGCATGCTGCGGGGCGGAACGGAGTGGAGCATGGCTTGCGAGTATAGTACGGTATGGTGTGCACTATCTACGTACGGCATAATATTTCCTGATAGTGCCAGCTCGCTTAGAAGGCAAACCTCGCCATTCTTCTTTTCAAAAGCGAGATGGCGGAGAAACCATGCACTCTAGAGCTACCTACGTAAGTAGATAAACGGGTCAATCAACTTTCTAATACGGCCGTTATCTGCGAAATATTCTGATTGGGCTTGGCCCACATGATTCGGGGTTCATGCATGCTCGCTGCAAGTTCGCTCGATGTGGCTAGTTCTGGTGGACGACGTCTCAGTCTAATCTCATTATTTTAGTTGTGTCTCTTGCAGACTTCAGGACAAAGCAAGTATGGCCGAACTCTCATGTGGGTGTGTGGGTATGTGTGTGTCTGTGTGTGTGTGTGACAGTTATAAACTTGACCGGGGCCGAGAGAAAAAAAAAACTAATGGTAATAAGTTGCGGCCGCAGTAGGCGGGAGAATAAAGCGATGGGCAATGCATAGGAGGGGTTGACGAATTTGGTGGCATGCATGTTGTATCATATCTACAATATTGTGGAGTGTGCCTGCAAATACGTTGGTGGGAGAGAAATCCCTTGAAGTCTCTGGAGGGTATCAAAGGATATGAAAGTGGTGCGAGTGGTGTGAGTGGTGCGCATAAGTGCAGGTTACCCCAGGTAGTTGCGTTGCATCGTGGCGCCCAATCTACCGGCTCACATTCCGTTACTGGGGTTTGTCAGCCAGCCCGCGTGCTAAGGCGCAAGTAGGTAAAAAACAGTAAGGTGCTGCAACGGTCCTAGGTGACAGCTCATCCGTCCCATACTTACCTACCCTACCTGCCAGGATAGGGTACATAACAGCATACTTCATCTGATATTGGGATTTTGCGGTCCAACGTCGCATCCTTCACGTACACTAGCTGGGCTGCTCAGAAATACGTCATTTCCAAGGTAGGACAAGGGTACAGCAGAGCGCGGATGCTGATCTACACACTATTCAGCTTCATTTTCGCTAGCCTTTGCGGCTCAAGGTGAGGCTTTGGGTGTAGGTAGGCAGTCGACTACTCGGTAGGTTGGTCAGTAAGGTAACGAAGTACGTTGCGGAAGTTATTAATAGACCTTGGCTGTCCAGATGACGCTCGCTAATCTCACTCGTCCTACTTACATACTATGTACTACCTACTTAATCGTTCGACCTGCTAGGGTATCTATATAGTATGCTATTGTCCCTCCGGTCTCCCGCCTCCGGCATGTTTTGTGCGCACAAGTTGTATATAGTAGGCAGGCAGGTAGGCGGGTAGGTAGGTAGGTACGCTGTACTTCGCATCAGTGAACAGTCCGATCCTAACGCCAAGAACGTTTTGAATTCAATGCTTCGAGGCTCACCACCACGTGTTTCTGGCTCCTAATCCTTCCTTGAAAACAGCATACATCATACTCTCTGTCAGATTCGCTACCAAAGAAGGCCATGGCGCGTTTTCTTATGTGGGAGAAACCTTGATGGATGCCGAAGGATCCGCTCGTATTTTGCCTAACCTCAGGTACGCACAGTAGGTAGTCGACGAGATCAGTATCGACTCATGCTCATCGGGTTATTTGCACGCTGTAGATTGTCAGCTTATACTCCCGGCATTAACACCGGTTGGTCGATCACCCAAGGCCGTTCTTTGACAAGCCGCCATGACTCTCTTTGGTATTAGCTTGTTCGGGACGGCCTGGTCACTCAAGGCTGCAAGTCCAGCTTGGTGGGCTATATTGTAGTCTACTTACTTTGTAGGTATTGACAGACGGTAGGAACTGTGCCCTATATATTCCGGTCTGCATTGATCCCCATGTGCCTTTTTTTGAGGAGCCTAACCTAAGTATTGCCGGCCAACGTCGCCAAAGAACTACACGTGGCGACGAACGCGCACTGATGATATCGGGGCGAAGATATTCACGTTCCTTCGATAACTTAGGGCGCGCGTGTTCGGTAATCTCCGCCTACAGACCGAGAATTCCAACAAGACATGCGTTCAGGTACACTAGGAAGGGGATGGCCGAAACATGTCCTTGGCCTTCTGTCCGAGCGTGGACGATCAGGAGACTTATGATAATATGGAACTGATGTTGGTTTGTGGTACGATTCTACATACCTGCCTCGTATGTCAAAAAAGCCCGACGAACCAGTAGGTAGTACCTGCCTATTACCTCTAAGGCACCTACTGCTCGGTACACCATGCCCTTCGATGGCTTGATGGACCTCCGGAGCGGAGCGCGTGCCTCATATAGGCGCCTGTAAGGTACGCCTTGCGCTTCAGGTAGCAAGCAAGCAAGCAACCACGCCCCAGTGCTCATCAAATCCAACCAGCTACCTACGTTAGGAACCAACATGCACGTGGAGTCCCGGATCGAGGCAGTCTCGGTGGGGTGTTGCTACCTAAAACTGCCTCATGTAAACTGAGAACGGCCAGATCGAAATGACGATGCAGGCGTGTAAGTAAATCCTGCAGTAGGTACTGCTAAGGTAGGTATGTAGATACGTATTTAGGCACAAGTGCTAGCATTTTGCCTATTATTAAAATGAAAAGATTACCGTTTAACTGGACTTGCTGGAAATGACAGAATGGTAGAGAGATGCATGTTTAAAGCAGTAACCTTAAGCTTTCATAAGCATCTGCCTACCAACTGGGGAGTACTTAATTCATGAATTTCTGGGTTAGTACAGTATCCCTCGGTAAGTCCCTGGGTGGGTGTAGGTAAATACCCACTTTAGTATGTCTACCTACTAGTTTGAAACTGGCAATTTAGCACTGATATTTCCTATTCAGGTCACATGCATATCAAAGCAGCCAACCGGAAAGTGAGCATGATACTGATATCTGCCTAGGCTCAAATATTACTGGTAGTGAATAAATCCCTATTAGGTAGTGCCTGTCTACATACTTCTACTGTACATACAGGTAAGCAAGTACATATAGGCATGGTACATCTGCAATGACACACAATCTGAGCACCGAACTTTTGGGCTAATATAACTAGGTATGTACAGAATATGTACATAGTTTAGTGGAGCGTTGAAGCATCATGTGAAGTAAATAGGTTAAATACATGCCTCAATGTACTCTTGCTGGTTAATATCCGCTCTTCTATTCCTCTGAGGCAAATTTGCCTTAAATCGACTCTTCGGTGAGCATACCCGGCATTGTTGACTGAGAAATTCCGTGGATTGCCGGGGCATGCTGGAACAAACCTGGGGATCGAAGGTCATGCTTGATGTCATCTGGCAGCCATCGCGCGCCTTGGAATTGTAGTTTAAGGATCGGGAGGGTAAGGAAATAACAATCCGAACGCATCACTCGCTTGACTGCTGATAGTGGTTTGGTGTTTATTCGGCCGAGGTCGAGGAGACTACATGTAGGGACGATAAATGACCTCCAGCACAGTGGAGAAGCTACCAGGAGATGGACATGTGAAACCCGCCCGAACCCTTGACTTATAACTACATGTAGGCCGGCCGCATTCTGGCCGCAGGAGCAGCCGCATCAACGCGTGGTCAGGAGACAAGCCCAACGGTCGCTACACCGACGCCACGGTCGAGCTGGTCTCTGTGACGTAAGAACCGCAACCTCGTGCTCTTTTCTTTATCTTCCTTTACAGAGCGCGCATCTCACATCTCACCTTTCACCACGTCCCACGCCCCGCGACAAGAAGATGGGGGGTTAGGGGAGAAACTGATCGACCGAAGAGCTGTCTTTTCAAAACGACCAAGACTTAAGGGATTGTCGACGTCAATCACCATGTCTCGGATAATAACAATTCGTAAGCATGATGACTATGCAACCGCATATGATCGGACGAGGGCTGACCCGCATTTGAACGAGCCATTCAATGGGCGACATATAGGAAGGCTGGCAAGGCTGAAATAATCTGGGCTATAGGTAGTATAGAGAAACAGTGCATAGCAGTATTGTGGGATATTATGGGTGCCTGATGTTGAGGTATCGAGCTTGCAACCAGAGAAGGATCCCGCGTAAACGGGATGGTGACCCAGAACCCAACCATGGCACCTTTGCTTACGCTGCTGTATAGACATCTATTTCTCTCAAATAATCAACCCCCTAGGTACAGCTGTAGCCGTGTTACTGCCTCGAACGAGTTATCTACTAGGGTAGGAGCAAGCCTATAGATCATAGACTATAGTGGGTAAGCATAACGCAATACCTACATACTACTTAGCATCGCAGTCATCTCTGCTTTCTGGGGCTGTTTGTGCTGGAATCTAGTCGAGTGCTCGGAGAGAGACCGGTCAATTCATTTCGATCGAATTGCGCAGTCAGGCAATATACCTAGCCATGCAGATAATAGACGTTATAATATACATACCTCTTAAGACTGCCTAGCTAGAGTAGGGGCTGCGTGCCGTCGTTACACTGAACCGTTCCTGCGTGCGATATTGCACCTACCCAGCCCTCTGACTTGCTTACCTACTTGCCTAGGTAGCTTGTAGCCCAGGCAGACTAGTGTCAAGGCATGCTGGTGAACTTCTGTCTTGGCTCCGATGGCCAACACGATAGGTCCATTCATCGGACGCCGCCCGGGTGCCTATGCTTAAACCATCCATTTCGATGCTACCCATAGTCGCTGACACCTCCAATCATCAGACGGCTCAGGGCAATTCTACCCGTCTTTCCAAGATGACGCATGTATGTATGCTGGTATGCTGTATGCGATATCGCTCACATGGATCGACTAGCTTAACTGCGGTCCACAGGGAGTTTCGCCTATGGTGTTCCTTGGCTGCTGCTTAGGGTTGTATTGCAGGCTGGGCCAGGAAATCCAGATTGAGATGGAGTAAAGGAAATACCTGGCGATATGCAAGCGTCGTAGGTGCATACATGTCGAAGCTTTCACATGACAACCTCAGCACATAGTGTGCAGGTGACAGAGTCGTATAGACACTTCAAGTGTGTAGGAAAATCTCACACCGGATTGTTTAACGCTTGCCGCTTATACGGCCCTGTGTCTAACAGAACCGGCAACCTTTTTTTTTCTTCACAAGTTCATTCCATCTCCGTGACCTCCTAACGCGTCGATCAACGGAGACCGCGCAAATCGAAAATAAAAAGCCCCCAATCCCGGCTCGTTCCCGCATGACAGGTCCGATGACCCTAGCCAAGAAGCTGACCAGGGGGGAGCACAAGGCTGACTTGTAGCGGAAACGATGCCGTCTAGATCCAGCCCAATAACAAGGTGAGGGCACAAATCTTGGTGTTAAGATGACACCCGCCCGTCATCCGATGTTGGGTGACGGGCTGGAGGCGTCTTTTGGGCGGAAGGATCATCATTGGAAATATGGAGTGCCGGGCTATAGCAGAGCAAGAAGCTCTAGGTTAGGTATTCAAGCGGTGGCTCCCCGCGACCGGCTCGATCGAAAGCCGTCTAGACTGGGAAGAAAGAATGCGATAACTCTCAGGCTTTGTAGTCTATTCACCTCGGTCACGGCTTTGCCAGCAGCCGCGCCAGCTCGTAAGGTTTCCGGGCAACAACTGGTCGCCACCATAGTAGAATACAGGTATGAGGAATTCTCCGACTTATAAGCGAGGTCCCTGAGGCAAGAGATATAGCGTCCATCCTTGCACTTATGAATCGCGCAAGAAACGTGCTTCGACGTCCCTTTAATAAACGAGAGTCTACGCACGCGGCAACCCGGACCAGGGCCCTTGTAGACTTCGGTTCGGCCCTCCGACAGTGCCTAGCGCTAGCTAAATGAAATGGGCAAAACCTCTGCAATCAGACGTGAACACCAATGGGATTGGGGCCAGATACAAGAAGTTCGGCAAATATTGTTGCAGAGCAAGGTATATGATGGAGTGTTGTGCATAACAACGCAGGGAGGGCCAGATTTTGTATGTATGTAATATGTAAGATGATAACTGCCAGACCGACCGGTGAAGATGTTCTTACCAATAGGAACAAACCAAGAGATCGCTTCCAGAGTACCGTATCTTGGTTTGCGTTGGTTGCTGTTGGCTTCTACCGACGTTCTAAATCTTTGGGTTGTGAATCGCTATCAAGCAAACGTCGACAAGCGTGGATATGGCTGACATCCTTCACTATATGTACCTATTTGCGCATGTACTTTGCCCATCCAGGTAGACCTTAAAATTGTAATCTTATCTGCCATATCATATATGATATACCTATTCAAATGTTTACCTACCTTGGATATGTAAGGAATTCGCCTAATAAAGCACCTCTTATAACCACTTGGGAATTGGTGGACCTCGAAGTCCAGATGGCCCCTATAGGTCCGGTAAGAGGCCGGAGAGATACTTGGCAGGTAACACACGCGCACACACACCTGCTCTAAATCGTACCCTCCCTTACTTACTGCTGTACCTCCTTGGCTAAGCAAAGTAGCTGGGACCGCGAGATGGGGATCGGACTGCTATCTAAGACACAACAATCAGATCCTCCGCAGCTGTCTTGCCGTTGGAGCCATGATTTGCTAAGCGAAGAACAGGGACCGCCACATCAACGTAGTCTATCATATGTATTTATACGCTGCCTAAGCACATAAATACTACCTAGGTACCTGTGCGGGTAGGTAGAGATATATACTAGAGTACAGCAGGCGAACTACATGTACCTGTCTGCCCTTAGATATTGAGGCTCCAAGCGACCTGAGGAGGCTTATCTGTGGCCAGGATGCCACATGCCAGTTTTGTCATTTAAAACCGCTATCTTTATGAATTGTGCTTCAAGTTACTGTACATCCCACGTTTTTGTTGGGGGCTTCTCATGTGCAGCCCTGGGTAGGTAGTTTGACATGATTTAAGACGTGCATGCACGGCTGCATGCACATGCAGGTGGACTACTTTTGGTAAGCAGGTACCTACTGTTGCCAAGTGTTGTAATGGTAAATTTAAACGTTGGTGATGTACGCTGTACCTGAGCTGGTTACTTTCCCTTGGAGTAGATACATATATTTTACTCATTGTTGTTTGCTACCTGTTGGTACTACAGTACCTACATGCCTACAAGAGCCAGACAATACCCATACCCATGTAGAAATCCAGGCACTCGAAAGTACTCTCCCCCCACACACAAAAGGTACTACTAAGTCAAAGCAAAAGTGTAATCACTTAGTTACCTTTAATAATTAAACAATAATAAATAAATAAAAATCTATTTACTTGGCCTTAAAACGCAGGTGGGCTTATAACTTCTAGAAGTTTTTTTTATGCAGTCATAGTATTAGCATAAGATTTAAAAATAAATAAAGAGTATGTTATAGTATGCTGTAGTAATAAGTTAAAGTATTTTTTAGAACAACCCCTCCAGCACGTGTAGGCCTAGGAACATACTGACTAGAACGTAAATTTTTTTTCTTCGTTCCCTCAAAACATAGGACGCTCGACACCTTGTGCAATTGTGTGGAATAGGTGCCAACGACATGGATGTGTCACTTACCTACTTACCTACCTACTCCCCCCACCGCCCTACCTAGCCACACATCCCGCTCTACAGTTAATCATCACTCGCAATTGTTGTAATATAGGCCCTTGAGCCGGGACGATGACAGCCAATTTGCTTGCCCGACGCGTCACTGATATCATTGAGACTAGGTAGACATCTCCAATATATGTGCCCACCATGAACACTACCTACCAATTACAGGAGAAAAGCGAGGTGTAAATATGTCCTGGGCCATCTCACCCTATATTGGACTTCGTCCGTTCCTGCATTTTACTATTGTCCCTTTGTTCCAGCTTAAGCGACTCGTACTGCATACCTACATTATGAGCCATCCTGCCACGATATGTTGATGCCTCTAAGTTGGTAAGTAGGACTAATAATGAGCCTCCACCTGGCAAGTGTACACACGGACGTACCTCACACACAGATATGTACAGTACAATGTCACTTTACAAGACTAACGTTTTAGTTCCGTGCATACATACCCACGTGCATAGAAAAAGGCTAAAAGACATTAAAATCCAAGCATTCATGGGGGTCCTGGATGGGTCGTTGAGATCTTCCCAATGTCAAAGCTCTCGGCTCATCCTACAGTAACACTACTACCCAGTCCAGGGTAGTCGTCGGTACATTGAAGCTCTGGCAGGCCAAAGTGGGCTCCCGTTCCCTGTTCCATGGAGTTGGATAACTGGGTGTTGCGTCGTCCATCCTCATCAACAATTTGGGAGGTCACGCAGAACCAGGACAATAGGAAGGGGTGTCATCGTTCTTGCCCGGGTTGCATAGTTGATTTGCTCGCTTGCACACCTTACCGGGCTCTTGCCGTCCCATATCATTCAACTTTTGTTATTTTCTATCTGTTTATTGTTTACATACCTACCACTCTGCCGCCGGGGCTTCGAACTCATAAGCTCATGTTGCTAATCCTCGTATGTTTATGCTTCCGTGGTCTGAGCCCTCTCTTGGTTGAGACATGGAATAGCTGGGATATGTCATCCTTATTATGAGCTACGAGCAATCGTCATAACCCGAGTGTACCGCATGTATAATACCAATTTCTCCGAATAAAGCAGTATATATTGGACTTCGTCTCCCTCCCTATCACGGCTTCACTCACCTCGTCGCTCACCTTAGTAACAACACACAGCCCGTTCTCGTTACCTTCTTCAAACAGCCAACAACCCAAGCAACCCAACAGACAAGTCATCTTACAACAACTATCCCGGTTACTTAAAGTCCCGGAGAAATATCCAAGTCACCATTGGGCCGCACTAACTCGTTTATCTGCCCATTGTCGGACGACACTGCAAACAGCATTCTCATTCTTCACATCCTACAAACCGTCCGTCCTCGCCTTTCTACAAACCACCCTCGCATTTCTCCCGCGCTGGAGCCTGCCTGCAGAGAGCAAACAGAAGCCATAGCTTTTCAAGTTGACAGGTCTCAACTTACTTCGATTGACCAGCTGGCTTGGCCTTTCTCCTGAGCGTTGGACTATTTAAACCGTCGCTGTTCTCTTCCATCTGATATTTTTCTGGAAGGAAAACTCAGTCACCTATCCTCCCTTCTCATAGCAATCTCTATTCTCCGTCTCGTTTCCCTTATCACACAAATTTCTCGCTCTATCCTGTGCCAGGCTCCATCTAGTAAGTACCACCCACCTAAGGTTGACAGTCCTTCTTTTCTGGCGATATAGTTCAGTTTTATTAACTTTTATAGCAAGGTCTCGGTCAATCTCAAGCTTCCCTACGTCAATTTCACTTTTGCCTTATCGTACAGACCTCCACCTTAAGGATCAATTCCCCTTCTTAGGTTCTATCTCCAACCCCGAGGTACTTCACCATGGCTGTTGCAACGCATTGCGCACACTCCTTCAAGATGATCAAGTCCGACAGCACCCTAGTCCAATGGACCTGCAACATCTGCCACTCCGGTCCTCACTGGTGGATCTTCGAATGTAGATACTGTAAGCTCCATTGCTGCAGGGCCTGCGTCCAAAGCGCCTAGCTAGCGCTACCTAGCAAGTCTTCTGGTTGGCTTCGGCCACGGTTCCACAGGTGCGTCCATCTCTATGTAATACCTCCGGTACCTCTGCCGTCACGTCGGCTGGCCTAACGAGATGACCTCGCAAGGTGGCCATCAGACATTGTTTCAGGATACATGCTGACGATTTCTCGCAGTGATGTTTCGTCAACCACATCTCATAATAAGCAACGTTCTCATAATTTGGCGTTGAAACCGTGCCAACCACTTGCGGAGCCTCGACTTGGACGCCACAACACCATCTCTCGCCCTCTCCTCGCTATTGGGACCTGTTAGCCTGATTTATCACATTTCTGCCGGCAGGGACCGGGATATCCTTGATACTAGACTGCCAAGAGGCTGCGGGCCGTAAATGCTGCAGCCAGCGCTCGCCTTAGCTCGAAATACGCTTTGCCTACCTGTTTTGTCTATGCTTCCCAGCAAGAGTTTAGGCATCATAGGGAAAGAATTGTCACTACCATAGGCGGTGGGAAGGCCTCGTGCGGACCTCCCTCTGCCCACGCCCCTATGCGACGTGTCACCTCAGTGCTGGCTGCACAGTTACCTGCTGTTTCAGCTGGTCGACTGTCAGCTGGTGCGCTTGGGCCATGGCGATACAATTGTCACACTCACCCGCGGCCGAGTTGCGACAACCTTGTATCTATCAGGAAGGACGTGCAGAGTGCTCTCGGTCACATCATCTTATCGGTTTTCTGGGTTACCAGTTTTGTTTCAGGAGGTTTTTTTTGTTTTTTTTTCGGTCTCACGTTTCCAGCGGAGTTACATTATGCTCTCCGTCAAGTTAGAGTTCAATCATTGCGCAAGCTTTCACCTAAACACAGAAGAAGAAAAAAATAAAGGGAAATAATAAAACTTATAAACAGGA